>RKMJ01000078.1_pt1 | contig 107349 bp, 89 predicted proteins | sample 2174201 | NCBI WGS metagenome assembly RKMJ01 (sample SAMN10236717, study PRJNA505202) | synthetic metagenome | isolation source: mock community containing 12 organisms: Thioclava sp. ES.032, Psychrobacter... | place: USA: Walnut Creek | collected 2015-10-01 | reverse complement strand
GATTGTCATTGGGTTCGATAATGTAAGAAAAAATGTAGTTAAGTAGGCTTTTAATGGTGAATGCGGATTTTTATTTTTTGCAGAATGATTTGTTTTATTTTTGGCTGCAGAAACTCCCAGATAAATCAGTATTACCCCACCCGCAATAGATAACCATAGTAGCGATGTTGATAAAAGCGAAATGATGGCGGCAAAACCGAGAGCACCCAGGATGCCATATAGCAAGTCGGCTGAAGCCGCGCCTAGCCCTGTTATAAACCCAAGTTTCCAGCCGTCTGCTAACGTTCTCTGCATGCAGAGTAATCCTATTGGACCAACAGGTGCTGCTATCATAAACCCAATGGCTATGCTTTGTGTTAGATAATGCATGTTTGTCTTCTCTGTTTTGGTTTTTTATATTTTGTTTTTTTGGTTGCTTTTTCTCCATGCTGTTTTTAATTTTTTGGTCGTAGTTGATTGGTTTTTTTAATTTTTTACGGGATATTTATTTTTATTTAAGCAAACGTGGCCACAATATCGTCTATGAAATGACGTAGCTTCGGCGTCATGCGTTGATCAGCGGCGTAGAGTAGGTGCATGGGTCTCGAAGGCCCCTCAAATTCTGGCAAGATGCGCACCAGCCGCCCGGCGGATAACGCCTCAGTCAGTGCGGCTTCATAGCCCAATGTAATGCCGAACCTCTCCAGTGCTGCGCGAAGCAGCCCTTTCCAGTCGTTGATTTGCAGCCGCCCGCGCACGGGGGCGTCATATAGGCAGCTGTCGCGACTGAAGCGCCACGTTCTGCCCAAAGTGCCGAACCAATAGGCAAAGCCCAGGCACTCATGCGCCAGCAGATCCGCTGGTGTCTCAGGCTCACCATGCTCAGCTAAATAGGCTGGCGAGGCACAGGCGATAAGCCGATAGGGGGCAAGTGGGCGTGCCACCAGTGTCGTACTTTCGCTGATTGGCCCGAGGCGAATGACGGCTTCCTAACCCTCCTCGATAGGATCGACCAAGCGATCTGACAAGGTGAGGTCGACCTCCACCTCGGGGTACTGACGAAGGTAGCGGATAACCAGTGGAACCAGGCTTTGACTGCCAAAGGTGACGGGCGCATTGATTCTTAGGCGACCCCGTGGCGTAGCCCTGGCCTGGTCCGTCAGCGCTTCGGCCGCCTCGACTTCCGCGATCTGCAGGAAGGATCATGGCGTCGATGATAAAGTAAACCGAGAGACTGCTGCCTATAAGTAAAGGAACTCAGCAACCGTGCTAGTCGATATCAGTACCGAACTGCCTGGCGCACACCGTTTTACTTTATTTAACGACTTAATCGATAACGCAGTTTAGGCAACGTGCGCGAGACGGGTGGAAGACGGGTAGCCATGAGGAGCGCCCCAATAACCGCATACATAGCCCATTCGCTCATATCGGCACGTACGACCCAGAAGAAGTGCAGTAGCACCAACCCCAAGATGACGTAGGAAAATTTGTGTAGCGATTTCCAGCGCTTGCCCAAGCGGCGCATAGACCACTTGTTGGACGTCGCGCCCAGTACGGCCAGGCCGATCAGCGCAATCATGCCGACGATAATGTAGGGCCGTTTGACGATTTCGCTGCCCAGCAGTGCCCAGTTAAGCCCCAGGATAAACAGCGCGTAGCTGAGCAGGTGCAGGGTGGCGTAGGCGAGCGTCCAGAGACCCAACTGGCGCCGGATCAGCGCGAAGCCTTTCCAGCGGGTGAGCTTGGTCAACGGCGTCAGGCTGAGGGTGAGCAGCAGCATCCACAGCCCGCCAATACCAATGTTTAGCAACAGATAGCGCCCTGGTTCTGGGCCAGCGGCGTTGTTGGCCACCTGCCAGCCCCAGAAGACCAGCGGCGAAAGCGCCGCCAGAAAGACCGCCACGCGCCAAGCGAGCCATTTGTGCTGTGTCGCCATCAGTAGTGCTTCCTTAGATCCATTCCTGCATATAGCTCGGCGACTTCATCCTCGTAGCCGTTGAACATGCGGGTATCGATGGTATTGGAATTGAACAGGGTATTAGGCAGGCGGCGCTCGGTCGCCTGGCTCCAGCGGGGATGGTCCACCTCCGGGTTCACGTTGGCAAAAAAGCCGTATTCGTCGGAGGCGATTTCCTGCCAGGAGTTGACCGGCTGCTCTTCGACCAGCGAGATGCGCACAATCGACTTGATGCTTTTGAAGCCGTATTTCCAGGGCACTACCAGCCGCAGGGGCGCGCCGTTCTGATTGGGCAATTCGCGGCCGTACATGCCCATGGCCATGATAGTCAGCGGGTGCATGGCTTCATCCAGGCGCAGACCTTCCACGTAAGGCCAGTCGATGACGGAGAACGACGAGCGCTGACCGCGCATCTGATCCGGGTCTCTTAAGGTTTCAAAGCGTACGTACTTGGCTTTGCTTGTCGGGTCGGCGCGCTTGATGATCTCGGCCAGTGGAATGCCCAGCCAGGGAATCACCATCGACCACGCCTCGACGCAGCGCAGCCGGTAAATGCGTTCTTCAAATTGAGCGGGTTTGACCAGGTCTTCAAGTGCAAAACGCCCGCCGTTGTTTACCTCACCGTCGACCACCACGCTCCAGGGCTGGGTTTCCAGACTGCCTGCATGGCGGGCGGGGTCGCCTTTGTCGGTACCGAATTCGTAAAAGTTGTTATAGCCACTAGCGTCATCGAAGGGGGCGATCTTGTCCTGCTCGGGGTCGCTTGGAGTAATGGCGTCCCACTTGGCGTCGCTGATTTTATCTTTCAGCCAATCGGGCGCGTCGCCTTCGGGGACGTCCGAATAGTCGTCTGCGGCTGCCTGAGTATGGCCGGAAAGTGCAAGCCCTGCCCCAATGCCTGCCATGCCGCCCATAAAACGCCGCCGGGAGAGGTAGATAGATTCCGGGGTGACGTCGGATTCGTGCAAATCACTTGGTTTGGCAATCTTTATCAGCATTTGTTGGCTCCTATGGGGTTAAGCCGTCGACAGCGTAGGGTGGAGTCGCTATAACATCTACATCATTTTTAAGACATATGAGTCCGACGTCGGAAGGAATAAAAGGTTCTACACAACTTGTATGCTATGTCTTTAAAAACAAGTCACGAATGACCTTTTTTCTAGTCGAGCGAATATATCTAGGTGGCTGGTTTACTCATCCTGCTGTAGACAGTCTTCAAGGCCTTATTGCTCTGGCCTGTTTATAAGGAAAACCATGGCTTCAAAACGCCGCGAACTGGTGTCGTTAATTGACCAAGGCGCAATACCGCCTGCGCAGATGGCGCGTGCCGTGAAGGTTGCCGGGCTGCACCCTTCGCCCCGTGCATGGGGCGTGTTTGTGGATCGGCTTTTGCTATGGCTAGGCAGCTTGGTGCTTGCCTTCGCGGTGCTGTTTTTCGTGGCGTACAACTGGGCCGATATGGGCCGCTGGCCGCGCTTTGGGTTGGTGCAGGGGGCACTAGCACTGGCGGTGGCGATTGCCGTATGGGGCAAAGCCAGCCGGTGGGTGGCGCGTGCTGCGTTGACGGCTGCGTCGTTGCTGGTGGGGGTGCTGTTGGCGCTGTTCGGCCAGGTGTATCAAACCGGCGCCGACCCTTGGCAGTTGTTTTTTATCTGGGCCGTTTTGATATTGCCCTGGGTGCTTATCCTTCGTTTTGCTCTGCTTTGGATACTATGGCTGGGGCTACTTAATCTGGCGGTGTGGCTTTATTTTCGTACCTGGGGCGGTGTGTTGGATGTGTGGTTTATCAGTAGCGATGCCGTTTTCTGGTGGCTCTTTGCGCTCAATACCACCGCTCTTGCCGTGTGGGAGTGGGGAATAAAGCGCTGGGGTTGGTGTTCCAACCGTTGGCCGCTTCGCATCTTGGCGTTGGGGAGCGGTTTGCCGATCACGCTGTTAATAATGATCTGGATCGTCGATGCCATGACGTATTTGGCACCAGCCCTTGTAGCGTACCCGCTGTGGTTGGCTGCGCTATATGGCGTTTATCGTTGCTGGCGGCCTGATTTGTTGGTGGTGGCAGTGGGCTGCGTGTCGGTCATTAGTGTCGTGACGCTACTGCTGGCCAGGTTCTTAATATGGCAAGGCGAGTGGCAGGCGGGCAGTATGCTGATGCTCGCCCTCGTGGTATTCGCGATGGGCGCTGGGGCTGTGGTGTGGTTGAAACGGCTACATGCGGAGGAACTCCAGTGATGCGTAAGACATCTTCTTTAAGCGCCCGGTTGTATCAAGCAGGTATTGAGGTCAACGAGCGTCCACACCTAACACCGGAAACGCCCTGGTTTGTACGAGCGCTGCAGGCGTTTTCTGGCTGGCTGGCGGCGTTGTTCTTGCTCGGCTTTCTCGCCATTGGCGCGGTATCTGTAATGGAAAGTGCGCTTGGGTCGTTGAGTTTAGGGTTCATTATGTTGGCAGGCGCTTTTGCGCTATTCCGCGTGAGCCGCAGCGATGTTGCCGAACACTTGGCGCTGGCCATCAGTCTTGCAGGACAGCTGTTGGTGGCCTGGGCATTGGTCGACGTTTGGCTAGAGAGTGCTTACGTGTGGTACGCGCTCGTTGGCCTGCAGTGCTTGCTGGCGTTGGTGATGCCGAGTCAGGTGCATCGTAGCTTTTCTGCCTTTACCGCCGGCGTGGCGCTGTATATGGCGTTGGAATCAATCGGCATGGCATCGGTGGCCAGCGGTGTGGTGTTGCTGGCACTGACCGTACTTTGGGTCAATGAATTCCGTTGGCCAACGCGTATTAAACACGTGCAGGCGTGGGGGTATGGCCTGTTGCTGAGCCTCCTGGTCAATCAGGGCTTCGCCCATAGCGGTCAAGCGTTATCGTTTGTTGATGACAACCCGGTGAGCGCCCTGGTGTGGCTGATGCCCTGGCTAAATGCTGCACTGGTCGCGCTGGCGCTGCTGTTACTTTTCCGTACGCGGTTTCAATCTTTGTCATTCAGGGCGCGCTGGGCGGCCTATGCTGGCGCGGGCGCGTTGCTCATCGTGTCCTACCATGTGCCGAGTGTGGGCCAGGGCGTTGTGGTGGTGCTATTGGGCTTTGCCATTGGCCACCGTGTGCTGGTTGGGCTTGGTGTGCTGTCGCTACTGCTGGGTATCGGCAGTTATTATTACTGGCTTGATGCCACGCTGCTGATTAAGGCGCTAACGCTGCTGGTGGTCGGGGTGCTGTTACTGGGGCTGCGGTGGGCGTTGCGCCAATGGCTGAGTTCACCGATTGATAAATCAGGCAACGGGAGCGTTGACCATGATGCGTAGCGCAAAGTGGAGCCGCGTTGCCATTGTGGCGGCCACGCTGCTGATTTTGGCGGTGGTGAACGGGGCGATCTGGCAGAAGGAGCGTCACCTGGCTGAAGGCGAAGTTGTTTATCTGGCGCTAGCCCCGGTGGACCCGCGCTCGCTGATGCAGGGCGACTATATGGCGCTAAACTTTGCACTGAGTAACGATATTCAGCGCGCGCTTAATCGGCGCCATAAAGGGAACACCCCAGAGGCAAGGGATGGTCACGTCATTGTGCGCCTGGATAAGCGGCGTATTGGCCACTTTCAGCGCCTGGATGATGATACCTCACTGAGTGACGACGAACGGCGGCTGCACTACCGCTTACGCAATGGCCAAGTACGCTTTGCTACCAATGCGTTCTTTTTCCAGGAAGGCCACGACGAACGCTACGAGCCTGCCCGTTTCGGTCGATTCCGGGTTAACCAGCAAGGCGAACCCTTGCTAGTGTCTCTGCACGATGAAGGTCTCGAGGACCTCACCCCCTAGCAGGCTTGCCGCCTCAGGCGAAACCGCGCATGAGAACGGCCAGGCCAGGTGGGGGCGAAGGATGTGGCAGTTTTGAGATGCCGGTACACAACGGCTTGCTTCATAAAGCAAGGTAGGCTGTACTTTGTTCCACCACCGACATGGAAAGCCTGTCTTTGATGACTGGCAGTTGGTGGTAGATACTTTGTCCTGGCTCAACCAATAAGGCGTGTATGAAAGCAAATAACTCGTGGCCCGCGTGGCTAATGTTGGTAGTGGCGCTAACATTTTCCAGCCTGTGCGCGGCGCAAACTCAAGGTGGAGAGAGCGAGGATAGCCGATGGTTCACCGTTGATTCGATTAATACCGGCCTTGGCGAGGCACCTGAAGATGCCAACCGGGTCACCCCTAGGGAGTCGGTTAGAAGCTTTCTCGACCTCACCGAAAAGGAGGAATACGAGAAGGCTGCGCACATGCTCAACTTGTTGGAATTTAGCGACGATGAGCAGCGCGAGAAGGGCCACGATCTGGCTCGGCAACTGGCGGAAATTATCCAGCGGGGCGAGCGTATCAGCGTCGATAATCTGTCGGGGCGGGAAGACGCCGTGATTGAAGACCCGTCCGGGCAAAACCCCCGCGTCGGCGAAACACGCCGTAATATAGAGCTGGCATCGCTTCAGGTCAGGGGCGAAACCTATGATATTCGTCTGGGCCGCTACCGCGTGGGTGACGACGACCCCGTGTGGCTGATCATGCCCATTAGCGTGTCGTATATTCCAACGCTGTATGAACAATACGGGCCCTCGATGCTGGAGCAATATATTCCAGAACGCCTTCAGTCGTCGTTTGGCATGTTGAGGATTTGGGAGTGGGTCGCCATTCCTATCTTTTTGCTGTTCGTTGGCTTGGTGGGTTGGGGGGTCCACCGCTTGTTTGATTTGATGTCGAAATGGCTGCCCACCGGTGCCTTTCGTCTTTTTGCTGGGCAGATCGGCATGCCAGCGGCGTTGATCGTGATGTCGCTGTTTACCCAAATGGTGCTGAATTATGTAGTGTCGTTTTCGGCGGTCGCGACGACGACTTTCCGTGTTCTGCTTATCGGTATTCTCGCCTGGGGGGCTGGCACCATAGCGCTTCGCTTCGTGGATACCCTGATGCTGCGTATGACGCGTAGGCTGGTGGGTGAAATCGACGACACCAAGCCCAAGGACGAGCGTAAGCTGCTGACCTCGCTCTATGCACTGCGCCGCATCATTATCCTGGTGGCGGTTACCGGTGTGTCGGTTTACATCCTGGGGCAGGTCCAACTTTTCGAAACCCTGGGCTTATCCATCCTAGCCTCGGCCAGCGTGTTGGCGGTACTGGTAGGTGTCGCTGGCCAGGCGGTGTTGGGCAACATCCTGTCTTCCTTTCAGTTGTCGTTTGCCAAGCCCATCCGTATTGGCGATTTGGTCATTTTTGAAAATCAGTGGTGTTACGTAGAAGGCATCTTTTATACCTATATCCGTTTGAGAACCTGGGACGAGCGGCGTTTGATCGTGCCCGTTACCTACTTTACGTCTAAGCCTTTCCAGAATCTTTCGGTCAAGAGCATCAAGATGTATCGGTACTTGGAGCTGACGCTGCACCTGAGCGCCGATGTTGGGTTACTAAGAGACAAGTTTTTGGAGTTTGCCAAACAGGAAGACAACGTTATTGAGCACCATAAACTGCTTTGTTATGTGACGGCGCAAACGGCAACGGCGCAAATCGTGACCTGCTATTTAATGACCTCTGATCCTATGGCTGGGTGGACAGCGGAAATGAACGTAAGAGAAAAGCTTATGGCGTTTATCCGTGACCAGCATCCAGAGTGGTGGCCACGAGAGGTAATGGTTATCAGCCATCAGGATGTCGCCCGCGGCAAAAGGCAGAGCCAGCGCTCGGAGGGTGCGGATAACGCTGAGGGGGAGCCGTCGGAATAGAATGCTGCTACGCAGCACTAGGCGCCTTATGGCACTGAGGCTATCTCTAACGGGATGTCCACGCCGAACTGCTGCAACATACGTCGGAATGTCTCAATATTATAGGTCTCACTTTCTGTTACCAGCCCTTGGATCTGACCTGTACCCGGTGTTCCTTCGCCTAGCCCCGTGACAATCGATTCAGCGGGGTCGAGGAAGCGGCAACCGGGTCGTGCTGTTTCGAAGAAGGGACGCAGCCATGGTAAATGCGTGCTCGAAAGTGTCAGCGTGTCGATATCAGGATGCTGCTGGAAGACGTCATCGCTAAAAGCCGTGACCGCTTTCTGCGTGGCGTTCGGGTCGAATAGAAAGGCGCCATTCTCGACAAGTTCCACTATGGAAGAAGCATTGATCAGGCTGACATTATCCGGGTTGGGTGCATAGCGAGCGATGAACTGCTTCAGCGGCGAGCTTTCGATGAGTGAATGCACCCCCATGATGCCAATCTTGCCGCTCGCTGACATGGCGAGTGCTTCTTCGATGGGCGGGTAGACGCCGGACAATGGCACCAAGGTGTTCTGGCGAATGTCATCCAGCACCATGATAGAAGGTGCGTTCGAGGCGATGACGATGGCCGAGGGGGCGTAGCCTTCGAGAAAGCGCAGCGTGCGTTGCATGACAGCGAGTAGCTCTTCTTGCCCTTTGCTGCCATAAGGAAAGCTCGCCCGGTCAGCGAAATACACAATATCCTGTTTAGGAAGACGCTTGTGTATCTCGGCCACAATGGCATAGCTACCAATGCCAGCGTCGAAAACAGCAATCGGCTGATGCATAGTATATCCTTGGTTTCAGTAATGTCTAATTATTAATAAGATTTCCATGCTATGGAAGCAATATTTTCAACTGTTAAGCCAGTTAAACTTTATACAACGCTGATGCATGGCACCGTATGAATCCAAAAAGAATGAATAACATGGGGAAGGTGGAGAAACTTATGGCGAAGGAGTGGTTGTCTAAATGCCATTAAATATCATGCAGCGCGTTCTTCCCGGTTGGGGCGTTACTTATGGCCCTCCAGGCGAGGGCCCTTTTCCAGCTGTCATGTTGCTGCATGGTTCTGAAGGCGCATGGGCAGGGTGGAGCCACCGGGATGCAATGCTACTCGCCGCCCATGGTTTCTTGGCCTTTCCCTATGGCTACTCAAGCGGCGGTAATGCCTGGAATGCGGGGCATATTGTTGATTACCCGCTGGATCGCAGCGTGGAGGCGTTTAAAGCCCTACGAGAATTTCAGGTCGTTGATGAGTTAGTAGGGCTTTATGGTATTTCACGTGGCGCCGAACATGCGTTATTACTCGCCTCTCTCATGGCTAAAGACAAGCTGGAAGGCATGCCTGACGCGATCGCCGCCCATAGCCCACCCGATGTTGTTTGCGGTGCCTTTGATGCACGTGGCTTTCGCGATGTGGGTGATCCTGGCTGGCAAGCCTGGGATGTCAGTAAGCGTGCTTGGACGTGGCGCGATAGCTACGAAGGTTTACTGCCGACCACACCTATCGAAATCGAACGCTATCCTGGCCCGCTATTGCTTTCTCATGGCACCAAAGATCGAATGTGGTCGGTCAACATGACCAAGCGTCTTGAAGAAAGGTTGCGCAAGCATGGTCGTAACCCTGATGTGCACTATTATGAAGGTGAGGATCATATGCCTAGCAGCTCGGGGCAGAACGCCCACTACCAGTTGCTGGTGGAATTTTTTGAAAAGCACCTTTAGCCCCTCATTTCATCTTTTTAGGTAAAAACTATCTCGCCATCTAAGCGGCTTACCCTGTGACAGTCGCCGCTAACTGTATCGCGCCCTAGACCGGACAGCGGGCGTGGGAAAAAACTATAGACTCAAGCGCGTTTGGCTCTCACTTAAGTCGTGGCGTTCGGATTCCTGCAACATTCAATGGCTCTTCAAGGCGTTTCTGCAGCGCAAATACCAAGGCGAGCACGAGCTTTATGACTTCGATGAGTCAGACTTGTCGGTCTCAATCTTCGTCTGAGACATACGCGTGGAATCCTAGATGTATGGTTCTCATGCATAGGTATTGCACTTGATTGCTGGGTTCGCTGTTATACTAAAGTTGTAAGATAAATCGTGTGATATTCTCAGAAATTTCTTACATATCTACTATGTCTATGCATGCTAGATTTTGGCCATCGCTTTAGTTACTAAATATGCGATGTGTGGCTTTTATGCTAGCTTTGCGCTTCAGTTATGAAATTCTTGGAGATGTTAAACCTCAGTAATAATTGGCGAAACTGTGGTTGTGGTATATTCGCAAAGTTATCCAGCTAGAATTGGCGGTGCATTGCTAACATGTAAGGGTGTGGAAGATAAGTATATAAATGTATGGGTGATTTAAGAAAGTCGAATGTGTCTGCTTTTGATCTGAAGAATTTTATAGGTCGGTTTTTTATGCTTTTGTTCTCTATAAGGTTTTGTTTTATTTCGATTCTGCTATACGTTTTTGACAATTGCTCTCTTGGGCTGGCTGGATTCAGTTATCGGTTTGTGGGGTCTTTGTTATTCGCTTCTATTTTTTTAGTCGGTGATTTTTTAATCACGCGGTGTTTGGGTGGTGAATATTAAATTATTCGAGTTGTTTGCCTTCTTTGAAAGAGGGTTAATTAAAGTGTAAGAGACTCTTTCTATGTTTATGGTTGGGGTGATTCTATGTCATGGGGGATGCATGTTAAAAGTCAGTAAGCAAGGCATAAAAACGTCAGTTGTGATTACATTACTAATAAGCATTTTTGACTATTCTGATGGTGAAGAGGTTGGTTTTTCTTCTGTTCTTGTTAAATTTTTTGCTTTGTTGGTGGTTTATGAAGGTATTGGTTTTATAGAAAAACTTTTAAAGAGTAGGTTTGGTAAATGATAATTAATAGGGTGGTTACATAGGTGTCTTTTCGTGACGCTTATGCGTAGGTGATCAAGCAGAAGCTACGCTAGATCCAGAAAGCCTCGATACCCTGAGCGTCTTGATGACGCATCACGAATTACCTCAAGGTCATGCAGGCGGCGGTTTCTGAAAAGCCACTACTGAAGCCGATGGGCAAGGCCCTAGCGATGCTTGAGCTACACGCCGACGCGGTAGTCAGACGCTGCACTCGGGACTGACGAACCAGGACTGGAAGGGATGAACGGCCTGTTTCAGGCGGCTCGGTCACAGGCACGTGGCTACCGGAACGAGGCCAACTTCATCGCCATGATTTACCTGATTGGTAGCCTGTTCAATCAGGCCAAATTCACATGAAGTGACGAAGAACCATTTCATATTTCTGTGGACGTTTAAGCTAATCCGAGAACCTCCTGTGTCATCGAATGAAATCCTTGGGCCTGTCGCCTGAATGAAAAGAGCAGCGATGCCTGGAATGTTGATAAGCAACTTTTTTGCTATGATTGATGAAAATCCATCTTGCTGAGGTGTGTCATGCCAGCCCTTGCTCAACCATCGCCGACCCCTGAAGGGGTATTAGCAAAAGCGGTCTTGCGCGCTGCCGAACAGCTGGGTTTGTCGCAGTCTGATCTGGCCGCAGTGTTGGGCGTACACCGCACGACCATTACGCAACTCAAGAAAAGCCTCACCCTTGACCCGAACTCTAAACAGGGCGAGTTAGCCTTGCTGCTCATTCGGCTCGCCCGGGCGTTGTTCACGCTTACTGGCGGCGATCAGGTCTGGATCCAGCATTTCATGCGCACGCCCAACCGCGTCACGGGTGGGATACCGGCTGAACAGGTAACGCGTCTGGAGGGATTGTTTGCGGTGCTGAGATTCGTGGATGGCATGCGGGGTAAGGTGTGAGTGTGTGGGAGGCCTGCGGCGGCACGCGAAACATCGAACCCATCTCGGGCACGCTGTACCGGCTGGTAGAAAGTCAGGAGCAGGTCGCCACGCTCAGATATGTCGACACGTTAGAAGAGCAAGAGGTACTTGAAGCCCTGCTTGAAGGCGCTAAACCGCCTTACCCCGAGCAGGAGCAAGACCTGCACTATCTGCTAAAAACACCTTTTCGGTATCCGCCTCTCAAATGGGGGTCACGTTTTGGCCGAGTGTTTGAGCCAAGCATTTTCTATGGCGGTAAACGTATCGCCACCACCCTTGCTGAATCTGCCTACTACCGACTGGTTTTCTGGTACTCCATGGATGGGGAGCCTGTAACTGAATCGCTTCGCTCAGAGCACACGCTTTTTTCGGCGGACTATGCCGCTAACCGGGGAGTGAAGTTAAACACAGGCCCCTTTGTAGAGTACCTCGATGTGTTGAGGCATCCGGTGAATTACGCCTCATGTCAGCAGTTGGGTAGTGCAATGCGCGGTTCGGAGGTGGAAGCATTTGAGTACACCTCCGCTAGAGATATTCAGGGCGGGTCTTGCGTGGGTTTGTTCACGCCTGAAGCGCTCTCTCAGCACGAGCCAACCGATATGCGCCCATGGCTTTGCGTCACAAGTGCTCATCAAGTGTCATTCAAGCCCAAAAATGCACCAGGAGTGACGACTTACAACCTGGATGAGTTTCTGCATAACGGTGTGTTGCCCTTTCCTGCGTAACGAGCAACTCATAATGCCATTAAATATCGGGGTCGTCGCAAAACCCATCCAGAAAGACTCTCTTGGCAGCCATGAGGGACTGGCTGACTAAAGCTGTCGCATTTCTGCAGTTTTACGTTTTTCCTAACTGCGCTTGAGCCAAACGTTTCGCCCCGGCAAAATCCGCTTTTCCAGAGCCAAGGTGGGGAATGGTTTCCACCGTCAACCAGCGGCTGGGGATCATCATGGCGGGTGTGCCGTTGGCGAGCATGGCGGCCTTAACGGTGTTGGCGTCTAACGCGGTTTCTGATAGCAGCGCAATGCGCTCGCCTTTGCGGTTATCGGGAATATTCACCGCCATTAGCGCGTTGTCTGGCTCCTCCAGAGCCGCTTTAACCGCCGCTTCAACGGCGCTGAGGCTGATCATTTCACCGCCAATCTTGGCGAAGCGGGCATAGCGGTCTATCAGAGTCAGGAAGCCGTCTTCATCGATAAAGCCTTTATCGCCGGTTACGTACCAGTATTGGCCATCAAGCTCCCTTAGTGCTTGAGCGGTACGTTGGGCGTCATGGAGGTAGCCCTGCATGATCTGCGGGCCGCTGATCAATATCATGCCGGCCTCGCCGGTAGGTAGCTCCTCGAAGCTGTCTGGGTCGACGATTTTGAAGCTGGTGCCAGGCAGCGGCATACCGACGGTGCCAGCTTTACTTCCCCGCTGAACCTGCTGGTAGTGAATGCCCATGGCATCGGGAAGATTCACTGACGCAACGGGGGCGATTTCAGTGGCGCCGTAGCCTTCGTAAATAGGCTTGTGGAATTTCAGCGCAAAGTCGTTTCGTACATTTTCGTCGAGCTTCTCTGCCCCGGCGACCACGATCCTCAAGCTCTCCAGCATCAGCGGATGCACCTTTGTGCTGCGTACAAACAACCTTAAAAAGCTGGAGGTGCCGAACATAATCGTGGCTTTGTGCTTGGCAATCGCGCCCGCAATGCCAGGAGCATCGGTGGGGTCGGGGTGGCATACCAGCGGCAGCCCTTCAATCAGTGGTAGCAACTGGGTCACTGTGAGGCCAAAGGCATGGAACAGCGGCAGTGAGCCCATTACCACATCGTTGCTCTGGGTGTTGAGCACATCCGAGGTCTGTTTGATATTGGCCATCAGGTTGCGGTGGCTGAGCATCACGCCCTTGGGTTCGCCTTCACTGCCGCTGGAGAACAGGATAGCGGCGGTGGCATCGGCATCGTGGCCGTGGCAGAAGCAGCGCTGTAGTAGCCAAGTCGGCAGTATTCTCACCGCAAGCCAGGTGCTCAAACGCTCGGCACGGCCAATCGAGGTTTGCAGGTCTTCTAAAAGGACCACCTGCTGCTCGCTAAGCAATTGGCTAACGTTGAGCCCGCGCTGCTCAAGCTTCTTCACAAAGCGCTGTGAGGTGAACACGGTGGTGATCTCCGCCTGGGCAAGGGCCGAGGAAAGTGCTCCTTGGTCGGCGGTATAATTCAGGTTCACCAGTGTTTTACCGGCCAGCAGCGTGGCCATATTGGCAATGACCCCGGCACTGCTGGTGGGCAGCAGCAGGCCAACGTTCTGTCCTGGGTTGAGTTTGCGAATCCGTTTTGCCATCAGCAGGCTGGCGGTAAGCGCTTGACTTGCGTTGAGTGGGCGGCCCAGCGTGTCGGCCAGGGCAAGCTCGCTTGGGCGGCGTTTAACGCTTTGAATCCAGGCGTTGGGTAGGCTGGAAAGCTCCCCCATGGCCTGCTGCCAGGAGCGGGTCGCCTGCTCAAAGATGCGCCGTTTTAGCACATCGGCGGGCGTATCCTTGGGAAGCGGTTTGCCAAAGGCGACTACCACCGAGCGGTGCAGAGGCGCGTTGCGCAGCTCCTTTAACTTGCTGGACGAGCGGGAGAACTGGCTGCCCCACAGGCCGCGCAGATAGAAAGGCACAATTTTGACGTCTGGATTCGCCCTTTCACAGGCGCGCTCGTAGCCGCGGCGGAATTCCCCCAGTTGGCCGGTGCGGCTAATTGCCCCTTCGGGAAACAGGCACACCACTTCACCGTCGTTGAGCTGTTCGGCGACATCGGCCAGTGCCTGTTCGGCACCTTTGCCGCGCTCAATGGGGATACATCCCAGGGCCTTGAAGAACCAGCGTAAGTACCAACGTTGGTAAACGGTTTTCAGCATTACAAAGCGCACCGGGCGAGGGCTCGCGATCTGGACCATGGCCCAATCCACCCAACTGATGTGGTTGCCCAATAACAGAACGCCGCCCTGGGAAGGCAGGTTCTCAAGGCCTTGTACAGCCACGCGATAGCGGCGGGTCAGCAAAAAACTCAGCAGAAAGCGCACCAGACTCTGGGGCAGTTTAACGATGGTGTATCCACCGCCTACCATCGCCACGGTCGCAATCAGCAATAACAGATAATGACTATCCACTCCGGCCAGGGCGAACAACACTGTGAGCAGTAAAAAGCCCAGCATGGCAATGTTCTGAATCCAGTTATTGGCGGCCAGTACGGTGCCTAGCTCGTTGTCGGCGGCGTGAAACTGGATCAGTGCGTTAAGCGGCACAATAAATAGCCCGCCCATCATGCCGATAAATATAAAGTTAAGCGCTTGGCTCCCTGGAGTGGTTAACAGCGGCAGGCACCATAAACCAACAGCCACTCCAACAGCCCCTACGGGGATTAAACCGGTTTCGATACGGTTGTGTGAGAGCTTGCTTGCCAACATGGAGCCCAGCGCAATGCCGATACCGCTGGCGGCGAGAATGCCCTGAAGTACCAGGGTGTTATCGATGCTTAGCGCCGCTTTGGCATACGCCGGAAAGGCGGCCAGCAATACTTGGCCTACCGACCAAAACGTGGCCAGGCCGATAATCGACAGCCTAAGGACAGGCTGGCGCGCGACGATGCGTAGATTGTCTTTTAGGGCGTGGCCCTTAATGTAGCGCTGCCAGGTCAGCGGTGACTCTGGCCGAGTGGTGGTATCCACAGGCAGGCGGTAGAGCGACACCACCTGGAGGGCGCTATTGAGTACCAGTAGCCAGCCTAGCGGGGCAACTTGGCGAAGCAGTTGCGTTGGCGTTTGTTCGGCGGGGGTCGTCCAGGTTTCAAACAGCGCGGTAAACGCCACCGTACCCGCTAGTATGGCGCCAATGGTCACGGCCTGAATCAGCCCGTTGGCCTCCGCCAAGCGCGGCTTGCCGAACAGCCCTTTGACCAAGCCGTATTTGGCCGGCGAGTAGAAGGCCGATTGAATGGCCAGCATCAGGGTCATGGCAAACGCCAGCCAGAACCAGCCCTGATAATAGGCGGCGGTAATGCCCAATGAGACTGCCATGGCGACCCATGCAGAGAGGCGCAGCACGCGCACTTTAGGATAGCTATCCGCCACATGGCCCGCGGGGCTAAACAGCAAGATAAACGGCAGCAGAATAAGCCCGTTGACCAGGGCGGTGAGTACTACCTGTGTTTCGCCATCGTAACTTTTGAAGATCGTGTTCTGAATCACGATTTTGTGGCCTAGATCCACAAACGCATTGAGAAAGATGGCGATCAGGTAGGGCAAAGCGCCCTTTATGTGTAGCAGTCGTTGCATGGTTGTGTAGCCTTATAAATCCCTGTAAGTAGGCGCACTTTCTATAAAAGGCTTGCTGGCTGCAACTCATTTGCGCGAAGTTGTGTTATGGGAGCTTGTTGGTATCATTATCTGCTACTTTTGTGCGTAGCGCCTTTTCATACCGTTTAAGAGATTTCTATGTCCCAAGCCGATTCGCTGATTGAGACACTAAAGCGTCAGCTTCGCGCCCAGGGTAAAACCTATGCCGATGTCGCTCAGTGGTTGGCGCTGAGCGAGGCCTCGGTGAAACGCCTGTTCGCTGAAAAGCACTTTACGCTATCGCGACTGGAGTGTATCTGCGACCAGCTTAATATCGACTTCGCCGAGCTGGTGCAGACCATGCAGGCTGATGAGCAGCGTTTGCAGGAGCTGACCCAGGCTCAGGAACAAACTATCGTCGAGGATCGTGAGCTGTTTCTGGTAGCTGTCTGCGTTATTAATGGCTACAGCTTCGATGAAATTTATCATCAGTACCTGTTAACTGAAGCAGAGTGTACGCGGCAGTTACTCAAGCTTGAGCGACTCAAGCTCATTGAGCTGCTTCCAGGTAACCGGATCCGACGTCGGGTAGCCGCCAATTTCCGCTGGCGAGCGGACGGCCCTATCCAACGTTTCTTTCAGCAGCATATCGCCAATGAGTTTTTCCGCTCCCGTTTTGATAATGACAGTGAAAAGCTCATTGTGCTTAACGGTCTTTTATCCCCTGCGGGTAATGCAGAATGGCAGCAGATCATGCAGCGCCTAGCGAAAGAGTTTCATGCGCTATGCGAGCGAGAGAGCGGGCTGCCTATTCACCAGCGGTTTGGCACCACCTCGGTGCTGGCGGTACGGCAATGGCAGTACGGTCTGTTTCAGGATTACAAACGGGAGGATCCACTGCAAACCAGGTAGGCAAGAGCTAATTTGCGTTTAGCGATGCTTTCCGAGTAAAAAACATAGTAGCTTCACCAAGCGGCGGCTTGGCTTTATCCCGCCATGGCCGCCGCTATCTGTACGCTGCCATAGACCGCGACCCCAGCGGCTACCGGCCAGCCTAGCGAGCGTAGCCGCCACCATACCAACAGCGTGACGGATAGCCCAATGGCGGTTGCAAACCATGCAATAGCACTTGGATTAACCGGCATAATCGAAACGCCGAGTACCGCCGCGATCATCAGTGGGCCGAGAATGCCCAGCCACTGGGGCATATTGTTGAGGCCGGTTTTACTGTTTAGCCGGCGCTGCATCCACAAGAACGGCACCACGCGCATCAACAGAGTACCCAGGGCACACGCCACCACGGCTAACCATAATGCGCTGTTCATGGGCGACGTCTCCTTGCTTGGAACTTCACCATATAAAAACAGATAGCGCCGCAGGCGGCAGCCAATGGAATCGCTACATTGCTCCACCCATACAGCGTAAATAACAGGGCAGCTACAATCGTACAGCCCAGCGCCAATGCCCAGCGCTTATCGGTAAAGCGCGGGGCGACCATCGTTAAAAATAGCGCAGGCAGCGCGAAGGGCATTACTTCACCCAGCAGCGGCCAGCGGGCGGTTAAGGTTTCGCCTGCCGTGGCGCCTACCATCGTGCCCACTATCCATACGCCCCAGGCCAACAACGATGCGCCTACAAACCAGCCAAACCGTTCAACTGCAGGCAACTGGGGTAGCCGTGTAAGCGCCAGGGCAAACACTTGGTCGGTCAGGCCGTGCATTAGCCAGGGCCAGTGACGACTGGGCGGCAACAATGCAGCCAAGTTGGGGCCGTATACGACATGGCGCACGTTAATCAGCAGCGTCATCGCCACCACCAGCCATAGCGGGGACCCCGCTGCCACCATTCCAACAAATAGAAACTGCGACGCACCGGCGTAGATTAGCATCGAGATGGCGGCGGCTTCCCACATGCTAAAACCTGCTTGCGTGGCGACCACGCCAAACGAGAGTGAAACCGGAATATAGCCACCCAGCAGTGGGATGGCTTCGCGCACACCGGTAAGCCATGCGCGCGTACGGTGGGTCGCAGAGTGAGTCATGGTGTGGCTCCTACAGCGGAATAAACCACGGTTAGCAGCAGTGTCGCGGGGGCATCTTGGGTACGGTAAAGATGGGGTTGGTCGGCCGCGAAAGTAATAGACTCACCCGCGGTTAGGATTTGCGTATTGCCTATTGGGCCTGCTTCCAGCCAACCGCTCACCAAAGTGAGCGATTCACACGAGCCTGGCGTGTGAGCTTCGGCGTAGCGAAGCGTATGAGGTGCGCAACGCATCCAATAGGCGTCGACCTGGGGGGTGTCTATTCCTTGATCAATCAAGCGCACCTGGACGCCGTCTTCGTCTAACGGCACGCTGAGAGGGGAGACGAGGGTGCCAAAAGGAACGTTAAGCTGCACGGCTAGCCGCCAGATGGTGTCCAGTGTGGGGTTGCCGTTGCCCTGTTCAAGACGCGATAGGTTGGACTTGGCGATGCCTGCGGCGTTGGCTAGCTGTGAGAGTGACCAGCCACGCTCAAGGCGAAGTGCTTGTATGTGAAGGCCAAGGGTGCTGAGTGAAAGTGAGTCCATGGTAGCGCCGCCTGCTGGCTTACAAGATGTTCTTTATATAGAACGTTCTATATAAAGAACAGGCGGCTGTCAAACACCTTGCGACTCACTTTACCCCGGCCATGACGCTGTCGTTATCGAGCGGTTGCTGCGCTAGGCAAGTGCAGCGCTGGTGGCAGGCGTCTGAGGAGAGATCGAGGCTGGTACGCTCAAGGCGTCGATGTCGGCGTAACCTTGTTCAACGAGCGCAACCACATCCGGGGAGGAACCCCAACGCAGCAGCATCGTGTCGATTACGTGTTCGGCATCTTCAAAGCGGCCACAATGGCTAAGCAGTTTGGCCACGGTATAGTCACAGGCCGGGGTGTCATACAAGTCGTCCTTGATTTCTTGAATGGCGAGTTGAAGCCCAGCTTGAGAAATCTCAATACGCTGTTCGCGTTGCATAGCACATCTCCTTGTGAATGCGGGTAATTAACATCAGGCCATGCCGATGCTTTAATATTGTACCTATGTTGTACGCGATAAATCCTAATATAGCGACCCTTCTGATGCTATAACCTGGGATATGCAAACATGAAGTCTTTTTGAACTATTGTTAACGCATAGTAAAACGACTGATAATTAATGATAAATGCTTATATAACATTTAGTTAAATATAGCATGGACTTCATGGCATATAGGAGGCAACGTTATCGTCTATGGCTAGCGTCAAGGGAAATAAATTTGTGCAAATGTTTGCATGATGGGGGTTTAGCATCTAGCCTTTACATTGTGCATGACAGGGAAAGTCGAACTCGCCAGGAAGGCAGGCTTATGGATAAGCCAGTGAGACAGGATGTCGAACGACAGGACGTCACATAGCACTTCACCATGGAGCGGTATCCAGGACGGATAGAAATGACAGGAAGTTGGCGAGATGCATCAAGGCCCCCGAGAGGGGGTTTTTTGTGCCTGTGAGTTACGTTTACGCATGGCTATGACCACCTTGCACCCTGCTTACGCTTAGCGCGATGGCACCTTTTATGCATTTACTTTAGGTAATTGGTCATTTGCTAAGAGGAAGCGCCATGCATTCATTGGCAATGCTCAAGCCCGTTAAGTCGATTTTATGGAGCGTGGCGCTGTTGCTGCTGGGCAATGGCTTGTTGAATACGCTGTTAACCCTACGTGGCACGGGGGAAGGTTTCTCCAGCGCGGTGCTGGGGATGATCATGTCCGGCTATTTTGTCGGCTTTATCTGCGGCACCTGGGTGAGCGGGCGCTTAATTCGGCGGATGGGGCATATCCGTACCTTTGGCTTTTGTGCTTCCATTTGTGCCTCGGTGGCGTTGCTGCACCTGGTGTTTATCAACCCATGGGTATGGCTACCGTTGCGGGTGGCATACGGCCTTTCGTTTATTACCTTAATTACCGTGATTGAAAGTTGGCTGAATAGCCAGGCGGCAAGCCACGAGCGAGGACGCATTTTTGCCGTGTATATGGTCGTCAACCTGGGCGCCCTGGCGATTGCCCAGCAGCTGCTAAGGCTCTCCTCCCCACAAGGCTTTTTACTGTTTGTGGTGATTGCCATTCTGATTAGTTGGGCACTGCTACCTATCACTCTGACCCGCCGTGTTCAGCCGACAATTCCTGAGCGCCCCAAAAGTAGCCTCCGTACGTTGCTTGGCTTTGCACCGCTCGCGGTAGCCTGCGCCGCTTTATCGGGCCTGGCGATGGGGGCGTTTTGGTCGATGACGCCGGTGTACGTGACGCAACTGGGGTTTGATATTGGCGGCGTGGGGCTGGTGATGAGCATGGCGATTGTAGGTGGCGCGCTGTTACAAATTCCCATCGGCCGCTTTTCTGACAAACATGACCGCCCCAGAGTAATGACTTGGGTGGTGCTCCTGGCGGCGCTCATCGCCGCCGCCATGCCGTTTGCGCCTAGCCATAACGTGCTCGTGGGGCTGTATTTTATCTGGGGTGGTTTGGCGTTTTCGCTCTACCCGCTGGCAGTTGCCCAGCTTATCGACCAGTTGCACCCGGATGAAATTGTCTCCGGCTCGGCGGACATGCTGGTGATGCATGGCGCAGGCTGCGCGGTGGCACCGATTGCCGCAGGGTCATTGATGACGGCAGTGGGCGGTCACGGTCTGCCTATCTATATTGCCTGTGTGTTTGCCCTGCTGGGTGCGTACGCCATCTACCGTCGTCGCCATGTCACAGCCCTGATTACCCATACCGCTCACTTTGAGCCGATGGTACAAAGTGGTGCAGGGGCGTTGGAAATGATCTTTGATGATACGCAGCCAGATTTATTTGATGACCCGAGTTTCTACGAAGAGAATGAACGCGAGCGGCTAAAGAAAGCGTTGAGTTCGGCAAACGCATGATATTGGAATAACCGTCAGGCCCCCGCCAGCAAAAGCGGGAAGGGGCAACAGGTATGACACGGTTTGATCGTGATAAGAATAAGTAGTGCTTGGCCTCCCTAACGTCGCTGAATAAACATTTCAAGCTGGTGGTGGTTGCCATCCAGAGGAATGCGTACTTTGCTTTTTTGGTCCGTCATTGGGCGGCCATCCAATCTTGCACTGAAGGCGTCATCGGTCATGATGAGCTTCACCGCGTAGTGGGTGGCGGCGATAGTGAGCGTCGCGCTAACGCCTGGCCAGTCATTGGGGAGGCAGGGATCAATTACCAGCCAGGCGCCTTCCCGGCGGATCCCCAATATGCCTTCAATGCCCGCGCGGTACATCCAGCCCGCAGAGCCCGTGTACCATGTCCAGCCACCTCGCCCTGCGTGGGGTGCCACTGAGTAGACGTCCGCGGCCACCACATAAGGTTCCACGTGATAGCGGACAGCCTCTTCTGCGGTGCGGGCATGGTTAATGGGGTTGAGCAGCGAAAAGAGCGCGTGCGCTTTGTCGCCTTCGCCTAGCTTGGCAAAGGCGAGAATCGCCCACATAGAGGCGTGACTATATTGCCCTCCGTTTTCGCGCATGCCGGGTGGGTAACCACCAATATATCCAGGATCGCGCCGGGGTTGATCGAAGGGCGGCCAAAACAGTAACGCGAGTTGCTGGTCATAGCGAATCAACTCGCGCTCAAGCGAACGCATGGCCAGTGCTGCTCGGTGAGGCTCTGCCGCGCCCGAGAGTACCGCCCAGGTCTGGGCGATTGAATCAATCTGGCAGGCGTCGCTGTCTTTGCTACCTAGCCAGCTGCCGTCATCGTAGGTTGCCCGGCGATACCACTGGCCGTCCCAGGCATTGCTTTCCAGCGCCAGGCGTAACGCAATGGCGTGGGCACGCCAACGCTCAGCGCGTGAAGTGTCCTGGCTCGCTGAGGGCTCATGCTGTTCGCGCTGTTCGGCAAACGGCAAAAACCGCTCAAGGGTATGCACTAGCAGCCAGCCTAACCAGACGCTTTCGCCTTTGCCTGCTTCGCCTACGCGGTTCATGCCATCGTTCCAGTCGCCGCCACCGATCAGCGGCAAGCCATGCTCGCCGGTAAGTTCTAAGCTCTGATCCAAGCCGCGGGCGCAGTGCTCATAAAGTGAGGCGGTTTCTTCAGCCATCATCGGTTGGTAAAAGCTATCGTGCTCACCGGCCGCTAGTTCGGCACCCTCTAGAAAGCTCACCGGCTCATCCAGTACGGCAGTGTCATGGGACGTCGCGATGTATTGAGCGCAGGCATAAGCCAGCCATACGCGGTCATCGGAAATACGCGTACGCACCCCCTGGCCGGAGTGGGGCAGCCACCAGTGCTGAACGTCGCCCTGGACAAACTGGCGCGAGGCAGCACGCAGTAAATGCTCGCGGGTCGTCTCGGGGCGGGTAAACGATAACGCCATACCGTCTTGCAACTGGTCTCGGAAACCATACGCACCGCTTGCTTGATAGAACCCAGAGCGTGCGGTGATCCGGCAGGCAATGGTTTGATAAAGCAGCCATCCGTTAAGCATGATATCCATGGCACGATCCGGCGTGTTTACTTGAATCGCGTTAAGCTGGGTTTGCCAGTGTGCATTGATATTGGCGAGCTCGGCGTCAATATCTATCTGACGATAGTGGGCGATTAGCGCTTGCACCTCGGCGGTTGAGCTTCCTTGGCCCATCAATACCACGATATCAACGCTTTCGCCCACCGCTAACGACACGCCGCGGCTGAGTGCGGCACAAGGATCCAGCCCCGCCCCGTGGGTGCCGGAAAGCGGGGCATGACTGCGCAGCGCCGCAGGGGAGGACAAACTGCCGCCGTGGCCTATGAATTCGCAACGGTCAGTTGTCCATGAGTCGGGTGCGTCGCCTATATCAAGAAACGCGACTCGGCCTGGGAAGGCAATATTCCAGGGATTCTCTACCAGCAGAGCGCCGCTATCGGTGTCTGGGTGCGAGATAAGATAAGGCGCCGAGATACTGCGGGAAGTGCCTAATACCCATTCAGCGTAGGCGGTAACAGATAGCTTGCGTAGCCGTCCTGAATGATTGCTGAGCCGTAGTCGGGAAATTCTAAGTGGCGCTTCTAATGGCACAAAATGCAGCAGTTCCAACGTGATGCCGTCGGTATGGTGCTCAAACTGGCTATAGCCGAAGCCATGGCGGGCCAGGTAGCGGCCTTGATCACGAATGGGTCGGGCGGTCGCCGTGTAAAGGGCCAGTGATTCTTCATCGCGCACATAAATAACATCGCCGCTGGGGTCTGCCACTGGATCGTTCGACCATGGCGTGAGCTGATTCTCGCGACTGTTATCCGCCCATACATAGCCTGCGCCCTCCGCTGATACCTGAAACCCGAAACCTGTATTGGCGATCACGTTAATCCAGGGGGCGGGGGTTGAACTTCCCGCCTCCAGTAGCGTGACATACTCGCGGCCGCTGAGTGCAAAGCCGCCTAGTCCATTAAAAAACTCAAGCGTTGGGAGTGTATCAGGCGCTATCGCGTTAGCCCTTGCGGGTATGGGCTTGGGAAGCACGCGTTTGGCGAATATCGGCGGCGTTGATGGGGGAGAGTTGGCGGGCAGCGTCATGGCTAGCTGATTCGCTATGCTGCCGCGGTGGGCCATTAATGCTACCCGGGCAATCGACTGTAGCTGCATGCGTGCTTCTAGACTCATCAGGTCGGCACGCAGCGCAATCACTGAACCCTGGACGTGATCCTTTCTAAATCGAGGGTGGGTTTGGCCGCTGAGTACGGCGGTTTCAATAGCTTGCTGCAGATCTTGAACATAGGAGGAAGCCCGCTCATTGATAATCACCACATCGACGCCTAGTCGCTTCATGCCCCAGTATTCATGGGCGCGAAGCAATTGATGTATCTGGGCAATGTCGTCGATGCTATCGATGCGCATCAAAATAATCGGTAGGTCGCCGGAAATTCCGTGTTGCCAGAGCTGTGACTGCGGCCCGGCTCCGCGCTCAATTGCATCGGCAGGCGCTCTAAAGCGAGGGTCAGGATACAAAACCGGGGCGGCCAAGCGCTGAAAATCGGCGGCTTCTTCAGGCTGAATGCCTAAATGGCGAAGCTGTACCTGTGCCTGGGTCCAGGCAAGCGTTTTGGCCCGTTCAAAAGCGCTCCGGTCATGGTGTTTGTCGATCAGATCCATCAGCGTCTGCCGTGAGTCGGCAACCACGGTCCAGTAAGCGATATGGGCGGTTTTGCCGGGAGACACGCGCAGGCAGTAGCGCAGCGCAAAAACAGGATCCAGTACGCTACCCACTGTGCTCGATAAGTGCTGGCCCTCTGCCAGCGCTAGGGCATGCAGTTGACTTCGCCCTCGGCCCAAAAACCTGGCGCGGTCGGTCTCGAACTCAAGCTCGCCCACGGTGTCGCCTTCCACCACGGCAAAGTGGGCGGCCCAGACTTGTTCTTCGTCAGGCGAGCGCCGTCGCCTAGTGGCAATCAGCGCGTTAAACGCTTCCAGGTACTCGGTTACCACAAACATTTTGGCAAAGGCGGGGTGCGCGTTGTCGGCATCCGGGGTGGTCAAGACTAATTCCGAGTAGGAAGTGATATCGATATTGCGGGCATGTCGGCCGCTGTTCGTCAGCGACAGGTGGCGAACCTCACTATCGTCCTCGCCGGAAACCAGCACGTCCATATGGCTAGTGATATCGTCGTGGCGATGCGTGTAGCGAGCGTAATCCTCGGCAAATATCGCATGATGATGGTCATCGTTAGCTCCGCTGGCGCGCCTGGCCGCTTGTCCCGTCGCGGTCCAAACACCGGGATGTGCGGCGTCGCGCAGGAAAATAAAACTGCCCAAATGATCGCGGGTGGCATCCGGTTGCCAGCGGCTAATCGCAATGTTGCGCCATCGACTATAGCCGCCACCCGTGGCCGTTAGCATCACCGAGTAGCAACCGTTAGAGAGTAAATGGGTAACGGGTGGGCCGCTGGCCTGTGTGGAAACGCGGCGGATGGTTTGTGCCTCATTAATACTCTGGCTGGCGTTTGATTTAACCTCTTCAGCGCGGGGGTGGAGGATCGCAACATCCTTGGGAACTCGCTCTTGCAGAAGCAGTTCGCAGGCTTGAATCATTGGTTCACGGTGAAAGCGCGCGCGCATCTGGCCATGGTGCAGGGTGTTGGCGATAGCCACGATGGTCATGCCCTGGTGGTGGGCCATAAAACTGCGCACAATCACCGCCTCTTCTCCAGCGGGCAGCCGCGAACGGGTGAAGTCGAGCGCTTCATAGAAGCCATAACGACCTAGCGCACCCATCTCGTTCAGACGGCTGAAATTTCGACAGGCACCGTTGGGATCAACCATGGCGGCTAGGCCGGTGGCGTAGGGGGCGATGACCAGATCGGCAGACAGCCCGCGTTTGAGCCCTAAACCAGGCACGCCAAAATTAGAGTATTGGTAGGTGAATTCCAGGTCACGGGCGTTGTAGGCGGATTCAGAAATACCCCAGGGCACGGCGAGTTGGGCGGCGTAACTTTCTTGGCGTTTCACTACCAGTCGATTGGTTTGTTCAAGCAGGCTACCGCCCGGAGCGCGCATCACTAGGGATGGCATCAGATACTCAAACATCGAACCCGACCAGGAAATCAGGGCTGAGCCAAAGGTGATTGGTGTTGCCGCACGGCCTAGCCTAAACCAATGGCGGGTGGGAATATCGCCTTTGGCAATCGCAAACAGACTGGCAAGCCGTGCCTCGGAGGCCAGTAAATCGTAGCAACTGGTATCCAGACAATTGTCGTCCAGCGAGTAGCCAATCGACAGCAATTGACGTTCGCTGTTAAGTAGAAAAGCAAAGTTCATGCCCAATGCCAAACGTCTCGCGGTGTCCGCAAGCTGTTGTAAGCGCAAGTTGAGCGCTCCTGCTTCCAGGTAGGTATCCCGGTCATGGCGGTGCTGAGCGACAGACGCGTGCAGTGATGACACCCAAAACAGCATATCTTCATTGTGCGGGTCGGCGTGTTCGTCGTGGGCAGTGCGCGCCAGATGTAAAGCGTTATCGGTCAACGCCGCTAGATTCGCCAGGCACGCCGATGACATCGCCTCGCCTTTCAACTGAGTGTCCATGGCGGCAAACTGCTCGTTCAGCTGAGCTGCGACTGTTTTCGGCAGTTTTGAGGCGTTACTGAGTGCCTGACGAGCAAGGTTCAGCGTGTCACTAATACCCATGCGCGGATCTGAAACATAGTTTTCGGCTTGCCAGGTCTCACAGGCATTGGCGATAGCGATAAGGTGGCCCGCAAGGTTGCCGCTATCGACGGTTGAAACATAGCGAGGGGCCAGCGGGTGCAGATCGTGGGTGGCGTACCAGTTATAGAAGTGGCCCCGATAGCGCGGTAGTCCTAGCATTACCTCAAGCGTTCTCTCCAGGCGTTCCAGAGCCTGCTGGGTGCCTAGCCAGCCAAAATCACGGGCGGCAAGGGTGGCGAGTAGATACAGCCCCATGTTGGTAGGCGAGGTGCGCTGTGCCAGTGCGGGTTGGGGATCTTCTTGAAAGTTATCCGGCGGTAGCTGGTTATCCGCGGTGGTCACAAAGGTTTCAAAATAGCGCCAGGTTCGCCGTGCAATCAGGCGCAGCGCCAACGTTTCGTCTGCCGAGAGTGTTGGTTGGATAACCGCGCTTTTGCTGCTGCTTAACCATGAGGCCACTGCCGGCGCAGCCAACCAGACCAGTGCCATGGGCAACACGATTGGCCAAGCGTGACTGGCCGTCCACATTGCACTGACCGCAACCGCGAGCCCCAAGGCGGTGCCGGGAGCCATGCGCTGATAGAAGCCCCACACCGTTAGCGGTGGGCTTTTCATCGATTGGGCCGCGGAGGTCCACTCAAGCAGGTGACGATGAGTGACCAACACGCGCACTAAGGTACGGGCGATGGCATCCAGCATGCGCCATGCCTGGTCGGGCAAAAAGATCACCTGCAGTAGCATTTGCACGCTACCCAGCTTTAGTTCGTCAAACCAGAGATGGTAGTGGTGGCGTAGCTTTGCCCGCGCCCGGAAGGGCACAAACGAGGCGGCTAACGAGACGAGCACCGGCGCACCCAGCACAGCCAGTAATAGCAGCGTGCTGGTAATTGCCATGCTAAGGGGCAACTGCCAGCTCACCGCAAGGCTTGCCAGTACTAACGGTGCTAACACCGAACGGCGTAGATTACCCAGCATTTTCATGCGCCCGGTGAGCGGCAGCGCCGGGGCGACCAGCCAGGGGAGCAGTTGCCAGTCGCCGCGGGTCCAGCGGTGCTGACGCTTAGCCGCCACGTCATAGCGTGCAGGAAAGTCTTCGATCACTTCGATATCTGAAGCGAGCCCCGCGCGGGCAAAAACACCTTCATACAAATCGTGGCTAAGCAGACTGTTGTCGGGCACACGGCCAGCCAGCGAGGTTTCAAAGGCATCAACCGCATAAATACCTTTACCGGCGTACGAACCTTCTCCCACCAAATCCTGATAGAGATCAGAAATAGCAGCCGCGTACGGGTCGATGCCGCCTGGCGCCGAGAATAGTCGCTGATAGATGGAGCCTTCATTCCCGGTGGGTAACGACGGCGTGACGCGAGGTTGCAAAATAGCATAGCCCTCCACCACCCGGCGTTGCTGTTGATCAAGGCGTGGTTGGTTTAATGGGTGTGCCATCTTGCCGATCAAGCGGCTTGCCGAGCCTCTTGGCAACCGTGTGTCGGCGTCTAAGGTAATCACATAGCGCACATCATTGGGCATGCTTGGCGGATTAATAAATGTCGTATCCCGAGCACCGCGTAGCAATCGGTTAAGCTCGTGTAACTTACCGCGTTTACGCTCCCATCCCATCCAGGTATTTTCGCTGCGGTTAAAGACCCGTCGCCTGTGTAGTAAAAAGAAGCGCTTATCGCTACTGGGCGCGTTTGAATCCAAACAGTAACGCTCATTTAACTGATCGACCCACAGATGAGCGGCGGACAAGAGCGCTGCATCGCCGGGTAAATCTGCTTGGGGGGCATCAACGCCGTCCAGGATCAGCGCATAGGCGAGCGCCCCATCGCCGCTCGATAAATGATGCACTTCAAGACGCTCAACCTGTTCGCGCAGGTCATCTTCGCTGGTTAGCAGCGTGGGCACCGCAATCAGCGTACGCAGGTGAAGCGGAACCCCCTTGGAAAGGTCGAGGCTAGGCAGCGGCTGGGCGTCGATGCAGCGAATAATCAGGCGATTTACGATCTGTGTTGCCACCTCAATAATGGGCAGAAAGCCAACCACGCCCAATAGCAATAGCCAGGGTAACGGTACGTCGCCTATCGCAACTGGCAACGCGAGTAATAGACCACCAGCCAGGGTCATCAAACTCAGCGTCACTACGGTCATCAGCATGATATAGCTGCGGATGCCATGATGAATAAGTGTCCGTCGCAGCCACTGACGAGAAGACGCTTTAAACGCCAGCTTGTGTTCAAGCGTTATGCGACCTGAGCCAATCAGAAAATAGCCAGGATCACCCATACGGCCCGCTTCGATAGGGTCGCCGGTGGTTGCCACTGCCTGGCGAGATAGGGAGAGCGCCGCTTCGACTACCTCAAGCTCGGTGTGGCGCGAGCCGCGGGATAGCAGCTCTACGGCACTGCGATACTGATTGCGCGTGGGGAAATCCAACTGATCAAAATTGCTTTGCTGGCGCAGTTGCTTGTCCACCAAGCTGACGCTTTCAAACAGCACGGCCCAGTCGATGCTGGAGACAAACCGCATACTGGTGATGATGTTGCGAACAGTCACATTGGCGGCGCCTTGGCGCTGCTGAGCGTGCTGAACCATCTCGTCAATGGTTTCGCCCCGTTGACTGAGCTGCTCATCGAGCCAGCCCACCAGTGGGCTACTGCGGGGGTCTAAACCACGTAGTCGTTTGGCGAGCTGGGCAGTGAAGGGTTCCGCCAGCGGCCCTGTGTGAAAATTGAAGGTACTGGTCTCTATGCGAATGGTGCGCTGCTCTAGGGGTGTTTGCTGATTGGTGGGCTTTAGCCATTTCGTTGCCAAATCATCAGCTTCGTCCCTTGCCGTTTGTTCGCTGATCATTTGGTCGGCAAGCCGTCGCAGGTTTTCGATCAAAACAATACGTAGCGAGATAGCAACGGCCCATAACTCGCCAATGGTCAGCGGCTGGACGCGCTGATAAGCGACCAAAAAAGACTGCAGAGTGTCCAGATCGATATGACTATCGGTATGCGCTACAAACGCCCACGCAATGCCGAAAACCCTTGGGTAGCCGGCAAAAGGCCCATTGGCTAACTTGGGTAGCTGACGGTAATAACCGGGTGGAAGGTCGCTACGAATCTCACGGATTTGGGCTTCAATCAGGTGGTAATTGTCGAGCAACCAAGCAGCGGCAGGCACAATGTCGCGGCCTTCCGCCAACGCGGTGGCACTGGCGCGGTAAACTCTCAGAAGGGTGGTAGCGTTATCGTTAAGCCGCCGCGTTAACGATACGACCTTAGGAGGCCTTGCCGCCACTTCCTGGGCATGCGCCAGGCTACCGGCGTGCTGTTCAAGCCGCTCTGCGCTGAACAATTCTTCTCTGACGGGCAGCGTCGAATCCCACGGCGCTGCAAACGCATGGTGCGGACGCACAAAACGGAAAAATGGGTTCACAGATTCCTTCCCGGTGAGAATGGGCGCTTCCGGCCACAAAACGATGATGTCCTTACTTAGACAATGGTCGCACCGGGTATTTACGTCGGTTCGTTAGCGCACATTAGGCGCGTTTTATCTTGCGCTATATTCGTTGGCAGAACGCTTGCGCAGTGTCCAGTAGCCTCCCCATAGCCGTGTTGCCGTGGTAATAAGACAGGCAATGGCAAATACCGTGGCCAGGATTGGGAAGTGGTCTGGGAATAGACAAAACATCACCAGTGCCAGGACGGTTTCGGTTCCTTCGGTTAGGCCTTCCAAGTAGTAGAAGGCCTTTTGCGGGAAATCAGGCCGCTCGACACCCTGCTGCTTGGCGGCGATCGCAAAGGCTAAAAACGACGTACCCGTGCCGATAAAGGCAAACAGCAGCAAAGCGGCGGCGAGGGCATTATCCATTGGGTTGGCTAGTGCAAAGCCTAGGACGACCGCTGCGTAAAACACAAAATCCAGTCCTATATCTAAAAAGCCGCCCGCTTCGCTCGTTTGGCCATTTACCCGGGCCAGCGCACCATCCAGGCCATCCCCTAAGCGGTTCAACAGCACGGCTACTAAGGCAAGGCTGTAATGCTCCCATGCCAGCAATGGCAGGGCAGTGATACCCATTAAGAAAGCGCCGAAGGTAATCTGGTCCGGTGTTAGGCGGCCTTTCAATTGCTGAGCAAGCTGCTCAAGCGGGCGATGGGTTAGCGGCATGGTCCAACGGTCAAGCATTCGCCATTCCTATTTGTTAAGTGGAGTTCATGCTGGTGACCCGCTTAAATTACTGGACTCAAGTATTTATACTTTAGTATTAATTTCCATAAATTACTGGACTAAAGGCGTAGGTCAGTGGAAAACGGGGCCCAAGAATGTGCGTGTCTAGATTGACCATTATTCCATGGTTAGTGTGTGCATTCTTTAACACCTTACATTCTACTCCGTGAGCGAAGTTGTCGTATGCAAAGCAATGGAATGATGACGGTGTGGGACCAGCTTTGGGTCTCCCACCAACAGGCAAAAACACTCTTGATGTGCGCGCTGCCCACCTCGGGTGGGTCAGGCGCTGGCGCGTCCTCAAACAATGGCTCGGGCCATCAGCCGCGTCCACCTGCGTATAAAAAGCCTCAGAAAGTTGGCTTGCTGCTAGGGCCGCTGCTGTTTGCTTTTGTGTTGTTGTTTTTCCATCCCGCCGACCTCAGTTTTGAAGGCCGCATGGTGCTGGCCACGACGCTATGGGTGGCGGTTTGGTGGATTACCGAAGCCATTCCGATTCCGGTGACCTCGCTGTTGCCTATCGTGTTACTACCGATTACCGGTGCGCTGGAGGGCAGTAAGGTCACGGCGGCCTACGGCAACCCGATCATATTCTTGTTCCTGGGCGGCTTTATGATCGCCCTGGCGATGGAGAAATGGGGGCTGCACAAGCGTATTGCACTAGCGATTATTGGCGTGCTGGGCACCAGTATTAATCGCATTGTGTTGGGCTTTATGGCGGCCACCGGGTTCTTGTCGATGTGGGTATCCAACACTGCCTCGGTGATGATGATGCTGCCGATAGGCACGGCGATTGTGTATCAAGTGACCCAGGAGCTAAGCAAAACGGAAGGCGACCACAGCGATGATATCGATAAGTTCAGCAAGGCGCTGATTTTCGGTATCGGCTACGGCGGTACCATCGGCGGCTTGGGCACGCTGATCGGCACGCCGCCCAACATCATTCTCGCGGCGACCGTCTCGGAGCTGTTTGATGTGCAAATTTCTTTCGCCGAGTGGCTATTTTTTGCCTTTCCCGTGGTGGTGATTCTGCTGTTTGCTGCATGGCTACTGCTGACCAGGATTATTTATCCGGTCAAGCTTGGCGATCTGCCCGGTGGTAAAGAAGTTATCCAGAAAGAAAAGCAGGCCCTGGGGGCCACCAGCTTTGAAGAAAAAGCAGTGTTGTGGGTGTTTTTATTCGCTGCTTTTATGTGGATTTCGCGCTCGTTTTTGTGGGAAGGGCAACTGCTGACCATCCCCGGCATTGACGACACCATGGTGGCAATGGTGGCGGCGATTTTACTGTTTTTGATTCCCTCCAAAAATAAGGGTGGCTGCCTGCTGGACTGGGAAGTGGCCAAGGATGTGCCGTGGGGAATCCTGCTGCTGTTCGGCGGGGGCTTGGCGATTGCCGCGGGCTTTAGCTCCTCGGGTCTGGCTGAATGGATCGGCGAGCAAATGAGCGTGCTGGAAGGCGTTAACTTCCTGCTGGTGATTTTACTCGCCAGTGCCATGGTGCTGTTCTTGACCGAGATCACCTCGAACACCGCCACCGCAACGATGATTCTTCCGGTACTGGCGTCGCTGGCGCTGGCGCTAAACGTGCATCCCTTTGTGTTAATGGTGCCTGCGGCCATGGCAGCCAACTGCGCCTTTATGCTGCCGGTGGGTACACCACCTAATGCGATTATCTTCGCCACGGGCAAAATCAAGATCATCGAGATGGTACGTAACGGCTTCTGGCTGAATATCCTGGCGCTGATATTGATCGTCGCCGCGGTCTACTTCCTGCTGCCTATGCTGTGGGACGTCGACCTGACCAGCTACCCGGAGGCGTTTCGTGATTAACTGAGTTAATGATTGTTGAACCTTCCAAGCCTCCATCCATTGATGGAGGCTTTTTTTATCGTCGGTTTAGGTGGTCGCAGCCGTCCCATTTTGCGTGGCGTTTTTCGACAAATAAGCGAAGTTATCTATAGTGCAGGGACAGGGAAGAATATCGAATCACGCGCTTGGCGCGCAGGAGATAAGCAATGGAACGTGTGGAAGAGATAAGTCAGTACTTGCAATCCCATAACCTGAAAATGGCGACAGCCGAATCGTGTACAGCGGGGCTTATTGTGTCAGAGCTGGCCCGTGTGCCCGGCAGCGGCCAGTCAATTGACTGTGGGCTGGCAGTTTATTCTCCCGAGGCCAAACAACGCTATTTGGCAGTGCGTGCCGAGACCATAGAAGCGCATGGCTTAACCAGTGAGCAAACGTCGTCTGAAATGGCGCTGGGGGCGTTGAATAATAACGATGCCGATGTAGCCGTTGCCAATACGGGCATCGCTGGGCCAGAGTCCCACGAGGGAATTCCGGCAGGCACCGTATGCTTTGCCTGGGCGTTTCGCCGCGAACAACAGCAGTACCTGTTTACCGAAACACGGCGCTTTAGCGGTGATCGCAATGATGTTCGCCTTGCCGCTGCGTTTTACGCGTTAGAACGTATCCCTGAGCTTCATGGCCAAGTTGTGAAAGGCGAAGCCAATCCGGCCAACCAACGGGCAACTCAGGTGCATATTCAGACGGTGCTGCACGTCACGCCAACCATCGATCCACGCGAGGAAAGTACCCGGCGCGTGGACTTTTTGTGTCGCCAGATGATCGACACTGGCCAGCACGCATTGGTATTGGGCATTAGCGGAGGCGTGGATTCCACCGTGGCCGGGCGCTTGGCGCAGCTAGCGGTTGAAAAAGCGCGCTCGCAAGGGGTTAATGCACACTTTTATGCCATGCGCTTGCCTTACGCTATCCAGCACGATGAAGACGACGCGCAGAAGGCGATTGAGTTCATCCAACCCGACAGCGTACTCACCGTGAATGTTAAGCCTGCCAGCGACGCCATGCTGGCATCACTGGAAGAAGGTGGGCTGGCGTTTGAGGATCAGCATCAACGTGATTTCGTGTTGGGAAACATCAAGGCACGCCAGCGCATGGTAGCCCAATATGCCGCCGCTGGCGCACGGGGTGGCCTAGTGGTGGGGACTGATCAGACCGCCGAGGCGTTGATGGGCTTTTTTACTAAATTTGGCGACGGCGCCTGTGACGTTGCACCGCTTACCGGGTTGACCAAGGGGCAGGTGCGCGAGTTGGGTGTGGAACTCGGCGCACCTGCTGAACTGGTCGAAAAGCAACCCACCGCCGATCTGGAGTCCCTTAAGCCACAGTTGGCCGATGAACAAGCGCTGGGTGTCAGCTATGCCGAGATTGATGCCTTTTTGGTGGGTGAGCACGTTAGCGACGCGGCCAGCTCCACTATCATTAAGACGTTCCAGCGCACTGAACACAAACGTCAGCTACCGATCACTCCCTAGTTGCTAGCGTCGCCGTGTCAGGTTGATATGATGCAGCCACCTATATTGCTGTCGAGTCTGTCATGCGACTACTACATACCGCCGATTGGCACCTGGGGCGACTGTTCCACAATCTGTCGTTGCTGGATGACCAGCGTCACGTACTCAATCAGCTGATCGACATTGTCGACCGCGAGGCCGTCGATGCGGTACTGATTGCCGGAGATATCTACGACCGTTCGGTGCCGCCTGCCTCGGCGGTGGCACTGCTGGACGAGGTGCTGACAGAGCTGTGTAGCGTGCGCAACCTGCCGGTAGTGATGATTTCCGGTAACCACGACAGCGCCCAACGGCTGGGTTTTGGTGCGCGCCACTTGCGCCAGGCCGGGCTGCATATTCTGTCGGATTTAGCCAATTGTGACCGGCCGGTAACGCTGTCCGCCAAAGGCATCGACATAGACGTTTTCGGTATTCCCTATGCTGACCCCGAGTATGTACGCAGCCAATTGGCAGCGGATGTGCGCGACTTCGATAGCGCCCATCGCTACCTGGTCGAACGAATCAACGCTCAGCGCCACCCAGCCCGCCCCACGGTGCTGATGAGCCACTGCTTTGTGGATGGCGGCAGCGCTTCGGACTCCGAGCGGCCGCTGACGCTGGGAGGTGCCGAGAGTGTGGCCTGGGAGCCGATGCAGGACTTCGACTACGTGGCATTAGGGCATTTGCACGGGCCGCAGTATCGCGGCGGCGAGCATATTCGCTATAGCGGCTCGTTACTCAAGTACAGCTTTTCCGAAGCCAGCCAGCGCAAAGGCATTACCCTGGTGGATATTGACGAGAAGGGCGTGCGGCATATCGAGCACCGCCCACTTGAGCCGCGCCTGGACGTGCGCATTCTGGAAGGAGAGCTTGAATCGTTGATCGCCGACGGTGTTAGCGATCCTAACGCAGACGACTACCTGCTGGTGCGCTTGACCGACCGGCATGCCATCCTCGACCCCATGGGCAAGCTGCGCGAGGTCTATCCCAATGTGCTGCACCTGGAGAAACCCGGCATGCTGGAAGCGCGTGGCCGCCAACAGTTGGATCGCGAGCGGCTGCAGTTCAGCGCACTGGATATGTTCAGCGACTTTTTTACCCAGACCAGTGGCGAGCCCATGACCGACGAGCAAGCCGAGGCAATAAGCCAACTGATTGGCGAGCTAAGCCGCGACCAGGAGGCTCAAGAATGACGCCGCTATGCTTAACCATGCAGGCCTTTGGCCCCTTTGCCGGGCGCGAAACCGTCGACTTCGCGGCGCTGGGGCAAAGCCCGCTGTTCTTGATTAACGGCCCCACCGGCGCAGGTAAAAGCTCGATTTTAGATGCGCTGTGCTTTGCCCTTTATGGCCAGACGACCGGCGCTGAGCGCGAGGCAAGCCAAATGCGCTGCGACCAGGCAGCGGCAGCGTTGCTCACCGAGGTAACGCTGGATTTTCGCCTGCGCGATGAGGCCTTCCGGGTACGCCGTGTGCCTCAGCAGGAGCGCCCCAAGGCACGCGGTGAAGGCACCACCGCGCAAAACGCCGAAGCCCAGCTATGGCGGCTGACCGCCGACGGCGAGCAAGGCGAGTGCCTGGTGGCCAAAAGCGTCAACGATGCCAACACCCAGATTCAGGGCCTGATAGGCCTCGACGCCAACCAGTTTCGTCAGGTAATGGTGTTGCCCCAGGGCAAGTTCCGCGAGCTGCTGCTGGCCGGGTCGAAAGACCGCGAAGTGATTTTTTCCCAGCTATTTCAGACACAGATATTCCAGCGCATTGAAGAGCGCCTGCGCACCCAGGCCAATCAGATCGAGCGCGACGTTAATAACCATCGCCAACGGGTGCAGGGTATTTTGCAGGCCAGCGAGGTGGAAAATGAAGCCGCGTTGGACGAAGAACGCAGCGCCCTTGAGCCACAAAGCGCTGCTGCCCAGCGCGACTACGCTGACGCCAAAGCGCGCCGGGAGGCCGCTGAACACGCTGAGCGCAAGGGTAAGGAGTTGCAGGCGCGGTTCGAACAGCAGGCAGCGCTCAGCTCGGCCAAGAAGGCGCTTTTAAGCCAGCAGGACGACATCGAAGACGCCCAGGCCCGCCTGGCCGCCCACGGAAAAACTCAGGCGTTGGCAACAGACTACCATCGCTTGCAAACGGCCCAGCAAACGGACCGCGCTACCCGGGAAGAGCTCGCCCAGGCTGAGGCCGCCATGGTCCAGCAGCAAGCCGCACAGGCCGACGCCCAGCGGGCTCTGGAGAACGCCAAACCGCAATTTGAGCAACTGCCAACATGGCGCGAGCGGGCGTTCCGGCTGAATCACGCGGTTGAGAAGTGCCAAGAGCTGGCCGCGCTTGAAACTCAGCGCGAGCGGCTTGCCGAGCAGGTCGAGGGAGCCGCCGCCGAGATCAATCGACAGCGGCCAAGCGTCGAGGTGGCAGAACAGCATGCCACCGAACAGGAGAGGCGTTGGCACCAAGGCCAGGCGGCTTTGCTCGCCCAGCGCTTGGAAGCCCAGGTGCCTTGCCCGGTATGCGGCAGCCGTGACCACCCGGCCCCTGCCGTGGTCGAGCAAGCGCCCGTCACCCAGGCCGAGGTTAAACAGGCCCGTGCTGCATTGGATAAGGCCCGCCAGGGCATAGTGACAGCCGAGCAGCACCACGCCCAGCTTAGCCAGCAACTCGCCGACAAGACGGCGCATTGTCAGCGGCTGCGTGGCGAGCTGGGCGAGCATGCCTCCCTTGAGGCACTGAAAGCCGACCAGATTCAACTCAACGCCGATATTCAGGCCGCCGAAACCGCCTGGCAAACCGCCCAGGAACGCGCCCAGCATGCACAGACGGCGCTGGCCCGCGCCGAAACAACGCTGAACGATGTTCGCAAGCGTCAGGCCAGCGCCGATAGCGCTCTGGACGAGGCACTGAAGGCCTGGCAGCGCGCCCTGGCCGATAGCGTCTTTGACGATGAGGAGGCGTTTAATAGGGCACGGCTGAGCGAGGCCGATTTCCAGCGGTTGAGCAACGCGGTGACCCATTTTCAACGTGAACTGGCTAAGCTGGAAGGTCAGTTGGAGGCGGTTCAAGCTCACCTTGAGGGACAAACGCCGCCGGACCTGCTCGGCCTGGCCGAGCAAGTCGCCGAGGCAAAGGCCCAGGAGCAAGCCCGCGAGCAGGCCTATCAGCAGCTGGCCGCCCGGGTGGCGCAGCTTAATGCCACGCGTGAAAAACTTGATGCTGCCCACGCCGCCCAAGCATCGCTTGAGGCGCAGTATCGTATATGGGGAACGTTAAGTGAGGTGGCCAACGGGCGTACCGGGCAGCGCATTAGTCTGCAGCGGTTCGTGCTCGGCGTGCTGCTGGACGATGTCTTGATTCAAGCCTCCGAACGTCTGGTACGCATGAGCCGAGGGCGCTATCAGTTGGTCCGCCGGGAGGATCCCTCCAAAGGCAATCGCGCCTCGGGGCTGGAACTGGATGTGGCCGATACCTACACCGGCAAGAACCGGTCAGTGGCCACTTTATCGGGCGGTGAATCCTTTATGGCGGCGCTCGCACTAGCGTTGGGGCTTTCCGACGTGGTGCAGGCTTATGCTGGCGGTATTCAGTTGGATACGTTATTTATCGACGAGGGGTTTGGCAGTCTCGATCAGGATGCATTGGACCAAGCGATTACCATGCTCAGCGAGCTGCAAATGGGCGGGCGCATGATTGGGATTATTTCCCACGTTAGCGAACTGAAAGAGCAAATGCCGGTCCGTGTGGATGTGCGCGCGAGCCGTCATGGAAGTACCGTCGCCCTTCAAGGCGGGGTCTAGCGCAATGCTGGAATAGCCTCTTTAATAGCTGTTGTTCACACGTTGATACCCCTAGGAGCATACCTATGAACGCAAGCAAGATTCTGCAGCAGCTCATGCAACAGGCAGGTGGAAGTCAAAAAGGCAGCGGTGTCGATGTGAAAGGCATGCTCGATGGTCTTTCCAAGCAGTTCGGCGGCGGTAGCCAAAACGCCAGAAGCGGTGGCTCTGGCGGTGTGGATTTGAAAAGCCTGCTGGGCGGCGGCGCCATGGGCATGCTGGTGGGCTCCAAGCGCGGCCGAAAGCTTGGGGGTAGCGCGCTTAAGTACGGCGCGATTGCCGGGGTGGGGGTATTAGCGTGGAAAGCCTGGCAAAACGCTCAGGCGAATAAAAATTCGTCAAGCGAGCAAACCAGCGCCGAAGGCGAGCGTGTTGAGGTGCTCAATGGCGAGTACCAGGAGCGGCGTAGCCTGGAATTATTGCAGGCGATGATCATGGCCGCTCGTGCCGATGGGCATATCGACGAGCAGGAGCAGGCGTTGATCACCGACCAGATCGACGCGCTTGGTGCTGATCAGGAAATGCATAACTGGATTGAGCAACAGCTAAAAGCGCCGTTAGACGCTAAAGCCCTGGCCCGTGAAGCAGACTCGCCTCAAGCGGCAAGGGAAATGTATTTAATCAGCGTCGCCGTCACCGATGAGCAAAACCCCATGGAGCGTGCCTGGCTCGACCAGTTGGCAAACGCCCTGGCGTTATCGCCGGACATGGCTCGCGAGCTTGAACACCAAGCGCAGCAGGCGGGTTAATGCTCGATACGCTTAATTTATGGGTTGCTACCGGGCTGGGGCTGGGGCAGTTACCGGTAGCCCCAGGCACCTTTGGTTCGTTGCTGGGCATTCCTTTGGCCTGGTGGCTGTTAGGGCGGCCGGTAGGTCAGCAGGCCGCGTTTATCTTCGCGCTATTGGTACTGGCGGTGCCGGTTTGTGATTTGGCGTCGCTGCATTTTATCGACACCGACCACGGCAGCATCGTGGCGGACGAGTATGCGGCGTTTCCGTTAGCCGTACTGGGCCTCCATGCGGCTCGCCAGCCGCTGGTGATGGCGTTAGCATTTGCCGTTTATCGGTTCTTCGATAGCCTTAAGCCACCGCCGATTCACTTGGCCGAGTTGGTGGATGGCGGCTTGGGAGTCGTCTTGGATGACGTACTGGCTGCGGGCGTTACTTGGGTTGTGGTCGCTTTTGGCTTATTTATTTGGCGTCGCTATCAGCCGCGTAATCGCTGAATAGGCGTTATGGCAACAGCAAAAAGCGCCGCAGGTGTTGAGCCTGCGGCGCTTGTGGTTACAACGTCGTTTACCGCTTGACGCACTTTACTCTTGTACGACAACCACCGATTTGGCGTTGACGAATTCACGCATACCGAAGCCGCCGTGTTCGCGCCCATAGCCGGAATCCTTGACGCCGCCAAAGGGCATTTCCGGCGTGGCAACGCCAAAGCCGTTGATAAACACCATGCCGGTATCAAAGTACTTGCTGGCAAGCTCTGTGGCGCGCTTCACGTCCTTGGAGATAATGCCGCCACCCAGGCCGTAACGACTGTCGTTGGCGATGCGCATGGCGTCGTCATCGTCCTTGGCGCGAATCAATGCGGCCACTGGGCCGAATAATTCGTCGTCGTAGGCGGGCTGGCCGGGGGTGACGTTATCCAGCACGGTGACCGGATAGAACGCGCCCTTGCCCGATGGTTTTTCGCCACCGCAGAGGATTTTGGCCCCTTTACGTACGCTCTCTTCGACTTGCTCGTGAAGGTCGTCACGCAGGTCAACGCGTGCCATCGGGCCAAGGTCGCTGCCTTCTTGGGTCGGGTCGCCTGCTTTGAGGGCCTTCATGCGCTCGACATAGCGTTCTTTGAACGCCGCATAGTTTTTTTCAGTGACGACGAAGCGCTTTGCCGCCACGCAGGTTTGCCCGCCGTTGTAGACGCGCCCCTGCACACATGTCTCGACGGCCACGTCGAGGTCGGCATCGTCCAATACCAGATAGGCGTCGTTAGAGCCTAGTTCGAGCACCGTTTTCTTCAGGTGTTCGGCCGCTTTGCCAGCGACTTTACGCCCGGCGCCGTCACTGCCGGTGAGCGTCACGCCGCGCACGGCTGGGTGAGCAATCACCTCATCGGATACGTCGTGGGAAATCACCAGGGTGCGGAAGACGTTTTCCGGCAGGCCCGCCTCGCGGTAGATTTTCTCCAGCAGCAGGCCGCTGCCGGTGACACATTCAGCGTGCTTTAGCAGCACGGCGTTGCCCGCCATAATATTGGCAATTGAATAGCGCACTACTTGATAGGCGGGGAAGTTCCAGGGCTGAATGCCGTAGATAACCCCCATTGGCGAATAGGTCACAATACCGCGTTCACCGTTGCTGGGGTTGCGCGTTTCATCGGCGAGTACCTCGGGGCCGCGCTCTGCGGTGTAATCGCAGATACCAACGCATAGGTCCACCTCCTCGTGCGCCTGTTCGGGTAGCTTGCCCATTTCTTTGACCATCAAATCGGCCAGCTCGTCTTTGTGCGCTTTAAGCGCCTCACCGATGGCTTTCACCATTTTAGCGCGGTGCTCAAGTGGCTTGAGCCGCCAGTCGAGAAAGGCTTGGTGACTTGCCTCAACCACCTGCTTCGCTTGGCTGGCATCCATCAGCGTGTAGGTTTGTAGCGTTTCGCCGGTGGTAGGGTTAACGGTGGTGATGCTGTTGCTCATAAGATCTCCTATCTTTAGATCAACGCTTTTTAAATTAATGCTATTTAAATCAATAGACTAAAGTTCAACGCATCCTAACGTTGTGCCATTTTAGACGACTGGTCTACTGATGCTGCCCAGTCACTGTAGTAGAAAATTATCGATGCTGCCTAATAGGCGCTCGCTATGGCTGAGGCGTGCTGTGACTAGTCAAAAGTCGGCCCACCTGCCTCGTCACCCCATACCGCTTCCAGGCGGTCGTCGCGTCCGCAACTGAAACGATAGAACTTATAGCGCACGGGGTTTTTCTGGTAGTAATTCTGATGGTATTCCTCGGCTTCCCAAAAGGTGTCAGCGGGCAGTATCTCGGTGGTTATCTCTTGATCGAAGCGCTCCTCCATCTCGGCTTTGGAGGCTTCAGCCAGCTCGCGCTGTTCGTCATTCTGATAAAAAATCGCAGCGCGGTATTGGTCGCCCTCGTCGCAGAACTGGCGACCGACCGCGAACGGGTCGATATTACGCCAGTAAATCTCGAGTAGTTGTTCGTAGCTGATCTGGTCGGCGTCGTATTCTACCTTGACCACTTCAATATGGTCGGTATCGCCGCTGCTGACGTCGTCGTAAGTAGGGTCTTCCAGCTCGCCACCGGTATAGCCGGAAATGGTTGCTGTTACGCCGGGCTGGCGGTCGTAGGGTGGCTCCATGCACCAGAAGCAGCCGCCGGCAAAGACCGCTTCAGCGGGCGTCTCGGCCTGCAGCGAAGTGCTGGTGATGCCCATAGTGGCCGTCACGACACATAGGGTTAACGGGCGTAGAGGTAAGCATTGCAACATGAGACAGACTCCAAGGAAGCTAAGTAAGCAGCTAATGAAACTCTAGTCGTTAAGTTGCTTTGGGGTTACTTTCCTTACAGCCGTGGTTTCCAGTGATTAAATCTTAGCTATGGCGTGGTGGCCAGACGTCATCCAGGGTTTTTAACGCAGCGGCAATCGGTGGTTCAGCGGCACGGTCGTGTCGCCAAATCAGGCCCAAAGCGCAGGGTAGGCGAACCTGGTCCGCCACGGCCAGGCCGCTTTCCTGGCGTTCGGCCATGGCCAGGGCGTCGCGGGCCAGGCTCAGCCCAACGCCCGCACGAACCAGGTCGAGCATGCAGGCTTCCTGGTCGACCTGGGCGACGCGATTTGGGGTGACGCCGCAGTCGGCCAAACGGTGTTGCAGCAGCCGGTGGTGGGCCGAGTCGGGCGGGGTAACAATCCACGGCAGGCGTGCCAGTGACGCCCAACGGGTATCTGCCAGCCGTGCCTCCCAGCCGGCGGGGGCAATCACGTGATAATCAAACTGGGTCAGCTCACGCCAGGCAAGCGCCGGATGGCCCGTGCCTTCCCCGGGCGGGGCGAGATAAAAGCCAACGTCCAACTCGCCCTGCTCGATGCGCGCGAGCACCCGGCCGCTCATGCCGTGGTGCAGTTCGGTTTCCAACTGCGGAGCGCGCAACATCAGGCGGCTCAGAAACGCCCCCAGCCGAATAAACTCAGGGTCGACAATGGTGCCGATGGTTAGTTTGCCGCGCAGTGTGCTGTGTAGCGCGCTGGCAGTTTGCTCAAAGGCGCTTGCGCTGGCCAGGGCCTTTTCGGCAGCGGGCAAGAGGGCAAGGCCGTCGGCGGTCAGGCTAAGGCCCTGAGGGCGTCGGCTGAACAGCGTCAGCCCCAAGCTGGCCTGAAGCTGCTTCAACTTTAGGCTAACCGCGGGCTGGGTCAGGTGCAGTTGTTCGGCGGCGCGTGACACGCTGCCGGTTCGGGCAACGGCCACAAAGGCGCGTAACGAGGCGTATTCCTGCATAAGCGTCTTCTCAGAGCGTGTTGTTATTAGCTGAGCTTATATCGTGGTTAAAAATTACTCAATTGATTGTCCCGCAAAGCCGCGTAATGTGGTCGTATCCCTCGTTAGACCCTCATGATACTTATAAAGGTTGCTTCCATGACCACCGCGACAACGACGACCGCCATCCACCACTTCATCAACGGCCAGCCAAGCGAAGGTACCGGGGCTGCCCAGGACGTTTTTAACCCGGCCACGGGGCGGGTGACCGGGCACGTGTCGCTTGCCGGCGAGCGCGAGGTCAATTCGGCCGTGGCCGCTGCCCAGGCCGCTTTTCCTGCCTGGGCCGACACGCCGCCGATTCGCCGGGCACGGGTGATGTTCAAGTTCCTTGAACTGCTGAATGCCAATAAGGACGCCCTCGCCGAGGCGATTACCAAAGAGCACGGCAAGGTATTTACCGATGCCCAGGGGGAAGTCGCCCGCGGCATCGATATCGTCGAGTTTGCCTGCGGTATTCCGCAGCTGATGAAAGGCGATTACACCGAGCAGGTCAGCACCGGGATCGATAACTGGACGGTGCGCCAGCCGCTGGGCGTGGTGGCGGGCATCACGCCGTTCAACTTCCCGGTCATGGTGCCTATGTGGATGTTCCCGGTCGCCATCGCCACAGGGAATACCTTTATCCTCAAGCCCAGCCCGCTGGACCCCAGCGCCTCGCTGCTGATCGCCGATCTGCTCAAGCAGGCCGGCTTGCCCGACGGCGTGTTCAACGTGGTGCAGGGCGGTAAGGACGCGGTCGAGTTTCTGCTGGATCACCCTGACGTCAAGGCCCTGTCGTTTGTCGGCTCCACGCCCATCGCCAACCTGATTTACGAGCGTGGTGCCCGCCACGGCAAGCGCGTCCAGGCGCTCGGCGGGGCGAAAAACCACATGGTGGTGATGCCCGACGCGCACCTGGATAAAGCCGTGGACGCGCTGATCGGCGCGGCGTACGGCTCGGCAGGGGAGCGCTGCATGGCGATCAGTGTGGCGGTACTGGTCGGTGACGTCGCCGACAAGGTCGTCCCCGCTCTCAAGGAGCGTGCCCAAGCGCTCAAAGTGAAAAATGGCATGCAGCTGGACGCCGAGATGGGCCCGATCGTGACCCGCGAAGCGCACCAGCGGATTACCGGCTACATCGACAAGGGCGTAGCGGAAGGCGCCGAGCTGCTGGTCGACGGGCGCGAGTTTGACGCAGGCCAGACCGGCGATGGCTGCGCTGATGGCTTCTGGATGGGCGGCACGCTGTTCGATCACGTCACCCCTGACATGACCATCTATAAAGAAGAGATTTTCGGCCCGGTACTGGTCTGCGTACGGGTGCCCGATGCCGCCACGGCGATTCAACTGATCAACGATCATGAATTCGGCAACGGCGTCAGCTGCTTTACCGAAAGCGGCAGCGTGGCACGTGAATTTGGCCGCCGCATTCAGGTGGGCATGGTCGGCATCAATGTGCCCATCCCGGTGCCCATGGCGTGGCACGGCTTCGGCGGCTGGAAGCGCTCGCTGTTTGGCGATACCCATGCCTATGGTGAAGAAGGCGTGCGTTTCTACACCAAGCAGAAGTCGATCATGCAGCGCTGGTCCGACTCGATCGATGGCGGGGCGGACTTTGTCATGCCCACGGCTAAGTAAAGCGCTCTTGCGCCGGGAGTCAGCCCATGTCCGATATCTCTCATCAGTTTGACTACATCGTGGTCGGCGCAGGCACCGCCGGGTGCCTGCTGGCCAACCGCTTGAGCGCCAACCCGAACCATCGGGTATTGCTGATCGAGGCGGGCGGGCGCGATAACTATCACTGGATTCATATTCCGGTGGGCTATCTGTACTGCATTAATAATCCACGCACCGATTGGATGTTCCGCACCGAACCGGATAAGGGGCTCAACGGCCGCTCGCTGATTTATCCACGTGGCAAAACGCTGGGTGGCTGTTCGAGTATCAACGGCATGATTTACATGCGTGGTCAGGCACGAGATTACGATCACTGGGCCGAGGTGACCGGCGATGACGCTTGGCGCTGGGAGAACTGCCTGCCCGATTTTATCAAGCATGAAGACCATTACCGGCTGGACGACGGCGGCGATGGCGACGCGACGCATCGTGATTTTCACGGCCACGGTGGCGAATGGCGGGTCGAAAAACAGCGTCTCAAGTGGCAGGTGTTGGACGATTTTGCCGAGGCGGCGGTTGAGGCGGGTGTCCCGCGCACCGATGATTTTAACCGCGGGTCCAATGAGGGGGTGGCGTATTTCGAGGTCAATCAGCGCGCGGGCTGGAGATGGAACACGGCTAAAGCGTTTTTACGCCCCGCGCTCAAGCGGGGTAATTTGACGCTTTGGCACTCTACCCAGGTGAACCGACTGTGCTTTGAGCATAATGAAGGGGCAACGCAGTGTAGCGGGATAGAGGTGGTACGTGACGCAAAAACCGTTCAGGTTAACGCCAGCCGGGAAGTCGTGCTGTGCGCTGGGGCGATTGGCTCGCCACATCTGCTGCAGCTGTCGGGGGTGGGGCCCGCTGACCTGCTGCGCGAGCATGATATCAAGGTGGTTCACGATCTTCCGGGCGTCGGCGAAAATCTACAGGATCATCTGCAAATTCGCTCGGTGTACCGAGTGTCGAAGGCCAAAACCCTTAACGCCATGGCCAGTACGCTGTGGGGCAAGGCGGGCATCGGCTGGGAATATCTCACTAAACGCACCGGGCCGATGAGTATGGCACCCTCGCAGTTGGGTGCCTTTACGCGCAGTTCGGATGACTATAGCCACCCCAATATTGAGTATCACGTTCAGCCATTAAGTTTGGAAGCCTTTGGCCAACCGCTCCACCCGTACCCGGCGATCACCGCGAGCGTGTGTAATTTAAACCCGACAAGCCGAGGCACAGTGCGCTTGAAAAGCCGCGACCCGCGCCAGGCGCCGGCAATATCACCTAACTATTTGAGCACGCCGGAGGATCGCAAGGTGGCCGCCGATTCATTGCGGGTGACGCGTAAAATCGCCGAGCAGCCGGCGTTTGCCAAGTATCAACCTGAGGAGGTGAAGCCCGGCCTTGAGTATCAGAGCGATGACGAACTGGCACGCCTGGCGGGGGATATTGGCACGACGATTTTTCATCCTGTCGGCACCGCGCGGATGGGCCGGGAAGACGACTCCATGGCCGTCGTCGATAGCCAATTGCGCGTACGCGGTATCAGTGGGTTGCGCGTCGCGGATGCTAGCGTGATGCCGACAATCACTAGCGGTAACACCAATTCACCCACGCTGATGATCGCCGAAAAAGCGGCGGATTGGATATTATCGGAACGGTCATCGTACTGACATTTTTTTACGCGATAGTGTTGACGTGCGCTGAAACAAGGCGCATCCTTCTCGGCAGTAGGTTAGCAAGTCGAACGTTGTCAGCAGTATCGAAGCGCCGCAAGCGTTGAGTCTGGTGAAAGTTTCTTGTTCTACCCACTGCAACTCGGGTATTACCCGGCTCTAAATACGCTTAATCGAGGATTTCGATCATGGCAACTGGTACCGTTAAGTGGTTTAACGACACTAAAGGCTTCGGCTTTATTTCTCCGGACGACAACGGCGACGATCTGTTCGCTCACTTCTCCGAAATTCAGGCTGACGGTTTTAAAACTCTGCAAGACGGCCAGAAGGTTTCCTTCGACGTCACTCAGGGTAAAAAAGGCCTTCAGGCTTCTAACATCAAAGTTCTATAAGTTAGAATATTGATGTTTGCCGCTAACGATTAATGTTAGCGCGCACAAAACCCCGCCATGTGCGGGGTTTTTTGTATGTGTATGAAAACCAGCCACATTACTCGCCCCGAGCGTTGCTTTGCGCTAGGGTGGCGTTTTTAAAGCAAGGAATGAATGACCATGACAGCGCCTGGCGAACTTATCATCGAGCCGAAGAGCGGCAAGCCCGCCGATGCGTGTGTATTCATACTGCATGGCCTAGGTGCAGACGGCCACGATTTTGAACCACTGGTCCCTGCGCTGGGCTTGCCCGCCAGCGCCAAGGTGCGCTTTATTATGCCCCACGCGCCCCGACTTGCGGTGACCATTAACGGCGGTATGGTGATGCCCGCGTGGTACGATATTTTGGCGATGGACCTGGGTCGTCGGGTCGATGAAGTACAATTGAAAGTAGCCGCTAAACGTATTCAAGCGCTCATCCAGGAGCAAATTGACCAGGGTATCGATAGCCAGCGTATTATCGTGGCAGGTTTTTCCCAGGGTGGAGCAGTGGCCTATCACGCAGCGCTTTCCTTCCCGCAGCCGCTCGGTGGGCTGCTGGCCATGTCGAGTTATTTTGCGACCGCCGACAGCATTGCTCTGGCAGAGGCTAACCGGCAAATTCCCATTGAGGTCCAGCACGGCAGCTTTGACCCCATCGTGCCGGAGAGCTTGGGAAAAAGTGGAGCTGAGCGCTTGACCGGGATGGGCTATGCGGTGAATTACCGTCAGTATCCCATGGCTCACTCGCTTTGCCCGCAGCAGGTAAGCGATATCAGTAAGTGGCTTACCCAACGGCTTAGCTAAATGCTGCGTCGACAACGGCTCAAAAGGGATGCACAGTGAGTGTCTATTCGTGCCCGATGCAAGGATGTAGCGAAAACGAATGATAACTTCCTTTGACCCCCTTGATGGCGTACTGGCGCTCTGCTTAACCGTCGCTGCGCTGGCTTGCTTATATGATCGCCACCTTGTACGTGCCTGCTGCTGCTTTGTGGGTTTTGCGCTGGCGATGACGCTTTCATGGTGGCGCCTGGGTGCCCCCTGGTTGGCTGTGGCTGAGCTGTTGTTGGGCGCCTTGCTGACGGGGCTGTGCTTTTTTTATGCGCTTGGCAGAGTGGCTCGTGGTGCTTCTTCCCCGCTTAAATACGATACCTTCAGCGACGCCTGGCCGCGGACCATAGCGCGGGCGTTATTAGCGCTTGGCTGGTTGGTGATGGTCGGTGGCGCGATTCGCTATGTGATCCCCGATATGGCGTATTCCCCTGCCGAGCAGCCACTGTTGCTGGCCGGGGTTATGATGGCCGCCGGCGCGTTAAGCGCATTTGCGCTACATCGCCATCTGGTGCGGCGCTTATTGGCGTTTAATATCCTCGGCTCGGGGGTATTTATACTGTTGGCCGGTCTCGCGGGCACCTCGGCGGCTGCCCAGGTATTGATTGGCGTGGGGCTATGTGTCGCTTGGCTGGGCTCGATGCTGGGGGCACTACTCATTCGACAACTGATGCATTTGCAGGGCGCCGATAGCTTGGGAGGCGACGGCGATTCCAAGGAGAGGGCAACATGATGTGGCGTTTTGGCCTGCTGGAAAGCACCTTTGCGCCACTGGTTGCCACCCACTGGGCGTTGGGCGTAGCGCTTGCTTCTCCGTTGCTGCTGGGGTTGATGGCAGCGCTATTGCCGCCTAAACGGGCATGGCCTGTCGCACTGGCTTGTCTGTCCGTTTTGGCGTCGGGGCTGGGGCTATTATTCGCTTTTGAGCAGTCGGGGGTGCTGCGATGGCAGTGGGAATTGGCTGGTATCAGCCTTTCACTGCGCTTGAGCGGACTCAGCGTTTTGTTGCTATTAACTACCCAGTGGATTGGTTGTGCTGCGGCACTCTACACCCCTGGGATGCTACGACTAGGCGATCCTGAGCCGCTGTCGCGCTGGCTATGGCCATTGATGGGGGTGCTCTTAAGCGCGCTCACATTGATCTGGCTGGCCACCGACTTGCTGACGCTCTACGTGGCGTTGGAGGTAATGGGGTTGGCCGCAGTAGGCATGCTGATGCTGTCGGGAAAGGCGGCGGCGCTACTTGCAGGCATGCGCTACTTGCTACTGGCGCTGGTGGGGTCGCTTGCTTATCTACTGGGTGTGGCGTTGGTGTTGGGGGAGTGGGAGCGGTTGGATCTTCAGGGGCTGGCAGAAGTAATCGAGCCAGGACCCGTGGCATGGATCGCCGCCGCGCTGATGGGGGCAGGCTTAGCCTTGAAAGCCGCCCTGTTCCCGCTTCATGGGTGGCTCTCTCCAGTGCACAGCACTGCTTGGACACCGGTAAGCGCTCTGCACGCCGCTCTGGTGATCAAGGCCTCGCTGTTTATTCTACTCCAGCTGTGGAGCATTCTGCTGCCAGACACGTTCTTTGCCCCGCATGTCATCGCGTGGCTGGGCATGCTGGCGATTGTCTGGGGAGGCGTACTGGCGTGGCGCACTGATTCGTTGAAAACCCTAGTGGCGTCCTCAACCGTGGCACAGTTGGGGTACCTGATGGTGATTTTCCCATTGCTGTTGGGGCCGGACATCGCACCATTACCCCGCGCGTTAGCCTGGGAGGGCTTTTGGTTGCAGCTAATGGGCCACGCCTTTGCCAAAGCAGCGATGTTTATGGCCGCTGGTAACCTGATGCTGGCTACGGGGGAGAGCACGCTTAAAGGCTTGGCGGGTACCAGCCGTCGGTTGCCGCTTTCTCTGTTAGTGTTTGGTATTGCTGCCGTGACGTTGATGGGGCTGCCGCCAAGCTCAGGCTTCACCGCCAAGTGGCTGTTGCTTGAGGCGATGGTCAGGACCCAGCAGTGGTGGGCGATTGGCGCGTTGTTAACCGGCTCGCTACTGACCGCGGCCTATGTGTTTCGCATGTTTCGCTACTCGTTTGATGAAACGGCACCGCGCCACCGTTACCAGCCACTGGCACCGGGGATGGATCTTATCGCGCTGACGCTTGCTTTCACTGCGTTTGCGCTTGGTTTACTGGCGCACTTCCCCTTAACGCTGTTGCATGGGGGTGGCGTATGAATGCGGTATGGCTACCGGTCACTGCTTTGGCCACCTCGCTACTGGTAACGGCTACGATTTTTGCGCTGCCAGAAGAGGCGCGGCGACTGCGTACGACGATTAATTTAGCGGCGGCGGTCACGAAACTTATTTTGGTGAGCCTGATGGTCGGGCGCGTGGCGACGGGATACGAAGATAGCTTTAGCTTTCAAGTCGTCGGCAATATTGATTTCGTGCTGCGTGCGGATGCGCTCGGGGTGATGTTTGCCGGGCTGTCGTCGCTGCTCTGGCTTTGCACCACCATTTACGCGATAGGTTATCTAGAAGGTTCGGCCAACCGGAAGCGTTTTTTCGGCTTTTTCAGCCTGTGTGTGGCGAGTACGACAGGCATCGCCCTAGCGGACAACCTGTTTACCTTTCTAGTTTTCTACGAAATGCTGACGCTCTCCACCTACCCGCTGGTGGTGCATCGGGGAACCGAGCAAGCTCTGAATGCGGGGCGTGTTTATTTACGCTATACGCTAAGCGCTGGCGCCGTGCTGCTGTTGGGCACTGTTCTGCTGTATACCCTTACCGGTGAACAATCCTTCTCGTCGGAGGAGGGCCTGGGCGATTACCTGACCGATCACCGGGGCCTGCTCATCTTGATTTATGCCCTGCTGGTGGGAGGGCTTGCGGTGAAAGCCGCAATGGTGCCCCTCCACAGCTGGTTGCCAAGAGCGATGGTTGCCCCCGCGCCGGTCAGCGCGCTGCTGCATGCGGTGGCGGTCGTAAAAGCAGGTGCTTTCGGCATATTGCGAGTGATTTACGACCTTTTCGGCATTGAGCTCAGTATTGAGCTAGGCGTCAACACGGCCCTGGTGATCGCCGCGTCGATTACGATTATTTATGGCTCGCTAAGAGCGCTTGCTCAGGACGAGTTGAAACCGCGGCTAGCCTTTTCCACGATCAGCCAAGTCTCTTACGTGATTCTAGGTGCGGGTTTATTAGGCCCCTTTGGCACGATTGGCGCGTTGGCGCATTTACTGCACCAAGGCTTAATGAAAGTGACGCTGTTCTTTTGCGCGGGTAATTATGCCGAAGAACTGGGCATCCATCGCATTGACGACTTGGACGGGGCAGGGCGGCGCATGCCGCTCACCAGTCTTGCGTTTACCGTTGGGGCGCTGGGCATGATCGGGTTGCCACCGGTGGCGGGGTTTATTACCAAGTGGTATCTCGGGGTCGGCGCCATCCAGGCTGAAATGTACTGGGTGGTCGCCGTTCTGGTAGCGAGCAGTACGCTCAACGCGATGTATTTTTTGCCGATTTTGCACCGCCTTTGGTTCCGTTTAGGCCCGGCGCATGGCAAAGGTCACTGGCCGGATGAGCAGCACTTAGGGCGTTTTGAAACCAATGCATGGCTGCTTTGGCCCATGGTGTTTACCGCCCTGGCGAGCCTGGGGGCAGGGTTGTTGGCAGGCATGCCGTTTAGCCCGTTGGACTGGGCGACCCGCGTCGCCAACGGGGAGTATCTGCCATGATGACGCTGCTGTTGGCGCTGACCATGCTCTGGCCGCTGGGTGTGGCTGGGGCGGTGGTTTGGCAGGTTTACCGGACACCCGCTGTGACACGGCGCTACTTTCCGCTGCTGTGGCTGAGCGCTGCCTGGCCAGCGGTGTTGTTAGCCTTCGCTGGAGAGGCCCAATGGAGTGTTGATGTCTGGATGTTGGGGGGACAATGGGAGTTGAACTCACTTACCCGTCCGTGGCTGGCCTTCACTGCCCTGCTATGGAGTTTGGCAGCCGTGCATGCCAGAGGGTATTTCGCCGCTGAGCAGGCGCGCGCTCAAAGCGGTGATCAATCTGCTCGCTACCGGTTGGTACGTTTATCGCTGCTGTGGCCGTTGACCCTACTCGGCAATGTGATTCTGATCGTGGCACAGGATATCGCCAGTTTTTATCTAGGCTTTGCGCTGATGACATTTGCTGCTTACGCCTTAGTGGTGCACAGCGGCACCGAGCAGGCTCGTCTGGGGGCCCGGGTGTACCTCATTTTAGCGATCATCGGGGAAGGGCTGGTGATAGGCGGTTTTCTATGGGCCGCGGGCGAAGCGGAAACGCTCACTCTGCAAGGCGTGCGCGATGGGATTTTGGCGGCTGAACAGGGCGCCTGGATGGCTGCGGTGCTATGGCTGGGGTTTGGCGTAAAGGCGGGCGTTATTGGCCTGCATGTGTGGTTGCCGCTAGCGCATCCGGTGGCCCCTGCCCCTGCAAGCGCAGTACTGAGCGGCGCAATGATAAAAGCGGGCTTGCTTGGGTGGATAAGTGTACTGCCATTAGGCGACCAACAGATGCCAGCAGCTCTCACCCAATTTGGACATATAATGTTGGCCGCAGGACTTGCAGCCGCCTATTTAGCAGCGCTCTACGGCGTATTCCAGCGCCACCCCAAAGCGGTATTGGCCTATTCCAGCATCAGTCAAATGGGCATGCTAACGGCGCTGGTGGCCATGGGGTTGGCTGCCCCGGACGTTTGGTCACTGTTGTGGCCAGGGGTGGTGCTGTTTGCCGCCCACCATGCGCTTGCCAAAGGCACGTTGTTTATGGGCACTAGTATTAGTGAACATCTGCCACGTTGGCCGCTGCCGCTCGTTTGGATGCTGCTGGCACTGCCAGGGGTATCACTTACAGGTGCCATCGCGGCGGGGCTGATAAGCAAGTGGGGAGTCAAAAGCCCGCTTGACGAGATGCATCATGGAACGCTGATCAAGCTTCTCGGCTGGGCTGCCGTTGGGACTGCCGCGCTGGTCAGCGTTGCACTTTGGCGACAGTGGCAGCAGCGTGAGTCAGGGGGAAGCAATCGCTGGCAGTGGGGGGCTTGGTTATTGGGTATCGCGTTCGCATTAACCACGCCCCTGTGGCTGCCGCTTCCTGCTGATAGCGTTGGCATCCCGCCCATTAAAAAGTGGCTGGGTATTATGTGGCCGCTACCCGTGGGCGTTGCGTTAACAGCCATTGGGTGGATATTGTTGCGACAGCGTAAAAGTAAAGTACCGCCCGCGGGTGACCTGTGGTGGCTATACGCCGGTGTCATCGGCAAGGCGTTGTTACCCATACGCCGCTTTAGCCGCTGGTGTGGCGAGTTGAAGGCGTCGAGCGTGGTAGCTTCGCAAAGAACCGAGAGTGCTTTCATGGATCATCTGACGCGCCTGTCGGGCGCGGAGCATTGGATGCGTCACCATGCCAGTGGTTTGATGATGGTGCTTGCCGTATTACTTGCGGCGTTACTAATGTGGGAGGGCGCTCGATGATACGACTGCAAGGACAGTACGATGAGTAAACTCACACGTGGCCGCCAAGCCGAGCTCCCCCATGAAATCCCCAAAACGGGATGGCACGATATTGTCTGGCGCGTTGTGCGGTCGGCCCGCCGTGACCGTATTATGTTATTGGCGGCAGGTGTTGCCTTCTATGCCTTGCTGGCGTTGTTTCCTACCATTGCGGCGGTGATCTCCATTTGGGGACTATTTTTTGATCCCTACGAAGCCAGTCAGCAGCTCTATAGCCTTATCCGATTGATGCCACCTGAAGCCGCCAAGCTCATCGACGAGCAGGCTCAGGACGTGGTGGATAGCGTTGATTCCAGCAATGAAATCGGCGCCTTAGTGGGTTTGCTAGTGGCCATGTTTATTGCCTCCAAAGGCGTCAGTGGCCTGATTGTGGGGCTCAACGTGGTTTACGGCGAGCGTGAGCGGCGCAACGTTTGGCAGTTAGCCGTGCTCGTCACGACGATGACCCTTGGCCTGATCATCATGACCCTGCTAAGCCTGGGGTTTATTGCACTAGTGCCGATGCTGGTGGATGCATTGGCTGTCGTTTCGCCCTTTGATCGGGTGATCGATTTTATGCGCTGGCCTGCGCTGTTGGTGATGATGAGTGCTGTGATAGCGCTGCTTTACCGCTTTGCTCCCTATCGGCGCTCGGCCAAATGGGAGTGGCTAAGCGTCGGTACGATGGTAGCCACGCTTTTTTGGTTACTGGGCTCGGGTGGGTTATCACTATACGTACGCTATTTTTCCAACTTTAGCGAGCTGTACGGCTCCTTAGGCGCCGTGGTGGTGTTAATGTTTTGGTTTTTGCTGTCGGCGTTTGTGGTGTTGCTGGGCGCAGAGATTAACTGCGAACTGGAGCGACAGACGCGCCAAGACACTACGGTGGGAGAGGACCGCCCGTTGGGTCAGCGCGAAGCCTATGCCGCCGACACCCTGGGCCGTCAGCATCCCTGGCACGAGCAGGATGATACCTTGCCCCCGTCAGACGAGCCTCGCCGTGACTAAAGGGCTGCCCCCGCCGTTGGGCGGGAGGCAGGCTGGAAGTGAGGGGGTTAAAGAAGCTCTTCGGCGGCCAATGCCAGACGCGAACGCTCGACGCTTTTCAGCGTGATATGCCCAGCATGTGGCCAGTCGCGGAACCGCTCCACCACGGCGGCCATGCCGCAGGTATTAGCGGTCAGGTAAGGGGTGTCGATCTGCCCGACGTTACCCAGGCAGACGATTTTGGTATTGCGCCCGGCCCGCGTGACCAGAGATTTTAGCTGTTTGGGGGTGAAGTTTTGCGCCTCGTCGATGATCAGGAAGGTATCATTGAGGGTGCGGCCGCGCATAAAGCTCGGCGCGCGGATCTGCACTCGTGACCCAATCAACTGGCGCGTGGCACCGTTATCCCAGGTGGACTCGCCTTCGTCATTGCGCAACAGGTTATCCATGTTGTCGTGGAAAGCGCCCATCCACGGCGACATTTTTTCCTCCTCGGTGCCGGGTAGAAAGCCGATATCTTCGCCCATGGGAATAGGCGCGCGGGTGAACACAATGCGCTCGAACTGCTTTTGGTCGAGGGTTTGCTGAAATGCAGCAGCCAGCGTCATAAAGGTTTTACCGGTTCCGGCGTTACCCGCGATGGTGACAAGGTCTATCTCTGGATCCATCAGTAGGTTAAGGGTGAAGTTTTGCCGGCTGTCGTGGGCATGGACCCCCCAGACACCCGCATGGTGGCGATAGTTAGTCAGCAGCTGCAGGCGTGCCGATGACGGCGAAAGTTCGCGGATAATGGCCTCAAACTCGGCGCCGTTTTCGCTATCCGATACCAGCATGCCCACATGCCAGTGGCGTGGCATGTCGCCACTTAGTTGATAAAAAGTGTGATGGTCGATTCGCTCGACGGTCACGTCCACATTCAGTGCTTCCCAAAGCGAAGCGCCGTGTTGGCCTGCTGAGGTGTAGACTTGGGCGCCTTCAATCATGGCGTCGCTATCGTCAAACGCCCGGTCATTCAGGTAATCCTCGACGGGAACCTTTAGCGCCGCCGCCTTTACGCGCAGGTTGATATCTTTGGTAATCAGAATGACCGACGCATCGGGACGCTCGTCGCGAAGTCGGCAGGTTTCCGCCAGAATGCGGTTGTCAGGGCTGTCTTCCAGAGAGCTAAAGGACTGAAGGTCGTTATAGCAAAGAAAGTGTAGGCGGCCGGATTCGCCGGTAATGCGCGGGATCGGGATGCCTTGCTGAATTTCGTCGAACGTTACCTGGCTGGTTAAATCCGAGAGTGTACGGCTGATCTGGCGGGCCGTGCGGGCAATTTCGCGAATACCGTTTTTGTGCTTGTCTAGCTCCTCTAACACGGTCATGGGGATAACGACATCGTGCTCGTCAAAGTGGTAGAGCGCGGCGGGGTCATGAATCAGGACATTGGTGTCCAGCACGTAAAGCCTAGTTGCTTTCTTATCGAGTCGTACCATCGTGGCATTCACTCCGTGGTTGACGGCAACATCGACACTGGCAGGTGCGTCTTACGTCCTAATGACACTTGCCTGTGTCGTTAAGATGGCGTGTTCTGGTACCTCCTTATTTAGCGCTTTTTAATAGCGTGGAAGGCATTGGCGATTTTTTCCACTAAATCTATTTCAACGCTGCGCGAGTACCTTTGATGGCCAAACGATACCCTGTGTAAGGTAGTGCCTTGCCAACGGTAGCCGCTCGCTAGGCAATATCCAACAGCGCCAGCTTCGATATGCTGGCGTTGTTGTTTCATGAAAGTGATTAACTGTCTTTCTTCTGCGGCTTGCCCTTACGCTTTGTGCCGGCCATTTCCTCCAGCTCATCCTCGTCCATGGAGTCGTACATTTCCTTGGAGGCGCCGACGAGTTCGCTGGGCTTGGTTTCACCGCGTTTGGCGGAGAGTGCGGCACCGGCGGCTTTTTGCTGTGCTTTTGACTTGGCTGGCATATATGACTCCTGTCGGTTGACTTCCTTTGGTCTATCGCGCTATTAAGCTTAGCAGCCAGCCAATGGCTTTCCACTTGATCGGCTTTACCCAGAGACTGCTCCATGACACCAGCGATTAATAGTGCAAAACATGCAGGCATTGGGTTTCAGGTCCATGAATATCAACACGATACATCGGCCGAGTCCTACGGTCTGGAGGCGGCTGAAAAGCTGGGTGTTGCCGCCGCGCAAGTATTTAAAACCCTAGTCGTGACGTTAGATGGCAAGCAACTGGCGGTAGGCATTGTGCCGGTTACAGGGCAGCTAAACTTAAAAAAGATCGCCAAGGCGGCGGGGGCTAAAAAAGCTGCCATGGCTGATCCTGACGAGGTGGAGCGTGCCACGGGATATGTACTGGGCGGAGTCAGCCCGCTGGGCCAAAAAAAGCGTTTAGCCACTTTTCTGGATGCCTCTGCCGAAGGCTTTGCTACGCTGTATGTCAGCGCAGGTCGGCGAGGTCTTGAAATTGAACTATCGCCCCAAGATCTGCTGTCACTTAGCCAGGCGCAACTAGCACCTATTGCGGTTTGACAACAGCGCGTGATGGGGTGCTTTCTGGTATGGTGCGAGTTATTAAGGCCGCTCATGCTTAGCTGAGTATTTTCGCCCCTTCAGGAATTTTCTGTGTCAGACACTTCTTTTGCTTCACTGGCGTTGCCGAGCGCACTTGCCAGTAATCTCGACTCCCTTGGTTATCACCACATGACGCCGGTTCAGGCGCAAAGCCTCCCACCCATGTTGGCAGGCCGTGATGTGATGGCCCAAGCCAAAACCGGTTCGGGTAAAACAGCCGCCTTTGGTCTGGCGTTGCTGGCCGGATTGCGCGTTGACGCCTATGCGGTTCAGGGGCTGGTGCTGTGCCCCACGCGGGAGTTGGCCGACCAAGTGGCTGAGGAGTTACGCCGCCTGGCCCGGGGAATGCCAAACGTAAAAATCCTCACGTTATGCGGTGGCGCACCGCTGGGGCCACAGCTTTCATCATTGGATCACGGCGCGCATCTTGTCGTGGGCACGCCGGGACGCATTGAAGAGCATCTGCGCAAAGGCTCGCTGACGCTGGGCTCTCTGGCTACCCTGGTGCTGGATGAAGCCGACCGTATGCTGGATATGGGCTTTCAGGACACCATTGACGCCATTATTGCCGACACCCCGGCCGACCGCCAAACGCTGCTGTTTAGCGCGACCTTCCCCGATGAACAAGCGTCGGGCGGCCTGGCGGCGATGACGCGCGGTGTGATGCACGACCCGGTGACGGTCAAAGTGGCCGAAACCCACGATGCCACCACCATCGACCAGCATTTTTATATGGTTGCCAACGAAGCCGCCCGTTTTGCCGCACTTCAACAGTTGCTGTTAGTAAACCGGCCAACCACCAGCGTGGTGTTTTGCAATACCAAGCGGGAAACCCAGGCGGTAGCGGACCAACTGGTCGACGCCGGCTTTAGCGCCGTGGCGCTCCACGGTGGTTTAGAGCAGAAAGACCGCGACCGCATTCTGGTGCTGTTTGCCAACCAAAGCGCGTCTATTTTAGTGGCCACTGACGTAGCGGCCCGGGGGCTGGATATTGCCCAGTTGGATGCCGTCTTCAACTACCAAATTGCCCGTGAGCTGGATGTTCACGTTCACCGTGTTGGCCGCACCGGGCGAGCCGGGGCGAGCGGCATTGCCTGCACCCTGGTGACGCCCCAGGAAGCCTATCGCCTGGAACGTTTAGCCGACGTGTTGGGGGCATCGCTGGCCACTGAGCCACTGCCCAAGGCATCCAATACCACACCGTTTGAGCCGCCCATGGCCACCCTGCAGCTGGCAGGTGGCAAGAAAGACAAGTTACGGCCGGGCGATATTCTGGGCGCACTGACCAGCGAAGGTGGCTTGCGCGGGGATCAGGTGGGCAAGATAAAAGTGCTTGCCCGCAGCGCCTACGTGGCGGTGGCAAGCGATAGGGTTCAGCACGCACAGGCAAAGCTCGAGCGTGATAAATTAAAAGGGCGAGCCTTTCGCGTTCGTCGCATTCGCTATTAAGCGTGAATTAAAAAGGAGCCAACGCAGCGACCCATGAAAATCCCTAAACGATTACAGCCCTTGGTCGATGATGGCATGATCGACGAAGTGCTAATGCAATTGATGAGCGGTAAGGAAGCCCAGGTCTACGTGGTGCGCTGCGGTGATGAAGAACGCTGCGCCAAAGTCTTTAAAGAAGCCAAGCAGCGCAGCTTTAAACAAGCGGTGCAATACCAGGAAGGGCGCAAAGAGCGTAATACTCGCCGCGCCAGAGCGATGGCCAAGAAGACCCGCTATGGTCAAAAAGAGCAGGAGCAGGCGTGGCTAAATGCGGAAGTCGATGCGCTCTACCGGCTGGCCTCAGCAGGGGTGCGGGTACCCGAGCCTCACGGCTTTGTCGATGGCGTACTGCTGATGGAAATGATCACCGACGCCGATGGAAACGTAGCCCCACGCCTGGACGAAGTCACCTTGACGCCGGAGCAGGCTGAAGCCTACTACGCGAAAGTCATCCAAGACGTGGTACGTATGCTGTGCGCGGGTTTGATTCACGGTGACTTGTCGGAATTTAACGTGCTGGTCGATGCCTCCGGCCCGGTGATTATCGATTTACCCCAGGCCGTTGACGCTGCCGGCAACAACAGCGCCGCGGCAATGCTTTACCGCGATGTCGATAACATGCGCGACTATTTTGGCAAGTACGCGCCAGCGCTTCTCGACACCCAGTACGGCAAGGAAATGTGGGCGCTGTACGAATCCGGCGAACTACACCCTGACAGCCAACTGACCGGCCACTTCGACTTTGATACCCACATTGCCGACGTCGATGAACTCATGGAAGTGATCGACGACGCTAAAGAGGAAGAGGCCGAGCGCCAGGCGCGCATGCGCGATGACGACGACGATGATGGAGAAATTCCTCAGCCTTACTGACCCCGTCAATAGGCTCCTTTTGTTTTATAGCAACGCAAGGAGCCAGGTTGATCTGTTGTAATGCTTTTAAGGCTTATCCGAGTAGCTCATTAGCCTGTTTGACAACGTTCTCGACGGTAAACCCAAAATGCTTGAACAGGTCGCCCGCCGGGGCTGACTCGCCAAACGTCGTCATGCCGATCACGCGGCCCTCAAGCCCCACGTATTTGTACCAGTAGTCGGCATGGCCTGCTTCAATGGCGATACGCTTGGTGACAGTGCTTGGCAACACGCTTTCGCGATACGCCGCATCTTGCCCATTAAAGCGGTAGGCCGATGGCATAGAGACCACGCGGACGGCTTTGCCTTGCTGTTCGAGCTCGGCCGCGGCATCCATCGCCAGCGAGACTTCTGAGCCAGTGGCAATCAGGATCAGCTCGGGCGTTGCCTCACTATCCTTGAGTACGTAGCCGCCGCACTGAATCGCCGCCAACTGCGTTTTGGTACGCGGCTGGTGCGGCAGCGTCTGGCGCGAAAGTACCAACGCCGTGGGGCCGGAATGACGTTTGATCGCCGCATCCCAGGACGCGGCCGTTTCCACCGCATCGCAGGGTCGCCATGTATTCAGATTAGGCGTGGTGCGCAGGCTGGTGAGTTGCTCGATCGGTTGGTGGGTCGGGCCATCCTCACCAAGGCCGATGGAATCATGGGTGAAGACGTAAATCGCCTGTTGCCCCATCAGCGATGCCATGCGTACAGCATTACGCATGTACTCCATGAAAATCAGGAAGGTGGCCCCGTAAGGCACAAACCCACCGTGCAGGCCGATGCCGTTCATGATCGCCCCCATGCCAAACTCGCGTACGCCGTAGTGCAGGTAGTTGCCATCGGCGTCTTCGGGCGTAATGGCTTTGGCGCCTTTCCAGAACGTCAGGTTCGACGGGGCCAGGTCGGCACTACCCCCCAACAGTTCAGGCATTTGCGGACCAATCACATTCAGCACCTCAAACGAGGCCTTGCGCGACGCAATGCTATCGCCTTTCTCTTGGGCCTGTTCAATTAAGGCTTCGGTGGGTAGTTCGGCAGGTAACTGCGCCTTCATGCGGCGAGTGAATTCGCGTGCCTCGGCGGGGAAGGCGTCAGCATAGCGGGCAAAGCGGGCTTCCCACTCCTGCTGGCGGGCATTGCCGGCCTTGCGGGCGTCCCAGGCAGAATAAATCGGCTCAGGTACGTGGAACGGCGCGTGGGGCCAGTCAAGCTGCTTACGTGCGGCGGCCACTTCGTCCTCACCCAGCGGCGCCCCGTGCGCTTCCTCTTTGCCTTGCTTGTTGGGTGCGCCAAACCCAATCACGGTCTTACAGATAAGTAAACTCGGCTTATCAGCGTGGCTCTTGGCCAGCTCAATGGCGGCCTGAACCTCTTCGGGGTTATGGCCATCAACCTTTGGCACTACGTGCCAGCCATAGGCTTCGAAGCGCTTGGCGGTGTCGTCAGTAAACCAGCCTTCCACTTCGCCATCGATAGAGATGCCGTTGTCATCGTACAGCGCGATCAACTTGCCCAGCTGTTGGGTACCCGCGAGTGACGCCGCTTCGTGGGAGATGCCCTCCATCAAACAGCCATCCCCCAGGAAACACCACGTATGGTGATCCACGATGGTATGGCCGGGACGGTTAAACTGGGCCGCCAAGGTTCTCTCAGCGATCGCGAACCCCACGGCGTTAGCGAACCCCTGGCCCAGCGGGCCCGTGGTGGTTTCAATGCCCGGCGCATAGCCATATTCTGGGTGGCCGGCGGTGGGCGAGTGCAACTGGCGAAAATTTTGCAACTGTTCCAGGCTGAGTTCATAGCCGGTCAGGTGCAGCAGCGAGTAGAGCAGCATGGAGCCGTGCCCATTCGACAGCACGAACCGATCGCGATCGGCCCATTTGGGGTCGTCGGGGTTGTGCTTGAGGTGATCATTCCATAGCACCTCGGCAATATCCGCCATCCCCATGGGGGCGCCAGGATGGCCTGATTTGGCCTTCTGAACAGCATCCATGGAAAGGGCGCGAATGGCATTGGCCAGCTCAAAACGGCTATTCATATCAGTGATACCTTGGTTGTTGTTGGTTGTTGGTTGTTGGTTGTTGGTTGTTGGTTGTTGGTTGTTGGTTGTTATATTGAGTGGCGTGTCGTTAGGCGCGAGCAGCCAGGCGTTGCGTGATAAGCGACTCTAATGTTTGTTGGTCGCTGGCGAAGCGTCGGATCCCGTCAGCCAACATCTCGTTGGCCATGGCATCTTGGTTGTGCTGCCAACGAAAACCAGCTTCTGATAGCGGTGTGGATGGTTCATGGGTGACGGATGTCTGTTGGATTTTGGAGGCCGCCTCTCCCTCCATGCTATCAAGCTGCTCTAGCAGTGCGGGAGAGATGGTCAGGCGATGGCAGCCCGCCAACGCCAAGACCTGATCGGTGGTACGAAAACTTGCCCCCATAACGACTGTGTCGTAACTACCCGCGGCAGCCCTCTCGCAGATGCCCTTTACAAATAGCACGCCAGGGTCTTCTTCTGGTGTGAATTGCTTACCTGTTGTCTTTTGGTACCAATCGCTAACGCGGCCAACGAAGGGCGAGATCAGATACACCCCTACATCAAAGCAGGCCTGCGCCTGAGCATCGCTGAACAAGAGCGTCAAGTTGCAGTTGATCCCCTCGCGCTCTAGTTGCTCAGCCGCACGGATCCCCTCCCAGGTAGACGCGAGTTTGATCAACACACGGTTGCGGTTAATCCCCAGTTTTTCGTAGCGCTCAATCAACTCGTAGGCCTTGTGGATACTGGCTTGGGTGTCAAAAGAGAGGTGTGCGGACACTTCTGTTGATATTCGTCCAGGGATCACGTTGGAAATTTGCCCGCCGATAGCAACCGAAAGTTGGTCAACTATCCGGCTCGGGTCGCTCTCATCACGACTTGATTCAGCAAGCACTCTATCGATCATCTCTTGGTAACGAGGTAGTTCGAAGGCCTTGAGAATCAAAGAGGGGTTAGTGGTAGCGTCCTGTGGTTGATAGCGCTTTATGGCATCCAAGTCGCCCGTGTCGGCCACCACCAGTGAGTGTTCGCGTAATCCATCCAGAAGCGACATTGCCTGCCTCCTATAAAATGAACGTTAAGTGATCAAATGATTGCCTATTTTAGGCAATATGGTCAAATTATGTGGGCGGTTTTTGAGATTTTACGGCATGCTACAAAAGTATAGAGTTGTTTGTTTATTAAAGTTTTCGGATATTTTTCCATTAAAATTTAGCTATTTACGTCTTTTTTTGTTTTATTTGCCTGCCTTTAAATAAAAAGTGGTGGAGTGATCTTATGAGCGTATCATTTACAAATGAACGATTGGTGATAAATTGAATGTCGTCAGCAGGCGACTTGTAGCTGTGCCTTGATATTCATCGTATGAGTCGCTCGTGTATCTATTATCTGGAAAGGGAGATCATAAATGCCTAGTGCGACGCCTTCTCTCAAAGTCGCGATTGGCGGTGATGAGGCCGCTTACGACCTGAAAGAGATTCTCATTAGCTATATCCGTGAGCTAGGCTATGAGGTCGAAGATTTTGGCACTTTTAATGCCGAGCCAGTGCTGTATCCCGATGTTGCCTTTGAGGTTGCTACGGCCATTAAGGATGGGCATTTTGATCGTGCGGTATTGGTGTGTGGGACGGGTATAGGAGTGGCCATCTCCGCCAATAAAGTACCTGGTATACGGGCCGCGCAGGCGCACGATACTTACTCAGCAGCAAAGGCGCGCACTAGTAATAACGCGCAGATTGTCACGCTAGGGGCCAGGGTGGTCGGGCCAGAGTTGGCTAAGTCAATTGTATCAACCTTTCTAGGCAGTGCTTTTTCTGGTGGGCCCTCCGAGCTGAAAATAGCAAGGATTGCAGAGTATGAATCTCGACAGAATACTTAGTAAGCATCAGTCGCTGGTATTCGTCGACGCTGATCAATAACCACACATTAATAACAATGCAAGCTGTGATAACGCAGTTTGTCCTCGCTTTGGAGGATATAACAATGACACGCCTATTTAATGACCCGAGTAATTTTCCTGAAGAGGCCCGTTTAGGATTGGTAGCTGCTAATCGCGATAAGCTGATGGCCGTGCCGGGCGGCGTAATACGCAGCACACGCAGCAAGCCAGGTACGGTTGCGGTTGTAATTGGCGGAGGGAGTGGCCATTACCCAACGTTTGCGGGATTGGTTGGGCAAGGCTTGGCCCATGGAGCCGTCATGGGCAACCTGTTTTGCTCGCCTTCATCCCAGCAGGTTTATTCCGTGGCGAAGGCGGCCAATAACGGCGCCGGGGTGCTGCTTTCCTTTGGTAATTATGCGGGTGATGTGCTGCATTTTGGTGAGGCGCGTGAGCGGCTAATCGCTGAAGGCATTCCCTGTGAAATTGTATTAGTCACCGATGATGTTGCCAGTGCGCCATTAGAGGAATTTGATAAGCGCCGTGGCATCGCCGGCGATCTAACAGTTTTCAAGGCCGCTGCCGCTGCCGCAGAAAATGGCTTATCACTGGGAGACGTGGTTCAAGTAGCAAAGGAAGCAAACCGCTGCACGCGCTCTTTTGGGGTGGCGTTTGAGGGATGCACGTTACCAGGGGCAGCCGATTCGCTCTTTCATGTGCCCGAAGGCAGGATGGCTATCGGGCTGGGAATTCATGGGGAGCCTGGGATTAGTGAGACTGATATACCTACGGCAGACGGGTTGGCAGAGGTGCTCGTCACCCGGTTGCTGGCAGAAGTTCCTGAGGGTATTGCTATCAAAGGGGCTCGGGTGGCACCGATTCTCAATGGCTTGGGTACCGTTAAGTATGAAGAGTTGTTCGTTATTTACCGCAAGGTTGATGAGTTGTTGCAGAGGGCTGGAGTAACCATTGTGGAGCCCGATGTTGGGGAGCTGGTAACAAGCCTTGATATGGCCGGGGTGTCGCTGACGCTGTTCTGGCTTGATAACGACATGGAACCTCTATGGACCGCTGCTGCGGATGCGGCAGGCTATCGAAAAGGCAGCATTGAGCCTGCGCAAGCGCTGGATCCGGCTGAGGTAGAGGTGGTTGTTCAAGATGAGATTCCTGAAGCAAGCAATGCATCGCGAAAATTAGCGCAGGGCGTCGTCGAAGCGCTAGCCATGCTTTACAAGACGGTCGATGAAAATTGCGATTTGTTGGGCCAAATTGATGCTGTCGCGGGTGATGGTGATCATGGTATTGGCATGCAGCGCGGCAGCAGGGCTGCGCTTGAGGCTGCTAACCAAGCGCTTGATGGAGGAGCGGGTGCTGAGACGGTGCTGCAGTGGGCTGGTCAGCGGTGGTCGGACAAAGCGGGCGGCACCTCCGGTGCAATCTGGCGGGTTATCTTAAAAGCGATTGGTGAGTCACTTGGCAATGAGAGGCCGCTTTCAAGTCAGCGTATTGCTGCTGGCGTGGTGGGGGCGCGTCAGCAGGTGATGGCATTCGGCAAAGCTGAGCTGGGTGACAAAACGTTAGTCGATGTGCTGGTCCCTGTTGCCGATGCTTTATCCAGGGAAGTTGAGAAGGGCAAGGGTGTGGGGGATTGCTGGGAGGCCGCGGCACAAGCTGCCAACGAGGCGGCTGAAGCGACGGCAAAGCTGCTCCCGAAGGTGGGGCGTGCGCGCCCATTGGCTGAAAAAAGTCTAGGCACACCTGATGCAGGCTCCGTTTCGCTCGCGCTGATTATTCAGGCTTTGATCCCCGTGTTGAAAAAGTGTGAAACAAGCTGACATTATACGCGCACATGCGAGACCCAATCTTGGGTTTTTAGAGTCTCGTTTTTGAGCCTTCCTAGATGCTCTTCAACAACGCCTGGATGCTGAGGATGAATGGTCAAGACGCTGCAGATATTGACTTAATGACAGAGATTTCAACTCTCTACTATGTGCAGGGGGAGACGCAAGAAGCGATTGCTAACCGGCTTGGCCATTCGCGTGTCCGAGTAGGGCGACTGCTCAAACGAGCGCAGGCAGAAGGTATTGTGGATGTTCGGGTGCGCCTACATCCCGCTGTTAGTGTCGAGATTGAGCAGGAGCTAAAACGACGCTTTGGCCTGAAACGAGCGCTGATTGCTCTGGATAATTCTGACCCTGATATACAGCGCTCGGGCGTCGCGAGTCTGGTAGCTGACCATCTTTCGCGTAGTCTGACGGACGGCCAGATCGTCGCCGTTGGCATGGGGCGTAATGTTGCCGCTGTGGCGGATAACGTTTTTCAGGCAGAGTCATTGAAGGTTTCTTTTGTATGCGCGATTGGGGGGTCGCTACGTGCGGGTGAGCATATGAACCCCGATCATATTTGTCGGCGCTTGGCGAGTCGATTTGGTGGTGATAGTGAGACCCTCTATGCCCCTGCGCTGGTGCAGAACGGAGAGGTAAGGGACGCACTGTATGAAAACTCCACCGTCAGGCAGACGTTAGACCGTGCCCGCCGCGCGGATACTGCATTGATTGGTGTCGGCGACGTCAGTGAAGATAGCAATATGGTGCGTATGGGGTGGTTTTCAGCACAGGAGATTGCTGAAGCACGGCTCTCTGGAACAGTGGGCGACATGATGGGCTATGACTTTATCGATATTCATGGGCAGCCCTCGGCTACGCAGATGCAGGGGCGCGTGGTGGGGCTCAATATTCAGGATCTCACGCGTATTCCTGATGTTATCGCTATCGCCAGTGAGAACACTAAAGCTGTCGGTATATTGGGCGCGCTTCGTACGGGGGTTATCGATACATTGGCGACGAGCGTGACCAATGCGCACACCATCCTGCGTCTCGATGAGGCCACACAGGGTGGAGAGGCGCGAGCGTGATGTTGTGCTCATGATTTGATATTTGGTGCCCTTAATTTGATCCCAAGCGCTGAGCGCTTACTAGGCCACTCGAGCACAGCTTTCACTCCTCTGATTCACCCATCATTTCCTCAGGCATGCCCATTCTTTGGCATGCCAAGTTTATTGTGTGGGCAACTTATCGTTGCTGCCAGCGAATGAACATTTGATCGTCACGTGACCAGATAAAATATTTTATTTTATCTTTATTTCCCCTGAAAAAATGAGAGGTTTTTCCATTGTAAGTTTTTTTAAATAAAAATCATGCACTTATTTTTTTAGCCTAAAGTATAAGAATGAAAGCTTACATTGTGGATTGACTAAGCTATCCTGAAAGTACTTAATTCATATGTACACTATGAGATCTTTTGTAACGCGAGCGTGGATAGGAAGACAACACGAGAGACATTAGGAGTGAGCAATGCGTAACGCCGATAACAACAATCACACCGAATTACCCATGACCATGCAAGCCGTCGTAGCCTACGCTTCTGGTGATTATCGCCTTGAAGAGGTGGCTGTGCCCAAGGCTGAAAAGGGTGAAGTGCTGATTAAGGTCGAAGCATGTGGCATCTGTGCAGGTGATTTAAAGGCATACGAGGGTGCGCCTAGCTTTTGGGGAGATGAGACCCAGCCTGCGTATATCAAGGCGCCAATGATTCCCGGGCATGAATTTATAGGTCATGTGATGGCGCTGGGAGAGGGTGTAAAAGGTATTGAAATTGGTGATCGTGTCATTTCTGAGCAGATTGTGCCTTGCTGGGAATGCCGATTTTGCAATCGTGGTCAGTACTGGATGTGTGAGAAACACGATGTATATGGCTTCCAGCACAATGTGAATGGAGGCATGGCTGAATATATGGTCTTTCCCAAAGAGGCTATAAACCACAAGCTGCCTGATGAAATTCCGATGGAAAAAGCGGTGCTTGTTGAGCCCTATGCTTGTTCACTACATGCCGTTAAGCGTGCGCAGGTGGAACTTGGCGATGTCGTTGTGCTATCCGGTGCAGGAACTCTTGGGTTAGGAATGATCGGTGCAATCAAGAAGTCCGGGCCTTCCAAATTAGTGGTCCTGGACCTCAACAATAAGCGGTTGGAACTTGCTAAAGAGTTTGGTGCTGATATCGTTCTGAATCCTGCTGAAGTTGATGTTGTTGACTACGTGAAAAGTATTACGGAGGGCTATGGCTGCGATATCTATATTGAGGCCACTGGCGCTGTTCAGTCGGTAGAGCAAGGTCTTTATATGATTCGTAAACTTGGCCGTTTTGTCGAGTTCAGCGTATTCAAAGAACCTGTGACGGTTGATTGGAGCATTATCAGTGATCGCAAGGAGCTGGATATATTGGGTGCGCATCTAGGCCCTTATTGCTATCCGCTTGTGATCGAAGGTATTGGTAATGGTGATTTTCCAACGGACCACGTTGTTACGCATAAGCTTCCATTGGATAAATTTCATCAAGGGCTGGATCTAATGCGCAATGACCCTGACGCGTTAAAGGTTGTGCTTATACCTGGCGATCAGTAGGCGAAGAAAGCTATTTATTTATAAATACAATGATAACCGGAGTGTTTATGTCGATGACATTAAATTCGGTGCCCAGTAATAAACGTATAAGAGTCTTCGTGCCGGCTGCTTTTGCCATCGCACTTGTTTTATTAATGGCATTTGACACCAAGGTGCTGAGCCTGGATGAACTCGAGAGTGAAATAGGTTTTTCGCCAGAGCAATTTGCGAAAGATAACTTTCCAGGTATTAAAGAATATGTCGAGACTAACGCCGTCGATGCATCAACACTGGCTCCCGACGCCCTTCAAAGTGCAAGTGAGGCAGGTGAGAAATATGGTGTTTCTTCTGGCGTCGGTCATATTATACCAGTCAAATTTACAGGAGAGGTCGTAGAAGAAGCATCGGGCATCTACACCGTGGATATTGCTGATATGCCTGATGATGTGGTTGTGCGATTCCAGGCAGGTTCGGCGGTTAACGGCACGACACTCCGGGATACAACCGGCGAAATTGAATTTAGTGATTTCACCAATCAAATTGAATATCAAGATGCAGGCGCCGCATTAAATAAAGAAATGAAGCGTCAAGTACTTTCGGAGATTGATGGTCAGGATTTAACAGGCAAGACGTTGGAAGTAGTTGGCTCCTTTAACATGATCAATCCTGAAAACTGGCTAATTACTCCCGTGAGTATAGCGATCAGCGAATGAGGAATGGCGATGCACAATGACCAACGACCGAGCGTGGAGACGATTTCACTTGAAGTGATTCTTTCAGCACGCAATATCGAAAAACGTTTCGGTGCCGTACAAGCCCTCAAAGAAGTCAACTTCGATATACATCGAGGACAAGTGACGACACTCTTTGGTGAAAATGGGGCGGGAAAATCCACGCTGATGAAAATTTTGTCTGGCGTCATTCCTCAGACCGCAGGCGAGATTATTTTGGAAGGCGAAAGCGTACGCTTTTCCTCACCGTCAGATGCGGAAGCGCTGGGTATTACTATCATTCATCAGGAGTTGAGCCTGGCACCCAACCTGAATGTGCGCGACAACATTTTCATGGGGCGTGAACTTACTAACGGAAAAGGTAGCGTCGACTATAACGAGGAGGCGCGTCAGACTGAACGGTTGATGGAAGAGTTGGGCGAACCGATCAACCCGCTGACGCCCGTCGAAGATCTCCGAGTGGGTCAACAGCAAATCGTTGAAATCGCCAGAGCGCTATCCAAAAACTCTCGTATTCTGATTATGGACGAGCCGACATCGGCATTGAGCGCCTCAGAAGTCGAGACGCTATTCAAGGTGGTCAGGGATCTCAAGAGCAGAGGGGTCTCGATTGTTTATATTTCTCACCATTTGGAAGAAGCACTTCAGATCACGGATCACGCCGTGGTGCTGCGCGATGGAGCCATGACCGCTTATGCCCCACGCAGGGACGTCGATCTTCAGTGGATCGTAAGGCATATGGTGGGGGATAGCTTCGACCTTGGCTCACCGCCAATGGGGTATGAGCAGGGTGATATAGCGCTATCTATTCAACATCTTTACGTGAGTGACGACAACGTCGCGGGTCGCTATGTCGTTGACGACTTTTCACTTGATGTGCGTGCCGGTGAGATCGTCTGCATTTATGGACTGATGGGCGCTGGAAGAACGGAGCTATTGGAGTGTGTCGCCGGGCGGGTGCGTCAGGCTGGGGGAGAGATCCTGCTTCAGTCAAAGGATGTATCGCACTTCACTATTGCGCAGCGAATCCAGAGAGGGCTAGTACTGGTACCCGAAGACCGCCAGCGAGATGGGTTGGTGCCCACATTGTCAGTAGGACGAAATTTATCGCTAGCGAGCATCAATACATTCACCCGCAAAGGGATAACTTCCTCCGGTTTAGAGAAAGGAATGATTGCCTCCGCTATCGATAAAGTGCATATCAAAACAGACGGTGGAGAGGCGGATATCGGCTCATTATCGGGCGGTAATCAGCAGAAAGTCGTTATTGGTAAAATGCTAGCGACCAACCCGGACGTTTTTATACTGGATGAGCCAAGCCGTGGTATTGATGTGGGAGCCAAAGCAGAAGTTTTCAAATTGCTAAGTGAAGGTGCCCGCCAAGGTTTGGCCGTTATTTTTTCGACATCTGAAGTGAGTGAATGTTTGAGTATTCCTCATAGGGTGTTGGTGATGCGAAAAGGGCGAGTATCGGCTGAATTTGGCCCTGGTGTTACCAAAGACGAAATCATGGCTGCTTCTGGTGAATCAGTAGCTGCTTAATTTAATTAATACAGGTGATTTATATGTCTAATCATAATAATAAGGGCATTGATGTTGCTAATCTGTTGTTAGAAGGCAGAGCGTTTTTAGCCCTATTAGTCATAATTGCAGTATTCTCTATGTTGTCTGCAAATTATTTTACCGTAGGCAATTTTTTAACAATGTCCTCGCATGTCGCTGTTTTCGGATTATTAGGCATTGGTATGCTGTTCGTAATTCTTACTGGAGGGATAGACTTATCAGTAGGTTCAACGATGGCATTTTGCGGCGTGTTTGCAGGAATGTTGCTTGAGGGCGTTGAGATTGAGTTTTTGAATTTAGCTGTCTTCCCCTCAGTATGGGTGGTGGTAGTGCTTACTTGTCTCTTGGGAGCCTTTGTAGGTGCTATTAATGGCGTCTTGGTCGCTTATTTTAAAGTCCCTGCTTTTGTCGCCACTTTAGGAATGCTTTATGTGGCACGGGGCGCTGCTTTATTACTTACCGATGGTTTAACATTTAATGACCTTGATGGAGAGCCCGAGCTAGGTAATACCGGGTTTGAGTGGCTAGGCTTTAATAAGCTTATGGGTATCCCTGTGGGCGTCATCATCCTTTTTGTGGTGGCGCTCGTTTGTATCATAGCACTTAGCCGAACGCCCTATGGGCGCTGGATCTATTCAACAGGTGGTAATGCGCGTGCCGCAGAGTTGTCGGGTGTGCCTGTCAATCGGGTTAAGCTATCGGTATATATTATTTCCGGAATATGCGCTGCCTTGGCTGGAGTGGTGTTGGCGTCACAACTAACCTCAGCCGGCCCCACTGCAGGGACGACATACGAACTGACTGCAATTGCTGCAGTTGTGATTGGTGGAGCCTCCTTGATGGGTGGGCGTGGGTCTATACGTAATACCTTATTGGGTGCATTTGTGATTGGCTTTCTTTCGGATGGGCTGGTGATTATTGGGGTATCAGCTTATTGGCAGATGGTCTTCACCGGCAGCGTTATTGTTCTGGCGGTAATGCTCAATAACGTTCAATACAAAAATAAGAAAAAAAGAGTTTCAAAACAGGATGGAAAAGCGACTGACAGTAATAAAGGTATTTCTAACGCAAATGCTGTTTGACAGTATATTTGTGTAGAGATGTGCCCTCAGTGGGCGCGGTTCTTAAAAGAAAACAAGCATAACTAAGAGGTGTTTCACATGCAGTTAAATCGAAAAAAAATCGCGTTTTTAGCTCTCTCCGGGCTTTCTCTTGTCTTTAGTGGCTCTTTGTCTGCTGAAGATAAAGGATTGATATCAATCATAGTCAATGATATGTCAAACCCATATTGGAAAACTGAAGGGGGTATAGCGGAAAGTACGGCAGAAGAGCTTGGGTACTCGGTCAGTTTGAGTTCGCATGTGGGCGATACAAATACCGAGAGTAACCAAATTGATACTGCTATTACGAATAATGCGAAAGCCATAATTTTGGACCCAGCAAATGCGGATGGCTCTGTTGGTGCTGTTCAGAAAGCAGTCGAAGCTGATATTCCAGTATTTATTATTAATTCAGAAATAAATGAAAAAGGATTGGCTAAAGCACAGCTTGTCTCAAACAACGCCCAGGGGGCGGCACTTGGCGCTCAGGAATGGGCAGAGCAGTTAGGTGGTGAAGGGCGCTATATCGAACTTCAAGGCCCGCCTTCCGATAATAATGCCGCGACGCGCTCCAACGGTTATGAAACCGTGCTTAGCCAGTATCCGGATATACGGCGTGAAGCCTCTGACGTAGCCAACTGGGACCGCACAGAGGGCCGAAATAAAATGCAAAGCATGCTGCGTGATAATTCGGATATCAACGGTGTGATCAGTGGTAATGATGAAATGGCATTAGGTGCCATTTCGGCACTTAAGCAGGAAGATATGTTGGATGACGTGATTGTGGGTGGGTTTGATGGTTCTCCCGATGCTGTAGATGCTGTTCGCTCGGGTGAGATGGCCTATACCGTATTGCAGCCGGTGGCCATTTTTGCCGAAGATGCTGTTGATATTGCAGACCAATATATTAATACAGGGGAAACGGGGCTCGATAGTGAGAAGAAACTTTATGACTGCATTCTTATTACCGCGGACAATGTCGATGACTACACTTCGCCCTTTGTTCTAGAAGAGTAAGTACGCCGTTTATTGAGTCAGTCAGCCCTGGTGCTGGCTGACTTTTTGATTGGGAAAGTGCCAATGATTTTTAATTTTGGTTCCATAAATATCGATCATGCCTATCGTGTCGCCTATTTCGTTCGTCCTGGTGAAACGTTGGAAAGCAATGAATACAGTGTTGGTTTGGGTGGCAAGGGAGTCAATCAATCATTGGCGATAGCGCGCGCCAAGGGAGCGGTAAGTCACTGGGGGCGCGTTTCATCAGTAGACGCCTGGGTGGTACCTGAGTTGGAGTCTGCGGGTGTTGGTGTGCAGGATATCGAATTGGCCGCTGAGCCGAGTGGGCATGCGATTATTCAAATTGATGAACGTGGTGAAAACGCTATTCTGCTATTTTCAGGTGCTAATCATGGTTTTACGCAAGAGCGCATGAAGGTGCTTGTTGCGCAAACCACGCCTGGCGACATAATACTTATCCAGAACGAGTGTAATGGGCTTGATCAGCTTATTCCATTAGCAGTGAGCCATGGTTGCAAAGTGATATTTAACCCTGCGCCAATGACGTCGGGGGTATCGTTGTTGCCTCTGGACCAATGTGAGTTGCTTTTCTTTAACCGTACAGAGGCCGCCACCTTATTGGAAATGCCGTTAGGGTCGTGTGCTTCCGATTTGCTAAGACGTTGTAAAGAAATGCTTGGCGATACCGAAGTGGTTCTTACCCTGGGTAGTGAAGGGGCTTGGTATCAGCGCAACGATGAGACGCTTTATCAAGCGGCGTTAAAGGTAAAGGCGATAGATACAACGGCCGCAGGCGATACCTTTGTGGGTTACTTTCTTGCCGCCAGGCAAGCTGGCATGAACCCCTCACAGTGCTTGCAAAGGGCAACGGCGGCGGCTGCCCTGGCGGTTCAAAAGTGCGGTGCTGCCAGTAGCATTCCGATGGCGGAAGAGGTCGACAGGTTGATATTACAAGCGGCGTTGGAGCAATTTGAGTGAATTTTATCGTTACTTTTTAAAAGTGAGCGGCCATGAGACCGCTCGGCATCTTATTTCGTGGCTAACTTAGCTCACGAATTTTGCGATGATTGTGCAGGGTCACCACTAAAGCTTCCGCAGCTTCCTTGCCTTTGGCGCGGAAATGGTCATGGAAAAAAGCATGGTGCGTGCTGTGTTCATGAAAATGATGAGGCGTCAGCACAACCGAAAGAATGGGTATTTCGGTTTCCAGTTGCGCTTGCATCATGCCTTCAATGACCGCTTGAGCAACGAATTCATGCCGATAGATACCGCCATCAATGACAAAGCCTGCCCCCACAATGGCGCTGTAACGGCCAGTCTTGGCGAGTAGTTTCGCCTGAAGCGGGATTTCGTAAGCTCCTGCAACTTGGAATATCTCTACTTGATCGGCAGAAAAACCATGCTCGCTGGCAAGTTGAGCAATGAATGCCTCTCTGGCTTGGGTGACAATATCGTGATGCCAAGATGCTTCGATAAAGGCAACGCGCACTGATGAGGAGTGTTGGGTCTGATTCATGGTCATCCTATAGGGATTGTTTACCAGAACCAGGGCATGAGGTATCCAATAGCACAGCACCCGAATGCGTTAGAACGCTACGGGTCATATCACTAGGAAACCTTCTCTTTTATCCGGACTATCACCGTCGGCTCCGGAATCTCACCGAATCTGCTGACCTCAAGCGACAGATAACACCTGACGGTTGAGCGCTCGTGGGCTTGTCCGCATGTTATTGGCGCGGCATTACCACCGGTGGGGACTTTCACCCCGCCCTGAGAAAGTTCGCCACTTATGGCGGCCAAACATTATACGCTTGCTGTCCAGAAGATGCAGATACCGCCGTGAAATAATTTGGTTTACGACCTCTGACCAACATATTGGCGCTTTAATAGGAATTAACGACGAAATGGTTAGGTTGTCTTCACGCCCCAAACCGGCGCTATCAGTGGTAAGCTAGCCTACGCTTAGCAGGTTAATGATTGAGTTGGTGGCAATCAGGGACGATGAGTAGGGAGTCAAGGTGGCGGGCATCAGGTTACATCCAGGGAATCAAAAAGCGTTGGCCAAGTCACTTGCCATTGGCGCGGTGGGTGGCGCCTTGTTTGAGCTAAGCGGCTTACCGCTTGCCTGGATGCTGGGCCCCATGATTGCCAATCTGCTGGCTTCTTCCCGGGGAGTTGACGTTGCCGTGCCTGAGCCGCTGCGCAACGTGTTTTTAGCGGTAATGGGGTTGGTGCTGGGCAGTCAGGTGACGCCACAGCTCGCTCAACGTGTGTTGGACTGGCCACTATCCGCGGGTCTGTTGCTGATAGGGGTGGCCGCCTCGACAGCGGTAGCTGCTGCCTGGTATCGGCGTTGTGGCTTCGATCCGGTCAGCGCCTGGTTTGGCGCTTCGCCTGGTGCCATGACTGCGATGATTATGCTGGGGGACAAGTGCGGCGGTGACGCCCAACGGATCGCAGTGGCCCAGTCGCTGCGTATTATCCTGGTGATCCTTTTCTTGCCGCCGCTGTTTTGGGCCTTTGAGGGCGATGCTGGGGCGGCGAGCTCTGAGCACGCAACCCTGGCGCACGGCTGGATGCTGCTAACCATTCCGCTGCTGTTGCCGCTAGGGCGTTGGCTGCGCCTGCCTAGCGCGGCCTTACTGGCCCCTCTGATAGCTGCGGCGCTGTTATCGGGTTTTGATATAGCGAGCCTCACGCTACCCGATTGGGGTATGAACCTGATGCTATGGGTACTAGGCAGCGCAATAGGCTCACGCTTTAAAGGTATGACGCGGCGGCTGTTGGGGCGCTATTTATGGCAGTCCGGCGTAGCCACGTTGCTGGCGCTTGTAGTACTGGCACTGTTTGCCGAAATGATTCACCAATTGCTAGGTGTCGGGCGCGACGTGGCGCTTCTGGCGCTGGCGCCAGGTGGGATCGGCGAGATGGCGATCCTGGCCGTGGCGCTTGATATCGATCCCGTTTTTGTTGCCTTCCATCATTTATTGCGCATGGTGACGCTGATGATCGTTGCCCCTTTTTGGGCCCGCTGGCTGCTTCGCCGCCAGCCTTCCTCTCTGTCATCAAACGACAAGTAACGTAAGGACTCTCCATGCTTTTGCGTATGCTCACGCCGCTATTTCGTTACTTTGAAACACGCGTTAACCCTTACCCTGAAGGCGAGGTGGCTACGCCACCCAGGGGGCTTGCGGCGTTTATCTGGCACTTTTCGCGTCCCGTTTGGCCGCTGTTGCTGCTGATGTCGCTGTTCACCGCCTTGGTCTCCGCGGCTGAGGTCGTTTTTTTTAGCTATATGGGCGAGCTGGTCGACTGGCTAGGCAACGTGGAGCGGGAGAATTTCTGGTCGGACAATGGTCTTTGGCTTTCCGGGGTCGGCATTTTGGTGCTGGTAGGCCTGCCTCTTTTGGTGCTGCTGCAGTCGCTGGTGACCCACCAAAGCATCTTCGGCAACTACCCGATGATCGGCCGCTGGCTATCGCATCGGCACATGCTAAGCCAAAGCCTGGCATTTTATCAGGACGAGTTTGCCGGGCGGGTGTCGCAGAAAGTCATGCAGACGGCGCTTGCGATTCGCGAAACCGTCACCAAGGTGATGGACCTGCTGGTCTACGCAGTGGTGTATTTCACCGGTGCGGCGATTTTGTTGGGGCGCGCCGACCCCTGGTTGCTACTGCCGCTGGGCCTTTGGCTTGCTGGCTATTTGGCGATCATGCGGTTTTTTGTGCCGCGCCTGCGCGATGTGTCGATGGCCCAGGCGGATGCCCGCGCCCAGATGACCGGCCGCGTGGTGGACAGCTACAGCAATATCCAAACCATCAAACTGTTTGCCGATACCCAGCGTGAGCAGGGCTATGCCCGCGATGCCATGGAAGGTTTTATGGGCACCGTGCATCGCCAAATGCGGTTGGTGACTATCATGAGCGTGTGCCTGACGTTGCTCAACACCGCGCTGCTGGTCGGCACGGCAGGCATGGCGATTAGCGCCTGGTACGTGGATGCCATTTCGTTGGGCGTGCTTGCCATTGCCATTGCGCTGGTGATGCGTATTCGCTTTATGTCCGACTGGATTTTATGGGAAGTCGCCGGGCTATTCGAAAACATCGGCACGGTTCAGGATGGCATGAACACCATCGCCCGGGAGCCGGCAGTACGCGATGCGCCCAACGCGAAAGCATTACGTGTCCCCCACGGGGGGATTGCCTTTGAAGCGTTGCGCTTTGGCTATGAACAAGCCAGGGGCGAAAATAAAACCGTGTTCAACGGCTTAAGTTTAAATATTGCGCCGGGCGAGAAGATCGGCCTGATCGGCCGCTCCGGGGCGGGCAAATCGACCCTGGCGAATCTGCTGTTGCGCTTTTACGACATCCAGGGTGGGCGCATTCTCATCGACGGTCAGAACATTGCCGAGGTCACTCAAACCTCGCTGCGCCACCAGATTGGCATGGTGACTCAGGATACCTCGTTACTCCACCGCTCGCTGCGCGATAACATCCGCTACGGCAGCCCTCATGCCAACGATGATGATGTCTGGGAAGCGGTATGCCGCGCCCACGCCGATACCTTCATTAATGATTTAGTCGATCCCAAAGGGCGGCGAGGCCTGGATGCTCACGTCGGTGAGCGGGGCGTTAAACTGTCCGGCGGTCAGCGTCAGCGCATCGCCATTGCTCGCGTGTTGCTCAAAAACGCACCGATTCTGGTGCTGGATGAAGCCACCTCGGCGCTGGATTCCGAGGTGGAAGCCGCGATCCAGGAGCAACTCGATACGCTAATGGAGGGCAAAACCGTCATTGCCATTGCTCACCGGCTGTCGACCATTGCCATGCTCGACCGGCTGATCGTGGTGGATGAAGGGCAGATTGTTGAGAGCGGCACACATACCGAGCTATTGGCACAGGAAGGTATCTACGCACGTCTTTGGCGTCGTCAGTCGGGTGGCTTTATCGGCCTTGATGTAGGTGCCGGTCGCCCCAACGATTAATGTACCGACCATTCTGTCCAAAGAGGTTTTCATGCAAGCGATTCAACTGAAAGCACCAGGCGGTCTCGACCACCTGACGGTGGTAGATCAGGCCGCACCTGGCGAGCCGGGGAAAGGCGAAATTCGTGTGCGCTTGCACGCCAGCTCGCTGAACTTTCACGACTACGCTGTGGTGGCAGGGATGATACCCACCGACGATGGCCGCATTCCCATGTCAGATGGCGCCGGGGTTGTCGACGCCGTGGGTGAAGGCGTAAGCGAGTTCTCCGTGGGCGACCCGGTGGTCTCGACCTTCTTTCCAGGCTGGGTTGAAGGCCCGGCACGGGTTGGCGATTTCCGTACCACCCCCGGCGATGGCATCGATGGCTATGCACGCGAGCAGGTTATCGCGCCTGCCACGTCGTTCACCTATCAGCCGGCTGAGTACAGCCACGCCGAATCCGCCACTTTGACCACCGCCGGTCTCACCGCCTGGCGCGCGCTGGTCGTTGACGGAGGCCTGAAGGCTGGCGATACGGTGCTGGTGCTGGGCACCGGCGGTGTATCAATTTTTGCGCTGCAGTTTGCCAAGATGATGGGCGCGCGGGTGATTGCCACCTCGTCTTCCAACGAAAAGCTGGCTCGCCTGCGTGAGTTGGGGGCGGAACACACCATCAACTACCAAGAAACGCCCGAGTGGGGCAAAGCCGTCAAGGCATTGACCGAGGGCGAAGGCGTTGATCACGTGGTAGAAGTCGGTGGCCCCGGTACGCTGCCGCAGTCAATTGATGCGGTTAAGATCGGTGGGCATATTGCGCTGATTGGTGTGCTAACTGGACGCGAAGGTGAAATCCCCACTGCCAAGCTGATGGCTAAGCAGGCCACCCTCAAAGGCTTGATTGTCGGCAGCCGCCGCGACCAGATTGAAATGATCCGCGCTATCGAAGCCAATGGTATGCGGCCAATCATCGACCGCGAATTCGCGCTGACCGACATTGCCGATGCGTTTCGTCACCAAGAGGCCGGTAAGCACTTTGGGAAAATTTGTCTGACGTTCTAGCCGAGTGAATAGGTTGCCGTCATGACTTTGCTTCCATGTGATGGTGACGGGGCCCACCAACGCCGCCTAACGGGCGGCGTTGGTGTGTTGGCCATTTACTCGCTGTCTGAGGGCAACTCAGCGCTGTGGTAGACGTTTTGTACGTCGTCCAGATCGTTAAGCGTGTTCAATAATTTTTCAAACATGGCGACATCGTCGCCCTCTACCGGCGTGGTGGTTTGCGGTAGAAACTGAATTTCATCGACTTCGAAGTCTACCTCGCCGAAGGTGTCAAGCAGCGCCTGCTTGGCTTTGGCGTAGTCGGTATGCGGGGCAAACACGGTGATCCGACCGTCTTCCAGTTCGATGTCGGTGACGTCGACATCCGCCTCCATCAGCGCTTCCAGCACGGCTTCTTCGTCGCTACCGGCAAACGCGAAAATCGCGCAGTGGTCAAACATGTGGCTGACGCTGCCAGGGGTGCCGATTTTGCTTTTGGTTTTAGTGAAACAACCGCGCACATCCCCAAAGGTGCGGTTGGGATTGTCGGTCAAGCATTCGACAATCACCATGGCGTTACCGGGGCCAAAGCCTTCGTAGCGTGCGGGTGAGAAATCCTCGCCGCCGGCGCCGCTGGCCTTGTCCAATGCCTTATCAATCACGTGAGACGGCACTTGGTCTTTCTTGGCGCGCTCCATCAAGCCCCGCAGCGCCAGGTTGGCATTGGGATCAGTGCCTCCCGCTTTGGCGCAAACATAAATCTCGCGACCATACTTGCTGTAGACTTTTGTCTTCGCATCGGCCGTTTTGGCCATGGATTCTTTACGGTTCTGAAAAGCCCTACCCATGTTGACGTCCTGTAATCAGTAATCACCTCTGCAGGTCAGAGGCATTATCAAAAGGCCAAAGTTTACCCAACAGCGTATCATGCTAACAGCGTTATTTGCGCACGCGCAGGGGTCGCCTCGCTGGACGTGAGGTACACTGTGCGCGTCACCCTCTGTCGGTGGTAAAAGGAATAATAAGCGAGCAAGGAGAACCACATGCCATTCTCACTTTGGCTATCGTTGGCGGCGGTATGCGCCATGGGTGCCATGTCGCCGGGGCCGAGTCTGGCACTGGTGCTGCGCCATACGCTGGGCGGCGGCAGGCTGGTCGGCATGACGGCCGCGCTATGTCATGCCGGCGGGGTGGGGGCCTATGCGCTGCTCACCGTGTTGGGCTTGGGCGCCTTGATCGCCAAGTCGCCTGCGCTCTTTCAACTGATTACCTGGGCGGGGGCCGCCTACCTGGCGTGGTTGGGTATCCAGGCGTTGCGCGCGGGTGGCGCGGGGGCCATGCAGCAACAGGGGGCGGTCACTTCCAACGCTCGCGCTGCCAAAGAAGGCTTGCTGGTGGCGCTTGGCAATCCCAAGCTGATCATTTTCTTCATTGCCCTGCTGAGCCAGTTTGTGACGCCTGACATGAGCCTGCTCGGCAAAGTATTGATCGTGGTGACGGCGATGGTCATCGACGGCGGATGGTACGTGCTGGTGGCCGTTGCGCTGTCCCATTCGCGGGTGTTGCCCTGGCTTCAGCAGCGCGCCCACTGGATCAACCGGATTACCGGCGTCTTGCTGTTGGCACTGGCGCTGCGCGTCGTGGCGGGCCCACTGGGCTAGACGGCTCATGCCTGGCCCGGCGAACTGGTGCATGGGGCGCAGACATGGCATGGTAGGCGGTTAGGTGAGGCGTTCCAGGGGGGGGAAGGCGACAGATGACACTTTACGATCAGGATTGTTATACCCACTTGGGGCAGCCGTTCAATCTGCGCGCATTGCAGGGTCAGGTCTTATTGGTGGTGAATGTCGCCAGCCGCTGCGGTTTTACCCCGCAGCTTAAAGAGCTGGAAATGCTCTACCAACGCTATCGCGACCGTGGCTTCACCGTGCTGGGATTTCCTTGTGATCAGTTTGGCAAGCAGTCGCCGGAAAGCGCTGAGGCCTTTTGTAGGTTTGGTGAACAGAACTATGGCGTGACGTTTCCATTAATGGAAAAAGTGCGCGTTAACGGTAGTCAGGCGCATCCGTTGTTTGTGCTTCTCAAACGTGAGGCGCCCGGTGTATTGGGTACGCAAATGATCAAATGGAATTTTACTAAGTTTTTAATTGGGCGAGATGGCAAGGTGGTTGCCCGCTTTGGTCCCCGTGATAAAGGCCGTCCACTGCGACTTCAGTTGGAGCGCGCCTTGGATGAGGCTTAGGCCTCGCTGCGGGCGATCATCACCCGGCTCATTAACTCATTCCAGCGGTGGCGCACCATCATCGTGGTCATACCCGAAAACAGCGCCCAGCTTTTACGCCGCCAACCCTTTAAACGCAGGTTATGGCTGACCAGTTGTTGCATCAGTTTACGGTCATTGAACTGCCGCCATTCACTGGCAATAGACAGTTGGTATCGGGCCATCACCGGTGCCATTTCTAAGCGAAACATCCACTCCAACTCGTGAAACGACATCTGATAGCGCTCTACAACTTCCACCATCTGGGCGTAATCGCGTTCGCTGGGTTCGCGGTCTAGCCATAACGGGGCTATTGCCAACCATAAATCGCCGCGTTCATCGACTAGCTGCTGTGCGTTCATTTGCTAAGCCCCTTGGGCGGTTATAGGTGAAACGATATCCTGACGTGAAAGGTCCATAAGCTCAATAGCGGACAGCGCCGCTTGAGACCGCTAGAATAGCGGCACTAATGGACGGTGCGACGCCGAACAAGTTATTTCGAAGACGAGGTTCACTGTGATTATTAAACCCAAAGTACGCGGCTTTATTTGCACGACCACCCACCCGGTTGGCTGCGAGCAGAACGTTCGCGAGCAGATCGAGGCCACTCGCGCACGCAATCTGGACAAAAGCGCCGGGCCCAAAAAGGTGCTGGTGATCGGGGCTTCCAGCGGGTACGGCTTGGCGGCGCGGATCACCGCCGCGTTTGGCTACGGTGCCGATACCCTGGGCGTGTTCTTTGAAAAACCTGCCACCGAGAGCAAACCCGGTACCGCAGGCTGGTACAACAGTGCGGCGTTCGATAAGTTCGCCAAGCAGGAAGGCCTTTACAGCAAGTCGATCAACGGCGACGCCTTCTCCCACGAAGCGCGTCAAAAAGCCATCGAACTGATCAAGCAGGACATGGGCGAAGTCGACCTGGTGGTGTATTCGCTAGCCTCACCGGTGCGTAAGTTGCCGGATAGTGGCGAGCTCAAGCGCTCTAGTTTGAAGCCGATTGGTGAAACCTACCGCGCCACGGCGATCGACACCAACAAAGACGCCATTATCGAAGCCGAGGTAGAGCCTGCCACCCAGCAAGAGATCGACGACACCATCACCGTGATGGGCGGCGAAGACTGGGAACTTTGGATGGATGCGCTCGACCAGGCTGGCGTGCTGGCGAAGGGCGCGCGCAGCGTGGCGTTTAGCTATATCGGCACCGAGATCACCTGGCCGATTTATTGGCACGGCGCGCTGGGTAAAGCCAAGGAAGATTTAGACCGCGCAGCGGCGGCTATCGATGCCAAGCTGAAAGAGACGGGGGGCGGCGCCAACGTGGCGGTACTCAAGTCAGTGGTGACCCAAGCCAGCGCGGCGATCCCGGTGATGCCGCTATACATCGCCATGGTCTATCGCATCATGAAAGAGCAAGGCGTTCACGAAGGTACCATTGATCAGCTCAATCGCTTGTTTGGCGAGCGCCTCTACGCGCCTCAAGGCGGCGAAATGGCCACCGATGAAGTGGGCCGCTTGCGCCTGGATGACTGGGAGCTGCGCGACGATATCCAGAAAGCCTGCCAGGACCTGTGGCCGGAAGTCACCACCGACAACCTGTTCGAGATCACCGACTACGCTGGCTACAAGCACGAGTTTCTGAAGCTGTTTGGCTTTGAGCGTGACGATGTCGATTACGATGCTGACGTCGACACGCTGGTCGAGTTTGATGTGGTCAACCTATAAGCGCATGGCCTTGCCGCCACGCATTCATTGCGTCATTCGTCGGGCCTATGGCCCGGCGTTTTTGCATTTGCACGGGGTATTTTTTTCCTCGCGACGCCGTCGCTGCCTTTACCCAAGCAATTGGTTAAGATGGCGGTTTGTTTTCGTCACGGCGGTTTACCATGCAGCATAACGCAGATATCTCTCCGAATGCTGCCTCGCGACGGCGGGTAGCGTTTGTGCTGCTGCCCGGGTTTTCGCTGCTGGCCCATGCCAGCGCGCTGGAACCCTTGCAAATGGCTAATCAGCTCAGTGGGCAGATGCTTTACCATACCGTCACGCTAAGCATGGATAGCGAGCCGGTGCGCAGCGGCGCGCAGCTATCATTGCTGGCTGAGCATGCCCTGGACTCGCCACTTGGCCCTCTCGACTGGCTACTGATCTGCGCGCCTACGCCGTTGCCCTACGCGCTGCCCGCCAAGCTGAATGAGTGGCTACGGGGACATATGGGGCGTGGTGTGATGCTGGGCGGGCTGGCGGGCGGCACCGAAGTGCTGGCGCGTTGCGGACTGTTAGAGGGCTATCGTGCCACACTGCCGTGGCAGCGGTTTGACGCCTTTGCCCAGGCATATCCCCAGGTGACGCTTTCCCAGCAGCTATTTGAGATCGACCGCGATAGGCTCACCTGCGCGGGCGGTACGGCGGCGATGGACATGATGCTGACGTTGATCAGCCAGCATCACGGCGCACGTTTGGCCGAGCAGGTGTCGGAGCAGTTTTTATGTGACCGTATTCGCATGGCCGATGAACGCCAGCACGTACCCTTGCGCAGCCGTTTGGGCCACGCTCCGCAGAGCTTGGTGGATGCCGTTACGCTGATGGAAGCCAATATCGAGGAGCCGCTCTCAACCTTGGAGCTGGCCGAGCACTTGGGGATTTCCCGGCGTCAGTTAGAGCGGCTATTTAAGAAGTACCTGCAGGCGGTGCCCAGTCGCTATTACTTGGATCTGCGCTTGCAGGAAGCCCGCAAACAGCTGCGGGAAAGCGACCGGGCGGTAGGCGATATTGCGTTTGCCACCGGGTTTTCCTCGGGGGCGCACTTTTCAACCGCCTACCGTCACCATTTCGGCATGACGCCGAGGGAAGAACGCCTGGGTTAAGGGTTCATTCAGGTAAGCGTATCCACGATCCCGCCTTCCACGCGCAGGGCGGCGCCGGTGGTGGCGCTGGCCTGGGGCGAGGCCGCGTAGACGCTCATGCTAGCCACTTCCTCGGGGGTTGCCAGGCGCTGAATGATCGACGAGGGGCGGTTCTCCTGCACGAAGCGTGCTTCCACGTCCTCTTGCGAAACGCCTTCTTTTTCGGCCATTTCCTGGATCATGTTGAGCACGCCCTCGGAGCGGGTCGGCCCCGGTAAAATGGCGTTGACGGTCACCTGGGTGCCGCTCAATACTTTCGCAAGGCCCCGCGAGACCGACAGCAGCGCCGATTTGGTCATGCCGTAGTGGACCATTTCGCTGGGAATGTTGATGCCTGATTCGCTGGACAGGAACTGGATGCGCCCCCAGTCCCGGTCGCGCATACCCTGGGCGTAGTGGCGCGACAGGCGCACGGCGCTCATGATGTTAACGTCGAAAAACTGCTGCCAGGTAGCGTCGTCGACCTCAAAAAAGTCCTGCGGACCAAAGATGCCCACGTTATTGATCAGGATGTCGGTCTCCGGCTGCTGATCGATCAGCGTCTGGCAGCCCTCGGCGGTGCCCAAGTCGGCGGCCACGCCCGTCGCTTTGGCGTTGGGAACGTCTTTCTTGATGGCCGCGATGGCCTCGTCAATTCGCGCCTGGGTGCGCCCGGTGATAACCACCTCGGCACCTGCATTGGCCAGGCCCTGGGCAATCGCAAAGCCGATACCTGCTGTCGAACCGGTGATAATCGCGTGCTTGCCGTTGAGATCAATCTGCATGGAGTGCTCCTCTCGTCCTGAGTATCAGTACCTCACTACACAACGAATAACTTTATAGCTTGCTAAGGAATATGGGGCTCTTACGGCGCTCTTCAAGGGCAGCGTTCTTCAATGTGCCAGGCTCATTCATGCTAAATGTGATCGCTAGCCCCACGCTCGGTTATGACTCGGCATTTGGCGGCATCACCGCCCACTCCGGCTCCTCGAATTCGCCGATCAGGCGGATCTCGCAGCAGGGGGCCGCACGACGGATGATCTCCTTGATCTTCGGGTTGGGCTGGGCTTCCATGGCGTCGCGGCTGGCCTTGCTGTCCCAATGGGCGATGGCGATCAGGGTGTTGGGGTCGCCGATCTTACGATGCAGTTCGGTGCCGCGTGCCCCTGGTGCCTGCTGGATGAGTTGGCTGGCGCGGACCCAGGCGTCAGCGTAGTCCTCGGCGCGGTAGCCGTCGCGGATATGCACTTCGAAGATATATTTCATGGCGCTTCTCCCTGTTGCTGCTGCTGAAGCTTTCGATCCTGGGCCAGTGTATCCCGCCCACCGTCCTGATCCGGCGGCCTCTTTTCTTCGAGCGCGATGCTCAGCGTCTGCCGGGTCTTGCAGGGGTAGCCGTGGCGCAGGTGAAGGGTGCGCTCGTCGAGGGCCATCACCACCGAGAACAAGGTCTCCATGCGCTCGGCCTCGGGCAGGTCGATGTCGGTGTGTTTGCAGATCGACATGGGCGCATTGTGGTGGTCGCTCAGTACGTCGAACAGCGCGTTGACGCTGGCCTTGGGCGGTGGGTCGAGCAGCTCATCGAGGCGGCGCAGGCGCACATGGGAGTCGGGCTTGGGGAAATCGGCGACACAGGCGGTGGCGGCCGCGGCGTAGAGGTGGTTGGTATGGGTCACCCGCCCGTCGCGGGCCTCGAGTACCCCCGGCGGCCCGGGCTGGACCTCGAAGCCGGCGGCCTGGCCTGCGGCGCTCGCGACCAGAAAGTGCGCCGGTGAAGCGACGCGGTCTTCCGCGACGATGCGCTGGGCGCTGGTGAAACCGTCGCTCTCGAGAAGTTTGCGCAGGGCGACGTGGATCGGCAAACCGTCGCCGCAGGTCTGCGAGCGGATGGCGTTGAGACACACGCCGAGGCCGTGGGCGTTGAGGCCGATCTTGGCCAGCATCCCGGCCTCGCCGACGCTGACCAGCGGCGGGGCGTCGTCGCCCTCTATACGCAGTATCACCACGTTATCGAGCTGGTCGAGGCGCCAGTCCCAGTTCTGGGCCAGCCATTGGCGACCCTGCTGGTAGAGCGAGAAGGCGGAACAGCCGCCGCTGGCTTGGGTTAGCGAGATCTCGCTGCGGCAGTTGAGGGTGAGGATGTCGTCGCGCTGCAGGTCGGCGCCCTCGGCAATGCCCTCGAGCTCATCCAGAATCGCCGGAAAGCCGCGTTCGATAGCCGGTATAAAGCGCCGCGCCTCTTGCCGGGCGGCGGCCCAGTCGAGGCCTACAAAGTCTTGAAACAGCCGGTCATAGACCTCAATGCTGCGCTGAATCTGTGCGGCGTGGCGCTGGCCATGGGCCACGCCAATGGCATGGCGGCTACCACGCAGGTGGGTTACGTCGAGCATGCGGCGTGCTCCTCGGGGGATTTACTCAAGCCTAGCGCGAACAGCGTTGAAGTGCAGGGGGGCTTGGGTATGCAGGGTCACTGATACCGTGAGGTGAGCAAGGATGGATAATAGAGTGTTACAAAAAAGGAGGGCGCCAGTTAAATGCTGCTTTTCATAATTTGCCGTCCCATTGCTGAAAGCAGTTACCCTATTCGGCCCCTTATACTGTTTTCATTCCCTTACTCCACTGGAGGTAGCGTCCCATGAGCCACACCCCAAGCCGTCAGGATTTCGATCACTACATGGCGCCAAACTACTCGCCGCAGCAGGTCATTCCGGTGCGTGGTGAAGGCAGCCGCTTGTGGGACCAGGAGGGGCGTGAATATATCGATTTCGCCGGGGGCATCGCGGTCAATTCCCTGGGCCATTGCCACCCGGTGTTGGTCAACGCCCTCAGGACCCAGGGCGAAAAGCTGTGGCATCTCTCCAATGTGTTTACCAACGAACCAGCGCTTAAGCTTGCCAAAGCGCTGGTCGAGCGCACCTTCGCCGACAAGGTGTTTTTATGCTCCTCCGGCGGTGAAGCCAACGAAGCCGCGCTGAAGCTGGCGCGCCGCTGGGCGGTGGACAACCACGGCGAGCACAAGGACAAGATCATCTCGTTCTATCAGTCCTTTCACGGGCGTACCTTCTTTACCGTGAGCGTGGGCGGCCAGCCCAAGTACTCCCAGGGCTTTGGCCCGGTGCCCGGCGGCATTCTGCACGCCACCTACAACGATCTGGAAAGCGTGCGCAAGCTGGTCGGCGACGACACCTGCGCGATCATGGTCGAGCCCATGCAGGGCGAGGGCGGCATCGTGTCCGGCACCCAAGCCTTCCTTCAGGGGTTACGCGACCTGTGCGACGAGCACCAGGCGCTTTTGATTTTTGACGAAGTTCAAACCGGCGTGGGCCGCAGCGGTGAGCTCTACGCCTACATGAATTACGGTATTACCCCGGATATTCTCACCAGCGCCAAGTCCCTGGGCGGTGGTTTCCCGGTGGGGGCGATGCTGGCGACCGATGCGGTTGCAAAATCATTGGTCATCGGTACCCACGGCTCCACCTACGGCGGCAACGCGCTGGCATCTGCTGTTGCCCTGGCGGCGGTCGAGTTTATCGATACCCCCGAGGTGCTTGAAGGTGTCAAAAAGCGTCATGACCTGTTTCGCGAGCACCTTGAAACCATCAATCGCAAGCACGGCGTATTTAAAGAGATTCGCGGTATGGGCCTGCTGATGGGGGCGCAGATGTCGGATGCCTTCGAGGGCCGCGCCAAGGACATTCTGCCGCTGGCGATCGAGGAAGGCTTGATGGCGCTGATTGCCGGACCCAACGTGCTGCGCATGGCGCCGTCGCTGGTGATTCCCGAAGCGGATATTGTGGAAGGCATGGCCCGTCTGGAGCGTGCCATCGAACGGTTGGTTGCGACCGAATGAGCGAGCCGTACGCAGCCACACCACAGGGGGCGTTGAGGATGCTGGTAATTCGACCGGTGAAAATGGCGGACCTGCCCGCACTGGAGCAGCTGGCCGAGCACGCGGTACCCAGGCTCACCAACCTGCCCGCCAACCGCGAGCGGCTCGAGGAGCGTATCGCGCGCTCCGAAGCCGCCTTCAACGACGAGGTGGAGTTCCCCGGCAACGAGCACTATACGTTTGTGCTGGCGGACGATACCCGTGATGAAGTGCTGGGCACAGCGACCATTCGCGCCCAGGCGGGCGCTAACGAGGCGTATTACACCTACCGACAGGAAACGCTGATCCATGCGTCGCAGCAGCTCAACGTGCGTCGGGAAGTGCAAACCCTGGCACTTTCCCACGAAGTCTCGGATGCCACGCTGCTATGTGCCTTTTCGCTCAATCCCCGCTATCGGGGCACCAGCGCGGAAAGCCTGCTGCGCCGAGCACGACTGATGTTTATTGCCCAGTACCCCGAACGCTTTTCGCGCATCCTGGCGGTGGCGTTTCCCGGCTACCTGGATACGCGCACTGAATCGCCGTTTTGGGAGAGCGTCGGCCGACACTTTTTTGCGCGCAGTTTTCAGGAGATGAATCATATTGCCGGGGTGCGCTCGAAAAGCTTTATCGCCGAAGTCATGCCCCAGTTTCCTCTCTATTTACCGCTGTTAACGCCCCAAGCGCGGGCGGCGATCGGCCGTGAGCACCCCGCCCATGAAGAGGCTTTGGAAGAAATGTTGGCGGAGGGCTTTGTGCGCTCCCGCCACGTGGATATTTTCGATGCCGGGCCGATTGTCAAAACCGAACGCGAGCGGCTGGAAACGTTTCGTCGCGCCGCCTGGCACCCGGTGCGACTTCGCCCCGAGCACGCCTTGCCCGATGCGGAGCCGGCGATGATCGCCAACCAGAAGCTGGGCGGCTTTCGCTGCATCGTGGCGCGCTATGCGCTGTCGCCCACCGGTCAACTGATGCTCTCGCCCGAGCATGCCGAGCGCCTGGGTGTTGAAGAGGGCCGTGCGGTACTCGCCGCGCCGTTAACCCTGCCGAGCGCGGTGGACGCCCTCGATGAAGGAGAAATGTAATGCGCATTCGACCCATTGCCCGGGATGATTTGGATGGGCTTCAGGCGCTTGCGCAGCAGGCCGGGGTGGGGTTTACCTCGCTGCCGGATAACCGTGAGTTCCTGGCCGGCAAGATTGAAGCCGCTGCCCGCGCCTTTGAAGAGCGTACCCCGGTCGACGACCGGCTTTACTTCTTCGTGCTCGAAGACGAAGACAGCGGCGAGCTCGCCGGCTGCTGCGCCATTGAAGGCCAGGTCGGTCGCGAAGTACCGTTTTACAACTATCGACTGGGCACCCTGGCACACTCGTCGGTTCAACTGGACCTGCATCGCACCATCGATACGTTGTTCTTGAGTTCCGACCATACCGGCGATGCCGAAGTGTGCTCGCTGTTTCTGCGCCCGGAGTACCGCGGCGAAGCCAACAAGCATTTGCGCAACGGTGCGCTGCTCTCCAAGGCGCGCTGGCTGTTCATCGCCCAGTTCCGTGACCGCTTCCCCGACAAGGTGCTGGCGGAAATGCGCGGCGTATTCGACGAGCACAATACCAGCCCCTTCTGGGAAAGCCTGGGCAAGCACTTTTTCCCCATGGATTTCAATGAAGCCGACCGCCTGACCGGCCTGGGGCAAAAGAGTTTTATCGGCGAGCTGATGCCCAAATTCCCGATCTATACCACCTTCATGTCGGAAGAGGCGCGGGCCTGCATTGGCCAGGTGCATCGGCATACCCGCCCGGCGCTGGAAATGCTCAAGAAGGAAGGGCTGCGCTGGGAAGGCTACATCGATATCTTCGACGGTGGCCCGACGGTGGAAGCCTACATCGACGACGTTCGCGCGATTCGTAATTCCCGGCTCTGCCAGGTGGAAGTGGCCGATAACGCCGCTGAAGAGAGCGTCAGCCGCTGGCTGGCCGCGACCTCCGACATGCTCAGCTTTACGGCCAGCTGGATAGGCCGCTCGCCCACCCACGACAACACCATTGTGCTTAGCCAGCAGGAAGCCAAACGCCTCGGGGTCACCACCGGTGACCAGATCCGCTTGCTGGAAACCTAAGCACCGCATTTGTTCGGTAATTGTCCAGGAGACAACCATGCACGCCCAACAGCAGCAACTGATCAACGGCGCCTGGGTAGCGGGCGAAGCCGATACGCTGACCAAGCACGACCCGGTTTCCGCGTCGCTGCTATGGCAGGGCGCCGAGGCCTCGAGGGAGCAGGTCGCCGCCGCGGTCAACGCGGCCCGCGGCGCCTTCCCCGGCTGGGCGCGCACGCCGTTTGCCGAACGCCAGGCGCTGGTCGAGCGTTTTGTCGAGGTGCTGACCGCCCGCCGCGACGATCTGGCCGTGGCGATTGCCTCCGAGACCGGCAAGCCGCTTTGGGAAGCACGCACCGAAGCGGGGGCGATGATCGGTAAAGTGGCACTTTCCTTAAAGGCCTATCACGAGCGCACCGGCGAGCGCGAAAAAGAGGCAGGCAGTGCAAAGGCCGTGCTGCGTCACCGTCCCCACGGCGTGATGGCGGTGTTTGGCCCCTACAACTTCCCCGGTCACCTGCCCAACGGCCACATGGTGCCGGCACTGCTGGCGGGTAATACCGTGGTCTTCAAACCCAGCGACCAGACGCCGCTGACCGCCGATCTAACCCTGCAGTGCTGGCTGGAAGCCGGGCTGCCTGCTGGGGTGATTAACTTGGTCCAGGGCGGCGTCGCGGTAGGTCAGGCGCTGGCGGGTAATCCGGCTATTGATGGTCTGCTGTTTACCGGCAGCGCCAAGGTGGGTGGCATGCTCCACCAGCAGTTTGCCGGGCAGCTGGATAAAATTCTGGCGCTGGAGCTGGGCGGCAACAACCCGTTGGTGGTCAAAGATGTCGACGACGAGCGCGCCGCGGTGTTGGCCATTCTGCAGTCGGCCTTTCTCTCCGGCGGCCAGCGCTGCACCTGCGCGCGGCGTTTGATGGTGCCCCAGGGTGAGGTCGGTGATCGTTTGATCGACGCGCTGTCCGAGGCCATTGCCAAGCTGCACGTGGCCGGTCAGTTCGAGGAAGCGCCCGCGCCTTTCTATGGTGGGCTGGTCAGCGTGGCGGCGGCGGATGTGCTGCTCAAGGCACAGGAGGCGTTGGAAACCATGGGTGGCACGGTGATCAATCGCATGCGGCGCCTGCAAGACAATACCAGCCTGCTGAGCCCCGCGCTGATCGACGTGACGGGACTGGACGTGCCCGACGAAGAGCACTTTGGCCCGCTGCTCAAGATCCACCGCTACGGCGATTGGGACGAAGCGCTACGGCTTGCCAACGACACCCGTTACGGGCTTTCTGCCGGGCTGATAGGTGGCGAGCAGGCCGATTGGGACGACTTCCTGCTGCGCATTCGCGCCGGGATCGTCAACTGGAACCGCCAGACCACCGGCGCTTCCGGCGATGCGCCCTTCGGCGGCGTGGGCGAGAGTGGCAACCATCGCCCCAGCGCTTACTACGCAGCGGATTACTGCGCCTACCCGGTGGCCTCCGTGGAAGCCGATAGCCTGGAAATGCCCGACACTCTGCCACCGGGGGTCAACCTATGAACACGGCGGCCATCCGCAACGTCCAGGAAGTCAATTTCGACGGTCTGGTCGGCCCGACCCATAACTATTCGGGCCTGGCCGTGGGTAACGTGGCCTCGATGAGCCACGGCGGCCTGGTGTCCAATCCCAAGGAAGGCGCGCTTCAGGGGCTTTTAAAAATGAAGTCGCTGATGGACGCAGGCTACGCCCAGGGCGTACTGCCTCCCCAGCAGCGGCCGGACATTGGCGCGCTACGTGATCTGGGCTTTAGCGGCAGCAACCGTGAGGTGCTGGCCCGTGCTGCCAAAGAGGCGCCGCAACTGCTGCGCGCGGTCTGCTCGGCGTCCAGCATGTGGACGGCTAACGCGGGTACGATGACGCCCAGCCTGGACGCGACGGACGGCCGGGTGCATTTTACGCCAGCCAATCTTCAGTCCAGCTTTCACCGCTATTTAGAACCGCAAACCACCGGCCGCGTGCTCCAGGCGATTTTCTGCGACGAAAAGCACTTCGCGCACCACCCGGTACTGCCCGCCACTCCCGCCTTTGCTGACGAAGGCGCGGCCAACCATACCCGCCTATGCGGCGAGCACGGCGAACCCGGCGTCCATCTGTTCGTGTATGGCCGCCAGGCGTTCGGCGACGTGCGTAGCGGCGAGCGCGAACCCAAGCGCTATCCCGCCCGCCAGACCCTGGAAGCCAGCCAGGCGGTCGCGCGCCAGCATGGGCTGACGGAGGCGCAAACGGTGTTTGCCCAGCAGCATCCGGATGCCATCGACGCTGGCGTTTTCCACAACGACGTCATCGCCGTGGGCAACGGCCCCGTGCTGCTTTACCACGAAATGGCCTTCCTGGACGAAGAACGCACCCTGGACGAGCTACGCGCCAAAATGGCCACACCGTTGATTCCCGTGCGGGTGCCGGTTGAGGCAGTCAGCATGGAAGACGCCGTGGCGTCGTATCTGTTCAACTCGCAGCTGCTCTCCAACCCGGATGGCACCATGACCCTGGTGGTGCCCGGCGAATGCCAGGAGCGTGAAGCGGTATGGCGCACCATCCAGGATTCGCTGCTGGCGGGTAATAATCCGATCAGTGAGGTGATCGTCAAGGACGTCAAGCAGAGCATGCGTAACGGCGGCGGCCCCGCCTGCCTGCGACTGCGCGTGGTTCTTTCCGAGACAGAGCGAGCAGCGCTAACCGGCCGTGTGCTGCTCACCGATGCGCTTTATGATGAGCTGACCGCATGGGTGGAGCGCCACTATCGTGACCGCCTTGCTGTGGACGACCTCAAAGATCCACAGCTCGCAGAAGAGTCGCTGACAGCACTGGATGAACTCACCCAGCTGTTAAAGATCGGGTCTGTTTATCCGTTTCAGTTGGGGTAGGGGCTCCCTCAAGTTGGTTATAATGAGAAGCCGTAGGCTTGCCGTATCCAGGTCGTGGCCCCTTGCAGGAGTAACCAAGGATGCTATGCTTTGTGTTAACTATTAACACAAGGTTCAGATCATGCCCAGATCATCATCCAGAACAACGAGCGTTACTATCGGTGCACCACTAGACGACTTTGTTGGGAAATTGATTGCGTCTGGTCGTTACGGTTCAACCAGTGAAGTCGTGCGTTCAGCCTTGAGGCTGCTTGAACGCCAGGAAAACCAAACGGCCGCGTTGAGAAGTGCTGTTGAAGCCGGTGAACGGAGCGGGGAGAGCGATTTGTCTTTGCACGATATAGCCGCCCAGATAAAACAGAAACACGATGTATAAGCTGTCCAACCTTGCGGCAGAAGATTTTGCCTCCATCTACGAATATACCTTGCTTAACTTCGGCGCACTTCAAGCCGATGCTTACACTGATAACCTTGAGAGCGCCTTTCGTCTTCTGTCTGGTTCTCCGCTAATGGGTTATGAGTGCCCAGAAATCGCCGATGGGATACGCCGCCATGATCACCAACGACATGTCATTTTTTACCGGCAACGCGAGCAAGATATTTTCATTATTAGGATACTCCATCAGCAGATGGAGCCGCTGAAACATATCTTTGAACTATGACGGTGAGACGCTTTAATTCCGCCATCACCATTAATTGTCATCGGGTCTTTTAAGTATGGCTTCAGTCGATATCCACCCAGCACTCGCAACCGATTTGACAGATATTCAGTCCTGCGCGCAGTTGGCCTTTGCAAAGTACATCCAGCGTATCGGCTGTGAGCCCGCACCGATGCATGCTGACGTTGCAAGCCAAATTATTGCGGTAAATAAAGATTAGCTGTAGTGCTAAGTGGGGTTTAATTGAGTGTATTTCCGAAAGCCGCTAAAGTTAAATGGCTGACAAGACGATCTCTCCTACCCAGATCGTTTCAGTTGAAGTCTAAGTCTTGGTTTCCTGAATTCAACTAATAAGTGCAGCACCCGCGGTTTCTAGCGCTCCTGAATATTCTCCTAAGAACACCTGGGCTGGGGTTCGGTATCCCAGCCGCTTTCTGGGTCTATCGTTCAGCTTGTGAACAACGCGTCGCAGCTCTACATTAGTCACCTTCCGGAAGTCTGTACCTTTCGGAAAATACTGCCTGATCAGGCCGTTGGTGTTCTCGTTTGTCCCACGTTGGCCTGAGCAGTAAGGATCACAGAAATACACGGAGGCGCTAACCGCTTTTGCGACCGTCTCGTGGTCTGCAAACTCCGAGCCATTGTCTAGCGTGATCGTCTTCACCGCGCCCCGACGAGGCTTAAGTAACCGAACCATGGCTTTCTGCGTTAGTTCTGCCGTTACCTTTGGAAGACGTGCCGCCAACAAGTAGCCACTTCGTCGCTCTACCAACGTCACTATCCCCGCTTGCTTGTGCCCATAAAGCACCGTGTCGCCTTCCCAGTGACCGATGGTGAGGCGTCTTTCGATAGCAGGCGGCCGATGCTCTATCCCCACACGCTTAGGAATCTTGCCTAGTCCTGCGCTTTTGGCATTGGCACGATGTTTACTGCGACGCTTGGGCTGGCGGAGGTGTCGCCACAAATCGCCACCCTTGGCCTTATCGTCCCAGATCAACGAATAGACCCATTGATGACTCACCCCTATACCCGTCAACGGCGCCATAAAACCGCTAATCTGCTCTGGACTCCATTCTTCCCTAAGCCTGTCAGCTACGGCATTGATCAGGCTAGGGAGTCGCTTTGTCCACTTCCAAGCAGAGCGGCGTCTCTGATCGCTGTAACGCTGCGCTTTTGCGGGTTCATATCCCTTGGCACCTGAATTACGTCTCAGCTCACGGCTCACGGTACTGCTGTGAATGCCAAGCTGTTGAGCAATCTGACGTTGGCTCACCCCTACATCCCTGTGGGCAAAAATTTGATATCGTTGTGCCTGGGTCAGTTGTCGGTATCCCATACTCTGCTTCACTTTGGTCGGTAAGGCGGAGAGGGTACCGCTGCTGGCCCTCCTGCCTCTACCGTATGATCCAAAGTGCTGCAGTTATTCTATGAATTCAGGCTTGTGAACAACGCGTCGCAGCTCTACATTAGTCACCTTCCGGAAGTCTGTACCTTTCGGAAAATACTGCCTGATCAGGCCGTTGGTGTTCTCGTTTGTCCCACGTTGGCCTGAGCAGTAAGGATCACAGAAATACACGGAGGCGCTAACCGCTTTTGCGACCGTCTCGTGGTCTGCAAACTCCGAGCCATTGTCTAGCGTGATCGTCTTCACCGCGCCCCGACGAGGCTTAAGTAACCGAACCATGGCTTTCTGCGTTAGTTCTGCCGTTACCTTTGGAAGACGTGCCGCCAACAAGTAGCCACTTCGTCGCTCTACCAACGTCACTATCCCCGCTTGCTTGTGCCCATAAAGCACCGTGTCGCCTTCCCAGTGACCGATGGTGAGGCGTCTTTCGATAGCAGGCGGCCGATGCTCTATCCCCACACGCTTAGGAATCTTGCCTAGTCCTGCGCTTTTGGCATTGGCACGATGTTTACTGCGACGCTTGGGCTGGCGGAGGTGTCGCCACAAATCGCCACCCTTGGCCTTATCGTCCCAGATCAACGAATAGACCCATTGATGACTCACCCCTATACCCGTCAACGGCGCCATAAAACCGCTAATCTGCTCTGGACTCCATTCTTCCCTAAGCCTGTCAGCTACGGCATTGATCAGGCTAGGGAGTCGCTTTGTCCACTTCCAAGCAGAGCGGCGTCTCTGATCGCTGTAACGCTGCGCTTTTGCGGGTTCATATCCCTTGGCACCTGAATTACGTCTCAGCTCACGGCTCACGGTACTGCTGTGAATGCCAAGCTGTTGAGCAATCTGACGTTGGCTCACCCCTACATCCCTGTGGGCAAAAATTTGATATCGTTGTGCCTGGGTCAGTTGTCGGTATCCCATACTCTGCTTCACTTTGGTCGGTAAGGCGGAGAGGGTACCGCTGCTGGCCCTCCTGCCTCTACCGTATGATCCAAAGTGCTGCAGTTATTCTATGAATTCAGGTTTTACCACCGTTTGGATATTGGTGATTTGAGAAAAGTATTAATCAGCGCCTGCCTCTTGGGTAAAAAGGTTCGCTATGATGGTGGCGCCCTTACTGTGGTCGATCAGATCGTTGAGCGGTGGCGTTCGGAAGGTCGAATTGTTTCTGTCTGCCCTGAAGTTGAGGCAGGGATGAGCATTCCCAGACTACCCGCAGAGATTTTCAATGGCAGCGGTGAGAGCGTATTAAATGGAGAGGTCGATGTTATCGAAAAAGGCGGAGCCAAGGTAACCAATGATTTTTTAGCGGGTGCCTCTATCGCTTTGGATCTGTGTCATAAATTTGATATCAATATCGCAGTGCTTGCTGAGTTCAGTCCTTCATGTGGAAGCTCCACTATTTATGACGGCAGTTTCTCTGGTGAAAAAGTACCCGGTATGGGAGTGACAGCCGCACTGCTCCGCGAACATGGTGTGCAAGTATTTAATCAGTATGAAATAGCCCGAGCCAACAACGTACTTCTTGCTACAGGCTCGTGAAAGCGGCACTAGGAATCGAAATATGACGCCTATCATTCGGCCCACTAACGACAAGGCGTTCGCGGAAAATATCATTATTCAAAATATGTCAGCCTACTACAAGCAACTGGATATGCGCTGGGATACAGCTTTGTTTGATAAACAGTGGGGTGAGTTAGACAGCTACGAGTTGGTCATAAACGCGTCACGAGTGGGGCTGCTATGCATCAACCACGATGAAAATGCCTGCTATATTCGTGAGCTACAAATTGATCATAAGTGGCAGCGGCATGGCTTAGGTACAGCGGCAATCCGCTACGCAGAGGAAATCGCCCAGCATGCCGGCATTCACTTGCTTCGGCTACGTGTGTTTTGTATCAACCCTGCAACAGCGCTATATGAGCGTATGGGTTTTCGCGTTCGTAAAACCGAAGGCGGAACTCACTATATGGAGCGGCGCATTTTTAGTGATAAAAATGACACCGATTAATGCTGCTATAGAGCTCCTTTACGCTAGCCCATTAGTAGGCCAATACTGCTTTTGCTAACTCGGCTAGTTGCGTTAAATGCCACGGGCTTTACTCCATCGCTTTGATTGGTTTCCTGGAAAACGGTTTGGCTTTGCCAATATTGAGCAGGGTAATACCGGCACCAATTAACAGGGTGCCAAGTAGTAAGCCCTCGGGAGCGGCTTCTCCTTGCAACAGTATGGCGACAGGAACGCCTACCACTGCGCCGACGGAACCCAGTAGGCTGAGAAACACCGGGCCGCCGCTTTTCTGTAGCAGGAAGAGCAGTAAAAACTGGCCAGCGAAGACCACCGCTTGAAGGCCAATCAACAAGAACGGCAGGTAGTGGTCTGCCGGAACGCTCAAAGAGAAGCCCGGCAGGAAGCCCACGCTGAGTAGAATAACGGCAGCGGCGATGAGCATGCCTGGCGCCAGCGCATCGCTGGAGACGCCTTCTGGCCAGCGCAAGGTTCTGTAAAGATTACCGATGGCCAGCAGAACGGGGCCGATTAAGGCAAGGAAAATCCAGAGATAATTGGCATCCGGCGCGGAAAGCTTATGGAAGGCTAGGGTGACAGCTCCTGCCAGGGCTGATATTACCCCCGTTGCACGCAATACCTGAAACCGCTCCATTTTTAACGCTAGTGCGCCAACGTAGGTGAGGAGCGGTGGCAGGGTAATGATTAATGCAACGAACCCAGCTCCCACATGGGGAACGGCTGAGAAAAACAGTAGGTTGGCACCCGCGACGCCAAGCAGCCCGGAAACAGCGTAATACTCAATGGTGCGACCGTTAACTGGCGGTAGATTGTGGCGCAAGGCCGAGATAGCCAACAAAATAAGCGCCGCCCCTGAAATCGACCAGAACAGAAAAGCGAGCGCTGATAGCTGAATATCACCGGCAAGTTTCGCCAAATTAGTCGATAGACCCAGCAAGGCGCCACCGGCTAGTAGGTACACCAGTGGGGCAAGCCAGGCTCTTTTGCGTGAGTACGTTGTGCGGGCAGTGCTTGATAACGTCATTGGCGAAGTTCTCATTCGTACCGTTTCTGAAGGTATCTTGACATCAAGATATGCGCGATTAATCTTGACGTCAAACTAATTAGGCGCAAAATAGTGCTATGGATCATGTAGCCAATATTCTCAAACAGTGGCAGCAGGAGAGGCCCGACCTTGACGTTGCGCCGATGGGCACCATCGGGCGGGTCAAACGGCTGAACCACACCTTAATGCGCTCAATGGAGAAGACCTGGGCGGAATACGGCCTCACGGACAGCAGCTTTGACGTTCTGGCCACCCTGCGTAGAGAGGGAGAACCCTATGCGCTATCGCCGGGTAACTTGATGGCATCCACCATGGTGACCTCGGGCACTATGACTCACCGTATCAATCAACTAGAAAAGGCGGGGTTGATTGAACGGGTCAAAAATCCCGATGATGGGCGTGGTTTTCTGATTTCTCTTTCCCAACGTGGATTCGCGTTAATCGAGGAAGCCGTGGCTGCCCACGTGAAAACCCAGACGCAGTTGGTAAGTGGTCTGAGTAAAGAGCAGCGGGAGCAACTTGATGATTTGCTTAGGCAGTTCCTGGCGGGCCTGGAGCAGTAGTGAGGTGCGACGTAGCTGGCAAGCCAGCCACTATTTAAAAGCGTCACCCCCAGCCATCGCTCCATCTCGTTTAAACATCTAAAGACAGTCGCATGGCTGATATGCAGCGCTCTGGTGGCGCTGAATAGCAAACCCACCTCGGCAATCGCTAGCACAATTTGTATATCATCCCATCTTATCTACTGTTCATATATGCAAGCATGGCTTTCATAGATTGCCAATGTTTGTGCGTAAATGAACAGGTTAGTCTGTCGTCGAACCAATCAACAGGGGAGGCGCAGTATGAATATATTGATCGTTTTGGCTCATCCTGAACGCAAGTCGTTTAATGGCGGCTTGGTGGATGTGGCGGTAAAACAGTTAGAGGACGGGGGCCATAAAGTCGAGGTGGATGATCTCTATGTTGAGCAGTTTGATCCGGTGGAGCGCGCCGAGCTTTATCCGCATAGAGCCGTTGATGCGGACTACTTTTACCCCCTTAATGAACAGCGTGCTCACTACCAGCAAAGCGCATTACCGCAGGATGTTCAGCAGGAGTTGGCGCGGCTGGAGTGGGCTGACTTGGTGATCTTTCAGTTTCCTTTATGGTGGCACGCCCAGCCCGCTATTTTGAAGGGGTGGTTTGATCGGGTATTGGTGTATGGCGGGCGCTACACAAGTCGGATGCGTTACGATCAAGGTTATTATCGCGGCAAGCGCGCCATATTGTCGGTAACCACTGGGTCACCGGAGACGACCTTTCAGCCCTTTGGCCGCGCTGGCAATATGGTGCACTGGCTATGGCCCATGCACGCATCATTGTACTACGTTGGCTTTAACGTGCTGGCGCCTCAGGTAAGCTACGGCATTCAGGGCGGCGGCATTCGCTATCAAGATGATGCTGCGATGATTGGGCATCTGGAAGCATGCAAAGAGGCCTGGGTGTCTCGCTTGGTGGGCTTGGATGCCGAGTATCCGATCCCCTTTGCGGGGTGGAATGACTGGGACAGCGAAGGCGTGCTAAGCCAGATAAACCCGCTGCGATGGCGATTAGGCTGAGCCGATGTTTGATGCTGAGCAAGGTGGCCTTTATCGAGCTGTACAAGCATGTTTATAGATCAGTTTCCCTACGGCGTTGGCTCTTGTCATCGTACATGCGCTCGTCTGCCAGGGTGAACACTTCCTGAGCGGCCACTTCGGTGGAGCTGGCGCAGCCTAAACTCAAATGAAGCGCTAGCTTTTTACGTTCGCCAGTCGCGGTGGTAATACTGCATTGTTGACCTTCAAGGTGTGTCCTGATCAAGTCGACTAGGCGCTTAGCTGCCGACAGGTCTGCAAAAGGAAACAAGACGACGAACTCGTCGCCGCCGTAGCGCGCTAGAATATCGCCAGATCGGCAGTGAGTTTGCAAGCGCTCAGCAACCGAGGTGATGAGCTGATCGCCCGCAACATGCCCATGGCGGTCATTCACTTCCTTAAGTCCGTCGACATCCATCATTAGCAAGGCAAAGTCCAGGCTCGGCGTCTGCGTTTTGCCTTGAATACTCAGTTGAAGTGTCGATTCGAAGAAGCCTCGATTGTAAAGGCCGGTTAGCCCGTCGCGTTCCGCCGTTTCCTTCAACGCCAGATGCAGGAGCTTGTTTTCGGTGGCCGCTGCTAATTGGTCAACGAATAGGGTCAACATTTGCTCCAGAGCGGCATCTAGCTTTGGCGCCCGCACGACCAGCCAACCTTCGTATAGACTTAGCCGGCCACCCATGGAGGTGGCGTACAGCTGCTCACCTTCACTTTTTTCGCGTAGCTTGATGGTGTTTCCATCTTGCTCAGGTAGGCTGGTCAATAGACTGCTGAGGTGGCGCTCATCGTGTAGGCTAAGACCCGCTACAGCGGTGTAGCGTGTTACTTCAGGGCGTTGCTGCTCCTGTAGAAAAACGGCAAAGCCATACTCGGGGAAATTGGCATGCAGGTGATTTAATGAATCATCCAGAAGCGTGTGAATATTGTTGGCGCGATTGGCGATTACTCCCAGCTCAAGCAGGCAATGAAAGGCGCGGTTCTGAAACTTGATGTCGCCAATATTGCGCCCAATCTGGCGGTTCTGGCTGTACATCACGCGACCGATCGTCAGAAAATAAACCACTGCGCCAGCCCCTTGGTAGATATCAAGGTTCATGCTCACATAGGGGCGAAAATGGAACCCCGTCAAGGCGCTCCAACCCATAGCAGCACTAGCGAATAAGGCAAAGGACAGTACCACCCGGCGAGGCCCACCTACCATCATGTTGTTCATTAAGCAGGCAAGCCCAATAGTGATGGTCGCCAGTACGTAAAAGTCCAGCACGCTGCACCAGGTGCCAAACAGGAGGCTGTCGAAGAGTAGGTTTCTGAACTCGGCGCGTTTCGAGTTTTGAACACTTGCCGTGTGGAGATATGCCAAACCAGGCCATAGCAGCAGCAATAGACCCGGCAAAATAAGCATCCAACCGCTTCCTTCTACCACGGCAATCCATACGGTGAGACCGAAGGTATGGCAAAAAGCGAAAGCACGCGGGGCCAGCGTTGCTCTTGCAAGGCGATGAGGCCGTTTTAGTGAAGATTGCATATGGGTATCAGTGTGTTCATGCTTGTTTGCTCCACAGCCTAGCACCTGAGAGATCTAAACCCTGTCATGGATTCACTCCATCCTATCGACAATACAGTGTTATGAGTTGTGTGTTGTACATGGGGATGAATACTCGCAACTTGCTAGTAAATTGGTCGGCGTGCTTTCGTAGAGCATCCTTAACTCGGCCAGTTCGGCGCCACCCAACTGGCCAGAAACCTGCTGCAGCTCGAATAGAGCAACTACGCATGTTTCGAACCTGTCATATCCATCCTCCCGGCCCCGTATGTGAGGTTTTAAAGAAAAAGAGCATTGTTATGTTTATTTAGGACGGATTCTTACCTATTTACAAACTAAGCTAATTTCGTAGTACTTCACATAACTTGAGAGTAGACGGAAAAAAGGAGGGCAGTATGTCGGAACTTACGTTTTACACTCACCCCATGTCCCGTGGACGCGTGGTTCGTTGGATGTTGGAAGAGGTTGGCATTCCCTACTCGGTAGAAAGCCGAGAATTTGGCCCAGAGATGAAAACGCCGGATTACCTGGCCATTAACCCCATGGGCAAGGTCCCCGCCATCAAACATGGCAATACCATCGTGACCGAAGTGGCGGCTATCTGTGCCTACTTGGCGGATCAGTTTCCAGATAAAGAGCTGTCGCCACCGCCGAAATCCCCCGAACGGGGTGTTTACTTTCGATGGCTGTTTTTCATGGCAGGGCCTTTTGAAATGGCTACCAGTGCACAGGCTTATGACTGGAAAATTGATAGCAGCAATGCACAGGCTGTTGGCTGTGGCCGTTTGGAAGACGTCCTTAACACGCTAGAAAAGGAATTGACCCGGGGAAGCTATATTTGCGGTGATCACTTCACGGCAGCGGATGTGCTGGTCAGTAGTTATCTCTGGTGGGAAACGATGCAAAAGAATATCCCGCCAAATGAGGTATTCAAGCAATACATAGCGCGTATGGAAAGCAGACCAGCGGCCAAACGCGCCAATGAACTGGACGATGAGTTGGCCAAGCAAATGCAGCCTGTGTCCAACTGAGTGTTTGTCTATGTTGCCGCCCTGGCTTGAACCATTTGTGAGCTGGGGCTTTAAAGCATATAAAGCAGATGCCACTTGGCATTCATCATCACTTAACACGCCACAGTTCCGGGACTACTTTGCTACTGCCGCTCAACTTGGAAATGCACAAGTCTCTGGGTGAGGGCACATCGACATTCACGCTGTACAATAGGCCTAGCCGTAACGATGACCACAACGAATCACCGCTTTTCCGATGCCGAGCGGCGCGGACTTTACCGCGCGATACACGAACGGCGCGATGTGCGCTCGCAGTTCTTGCCCGATCCTATTGCACCTGAGGTGCTGGCGCGCCTGATTGAGGCGGCCCACCATGCGCCATCGGTTGGCTTTATGCAGCCCTGGGACTTTATCGTGATTGAAAGCCGCGAGGTGAGGGCGTCGGTGCTTGGGATATTCGAGCAGGAAAACCAAAAAGCCGCTGAGCGTTTTGAAGGGGAGCGTAAAGAGAACTACCGTAGTTTGAAGCTTCAGGGCATTCTGGATAGTCCCCTGAATCTCTGCATTACCTGCGACCGCAGCCGTGGAGGTCCCCATGTGCTGGGGCGCAATAGCATTGTGGAAACCGACCTGTTCAGCACCTGTTTAGCCGTGCAAAACCTCTGGCTGGCGGCGCGGGCAGAAGGCATTGGCGTTGGCTGGGTGAGTATTCTCGACCAGGCGCAGCTAAGCGAGGCGTTAAACCTGCCCGAGCACGTTTATCCGCTGGCGTATCTCTGCCTTGGCTATGTGAGCGAGTTTTTGGATCAGCCCGAGCTTGAAGCCAAGGGCTGGCGCGCCCGTCTGCCATTAAGTCAACTGGTGCATGGCGATCAGTGGGGTCAGCCTTTGGTTTGACGAACCGTAGCGTTACCCGTTGTTTATCGCTACTGTATTCGCTTGTGCTAAACAAGGCTGGAAGCTATTTATGCAAAGCGATATAACCCTCCAGCGGCTCAACGCTGACGATCCAAATGTTGCGTTAGTGGCGGGCTGGACATTTTCAGCCTGGGGCCATTTACACCCAGGGCTTACCCAAGAGCAGGCTATTGAACGTTTGAAGGCCGAATGTGGCCAGGGCGGTGTGCCTTCAATCTTTGTGGCGATGCAAGGCGAAACCCCTGTGGGAACCGCCAGCCTCATTGCGGATGATATGAGTATTCGCCGCGAATTTACCCCCTGGCTGGCCTCCGTATTCGTCGTGCCTGAATGGCGGGGGCAGGGTATTGCCTCTGCGTTGGTGCGCCGGGTAGAAGCCGAAGCAGCTGCGCATGGCTTTGAGCGCTTCTATCTCTACACCCCTGATCAACAGGCGCTTTATAGACGGCTGGGTTGGCAGGATGAGGAAGACGTTGAGTATCGAAAAGAGCACGTTACGGTGATGGCGCGGCAACTAGATAAGCCACACAATTAAGAGACTTTTATGATTAGTGGCCGTGCATTACGCTATTTCGATACTGTGGCCCGGTGTCGTTCGCTGCGCCAAGCCGCTGCCCAGCTGCATATCGCCCCCACGGCGATTAGCCGCCAGATCGATTTACTGGAACATCAGCTTGGTGCACCGCTCATCGAGCGCGGCCCCAACGGCATTAGCCTAACGGCAGCGGGGGAACTGCTGGCCGCCCAGGCCCAGCGCACCCTGCGTGACCTGGAGCGGGTGCAGGAGCATATTGCCGATTTGAAGGGCTTGCGAACTGGGCGGGTAAGTTTGCAGGTGGCGGAAGGCGTTGTGGCTGGCCTGTTAGCCCCAGCGTTAGCCAAGATGGGGCAGCGCTATCCTCATTTGAGTTTTGATATCGGTATCGCCAGCGCCAGCCAAATGGTGGAGGCACTGCGCCGAGGCGATGCGGATATTGGCTTGTCGTTCTTTATGCCCCGCCATGATGACATTGTGCCCTTTGCCAGCGCTGAGCTGCACCACCATGCAGTGATGGCGCCAGGCCATCCATTGGCGGTGGCTTCTGAGGTGAGTCTGCATACCTTGGCGGAGCAGCGGCTGATTTTGCCGGATGAATCCTATGGTGTGCGCCAAGCGCTGGAGCGCGCCACTCATCAAGCTGGGGTCGCTCTGGCCCCTACCTTCAAGACCGCTTCGCTGGAAACTCAAAAAGCACTCGCCCTTAACGGCGCAGGCGTTCTGGTATTGCCACCGATGGCGGTCGCTCGGGAGTGCCAATTAGGCATGCTGGTGAGTGTTCCTCTACGTCCATCGGAGCTCGAAGCCGCCCGAATTGATCTCTGCGTTTATCGTCATCGCCAGCGAAGTTTTGCCACCGAGGCGTGCCTTTCGTTGCTGGCAAGTGCCCTACAAAAACTGCAATCTCCGTCATCTTGAAAGATATTGAAAGAAGATCCTGAAAGAATAGAGTGCACACAAAAAGTGGACACGCTGCAGTCAATATTGAAATAGCAGAGTGCGCTATGTGGGTTCATGCTGAGGTTATTGAGAGCGACAGTCTGATAACAACAGCAAAAAAGGTAATGTGATGCCTGAACTACACCAACTCACCGCCACCCAATTAATTGATGGCTACCGCGCTAAAACGTTTTCCCCTTATGAGGTGGCGGATGCCTTGGGTAAGCATGTAGCCCGGTGGGAGCCGCACATTAACGCGCTGTATGCCTATCAGCCCGATGGCTTCATTCAAGCAGCAGAAGCGTCTACCCAACGCTGGTCAAAAGGCGAGCCAAGCGGTGCTTTAGATGGTGTCCCGGTCACCCTTAAGGAATTGATTGCCACTAAAGGAATGCCGGTGCCGGTAGGCACCGGGCTGGGTGAGCAGACGGCTGCCACTGAGGATGCTCCCCCAGCCGCGCGCCTATCAGAAGACAACGCCCTGCTGTTGGCAAAAACTACCTGCCCTGACTTTGGCATGCTCTCATCTGGCCTTTCGTCGTTTCATGGTTTAACCCGTAACCCCTGGAACTTGGCCTGTAATACCGGCGGTTCAAGTGCGGGGGCGGGTGCTGCGGCTGCCGCGGGGCTAGGGCCAATGCATGTGGGTACCGATATTGGTGGCTCGGTACGCCTCCCAGCGGCGTGGTGCGGCGTTGTCGGTTTTAAGCCTACCCTGGGCCGGGTACCGATAGACCCTTATTACGTAGGCCGTTGTGCCGGGCCAATGACCCGAAGCGTAGAGGATGCCGCGCTTATGATGACGGCGCTTGCCCGCACGGATCGCCGTGACGCGATGCGCCTGCCGCCGGAAACGATTGACTGGATGGATCTGGAACTCGACGTTAAAGGCTTGCGAGTGGGTGTGATGATGGAGGCGGGTTGCGGGTTACCTTTGGATGATGAGATTCGCCACTACGTGGAACAGGCCGCAAAGCAGTTAGAAGCCGTCGGGGCAACGCTAGTGCCCCTGACGCCGGTGCTGACCCGTGAAATGCTGGATGGGCTGGATCACTTCTGGCAAGCCCGACAGTGGAGCGAGTTGTTAAAGCTCTCATCAGAAGAGCGTGAGCTGGTCTTGCCTGCCATTTTAGCCTGGGCCGACGCTGGCGCACGCCTGAGTGGTGTAGACGTAGTGCAAGGTTTTCAGCAAACCATGGCGATGCGTCGCGCCACTGAAGCCGTATTTGATAAGGTCGATGCGGTGATGTCACCCACCACGCCCAATATCGCCTTTCCGGCCGAGTGGCCATCGCCCACCAATGATCCGCGTCAGCCCTTTGAGCATATTGCTTACACCGTGCCTTGGAATATGGGCGAGCAGCCTGCGATCTCGCTCAATGCAGGGTTTAGCCGTGGCGATATGCCTATCGGGGTGCAATTGATTGGCCCGCGCTTTGCCGATCACTTTGTGCTGAAGCTGGCGCGGCAGTTGGAGGGGCGTTTGGCGCTACCAATGCGCTGGCCAACGCCGCCATTCGACAAAACTGTCGTTTAAAAAGCCACTCGTTAATTAACCAAGGGGAAACATCGATGCGAAATTTGATCGTGCTGCCTACTTCTCGAGCGGGCTGGGGACTGCTCATTGCGTTTGTGGCATTGGTGCTGGCAGGCACTTGGCCGGTGATTGGTTTAATGAACAAGGCGGTACTGGTGATGGGGCTGCCGCTGATGGTGGTATGGAGCTACTTGGTGATTTTTGCCTGTGTAGTGGTCATGCTGATCGGCAACCGCATTGTAGAGCGAGACGACCATGAATAGCCCCTGGCCACTGCTGATTACCGCGACCTATGTCGCTATCGCCATGGTGATTGGCCTACGCGCCAGGGCAGGCCGCTCCATGAATAGCCTGGAGGAGTGGGGGGTGGCGGGGCGCAGTATGGGGCCGGTGACGCTCTACCTGTTGATCGCCGCCGGTAGTGTAAGTGCTTACACCTTTATGGGCGCCCCCGGCTGGGCTTACTCCAAAGGTGTCGCGGTATTTTATGTGGCGATCTATCTCGCCTATCTGGCATTGGTGGCGTGGTACTTTGGTCCCAAGGTGTGGCAGTTCGGTGAACAGTTTGGTCATGTGACTCAGGCAAGCGCTATTTCAGACCGCTATCAGAGTCCCGCACTAGGTGCGATTGCAGCGCTCGTGATGGCGATTGGCTCTATTGCCTATGCGGTACTGCAAACCATTGGCTCAGCCTATATTTTGTTTGTGATGAGCGGCGGTTTGATTCCTATTTGGCTGGGTGTCGTGCTGGTACTGGCTTGCATCGCTGTCTATCTCTACGCCAGCGGTCAGCGGGCGATTGGTCGTACCAATGCCTTTCAGGGTGTGTTGATGTTGATCGTCGCCTGGGCCGTTGGCCTCTGGGCCGTGCATAACGCTACCGGCGGGCTGAGTTTTGCCGGGGTGTTCGAGCGTATTCAGAGCGAGCATAGCGAGTTCCTCACCCTGCCAGGCGCAGGCGGCGATATGAGCTTTAGCTTCTGGACGACCTCGATCATCGTTTCCATGTTCTCGTTTATGCCGCCGGTATGGACCCAGTGGATGAGTGCCTCTTCCGCGCGCACTATTCGCCGCAGCGCGACGTGGCTGCCTACCTATTACATCGTCATCCTGCCTATGGTGGTCGTAGGTTTTATCGGCATTTACTCACTGCCGGAGCTGGAGAGGGCGGATACCGTCGTACTTGAATACGCCATGCAGCACTTACCGATTGTGTTGGTCGGGTTGCTCGGTGCAGGCACGCTTGCGGCCTCAATGTCCTCAAGCGAACCTTTTATCCACTCGGTTTCACTGTCGCTAAGTAAAGATGTGCTGCAGCCGGTTTTGAAGCTTTCCGATGGCGTTACCGGAAAACTCGCCCGGCTGCTGATTCTGCCCATTATGTTCTTATTGATAGCACCGCTTGCGATTGCCGAGCCCGGCAGTTTGGTAATGATTCTGTTGGTAGGGTTGGGGTTTGCTTCCCAGGTACTGCCTGCCTTTATCGGCATGTTCTTTTGGCCGAGAGCCTCTCGCTTGGGTGTCATGGCGGGCATCGTGGTGGGTTTTTTGATCACCACGGCATTTACTATTCTTTGGCCAAATCCCATGGGCATTCACGCCGGATTTTGGGGGCTGATACTCAATCTGCCGGTATTTGTCGCCGTCTCTTTGATGACGCCTGCTACCCACGCCGAGGTAGTCGAGCGCTTCTTTCGTATTTCAGCCCCGCGAGGCTTTACCCGCTCGAAAGGCAAGGCGTTAAATTCTGTGACTTAATCTCTTAACGTTTGTGGCCTACGCTGGTAGCAGAGCTTTTATGCACCGACAAAGGCATTGCGATGAGTCATGCACTAACGGGACACAACCGCCCTCAGCAGGTGATCGAGGCCATTCAGCAGGCCAACGCGCCGCTGGCGGCGGCAACTCGCCAGGCCAAGTTCGCCAAAATGGCCGCGTCGCCTTATCGGTTTTTGCGCGGCACCAATCACTTGTACTGGCAGGATGTCTGGCACGACTGGCGCTTTGCGCTTTTCGGCGGCTGGCCGGATACCCAAACCTGGCTGCAGGGCGACGCCCATGTCTACAACGTCGGCGCCTACGGTCATCATGATGACCGGGTACGCTACGGTATGGACGATTTCGACGACGCTCTGATCGGCGACTATCAGTACGATGTGTGGCGCCTGGCGGTGAGCGTGGTGCTCGATGGCCGCGAAAATGCCGGGCTCAGCCCCAAGGCGATAGACAAAGCGCTTAAACGATTGCTGGAAGGCTACTATCACACCCTGGCGGACTATACCGACGACACCTCCATCGAGGCAGTCACGCTGAATAGCGCCAAAGGCCCGCTAAAGCCCTTCATGAGCAAGGTGGCGGATAAGCAAAGCCGCGCCCGCATGCTGGAAAAGTGGACCACGCTGGATAAGCAGCAAGGCCGCCAGTTTGCCGAGCGCCCGGGAAAACTGGCCAACCTGTCGGCGGATGTCGCCAGTCAGCTGCGCCGCCTGATCGAGCAGGAGTATCAGCAAACGCTTCAAGCGCCGCTCAAGGAAAGCGACCCCCATCATTTCCGCGTCAAGGATACCGCGCGGCGTCTGGATGCGGGCACCGGCTCGCTGGGCGTGGAGCGTTATTACGTACTGATTGAAGGCGGCGTCGAGCATGAGCACGACGACATCATTCTGGATGTGAAGGAGCAGGTGGCGCCTGACGCTTTTCGCTTGATGACAAAGCCCCAGCAGCAGGCGTGGCGAAAGCTGTTCCCCAACGAAGGCATCCGCCATGCGGCGGCGTTTCATGCCATTGCGGAACACCCGGACGCCTACCTTGGCTGGCTCTTCATGAACGACAAGATATTTTCGGTGCGTGAGCGCTCGCCGTTCAAGAAAAACTTTCCCACCCATAAGCTTTCAGGCGCAAAGCCATATCGTAAACTGGCCCGCCAATGGGGAAAGATTCTGGCCCGCGAGCATCTGCGCGGGGCGCAGGCATTGAACAAGGGAGACCACAGGCCGTTTGCGCTGGCGGTCTGCCGACGTCTGGAAGGACGTGAAGCCCAGTTTGTCGACGTGGTATCGACCCTGGCGGTGGCCTATGCCGATTGCGTCGAGCAGGACTACGGCGTGTTCATCGATCACTTTTTGGCCACTGACTCGCCTTAGCCGCAACGCAGACTTAACGGCTACTGGGGTTGCCGACGGCCGAGCATGAAGCCGTGTTCCTCGAACGAGGCAGACCAGACCACGCAGCGGTTCCGGCCGCTGCGTTTGGCGTGATAGAGCGCTTCATCGGCGTGTCGTAGGAGTTTATGCGGGTCCCGGGTATGGTTCGGAAAGGTGGCAATGCCGCAAGACAGGGTAATTCGCCTGA
>RKMJ01000076.1_pt1 | contig 120583 bp, 116 predicted proteins | sample 2174201 | NCBI WGS metagenome assembly RKMJ01 (sample SAMN10236717, study PRJNA505202) | synthetic metagenome | isolation source: mock community containing 12 organisms: Thioclava sp. ES.032, Psychrobacter... | place: USA: Walnut Creek | collected 2015-10-01 | reverse complement strand
ACCAAGCCAAATGGAAGGGCGGTTGGATGCGCCGCCGCGACGGCAAAATAGAGCCGCGTATCGGAGGCAAATGGCGTGTGTTGGCCAACATCTTCGCCAACCCGGACCTGCCCGAAGTCGACGACTATTACGAACCGTTCGATTTTGATTACCAGCACCTGCATACCGCCAAGCAGGGTGATCACCAGCCGGTCGCCCGCCCGCGTTCGCTGATCTCTGGCAAACGGATGAACAAAATTGAGTGGGGGCCCAACTGGGAAGAAATTCTAGGCACTGAGTTTGCCAAGCGGCGTAAAGACGTTAATTTCGAACAGGTGCAAGCTGACATTTACGGCCAGTTTGAAAACACCTTCATGATGTATCTGCCACGTCTGTGCGAGCACTGCTTGAACCCGACCTGTGTGGCGAGCTGCCCGAGCGGAGCGATCTACAAGCGCGAAGAAGACGGCATTGTACTGATTGATCAGGACAAATGCCGCGGCTGGCGGATGTGTATCTCCGGCTGTCCGTATAAGAAGATCTATTACAACTGGAAGAGCGGAAAATCCGAAAAGTGTATCTTCTGCTACCCGCGTATCGAGTCCGGTCAGCCGACGGTTTGCTCGGAAACCTGCGTAGGCCGTATTCGCTATCTAGGGGTACTGCTTTACGACGCCGATCGCATTGAAGAAGTCGCCAGTGCCCCCAGCGAGCAGGACCTTTACCACCGTCAGCGGGAGATATTCCTGGATCCTCATGACCCCGAGGTGATTGCTCAGGCAAAACAAGACGGTATTGCCGATAACGTCATCAAGGCGGCGCAGGAATCCCCTGTGTATAAGCTGGCGATGGACTGGGGGCTGGCACTGCCGCTGCACCCTGAGTACCGCACCTTGCCCATGGTCTGGTACGTGCCGCCGCTGTCGCCCATTCAGTCGGCTGCTGAGGCCGGAAAGGTCGAGTTTGACGGCGTACTGCCCAAGATCGAGTCGCTGCGCATCCCCGTCCAATACCTTGCCAACATGCTTACCGCCGGCGAGGAAGCGCCCGTTGTGTTGGCCCTAAAACGCTTAATGGCCATGCGTGTCTACATGCGCGGCAAGCACGTGGAAGGTAGCGTTAATAGCGAGGTGCTGGATGCGGTCGGCCTCACCGAAGCACAAGTAGAAGACATGTACCGCTACCTGGCAATCGCAGACTACGAAGATCGTTTTGTGATTCCCACCAGCCATCGTGAGATGGCAACGGATGCTTTCCCTGAACGGGGCGGTTGCGGCTTCAGTTTCGGTGACGGTTGCCATGGCGAAAGCTCAGCAAGCCTGTTCAATGGCCGTTCGACCACCACGACCTTGGTAAAGCCGGTGGAAACCTACGACCCACAAGCTCAGCAAGAGGATGCGCGCCATGGGTAACGTTGCTGAAAATATCATCCCACCCGTTCAGCAGGGCATGTTGAGCCTGCGTGTGCTGGCGCGGCTGCTGGATTACCCCACCACCGAGCTACAGCAGGCGACGGGTGAGATGATCGACCTGCTGGACGCTGAAAAACGCTGGCGTGCCCCATTGCGTCAACAGTTGATGACCTGGTGTCAGCGGATTGCAGATGCCGACCTGCTGGAGCTGCAAGCGGAGTATGTCGCGCTGTTTGATAAAGGCCGTGCAACCTCACTGCTGCTGTTCGAACACGTGCATGGTGAGTCGCGCGACCGAGGGCAGGCCATGGTGGACTTGATGAACGAGTACCAGGCCGCCGGGTTCGAGTTGGACGCCCGGGAATTGCCCGACTATTTACCGCTCTTTCTGGAATACCTGTCGACACGGTCCGAAGGAGAGATCGCCCGCTGGTTAGGCGAGATTCAACACATCCTGGCCCTGCTGACGGCGCGTATGGAAGCGCGTGATGCGGATCATGCGTTAGTGCCGTATGCGCTATTAGCGCTGATCGGCGCAGAACAAAACGTCCACGCCCACCGTGACGAAGTGAGCGCAGAAGCGCCTGATGACACGCCGGAAGCATTGGACGCCGTATGGGAAGAGGAGGCAGTGCGTTTTTCAGCAGACTCTGACCAGGACTGCGCGCTGCAATCTGCCGAAGGGCGCCGCCTGGTGGAGCGCAAAAAGTCGGTACCCAGCGACCCTATTACCATCATGCCCAGCAGTGTTTCTGCCGCGTCCAGCCTAACAGAGCGCTAAAGGAGAACTCCCATGGTTAGCGACTACCTTCATCAACTGATCTATGGCTACTATCCATACCTTGCCGGCACCGTCTTTTTGCTTGGCAGCCTGCTGCGCTTTGATCACGGCCAATACACCTGGAAAACCGGCTCAAGCCAAATGCTATCGTCAAAAAATATGCGTCTGGCGAGCAACTTGTTCCACATCGGTATCATCACCATCTTTTTTGGCCATCTGGTAGGGCTATTGACCCCGCACTGGGTCTACGCCCCTTTTATGAGCGCGGGCACAAAGCAAATCATCGCCATTGTAGTGGGCGGTATTGCCGGGGTTATGTGCTTGGTGGGCGGTGCCATGCTGGCCTATAGGCGTCTTACTAATGCACGCGTTCGCGCGTCTTCAAGCCCCATGGACACGTTCATGATTTTGCTGCTGGTCGTGCAGGTGTCACTCGGTTTGCTGACGATTATTCCGGCAATGAACCACCTTGATGGCGGGGTGATGATTCAACTGGCTCACTGGGCGCAGGCGGTTGTTTTCTTCCAGGGCGGCGCTGCCAGTTATCTCGAAGGCGTGGGCTTCATCTACAAGCTGCACATTCTGGTCGGCTTGACGATTATCCTGGTCTTTCCCTTCACGCGCCTCGTTCACGTCTGGAGTGCCCCTTTTAGCTATCTCACTCGCCGTTATCAACTTGTGCGCAAACGGGGTTAAGGAGTCGTCAACATGCAAATGATCGATATTGAACAGCTGCCCGGCGCAGAGGCGTCCACACCGATTAGTGTGGGCGGCCAGGATATTGCGGAAAGCGACATTGCCAGCGAAATGCAGTATCACCCGGCGGATTCGGCAGGTAGTGCGCAGGTAAAAGCCGCACGCGCACTGGTCGTCAAAGAGTTGTTACGCCAGCGTGCTGAGATGCTGGGCCTCATCGACCAGGGCGGCGATGCCGACGATCAGGTGATTGCCGAGCTGCTCGAAAAAGAGCTGGTGGTGCCGGAGCCTACAGATGCAGACTGTGAACGCTTCTACGCGCTTCACCCCGAACGCTTTTGCGAGCCCACCCAGCTTAACGTGCGGCATGTTCTGCTAGCCGCTGCCCCCGACGATGCCCAGGCGCGCGATGCGCAGTACCACCAGGGCGTCAGTCTACTTGACACACTTAAGCAGCATCCGGAACGCTTTACCGAATGTGCCATGCGGTATTCTGCCTGCACCTCCAACGAGCAAGGTGGTGAGTTGGGTTGGTTGCTGCCAGGGCAAACGGTGGCGGAGCTTGACCGTGCGCTGAAGCACCTACCGGAAGGCTTGCATGAGCGGCCTATCGCATCGCGTTACGGCTGGCACCTTGTCATGGTGGACAAGCGGCAGGAAGGGCAGCCATTACCTTACGCGGACGTGGCCGACCAGGTACGCCTTAGCTTGTACGAACAGGCGACCCGGCGCGGCCTGCGGCATTACCTACTGGCCCTTGAAAGCGACATCGGAGTAACCGGCATCGCCATGGATGAAGAAACCGGCAACGCACTAATGCAATAGGTAAAAATAATGGCGTTTGCACTGAGCGGAGAGGCTATGAATTGCGGCTGTACTGATAGAGTAACTAACCGTCTGATCGAAGTGTTTGCCGCTCGGCAGCAGCTCATCAAGGCGGCTGCCCCACCTAAAGAGCCTGAGCGCATTTCTCTTGCCGACGCCTTTGGTCGGGTATTGGCGAAGCCTGTCGTCGCACCGCTGGATATGCCGGGTGTCGACAATAGCGCCATGGATGGCTATGCACTTCGAACGTTGGACTATCAGGCTGTCCATCAACGGGGTGGATTGCCTGTCATGCTGCGGGTTCCTGCTGGGGCTGGCGTTTTTGCGTTACCTGAGGGCGGGTGCGCGCGCATCTTTACCGGCGCGCCAGTCCCTCTCGGAGCCGATGCGGTGATTCCCCAAGAGCGGGTGACAGTCGACCTTCAAGGACATATCCACATTGATGGTGTACCTGAGCCAGGGGCGAATATTCGCAAGCAAGGTGAAGAAACCAGAGCCGGTAGTACGTTACTGCCTCAAGGTAGTTATCTTGATGCGCCTGCGATTGCCCTATTGGTAAGTCACGGTATTCATAACATTGCGGTTAATAGGCGCCTTCGCGTTGCCATGTTCTCAACGGGTGATGAACTGATCGAAACCGGAGTTGAGCGCTCGCCAGGGCAGGTATATGACAGTAATCGTGCGATGCTCAATGTGCTACTCATGCAGACAAATTGCCAGGTAGTGGATTTGGGCATCGTTTCTGATTCCCCCCGCTTACTGCACCAAACATTTTCCCAAGCTCAAGCAAACGCTGATTTGGTTATTTGCACCGGTGGCATATCGGTGGGAGAAGAAGATCATGTTCGTACCGTTATTGAGCAGCGAGGAGGCCTGCATTTTCATGGTGTCGCGATAAAACCGGGAAAACCCTTTGCATTTGGCTATCTAGGTTCAGCTCCGTCGTCACCCACACCATTAATTGCCTTGCCGGGCAATCCTGTTGCGTCGCTGGTGGGGTGGCAGCTATTGGGACGACCATTTGTTCACGCTATGCAGAACAGGCAGATAGAGCCTTTGGAGCATTACCCGGTAACGGCAGGATTTACACGTCGAGGCCCACGTGGGCGATGTGAGTGGTTGCGGGTGGTGCTTGAGTGGGCAGATGGGGCACCCATTGCCCAGCTCGCGGGTGGCCAGGGGTCTCATATGCTCACTGGGGCAAGCCAGGCTGCTGGTTACCTAATGGTTAATGCTGGGACAGATATTCTTGAAGGTGCTGCCTACCCGTACTATCCCGTTTATCAGTTTTGCTCTTAGCGTCATACATATGGACTTATGCGTCCCTTGAAGTTGCAGCATCTCACCTATTGCCGAGATTATTTTTTGGATGAATTGCTAGCTAAGCTGTATTAGCGTGAATGCTATCTTCGTATCACGCTTTGAAAAAAGCTCGCCGGGGGTAAGCACATGCTACATAAAGAGCACCACCGGTCTCATCGTGCCGGTTGGCTACGTGCTGCAGTTCTGGGTGCGAACGATGGGATTGTTTCCACGAGCAGTCTAATACTGGGCGTTGCAGCAGCGAATACAGCTCAAAGCGATATCATGTTAGCGGGCGTGGCGGGATTAGTCGCAGGTGCAATGTCAATGGCGGCGGGGGAGTATGTATCCGTTAGCTCGCAAGCCGACACTGAGCTCGCCGATCTGGATATTGAACGGAAAGCATTGGTGGAGCATTACGATTTTGAGAAGGAAGAACTTGCCGCTATTTACGAAGCACGTGGCGTCGCCCCTGAGGTTGCAAAAATAGTCTCCGAACAACTTATGAATCATGATGCCTTGGGTGCGCATGCCAGAGATGAAATCGGCATCACTACAACCAGTCAAGCGCGCCCAGTTCAGGCTGCATTATCATCAGCTGCAACTTTTACCACTGGTGCGCTCTTGCCTTTGCTGGTGGCTTGGTGGGCCCCGTCGTCACAGCTTATCGTGCAGGTGTCCCTCTTTTCGTTATGTTTTCTAGCCTTTTTGGGAGCCATTGCAGCGCGTGCAGGTGGTGCACCAATGATCAAAGCGGCAGTGCGAGTCATGTTCTGGGGGGCATTGGCAATGGTTTTAACATTTGCCATAGGGCGCTTGTTTGGGGTGGTCACTTAACTATGTGACCCGCTGGAAGTGCTATCAACGCTGGAAAACTGTGTTATACCAATTTGTCAGCCACTCTCGTACGTCGCGACGTAATTTATAGGTCAACAAACACGTCACACTGCGTCGGTTTTACTCTGCGACTACCGAGTGTTTAGGCAAATCTATCGATAGGCACCTTTCCTCCAGGCGTACAAAGTGGTCGTCGACTATTCTTTAGCTATTAACTGCTTGTTACACGGGATACTTGGCAGATCATTGCCTGGAGCCTATTCCGACGACCGGAGGCTCTTAACGTGGAATTTAAGGATTACTATCAGGTGCTCGGCGTAGTAAAAACCGCAACGGCCGAGGAGATTAAGAAGGCCTACCGCAAGCTGGCCCGCAAGTTTCATCCTGATGTCAGCAAAGAGCCGGATGCTGAGCTGCGGATGCAGGAAATCAATGAGGCCAAGTCAGTGCTGTCTGATCCCGAGAAACGTCTTGCCTATGACCAACTGGCTCAGCAGTATCATTCTGGTCAGAACTTTCAGCCACCGCCGGACTGGGATGCAGGTTTTGAGTACAGCGGGCGTGGCTTTGAGGAGGCCGACCTCGGTGAATTCAGTGACTTCTTTGCCAGCCTCTTCGGCCAAGGCGCCCAGCAAAGGGGAGGAAGGCGCGGCTACCAGATGCGCGGCGACGATCGTCACGCCAAAGTTATTATTGATCTCGAAGATGCCTATCTCGGCGCTACTCGTTCAATCATGCTGCATGGGCCGCAGATCGATGCACAAGGTCACGTCAGTTCTAAAGAACATACGCTCAATGTGCGGATACCAAAGGGGGTTAAAGCGGGCCAACATATCCGACTCTCGGGTCAAGGTGGCCCTGGTATCGGCGGTGGACCTGCGGGAGATTTGTTTCTTGAGATCCATTTTACACCTAACCCACGTTATCGGATTGAAGGACGGGATATACATCAAACAGTACCGGTTACACCCTGGGAGGCTGCTTTGGGGGCCCACATTGAGACTCCCACGCCGTCTGGAGTGGTGAAAGTGAAAGTGAAAGTGCCTGCAGGCTCCCAAACTGGGCGCCGGTTACGCTTAAAAGGCCGCGGTATTCCCGGGCCTGAGCCAGGTGATCTTTATGTGGGGTTAGAGGTAGTGCTGCCCCCGGCCGATACTGACAAGGCACGGGCGCTCTATGAAACCATGGCGCGGGAACTGGCTTTCAATCCGCGCCAACGGAAGGGAGGCTAGGCAATGGTACATCGGGCTATTACCAGCGGTGATCTGGTAGACGAGGCGACCCTGACCCTCGACGAGTTGGCGCGTGCCTGCTCGGTGGAAACCAACTGGATTATCGAACGCATTGAAAGTGGCCTATTGGCCGACGGATCGCCCTATGTAGCGAGTTGGCGCTTCACCAGTCATGACTTGACCCGAGCCAGGCGAATGTATCAGTTGGAGCGCGATTTTGAGGCTGCACCCGAACTGGCCGCATTGGCGACTGACCTGATCGAGGAAAATCAGCGCCTCAAAGATCGATTGCGTGCTGCTGGGCTTTAATAAAATCTTTTGTTGATCAGATAGTAACTAAACCGACGACTCCAGTCATATGATCAGCGAGTAAGACATTAAAATATTAGTCTTAATGCTATTTAATTGGTTTTGTGATGCCTCTGTTGCTGTGTTTTTTAATTGCAACATAAAAGTTGATGGAAGTCATGGAAGCTAAACTTTAATCCCCTCTATGATGCCTTTTTACATTCCATAAAGTGCGCGTTATAGAGAGGGAAGTCCCATGAACGATCTTACAGCGCTTACGTTTTTACCCCAAGAGCAAATCCTTTTGACACACTCCCATGAAACCATAGAGCTAAATCGATACCGGTGGCTAGCTCTGACCTTTCTACCCTTTGATTCATCTGTCAGCGGGTTGATGAACGCTATCGGCTTGGAGTGCGTGCACCGCCTTTGCAGTTTGCAAGAAGTGGCACAGAAAATGGAGCTCGGTGCTTGCGTTAGTAATCTTGACAAGCTGGTGGAAAGGCCCCTGATTAATAACAATAGCCAGCATTTTTTTATAATAGATAAATCCATGGGACATCAAGTTCTCATCATGGCTGAAGAAGCTGCCAAAGTGTCATGCGATTTTTTTGGCTGGCTGCTAGAAACCAATGCGATACCTGAGCTGCACAATATCTTTTTTGCCTTCGTAGCCCAGAAAGAAAAAGAATATCGTATACTTCAGGAATGTCGCCTTCAGTGGGGTGTGGGTGTTTCTGATTTATCAATCGCGGTATAAAAAGAAGGCAGCATTTAAAAGTAAATGCTGTCATGCCGAGGTGGTTACGTTCATGATTTCTTCAATAAATTATGACCCGGGTTTGTTTAGCTATTTTGATAGTAATGCGAAGTCAGTAGCCAACAGTCTGTGGGATCATTGTCCTGCGCAGGTGATAATTGTTGGTATTGTAGAGAAGGATGATTTTGTTATTGAAAAAATATATCCGCTGCAGAAAGCTTGCCTAGGAAATGAAGTAATAAGTGTGGGTAAACCTCTCAGCTGTTTGTTACCACCCCCATTGGGTGGAGAGTTGGTTATGCGCTGCGCCCAATGTGTAGAGGAAGGGCTACCAATTCAATACGAAGTGACGGGTGGCTACATTGACGGAGATAGTTACCAGCGCAACTTGCAGGTTCTTCTACTTCCCATCATAAACCAGAGTAAAGTAATTAGGCATCTGCACTGTATTGTCTTAAACGCTAATACGATCAATTATGCTCAGGTTGCCAAATACTCCGAACAAGAAGTGGAGCGATGCGTTCTAGAGCGCACCGCTGAATTAATGGCAACGAATCTACAATTGACTTATTTGGCCACCCATGACGGCTTAACTGAAACCTATAATCGTCGCCACCTTATCGATTTGGCTAATGCTGAGTTTAAGCGAGTGACCCGCTATGGATTATCGCTCTGCCTTATGATGCTGGACATCGACCATTTTAAGTCTGTCAACGATGAACAGGGACATGCTGCGGGCGACGATATGCTGAAAACTGTTGCACATCTGATGCGCTCTACGGTGCGAGATTGGGATTTGGTCGGGCGCTATGGTGGCGATGAATTCATTATTATATTACCCGATACCGATATTCAGAGCGCCAAGGCGATTGCAAACCGACTGAGTAACAATCTGAAAGCTGCCAACCTTACTGTTAGTCTTGGCATTGCTACGCTTGAGCCGAGTGATCAGTCCATCGACGATGCGATTAGTCGTGCCGATCATTTGTTGTTGAATGCCAAGCGAAACGGCCGTAACCGTATCGAATGCGGATCTTTTGGCTCCAATACTGATAGTGTGAAATAACGATAACGATGTCTAGGAAGTAGCGCACTTACTGCATCGTGTTGCATAAGGTAAGGCGTTGAGGCGATGTACTTCGATCAGTTCGCCACATATCTCACAGTAATCTCCTATCTTGGCGTCAATACGCGTCATGGCTTTGTCGATTTTTACCAGCTCTGCACGTGCTTCGTTATCCAAAAGGTCGACGACATCATCACTTTGAATTTCTAGCGCCTGCTCTTCCAGATCTTTATCCAAGGCGCCATGAGTATGGTGTTGATGCATGTCGTAACGTTGGATACGCTCAAGTATTTCTTCTCGGAGCTTCTCAAGTTGTGTTCTTCTGTCATTCACGATCATCATGTGCGCCCTCAATCATAATGAAACAGAGTGAGCGTCCTTAGCCAGAATGCTAAAGGTCTTCAAGCTCTTCTGCATCGCGAACGATGCGCATTGCTTCGTGTTGTTCAAGGAAGAGGATGTTGTTCAGCAGCGCTTTCGCCTCTACAGCCTCTGTGCGCAACGCCAAATAGCGATACAGGTCAATGATATTGTTATGTATTGTCACGATAGATCGCATGATTTCTGAGAAAGTCATGTTGACATAATCAACGTCTTCTAATGCAAAAGTATGCTTGTCAAAATAGTCTATACACCATGTATTGATGGCCGCTGCTTGTGCATCGTTCTTACTTAGTTTCAAAGTCCGAGATAACTCTCTTTCATGTAGCGAAAGATAATCAAGTAGCATATGTACCTTTTCTTTTTGTTGATAAGAAGCAGCTTTTCCTAATTTATTAGCTAAGTTATCGTGTAATAGGCGAGTCATTTCTAATACTTGATTAATGGTTTCGACTGGCATTGTATTATTGTCTTCTATAGGGTTTGTTACATGATTTTTTTGATTTCTTTACATTTCGCACCAAATACGCTCTTTAAGTTCGTCATTTAACTCAGATACTTTTTGCATGCGTTTTACGGTGGCTTTCGTCATATCACTCGTTACTTTTTGGTAGCAGGAAGCCAACGATGACGGTGTATTGAGGCCTTCATGGCCTAGCATGCAGCTTGTCAGCGTTCTAGAGGACTCGGCCATGGCTGCAAAAAACTCAAGTTCGTGGCGCATGGTGTCGTTCAACATGTCAAACCAAATATACTGTGCCTTGACAGCCGAACTACTGGTCGCCATCCAAGGCTGGTACCACCATATAAATACGCTATCATAGTTAGAAGCGTTCACAGACTTTTCGTGGGGTTTTTGTATTGTGGTCATTTCATTGCCTCCCAGTGAGCAGTACAAAGTATAGGTGTATATTTTCTACTTGGCTTATACGCTAGTCACTTGTTTTATGTCCCAGGTCAATGTTTATGCTGCTAATTGAAAGTTAAATAAACAGAGTATGTCTTACAATGACTTAGCCTGCGTTATTTTTTGCTCAAAGTCTGTATAAGCAGTAACGGGCATGGTTGGAGTGACGTTACGAACGATGTGAGGCGTCCCGAAATCGAACGCTGGCCGGAGATGTTAGATGTCGATTCGTAATTTAGATGCACTGTTCGCTCCTGCTACAATTGCGCTAATTGGTGCTAGCAACCGGCCTAGGTCGGTGGGCGCGGTGCTGGCGCGTAATCTTCTCAGTGCTGGGTTTATGGGCCCAGTGCTCACCGTCAACCCCCATGAGCGTGCCATTTGCTCAACCTTAAATTACCGTTCTGTTAGCGATTTGCCACTGTCCCCCGATTTGGCAATCATCGCGACTCCGCCGGAGTCCGTTCCGGGGTTGATAAAGGAACTTGGCGAGCGGGGCTGTCGCGCTGCGGTGGTTATCACCGCGGGCTTTGGTGAAGGAGAGCAGGCGGATGGTCAGGCACTTCAGCAGGCAATGCTGGAGGCGGCACGCCCCTATCTAATGCGCATTGTTGGGCCTAACTGTTTGGGTATTTTGGCTCCCCACAATGGTATAAATGCGAGCTTCGCCCACCTCACACCCCAGAAGGGTGATGTCGCTTTCGTAACTCAATCGGGCGCCGTTGCAACATCGATTCTTGACTGGGCATCAGCACGCGGTATCGGCTTTTCCTATGTTATTTCTCTAGGTGCGATGAGCGATGTCGATTTTGGCGATGTCCTCGATTTTCTAGCGCTTGATCCCAAAACGCGTTCCATCCTTCTTTACGTCGAGGCCATTATCGACGCACGTAAATTCCTGTCGGCGGCGCGCATGGCCTCACGCAACAAGCCAGTCGTTGTTGTTAAAGCAGGCCGCAGTAATGCGGGTGCCAAGGCGGCGCTTTCGCATACGGGGGCCCTGGCAGGTTCCGATACGGTCTACGACGCAGCCTTCAAGCGCGCGGGAATGCTTCGGGTCAAAACCCTGGATGAGCTATTTCAGGCGGCAGGGACACTTGCTACCGGAATCCGCGTGAAGGGTGATCGTCTGGCTATACTCACCAACGGTGGCGGGGTCGGGGTATTAGCTGTGGATGAACTAGCCGATGTTGGCGGCCACTTGGCCGAGCTTTCAAGTACGACCCTGACCCGTTTGGATACATTGTTGCCCAAGGCTTGGTCACACGCTAATCCCGTCGATATTCTTGGCGATGCGTCGGGTCAACGCTATGTAGGCGCGCTTGACGTGCTGCTTGATGAACACCGAGCCGATGCTCTCTTTATTATTAACTGCCCAGTGGCGGTTGCCGATAGCCTTGATGCCGCCGAAGCGGTGATGACGATACTCGAAAAGCGACGGCTCCCCGTATTGACTTGTTGGTTGGGCGAAGGAGCGCCCGCTAAGGCTCGACGACTGTTTACTGAGAAGCATGTCCCCTCGTACGACACGCCAGAGCAGGCCATTCGGGCCTTCTGGCACCTTTACAGCTACTCGCGTAATCAAAGGGCCCTTATGGAGACGCCCGCGGCCGTTTCCGATCTCATTAACGTCGATATGGCCAGCGCGAACGCTATTATCGATCGCGTCATTGAAGACGACCGCAGTGTACTGACGGAGCCCGAGGCATCAGCCGTCTTGGCTGCCTATGGCATACCGATGGCGCCGGCCATGGTGGCGCGCACACCTGAGGAAGCCAGTCGCGCAGCGCAGCAGTTGGGTTTCCCGGTCGTGTTAAAAATTCTGTCACGCGATATCTCACACAAGTCGGATGTCGGGGGCGTGCAATTAAATTTGGCCTCGCCTGACGCCGTTTATCGTGCAGCCGAGAGCATGCTGGATGCAGTTGGTCAGGCGGCTCCCACGGCGCAGGTCGATGGTTTCAATGTGCAGCCGATGATTCGCCGCCCAGGGGCGCATGAACTTATTTTGGGTATCGCTGAAGACACTGTTTTCGGTCCCATCATTCTGTTTGGGCAGGGTGGTAAAGCCGTTGAAGTCATTGGCGACCGTGTTATTGGCTTACCCCCACTCAACTCACTGCTGGCGCAAGATATGATCCGCTCGACACGCATATCGCGTCTTCTACACGGCTATCGTGATCGCCCAGCAGCTGACTTGGAAGCGATTACGCTCACACTCCTAAAACTGTCGCAACTGATCAGCGATTTGGATCGTGTCGTCGAACTTGATATTAATCCGCTGCTGGCTGATGCATCGGGTGTGATGGCTTTGGATGCGCGCATCGTAATTAGAGCCGGCCATCATCAACGTCAGCCACTGGCTATCCGCCCTTATCCCAAGCAGCTTGAGCAATCAATCGCGACTCGCAGTGGCCAAGTCTATTCCTTGCGGCCAATACGTCCCGAAGACGAAGCGGCACTGGTCAACATGCTTGGCCAATCCTCTCCCAGTGATGTCCGGCTCCGTTTTTTTGCGGCCATCAAGAAGTTCGACCATGCCTTTGCGGCGCGACTAACCCAGATAGATTACGACCGGGAAATGGCCTTTGTCGCGATGCCGTCGGGCAGCGACGAGATAGTGGGGGTGGTGCGTCTGGCTGCCGATCCTGATAAAGAAAGAGCGGAGTTTGCGGTCATGGTTCGTAGCGATACGAAAGGAACCGGCCTTGGTTATAGCCTGATGCAGCAGATTATTGATTATGCTCGCCATAACGCGATTAAGCAGGTATTTGCTGATGTGCTGCGCGAGAATCATCCCATGCTCAAGATGGTAAAAGAGCTGGGGTTCATGGTGCTGCCAACGGAGCATCAGGCAGACAGCGTCACCGTTGTACTTGATCTGTAATGAGAACCCGTCGCGTAGCGATATCGAACGACTGCAAGGAACCGGTATGAATAGACCGTCTGCCGCACGGCACACTGATGCGCCGATTCAATCACAGCTCGCCGACGTCCATGCCCTGCACAGCGATGATGTTCTGTCGGCATTGAATTCATCGCCTACTGGTTTAACGGCAGAAGAAGCGGCTAGCCGCTTGGTTATCTACGGGCACAATCAATTACCGGTAGTAGACGGGCGCCATCCGCTGTTTCGATTTCTTGTCCAATTTCACAACGCTCTGATCTATTTTCTGCTAGCGGCAGCCCTGGCTGCTTTGCTGCTAGGACATTTCGTTGATGCGGTGGTGATTGTTGCGGTAGTGCTTGTCAATGCCATCGTTGGCTTCGTACAAGAGGGTAAAGCGGAAAAGTCGTTGAATGCGATTCGTGATTTGATTGCACCGCAGGCCCACATAATGCGCGAAGGGCAGCGTATCAAGGTGCTGGCCAGTGACATTGTCCCTGGCGATATTGTGTTACTGGAAGCTGGGGATCGAGTACCAGCTGATATGCGATTGATACGCGCCAGTGCATTGAGGATCGAAGAAGCCATTTTGACAGGTGAGTCGGTGGCTGCCGAAAAACAGGAAGCGCCTGCCTTGCAAGAGGCAGCCCTTGGTGATCGCCATTGTATGGCATATTCGGGCACGCTAGTGGCGACCGGGCAAGCGAAAGGGGTGGTCGTCGCCACGGGGAGCGAGACCGAGATTGGACGTATCAGTACACTGTTACGTGACGTCCAGTCGTTGACAACACCACTGCTGCGCCAGATTAACCGCTTTGGCACGTATTTTACCTGGGTCACGCTGGCGGTAACCGTCTGTCTCTTTACCTTTGCGGTACTAGTGCGTGGCTATGCCTGGTCTGATGCCCTCATTGCGGTAGTCGCTTTAGCAGTGGCGGCTATTCCTGAAGGCTTACCTGCGGTCATTACCATCACGCTTGCCATCGGTGTTCAGCGTATGGCGCGTCGTAACGCCGTCATTAGGCAGTTGCCTGCCGTGGAAACACTAGGCTCAACCACCGTTATCTGCTCTGACAAGACGGGCACACTGACGCGCAACGAAATGACAGCGCGTCGGTTAGACGTTTCCCAGGGTCTGATCACGGTGACCGGTACAGGCTACATTCCTGAAGGAAAGCTGGAAACGCAGCCAGAGGGAGAGGACGCAGAGGACGCAATTCGGCTCAGCAGCGAGGCATTGATCCTGACTGGGCTGCTTTGCAATGATGCCCAGTTAAGCCATGCCGATACGGGCTGGCATGTGATCGGTGATCCGATGGAAGGAGCCTTGTTGGTTTTAGCCATCAAGGCAGGCCTTGACTCCGAGTGCGTGCATCAGGATTGGTCGCGAATTGATGAAATACCGTTTGATGCTAAACATAAGTTCATGGCGACGCTGAATCGCCATGTTGAGGGGGAATATCGCATATTCGTTAAAGGCGCGCCTGATGAACTCTTACAGCTCGCTACTACTCAGGTCGTGGGTCAAAGTGAAGTACCGATTGAGCGGGACAAATGGACGGCGCGAATAGCGCAAGCGGCATCTCAGGGCCAGCGCGTGCTCGGCTTTGCTACCAAGACAGTATCCCCCAGCGTGGAAAAGTTGAGTTTCACTGATCTCGAAAATGGTTTGGTGTTCGCAGGTTTGGTGGGATTTATAGATCCGCCCCGCGAGGAGGCAATTGCCGCTATTGCGGAGTGCCACTCCGCTGGGATTGACGTCAAAATGATCACGGGGGATCACGGTGCCACGGCGGCAGCCATTGCCCAACAGTTAGGGCTAGGTGAGACGCCAAGTGTGCTAACTGGGCGTGAACTTGATGACATGCAGGATAGTGAGCTACCCAGTATTGTTCTCGAAACGAGTGTGTTTGCGAGAACCAATCCCGAGCATAAGTTGCGCATTGTCAGAGCACTGCAATCGACGGGTGCCACCGTTGCGATGACCGGGGATGGCGTCAATGACGCGCCTTCATTGAAGCAGGCCGATGTCGGTATCGGCATGGGGCACAAGGGTACCGATGCCGCAAAGGAAGCATCGCAGATGGTGCTGCTCGACGATAACTTTGCCTCTATCGTTGCCGCTGTGAATGAAGGACGAGTGGTCTATGACAATATCCGTAAAGTAGTGGCATGGACACTACCCACCAATGGCGGTGAAGTGTTGGCGGTTATTGCGGCGATACTGTTTAACTTCGCAATGCCGATGTCGGCGGTTCAGATTCTGTGGGTCAATTTAGTGACAGCAGCCACGCTTGGGTTAGCCCTTGCTTTTGAGCCCGCAGAGCCGAATGTCATGCGCCGTCCGCCCAGGCCCACTCAACAAAGCTTACTTACCTCTTTTCTGGTCTGGCGGGTGATTTTTGTGTCGTGCCTGTTTTTGGTGGCAGTGCTGGGTGTTTTCTTTTACGTATTGGATAGGGGAGATGAGTTGGCCATGGCACGTACCATGGTGGTTAATTTGATCGTGGTAATGGCCATTTTTTATCTCTTCAGCGTACGCTACCTGCATACGACATCCTTTAATTGGCGCGGTGTTTTTGGAACCCCGGCCGTGTTGATAGCAGTTGCAATAGTGGTCGTTGCCCAGTGTGCCTTTACCTACCTGCCGGTTATGAACGATCTATTTGATAGCCGGCCACTTGCTTGGGTGGATGGGTTACTACTCATTGGGGTAGGTATTTTGATGATGGTGGTACTTGAGGTTGAAAAAGTAGTACTAAGGCGTGGCGAGTGGTTAAGCCATTAGAAGAGACAATGGAGATAACCGTGTGTGGAGGATGAGGCAACCTGACGGCCAAGGCGCGGAAAAATATGACCGCTATCCCGTTTTTATGTTTGTCGGTTTTGTAATTTTCTGGACTTGGTTGGCTATGAATCCCGTTTCTCGTCAGGACTGGTTTATTGGAAAATTTGCTGGTACTTGCAGTAATGCCCGTGCTGGCCAGGTTCTGGTATCGGGGTGGTGTCTCTCGGTGGGCGTGGGGAGGCGTGTTTGCCTTCTTGATGTTTCACACCGTTGGTGCCCATTACACCTATTCGAAAGTCCCTTACGACCTATGGTGGCAAACTTTATTCGGTTATTCGCTGGATCACTGTCTTGGTTTTGATCGTAATCAGTATGACCGGTGGGTTCATTTCCTGTGCGGGTTGCTGTTGTTGCCGCTGATAACAGAACTCATGAAACGCCACTTTCTTATCGCCTCCTTCCTTAACCGAGTTGTGCCCGTAATGATTATTCTTTCCCATGCGGCGCTTTATGAGCTTGTTGAGTGGTTAGCGGCAATTATGCTTTCAAGTGAGTTGGGACAAGCGTATTTAGGTGCCCAGGGGGATATATGGGATGCGCAGAAGGATATGGCGTTAGCCTTGTTAGGGGCAGTTGTGGCAAGTGTGCTTTCCTTTATGGTACGCCAAGGAAAAAGGCTAATCGAGTTTGATCTTATTTAAACACAGTGTTTTCTTTGGGATTTTTTTTAATAAGCAGTGTGTAGCATGACCTATAATTCAGCTTTAGTTTTACTTGAGTCGTTCAGCAATCGCGGCTAAGCCTTCTGGATTTAATATGCAGTATTCATGGCCGCGTGCTGACAGAATACCTTGCTGTTGAAATCGACTGATGAGGCGGCTGAGCGTCTCTAACGCCATACATAGATAAGCAGCAATTTCTCGCCTCGACATCGCTAGTCTGAAACAGTATGGCGAATAGCCCCGGGCTTGAAAGTGACATGACATATCAATGACAAAAAAGGCCAACCTTGCATCTGATGGCTGGTTTACTATTTGCCACATTCGGGTGTGAGCGTAGCGAATAGCTTTACTTAAGCAGCGCAACAATCGTATGTGTTGAGAGTGAGTGTTGAGTAACTCCTCAATACAGCTAAAAGGTATAGGTAGCAGGCCCGATGTTTCAATAGCAGTGACACTTCCGCTATAAAATCCATCTTCGATAGCATCCAGTCCAATTATATCACCGGGTAGGAAAAAATGAGTAAGTGTTTCTTCACCCTTTTTCCTATAATCCAATTGTTTTAATGTGCCGCAATGGACTACGTATAAACCTTGAAAAGGACGGCCTTGATGTATTAAAATATTTCTTTTATTTAAGATAAATGAAGGTTGAGTTAAGTTATTTAAATCTTCTATGATGGATGTGCCGGAATGGTAATATGCATTCTCTTTTTTTCTATTTGAAGGAGATAGTGCGTCCATTTTAAAGCCCTCCTTTTAAATATTTGAAGATAAATTATTTTTTGGTAGTCATTTTTGAGTTGATTTTAAAATTATTATGCAATAATTAATATTAGGTGTTTTTCTATAAACTGCAACTATTATTATTTATTAAAATAAAAGCATATAAAACAGAAGGTTGAGTTTTTGTGGTATGCAATTCTGCTAGATGGCTGATTTATTTTGATGCTTGCGTTACCTTCCTTGTCAATAATTTTAATAAGGTGAATGATGATGCATGCAGTTTTTTATGCTTAGTGTTTTTCTTTAATTGCTGATAGTAGGTTCTTGATGTTTAATTTAATTAAAGGCTATTGATAAAAATAAATTTTTTTATTTTTGCTTTACATAACTGCCAGGAGCATCTTCTATCGGTATATAAGTTGTCGACCCAACCTTAGGTGCTTTGTTAAAAGGACCTGATTTGTCTGCTAACCAAGTTTGCCAAGCGTTCCACCAAGAACCTGGGTGAATAACGGTACTCTGTAACCAAGTGTCGGGGTCAATGTAAATATCGTTCTCATATGACGTCGTCATACGATAATGCCGGTGAGTGTATCCGGGAGGGCTGATAATGCCTGCGTTATGGCCACCGCTGGTAAGTAGAAAAGTAATTTCGGGTGCATCTGAAAGCAGGTTCAATCTATAAGTAGATCGCCACGGAGCAACATGATCCCATTCTGTTCCAACGCAAAATATGGGTACCTGTATATCGCTAAGCGCTACCGGACGGTCATCTACTCTAAATCGGCCTTCGGCTAAATCATTATTTAAAAAAAGGTTGCGTAAATATTCTGAATGCATGCGGTAGGGCATGCGCGTTGCGTCAGTATTCCAGGCCATTAAGTCGTTAATGGGATTTCTCGTGCCCAGCAGATATTCATTTACAATTCGAGACCATACCAAATCGTTAGAACGAAGAATCTGAAATGCTCCTGACATTTGTTTGGTATCAAGAATGCCCTGAGACCACATCATATCTTCAAGGAAAGCGAGTTGCTTCTCATCGATAAATAACATTAGTTCGCCAGCTTCTCGAAAATCGGTCTGTGCGGCAAATAGTGTCATCGACGCTAAGCGATCATCGTTATTACGCGCCATCGTCGCTGCAGTAATGGCTAGCAGCGTTCCGCCTAAACAGTAGCCGACACCATGTACCTTCTGATTGGGAATGAGGTGCCGGATAATATCGAGACTCTCTGAAATGCCTTGCTGGCGATAGTCATCCATGCCGATATTACGATCCTCGGCGGTTGGATTACGCCAGGAAATCATAAACACGGTATGACCATGATCAACCAGGTACTTGACTAGCGAGTTGTGAGGTGAGAGGTCGAGGATGTAATACTTCATGATCCACGCTGGCACGATCAGCGTCGGAATAGCGTGCACCTTATCCGTGGTAGGCGTGTACTGGATCAGTTCGATCAGATGATTGCGATACACGACTTTACCTGGTGTGATCGCTACATCCTGCCCGACTATATACTCTTCAGTACCGGCTGGCCTTTTGCCAAGATAATGATTCTGGAGATCTTCATAGTAGTGTTGCATTCCCTGAACCAAGTTGGTCCCTCCGCTGAAAAAGGTGTTTTTTAATACAACGGGATTAGTCATTAAGTAGTTGGAGGGTGAAAACACGTCAAGCCATTGGCGAGCGCCAAACTCTACGGCCCGCTCGTGATGAGGGGAGAGACCACTGACGTTGGTAGTGGCGTTGTACCACCACTGCTGCTGCAGCAGAAAACCTTGGTAAAGCAAGTTATAGGGATAGTAGCGCCAGCTAGGATCGCGAAAACGTCGGTCTTGAGGTAAGGGGTCAATACAAGGGCTCGCATTTGGGTCAAAGGCCGAATGGCTAGCCCAAGATAACAAGCGGAGCTGTTTCTTGATGGCTTTTTGCAGTAACAAAGATTGCGTTCCGGGCGAAAGCGCCGTGCTAGATAGCCAGTCCAAGTAAGTTAACATTACTGATGCCGGAGAAATGCCCAATGTCATTCCAGCCAGTGAAGCACGCACCAGTCTGTCCATATTTTGGTGCTGGTTGTCGTTGAAAAACATGCATATTATCCTTAAAAACCGATGAGTGAGAATCGAAATAGCCATCCAATATTAATCAACCAATATGTAAGATGGTTATGAATATAATTATGATAGTTATTTTTGGCTGTGTATGTAGCTAATGCCCCTTTTTTATAAAGTTGTCTAGGTAAAAAATTTTTAAAATATATTATCTTAGTGAAATTTAAAGAAAAATAAGTGGTTTTTTATCATTATAAAAAAGCGATATTTTTTGCTCTATGTCAATTTTGTCTCAAGATAGTGCTTTTTTGGTATGTTTGTCATGCTTCAAAAGAAGAGTGGCTGGACTATAAATAGAAAGTGGTTTTTAACTATGACTCAGGCCCGTATAAATAAGGAGTATCGAAATGGCAAAATCATCTACCAAGTCTGATGTGTCTGTTCCAGATGCAAGTAAAATGCCTGCCAGTCGCTTTTCAAGCCCATTGGAAGAGTTTGATCGAATGATGGAAGGCTTTTTTGAGCGAAACTGGATGAAACCTTTTTTTAAAGATGATTCGGTAAAAGAGCGTCTTGGTTTTTTTGGGCAGCACAATCCAAAAGTGGACATTATTGATCGTGAAAAAGAAATTATCGTGCGTGCTGAAATGCCAGGGGTTGATCGTAAGGATTTAGTCATTGAAGTCACAGAACATTCCTTGATGTTGAAGTGTGAGCGTTCTGGTAAGGCAGACGAGAAAAAGGATGAATATTATCATTCAGAAATTTGGCAAGGTTCTTTTTCAAGAACGATTGGTTTGCCTGTTGAGGTAGATACGCAACATGCAGACGCCAAATTTAAAGACGGCATACTAACAATAACATTGCCTAAAGTTAAACAACCATTAAGGCGGAAGTTAGAGGTCAGTTGAATATACGTCTTTGTAAAATGTGAAGTGATATCTTCGCTTAGACAGGGTGTCGTAAATAGGTAATGAAATACCATGTTGCGACGAATAATTTATCTATCGAATAAAAGGAATACTGCTATGTTGAAATCAGACGCTCAAATTCAAAAAGATGTACTTGCTGAGCTCGGATGGGAGCCATCCGTTCGTGCTTCAGATATTGGAGTAGAAGTTAAAGGTGGCATTGTAACTTTGGCGGGCCATGTCGATAGCTATGCAGAAAAATGGCATGCTGAAACGGCAGCGCAGCGTGTCAGCGGTGTGAAGGGTGTTGCCATAGAAATTGATGTAAAACTACCGGGTAATGCAAAGCGTACAGATGCGGATATCGCTCGTGCTGTTAAAAACACACTAGAGTGGAATATATTCGTTCCAAATGACCCATTAAAAGTAATGGTTGAAAACGGCTGGGTGACTCTTTCCGGTATGGTGCCTTGGGATTATCAACGTCGCTTAGCGGAAACATCTATACGTTACTTAGCAGGTGTGGTTGGTGTGAGTAATCAAATTGTTATTAAGCCTAACCTTTCTGCTGCGGCAGTTAGAGTTGATATTGAAAACTCACTTAAACGAAAGGCTATCCAAGATGCTAATGCGATTAAAGTGGAAGTCCATGATCACGATGTTAAAATTAGTGGTAAGGTAGATAGTTTAGTGGAAAGAGACTTGATAAACCACGCGGTATGGAACTCTCCCGGCGTATGGACTGTAACGGACAATATAAGAACTTAATTCAGTGGTGCTCAGATATTTTGCAGGGCTATTAGATTGACCGTATTAGTTCGATGGCCCTGCGTGTTTGCATTTTCTTGTTTAACGCCAGACTAAACCTGGAAGGTTTTCTGCACCGAATCCTCTGTAAAAAGGTATATAGTTTTCTCAGGAAGAGTTTTTAGTAGTTGAGTTTGATATGATTTAAAAAGCGTATTATCGCTCATAAGGCAAATAGATAGAGTGTCAAAGTAACTCGAAACTATAAGGAATTCTGGTATGCAGCTGGTCTGCCCTTCATGTGGAACTACTAACCGTATACAAGCCGAACGATTGCACGATTCGCCTGTTTGCGGACGGTGCAAGACTGCGTTGATGAATGCTGAGCCTGTGAGCCTCAGTGATACCACTCTACATAAGTTTATTTCAGGTACAGAATTACCTGTACTAGTAGACTTCTGGGCAGCCTGGTGTGGCCCATGCAAGGCAATGGCACCTAGTTTCGCCGCTACAGCTAGGCAGATGCCAGGGGTTCGATTTGTCAAAGTGGATAGCGACGCCGCACCGGCGGCCAACGCGCTTTACAATATTCGCAGTATTCCCACGCTAATCCTGTTCGAAGGTGGTAAAGAGATAGCACGTCTTGTCGGAGCGTCATCGGAAGCGCAGCTTGTGACTTGGATTCATCAAAACCTAAAAGTCATGCGTCACTAGATTAGGTGTATTCGAACACATGCTGGCAAAGCGACTCCCGGTTCATCATCGGCTCGTAGTGGATTGCTTCTACTTTCATTGAATGGAAGAAGCTTTCCACGCAAGCGTTGTCCCAGCAGTTGCCTTTACGGCTCATACTTTGACGCAACTGATGCGTTCGCAGCCGATCCCGGTAGGCGCGGGAACAGTACTGGCTTCCCTGGTCGCTGTGACAGATCGCTCTTGTGAGGAAATTGCGTCGCCACAATGCCATTTCCAACGCATCGCAGACCAGGTCTGCGGTCATCCTGGTATTCATGGACCAACCGGTGACAGAGCGCGAGTACAGGTCAATGATGACGGCCAGATAAAACCAGCCTTCAGAGCTCATCAAGTACGTGATGTCACCGGCCCATTTCTTGTTCGCGGCGGTCGCCTCAAAGTCTTGCCCCAGTAAGTTGGGCGCCACAGGCAAGCTGTGGTCGCTGTCTGTGGTGACGACGAACTTGCGGGCGGCCTTCGGCACCAACGATAGGCGCCGCATACTGGCCCCTATCGTTTTGACATCATAAGGGTGGCCATCAGCCGCCAGCGTGGCCTGGATGCGTCGGGCGCCATTGCGCCGCTTGCTCTGGGATCAAGCCTTTCCCTGGCTTGCTCCAGTTGGCTGGGCTGAAACCGAGTCTTCTGCCATGTGTAATACCCACTTCGCGAGACCCCGAGCACAGACGCCATCCGGATCACGGAAAACCTGTGACTGTGCTCAAGCATGAAGCTGTAACGCTTCACTTTTGGTTCTTGGCGAAGTAGGTCGCCGCCTTTTTTAATATGGCCAGCTCCTCTTCACGCTCGGCCATTTGGCGCTTCAGCCGGGCGTTCTCGGCAGCCAGTTCAGACTCGCGCTCGGAGACGTTGGCCTTCTTTTTCGCTGCCGAACGCCAACCATAGATCTGCGATTCATGGATACCCAGTTCTCGGGCGGCGCTGGCAACGCTGGTTCTTTCTGCGAGTTTCAGCGCTTCGGCCTTGAACTCATCGGAATAGCGGTTGCGCTTTTGTTTGCTCATCGTGGATCACCTCATAAGCGGATTGTACTCGCTTAACGCGGTGTCCAGAATCAGTGGGGCGGATCAGATCGTCTATACCATGTTATTGAGACATAGTTTTATATTTATTTAGGTAATATGCTTATTACTTTTTTAAATTATACAGTAGACAGGCTTGGGGAAGCACGCGAGATTGGTAAAATCAGTGATGGCGTATTGTCGCATCATGGTTCGAGAGGGGTGGCTAGTGCCTGCCAGCAATGATCTATGTGCTATCGACGTGTATTTTTTTACAACGTTGCGCGTGGAAACGAGGACAACCAAGAATTAGGTACTGTTTTTCTTGCTTGCTGTCGATGATTTGCTGCGGGCAGGGTGCTGTCAGCGTCATTTTGGATAGGCCATCTTGCCATGTTTTAGGCCTGTCACTCGGGGTTTGGCAGGCCAGCGAGACATTCAAATAATGTTGATCTTTTGGCGAACACTATGGCATCGATACGGCAAAGTTGAACGAGTCAGTCAACCAGCAAAAAATGCTTCATTGGTTGCCAATTGACGGCCTTTCCAAATGCAATCAACCTTCACGGAGAAGACTGATTAAGTAGCTCAAGGGATGTAAGATCACTAATGAAATGAAAAAGATAGCGACAATACCGGCGGTTAATGCAACCCAATCAAATAAAGTTGCTACATTGGCAAGTGTTGAATGAGTGAGCCAAGGAACCCAAGCGAGCGCTGATAACCCGATAAGTATGGCGAGCATCGTGGCATACCGACTACGGTGTTGAGTTATCTGATAGCCACGCAGGTAAGCGAGCAGGTGTAGGCTAATGACAACAATGGAGCCCACTACCAGTAGCCATGTGAAGGGTGCAAGCGCATACATTAGTATGGTGAATATACCACTGATGGTCATAGCAGATTCTCCTTTATGCTTGGCCTTCAAGAACGGCGTAGTAAGCGGGCTGCAGCATACGATCTTTCATGACCCAGGTAACCCAAGATTCGTCTTTAGGGTCAATAAATGGGAAAGACGGCATGAAGGCGAAGTCGTCCGCGTATCCAAACTCCACCAACATGGCTTTGCCGATCCCCGTGATCATGGGGCATGAGGTATAGCCAGTGTGGCGTGCAGATGGGAGGTTGCCCTGCATGACGGAAAGCAGGTTTTCTTCTACAACGGGTGCTTGCGCCTTGACACTAGCAGCCGTTTTGTTGATGGGCGCACCAATGACATCACCAATGCCAAACACTTCGGGATAGCGATTGTGCTGCATGGTATGGATATCGACGTCTAACCACTCGCCTCTGAAAGGGCCATCCTGAGCAATGAGAGCGCTGTTTTTGATAAAATCGTGAGCGCTCATGGGAGGTACCACGTGAATAAAATCATAGTCTGTGATTACGGTTGGCAGATTATCACGTTTGAACTCAGCTTCACGTAGTTCATGGTGCGAAGTGAACTCGCTTTCAGGTCCAACAAAAGCAAACTCAGCCTGTTTGGCTTGCGGGTCGATGGCAGATAAGCGGTAATGATGACGCCGTTTGACCCCCTGCTCATCAAACCGCTGCTTAACAAACTCATCTACCCATGGCTGGGAAAATAGATCGGTGCCAGGAGCCATATATTCCACGGCAAAACGCTCCCTACGGCCAGATTCTTCCAATCGACTAAGTGTCGTAAACGTCATTTTAAGTGGCGCACCTGCACATTTCACAGGGGTGGGTGCCGCTGTAAAAATGCCCTTTCCTTGGCCGCTTGCTAGCCAACTTTCGATGGTTTGATTGGTGCGAGACGCGCCTTCAATGCTGGCGTATACGCTGCCAATCCCGTGCTGACCTATCAGTTCTGGCGACATGCCATCAATTAAGCCGTAATTTAATTGAATGCCTGTGGCAACAATCAAGAAGTCATATTCAATTGTTGAACCACTAGCCAGACCAATACGTTTGTTGTCTGCATCAACGCTGACTGCAATCTCACGGACCCAGTTAACACCTCGCGGCATAAAGTCTGCGTTAGGACGCATCGTTTTGCCGGCGTTCCAAACGCCGGAAGCAACCATTGTCCAGCCGGGTTGGTAGTGATGAGTTTCTCTTGGTTCTACCAACGTGATTTTGCCTCCTCGTAGCCGCCTGGTGAGTCGGCTAGCCATCGCAATACCCGACGCGCCACCCCCAAGTATCACTACATGGGCCTGAGTGTGTAGCGTGCTAGCAGATGTCATGCCGGCTGGCAGCAAACAACCAAATCCCATTCCAGACCCTACCTTTAGCAAATCTCGTCGGCTTAATAACAGTAGCTTCTGCATGACGTCTCCTATGGCGCAACCTTTCTATATTTTTTAAGAATAACGTTATTCTATTATGTCCAATGCATAGAAAGACGCAATACCTACTTCGTCCTATAAGCGCCTTAAAAATCTAATCTGAAGGTTGGTCAGAGATAAATAGGAGGGAAAGGTGTACATAAATTTTAGCTAAAATACGTGTCGGTCAAGGTGCCATGATGAAATAAGTAGTTGTAATTTATTAATTTTTTAAATTTTCTCGAAGCTCTTAAGTGCAAGAGGTTCTCAGTCCACTCTAACCGTATGAACGACATACCCGATTATGAGGAATGAGGGTTAAGCACTTTTTCCGGTGCAGGGTCGCTCCACCGTTCTAGCTTCCATTCTGGATCCGTACCGCAAGGGCAAAGAGAAAAGGGCTCATCAGACCCTTGTGTATGCTCACCAAGCTTCACATAAAAACACGACGAGTTACTTTCGAGTGAGTGAGGTTGTACCGACCATTGGCCTCCCTATCAGGCTTATTACGTCACACTATTTGCTAGTTATAACAAAAAGAGCTATCGTTATTCCTGTTAATCTTTCACCCTTCAGGAGCTCAGCATGCCTAACGAAACCTTCCAGCCAGTAATGCCGCAAATTAACCGCCCGGCGCCAGCGTTCACCGCAAAAACGACCCATGGAGAAAAATCGCTCAGCGACTATCAAGGAAAGTGGCTGGTGTTATTTGCCCATCCTTCGGACTTCACCCCGGTGTGCACCACGGAGTTTTCAGCGTTTGCCAGCTACACGGAACAGTTCAAAGAGGTCAATGCAGAGCTATTAGGCCTATCAATCGATAGCATCCACTCGCATATCGCCTGGACACGCAGCATTAAAGATAACTTCGGTGTTGAGATTACCTTCCCGATTATTGCGGATCTCAATATGAAGGTGGCGCACGCCTACGGCATGATTCAGCCAGGTGCCAGTGATACAGCAGCGGTACGCGCGACTTTTGTGATTGATCCAGAAGGTATTCTGCGGGCCATGCTGTACTACCCCATGACGAACGGTCGGTCGGTAGAAGAGGTGTTGCGGCTGGTTAAATCATTACAAACCAGCGATGAACATGGCGTTGCAACACCGGAAGCCTGGCTACCCGGGCAGCCTGTCATCGTGCCGCCACCTCACACCTGTGAAGATGCGGAGGCCCGCCAATCGAAAGGGTATGACTACACCGACTGGTACTTCTGCAAAAAGACACTTTAATTGTCGCCGCTCGCCAGGTTTGAACAGCTCACCTTATAGGAGGAAACGAAATGAACACTTTTGCACTTTCAAAGCATACCGGCGTAGGCACACCGGATGTGGCCGGTTTCTTCGATCCGCGTACCTTTAGCATCCAGTATGTGGTGAGTGACCCTGACACCAAGCAGTGCGCAATTATCGACCCTGTGTTGGATTATGACGAAAAGTCCGGCGCGACGGCCACACACCACGCCGATGAGCTACTGGCCTACGTCAAAAGAGAGGGCTTGTCGGTGGTGTGGATTCTCGATACTCACCCTCACGCGGATCACTTTTCTGCGGCTCATTATTTAAAGCAACAAACCGGCGCGTCCACGGCGATTGGTCAACAGGTCACCAAAGTGCAGGCGCTATGGAAAGATATCTATCACTGGCCAGAGATGCCGACCGATGGCCGTCAGTGGGATAGACTGTTTAACGAGGGCGACACTTTTAAGATTGGTGAACTGGATGCTCGCGTGCTTTATTCGCCTGGCCATACGTTGGCATCAATTACTTACGTGATTGGTGATACGGCCTTCGTGCACGACACCCTGTTCCAGCCAGACTTTGGCACTGCACGAGCAGATTTCCCCGGTGGCGATGCAAGAGTGCTATGGCACTCCATCCAGCAGATTCTAGCGCTACCCGCTGATACCAGGCTATTCACCGGCCATGACTATATGCCCGATGACCGCGAGCCGCAGTGGGAAAGCACCGTCGCTGAGCAGCTTGGAAGTAACCCTCACTTGGTCAATATGAGTGAAACGGATTACATCTCTCTACGCCACCAGCGTGATAGCGAACTACCTATGCCCAAGCTGATTTTGCACGCCCTGCAAGTCAATACGCGAGGCGGGCGTCTGCCTGAGCCGGAAGCTAACGGTAAGCGCTATCTAAAGATCCCACTGAATGCCTTGGAAGGCGCCGCCTGGGATTAAGTTGTCTACTGTCGAAGGAGCCACATCATGCAAACACAGCCTTTAGAAACGGATATCGAGATTACCTCAGCGCTCACGGTAGAAGAGCTTGAGCAAGTTAAAGCAAATGGCTTCAAAACGGTGATTTGTAACTGCAAACCTGGAGAAAGCGCTGAGTTTCCTGATGAAGATGCCTACCGTAAAAAAGCCGCGGATATTGGCCTTCAGTGGGTGCATATTCCCGTCACACCCGGTGACTACAGCCAAGCAGATGTAGCCGCCTTTGCTGATGCAATGCAGCGGCTCCCGCGGCCTATTTTGGCATTCTGCCGAACGGGAAAGCGTGCGACTCATCTATGGGCCTACGCTAAGCGCCACAGCGAACAGTGCGACCTTGCTGAGCTGTTTAATGCTGCAAAATCAGCAGGCTTTGATTTGGAAGAGCATCGACAAGGGCTTGAAGATCAGAACGCTTAATAGGGCGACGATGCTCGTCGCCATCAGTTTGAATCGGCAAACGGATAAGACCCATGATTATTGAGCGTTGGGTGCCGCTGGTTGGTTGGCTACGTCGCTATAACCGGGAGCTGTTTTCTCGGGATGTGTTGGCAGCGGTTATTGTGACACTAATGCTGGTGCCCCAGGCGCTGGCTTATGCCTTATTAGCTGGGCTTCCTGCCGAGATGGGGCTCTATGCCAGCATGCTTCCATTGGTGCTGTACGCCATCTTTGGCACTAGCGCTAGCTTAGCCGTAGGGCCAGTGGCCGTGGCGGCGCTCATGACCGCATCGGCGTTAAGTGGTTTTGCTAGCCCTGGCAGTCCAGATTATATCGGAGCTGCGCTAGTTTTGGCCGTACTATCGGGACTGATCTTAATTGCCATGGGCGTTCTTCGGCTGGGCTTTTTGGTCAACTTCTTAAGCCACCCAGTGATTTCAGGGTTCATCACGGCGTCGGGTATTCTGATTGCTATAAGCCAGCTAAAGCACATTTTAGGTGTTGAGGCATCAGGCCATAACGTTATCGACCTGCTTGGGGCGCTACTGGGTCAGTGGCATCAGGTAAATATGACGACTCTGTTGATCGGCTTGGGTGTATGGGGCTTTCTGCTGGTGAGCCGCAAGCGATTAAACAAATGGCTGACAGCTATTGGCATGTCTGCCAGCACTGCTGGCCTTGTCGTGAAAGCTGCACCCATCTCAGCGGTGGTTGTCACGACGTTGCTTGCCTGGGGATTAGACGTTAAAGAGCGTGGTGTCGATCTGGTGGGCGCTGTGCCCAGCGGCTTGCCTGACATTGCGCTTCCCAGCCTAAATTCATCACTCTGGTTTGGGTTACTACCCGCAGCACTTCTGATTAGCCTGGTGGGCTTTGTTGAATCGGTGTCAGTCGCGCAAACTCTGGCGGCTAAACGGCGCCAGCGTATCGATCCCAACAAAGAGTTGATTGCCTTGGGAATGGCTAATGTAGGAGCAGGGGTGAGTGGTGGCTCGCCAGTATCTGGCGGTTTTTCACGTTCGGTCGTCAATTTTGAAGCAGGCGCGGCAACGCCGATGGCAGGTGCGTTCACAGCATTTGGCATCATGCTTTCCACGTTACTGCTAACTGACCTGCTGGCGTTTTTGCCCAGAGCAACCTTGGCGGCCACTATCATTGTGGCGGTCGGCACGCTGATTGACTTACCTGCCGTTAAGCGTACCTGGCAATACTCCCGCAGCGACGGTGTGGCTATGTTGGCTACCCTGTTGCTTACTTTGTTGCACAGCGTTGAAGTCGGTATTACCAGCGGTGTAATGCTGTCTCTGGGGCTTCATTTGTACCGCACCAGCCAGCCCCATAGCGCTGTCATCGGTCGTGTGCCAGGCACAGAGCACTTCCGTAACGTCAAGCGACATCAGGTCGAAACTAACAAGTGCGTAGCGCTACTGCGCATTGATGAAAGCCTATACTTTGCCAATGCCCGCTACCTGGAAGACACCGTATTGGCGTTGGCTGCTCGCTCTCCATGGTTAAAGCACATAGTGCTTACATGTCAGGCAGTTAACTTGATTGACGCATCAGCGCTTGAAAGTTTAGAAGCGATCAACACGCGGTTGAAAGATGCTGGAGCCACGCTGCACCTGGCAGAGGTAAAAGGCCCAGTAATGGATCGATTAAAACACACGCATTTTTGTCAGGAGTTAACTGGGCAAGTGTTTTTTACCACCTTTGATGCTTGGCTGGCGCTTGCCCAACCAAGTGAGCACATCGCGCCATCCTTGCCAAGCAAAGCTTAGGAGATATTGGTATGCAGCAGCGAGACGTCAAGATAGCCATTATCGGAGCTGGGAGTGCCGGGCTTAGCGCTTGGCACGCCGCGCGCAAGCATACCGACGATGTCGTGCTGATAGAAGCCGGCAACTATGGCACGACCTGCGCCCGCGTGGGATGTATGCCCTCAAAGCTACTCATTGCCGCCGCCAATGCGGCACATGCCGCACGTAAAGCTGACATGTTTGGGATCACTGTTAACGAGGTAGGAGTCAATGGCCAAGCGGTGATGGCAAGAGTCAAACACGAGCGCGATCATTTCGTAGGTAATGTACTGAAATCAATGAAAACGATTCCGGCGTCTCACCAATTGCATGGTCACGCACGTTTTATTGATCCACATACGCTGATGATTGGTGACCATACCAAGCTTACGGCAGAAGCCATCATCATTGCCACGGGGTCGCGGCCCACATGGCCGAAGCTATTGGAAGGCGCTGGCGATCGGCTAATCACCAATGATGATGTGTTTAATTGGAATACGCTGCCTGAATCGGTCGCTATTGTGGGTCCCGGTGTCATTGGCATGGAACTCGGTCAAGCGCTTAGTCGGTTAGGGGTTAGAACCCGCACGTTTGGCGTTGGCGGTGTCATTGGGCCTTTTCAATCTGAAAAATTGCGCCAGCTGGCAGACGAGACATTTAATCGCGAGCTGTATCTGGATGCTGATGCCTCACTTGACAGCATTGAACGCAGGGAAAGCAACGTTGCCATTACGTTTTATGAACGTGAAAGTCGGCAAAAACTCGCCGAAACATTCGATTATGTCCTTGCCGCAACCGGGCGTCGGCCAAACCTGGATCAGTTAGATATCAGGCAGGCCGGGCTCAAGCTGAATGAGCACGGCGTGCCAGAATTCAATCGTTTCACTCTGCAATGCCTAGATGTACAGAGCGCCCCGAGCCATATATTTATCGCTGGTGATGCAAATCAGTCGGCACCTCTTCTACACGAGGCCATTACAGAAGGAAAAATCGCAGGCCGAAACGCCGCTTTTCTGGATGATGTGCAAGTGGGACAGCGCAACGCTCCCCTTGCGATTGTGTTTACCGAACCCCAGATGGCGATCGTTGGTGAGAGTCGCGATACGCTAGACAAGCGCTATGGCGGCTGTGGCTGCATCGCTGAAGGCAACGTTTCCTTTGCTGATCAAGGGCGGGCACTGGTTATGGGTGAAAATATGGGTTATTTCGAGCTCTATGCAGAGCACGGCAGCGGGCAGTTCCTGGGAGCTGAGCTCTTCGGTCCGCAGGTTGAGCACATGGCCCACTTACTCGCCTGGTCACTGGAACAGAAGTTAACCGTCAGCCAGATGCTTGCAATGCCCTTTTACCATCCGGTACTTGAAGAGGGATTAAGGTCAGGATTACACGATTTACAAGCAAATCTTCGACAGGGGCCTGCCATTACTGAACGTTGCATGGAGTGTGGTCCAGGCGATTAAGGGCATGTTTCAACTACCGAACGCTTTATCTAAATCGACCTGGTTTATCAGCGCGTTGTTTCAGTAGATCAAAGCAGGGTATTCCCACCATCAAACACCCAAACATGTCTATGAGCAAGCCCGGGCTATGTGACCAGAGGAGATGAATTGATGACCAAGGTGCGTCCTTCACGACTGCAGAACTTCCCCATTTCCTGGTTTGCCACTGTGATGGGAATGACTGGGTTCACCATTGCTTGGCACCGGGCGGAGGACTTGCTGGGTCTTTCTGTAAAATTCAGTCCGATATTACTTGGCCTGACGGGAGTCACATTTGTTGTTTTGCTGGTGCTCTATCTAACCAAGGCGTTGAAATATCCCGGTCAGGTTAAAGCCGAATTTGCTCATCCGGTAAAAGTTAACTTTTTCCCCACTATATCCATTGGTCTGATTTTATTGAGCATTGCGCTTTTACCATACAGCAACGCCGTGTCCTTTACGTTGTGGAGTGTCGGCGTGGTCCTTCACCTCGGCTTCACGCTTTATGTTCTCTCTGCTTGGTTGCACCAGACTCACTTTGAAATTGCTCACATCAATCCGGCCTGGTTTATCCCTATCGTAGGCAACATTCTTGTACCCATTGCAGGTGCGCAGCATGCTTCTATGGAAATCTCCTGGTTTTTCTTCAGCATCGGGTTGGTTTTCTGGGTGGTACTGCTGACCATCATTTTCTACCGAATGTTCTTTCACCAGCCCTTGCCGTCGAAGCTTTTGCCTACGTTGTTCATCCTGATTGCACCGCCGGCTGTTGGGTTCATCTCATGGTTTCAACTGGTGGGAGAAATCAATCCCTTGGGTCGCATTCTCTATTACTTCGCTCTGTTCATGACGCTGATGTTACTGACACAGACAAGACGGTTTCTAAAGCTGGAATTTTTCCTGTCTTGGTGGGCGTATTCGTTCCCCATGGCGGCGATTACCATTGCTAGCTTTTTGATGTATGAACAGTTGCAGCTGCCGTTCTTCAAGGGCCTGAGCGTGGGTCTTCTGGGACTATTGACGGGTCTGATCGGCATTCTGGTTATCAAGACGGCCCAAGCCGTAAGGGCACAGGCGATCTGTATTCAGGATTAAGCCTTAAACGTTCGAAATTTTGATATTGCTTAAGGGTTTTTATGCAAGGTGTCACACAGGACGGAGAACAATCGTTTCTGATTATTGGGGGAGGTATAACCGGGCTCTCGCTAGCTCTTGAGCTCGGTCGCCACAATAAATCCGTGACTCTGGTTGAGGCTGACGAACAATTGGGGGGGAATATACGGTCAGTGACTGAGCAGGCATGGCACATGGAACTCGGCCCTAATACGCTGATGGCAAAGCCCTCGTTATATAAGCTGATAAATTCACTGAACCTAACGGAAAAAGCCATCTTTCCGCCAGAAGCCAGTCGGAAGCGTTACGTCGTCAAGGACGGAAAACTCATTGCGCTGCCTGATGGCCTTAAGTCTGCGTTAAAAAGTCCGCTTATAGGATTTGAAGGCTGGCGCCACTTGCTTACGGAACCTTTCCGAAAACCAGCGTCGCATGAAGAAACACTTGCCGCCTTCGTGCGAAGACGCCTTGGGCAAAATATTCTCAGTCACTTTGTAGACCCGTTTGTCTCTGGCGTCTATGCAGGTGCGCCAGAGCGCCTGTCAGCGAAAGCTGCTTTCCCTCGCCTTTATTACCTTGAGCAAGCACACGGATCATTGCTGCGTGGCGGAATAGCTCAAATGCGCAACAGCAAAAAAAAGCGCGCTAAAGATCATGAGGTTGGTTTCCCTGAGGAGTGGCGTGGCAAGCTTGTTAGCTTCCCAGGAGGGCTGTCTACCTTGACCAATGGCATCAGACATGAGCTGGAGCGGCTGCCCAACGTTCGTCTCGTGACCGGAAGCCGAGTGGAAAAGATCAATCGCGAGAATCACACATGGCATGCCGTCGATCAGAAGGGGCAGGCTTTTGCTGGTCATAAGCTAATACTGACAACACCCGCAAGCGTCAGTGGGTCGCTCCTGAGCAACGTAAACGCTGAGCTTCAGTCAGAGTTGGAAAGCATTGTCTACCCACCACTTGCCGCCGTCGTACTGGGGTATCCCGAACGTGCTGTTAAACACCCGCTGGATGGCTTCGGCATGCTTATTCCCAGCAAAGAAAAAAAGCACACTCTGGGTGTCTTGTTCTCTTCCACTCTTTTTCCGCAACGCGCGCCCAAAGGACACGTGCTTTTTACTTGTTTTATAGGTGGTCGCAGAAACCCGGCGGTTAGCGACCAGTCAGATGAACAGTTAGTGAACACTGTCAGCTCAGACATCAGCCAGCTGCTCGATATCGACGCACAGCCGGTCTTTACGAAAGTCGCGCGGTGGTCGCAAGCGATTCCGCAGTACGACATTGGGCATTTAGCGCGGATAGCCAAAATCGATCAAATTGCGCAGACGTGCGCAGATCTTCATTTGATAGGGAACTGGCGTGATGGCATCAGTGTAGGAGACTGTATCGATAATGGTCATGCCATGGCACAGACATTACTTGGCGCTGAGACGCACACTGGCACTGCGGCCGCCGTCATCGAATGAAATATGACCCGCAGTCAGAATCGGCTTCACAAGCTCCGCGGATAGCGGCATCCCTAAGGTTGCCTGGCGTTTACTGCCCGGAGTTAGGCTCTGTCTGAAAACTGGCTGCGCTCGACCATACGGCGTTAAAAATCAGCTCAAAGTACTCATTTACACTACGTAAACTCCGTCTTTTCGCCGATTTTTGCCTTGTCTGGCCTTCGCTCGCCGACTTTTCAGACAAGGCCTAAACTACCCCGATAAAGCGTTATTACCGGGGTATTGATATGCTTGAATTAATTCTTTAACAGGGTCTCGATCTTGTCGTGATTTGGAACGCTACCACTGTGCACGAGCTTGCCGTCGATAGCCACGCCTGGCGTCGACATGACTTTATAGCTCATGATGGTCCCCGGATCGGTGACTTTTTCAACCGTGACCTCAATACCTAGATGGTCAGCGACGCTCTGAATCTGTTCGGCAGTGTTGACACATTTCTTGCAGCCAGTACCCAGAACTTCAATCTTCTTCATTTTCGATGCTCCTCTTAGATCAGTGTTCCGCTGAACAGCCAGGGGCTAAGCAGATTGATTAGCCAGCCTACAACCATGAAATTGGCCAGAAGGATGACAAAAATGATGCCCAGCAGTCGCCACTGCATGACCTGCTTGAGCATAATGAACTCGGGAAAGCTGGCGGCCACAGTGCTCATGCAGAACGCCAGGGTGGTGCCGACTGGCAGTCCCTTGAGGATCAGGCTCTCCATTACCGGAATCACGGCGGTGGCATTAGAGTAAAGCGGCAGGCCCGCCAACACGGCTACGGGAACGTTCCACCACTGACCGCTACCCAGGTTGTCGGCGAACCAGCTGTCCGGCACGAAACCATGCAGGGCAGCCCCTAGGCCGACGCCAATAATTACCCACTTCCAGATCCGGCCGACGATCTCTTTGAGTTCGTCGCGCGCAAAGACGTGACGGTCTTTAATCGTCAGCGTTTTCGCATCAGGGGGCGAGTCATCTTTGTGGGGAGTCTCTGCTGCCTGCTGGTAGGCTTTTGCAGCAAAGTCCTTGAGCCACCGTTCTCCCTTTAACGTATCCAAGATCATGCCACCACCGATGCCCACCGCCATGCCAATAACGACATAGACCAGGGTGAATTCCCAACCCAGTAGACTCCAAAGCATGATGACCGCCACCTCGTTGATGATCGGCGAGGTGAATAGGAAAGCCATGGTGATGCCCAGGGGGATCCCAGCGCTGGTAAACCCTAGAAACAGCGGAATGCTGGAGCAGGAGCAGAAGGGCGTTATGGCACCGAAACCGGCACCAAGTCCATAACCCGCGAATCGGTTCTTCTGCTGAATGTAGTGCCGCACCCGTTCGAGATCCAGCGAGGCACGTGCCAGCGCGATGATATAGATCATCACCACGAGCAACGCGAAAATCTTGGTAGTGTCCTCGACAAAGAAGTGCAGCGAGGCGCCTAGTTTGCTCGCAGGATTCAGACCGGCAAGGCCGTAGATGAGCCAGTCGGCCAACCAAGTAAAGACCTCAAGCATAATCAGCGTCTCTCTGTTTAATAGGAGTTTTCACACAAGAAGACGCAGCAGCAGGCAAAAGGATGCAGTCTGGCTATAAATTTTTTCCTATTCGTCTTGAGCACGATGACAACAGAGGTGTCCCTGCTCATCGAAGACGATGCCGCATTGCGCAATCAGCCGCTTACGCAGGCGCTGCCGTGCACGGCGAAGCCTCGCCTTGGTAGCCGACAGGCTCAGGCCTTTGTGTCTGGCATAGTCCTCCTGCCTGAGGCCCTCAATATCGCACTGCCACAGAATGTCGTGATCCTCGGCGTTGCAGTGGGGCAGAGCGCGGGCGATGCAACCGGCAAGACTGTCTATTGGTGGGATGCTGGCGCCGTCGGGCGCACTTGATTCGGGAACTTCGCCGTATACTAGGCGCCCATCGCGGCGCTGGCGGTCGATTAATTGATGTTTCACTACTTTAAAGAGCCATGCCTTCGGCGAGGCGAGTTGGCAAAATGTTGACCGATTCAACAGTGCTTGGGTGTAAGCATGCTGAAGCACATCGTCGGCCATATCTTGGTCGCTGCAGTGTTTAATTAGAAATAAACGTAACTCGCGGTGATGTTTCTGCCAAGCGGCTTCAATACACGGGGCTTTGATTGAGTTCACGAAAATAGCTCCATTAATATCTGTATGAATGAACCTTCTCAAGTGTGCCCCCCCTGGTCCCAACCGCCACACGGCTATTTACACACAGCATAACCATCGATTGACGAAACCATCTTATCAGCAGATTTCGCCACCACTTCATAAGATCGGCTGTGGATAAGAATGCACCTCATGGTCAGTGATGGCTTGAACGTAGTTGGTATCTAACCGCGCCCTCTATCGGCGCGGTTTTTTACACCTCAAAAGTAGTTGATTGCTGATCATAATCTGTAGATCACGACTTCTGTTTGTTAAAGCCTGACATTGTTTGACTTGGGTCAAGCTGCGACGTCTTGTCTCGTGTGCCAGCTCAGTAAGAGGACTAGAATAGATTTTATGGCTATTTCGTTAGAGGAAAAAGTTATGAAAAAATCGAAAGTTTTGCTCTTGATCGGCTTAGGAATCTCGATGTCTCTAAGCACCAGTCTCGCGTATGCAGAAGAAGCAGAGGCTTATCGTGAGACGAAGCTGGGATTGTATCTTTCAGCCGAAGAAGCTTATGAATTAATACAGGAAGATGACAGTGCTGTGCTGATCGACGTGCGTGACCCCATAGAAATTAAGTTTACTGGCTTCGCTGAGCCCACTGATATACATGTGCCCTGGGTACTAGCTGATCGGGAGCAATTTGATGATGCATCAGAAACATGGCCTTCTAAAAAGAATACCGGGTTCAAGTCGCAAGTTAAGGCTGAAATTGAAGCTTTGGATGTAGACCAGAATGATCCAATTATCGTTATGTGCCGCTCGGGGGCCACACGAAGTGCTCCTGCTGTCGATGTAATTACCGATATGGGATACAGCGAAGTCTATTCTGTCACCGATGGTTTTGAGGGTTCAAAGCTGGAAGATGGTGACTCTCGGGGCGTAAGAGCCAAGGATGGATGGCGTAATTCAGGCCTACCATGGAGCTATAAAATTAACCCTGATGTTGTGTGGAAACCTGAGAATTGATGTTCTGCTGCTTAATCGGTTCTTAAGTAAATGATCATCGGACGCTAATTGACCCAATGAGGTATATATATGAACTTCAAGGCAACCATCAGACTAACAATTATGATGATGCTTATCAGTTTATCGGGTCACGCAATAGCTGATAACCCCTCAGGTGACCAACAGAAAGACGAGGCATTAGTGATTCTCACTAGCGACTCTCTCCAGACTCAAGGCATGGTGATGATCCTGGCGAACGCCATGCTGGAGCAGGGTACTGATCTGGATATGTTGCTCTGCGATGCCGCGGGTCATCTAGCGGTAGAAGGATACGAAAGTGCGGATGCTATTGCCACACCGCCAAGTAATCCGGCAGGCCAAGTGAAGCCAGAAGGTATTCTAAAAATGCTGATAGAAAATGGTGCAGACGTCGATGTTTGTGCCATTTATCTGCCTAACAGCGAATATGACGAAAGCAACCTTCTTGAAGGTGTAGGTGTTGCGACGCCGGAAAAGATTGGACAAAAGATGAGTGACCCAAGCATCCCCGTTCATAGCTTCTGAACATTAATGGTAATTCTGAGGAGATAAATATGAAAAGCAATGTAGGCGGTATTGATAAGATTTTACGCATATTGATAGGTGTGGTGCTCATGCTATTAGCTCTTTTTGGCACTATTGGCGTTTGGGGCTGGATTGGCTTAGTGCCGCTGGCAACAGGGCTGTTCAATTTTTGTCCGGCTTACAAGCTGCTCGGTATCAATACATGTAAACGTGCGTAGCTGGTGTTAGTTATACTACTAAGTATTAAATGAATTGCGTCCATCTCTTAAGTGATGGATGCTTTTTTGGGCAATTGATTTGGCAGTACCGTCAACAAAACCTTATATAAATTTATTTCAATATATGCCGTGCTGAAATGCATACATAGCAAAAAACGCTAATGCTACCGTGGTCGCCGCGGCATTAGGCGAAGCATCTTTAAAAGCATCGGGTATCAGTTCGGCAAACACCATCCACATCATGGCCCCTGCAGCCAGTCCAAGGCCGATCGGCAAAAAAGGCGCGAACCAAGTTACGAATATGAATGCAGGAACTGCCATCAATGGCTGTGGCAAGCTAGTGAAAATACTCCACCCTGCGGCTTTTAAAACCGACATGCCGCGGGGAATCAATACCAAACTGATGGCCAGTCCCTCAGGAATGTTATGGATGGCAATTGCTGCGCTAATAAATAGGCCAAGTGACTCATCACCGCCAAAAGAGACACCGACGCCCACTCCTTCAGCAAAAGAGTGAATTGTCATTATACCTAAGATGAGTAGTGCCTTGCGCGCGCTAGCGCCACTTAATTCGCTTACATTAGGCGTACCGCGTCGTTCAATCAATTTATCTGACACGACGACCAGCAGTAAGCCTAAAGCCATACCTAGCAACGTCAGCCAGGGGGCTTCTCGGCTTCCCTCACCAACCAAGCTATGGCTTGCGGCTAGCATTAACCCTGCGGCCAATGCATTGAATATACTTAGCCAAAAAGGACGGAAATTCTTTACAAAAAGAAACGGTAACGCCCCTAATCCGGTAGCAATAGCCGTAATCATTGCAGCCGCAAACACAACCCAAAGTGTGATCTCGATGGACATTTTGTCCCCTTTCCTTGTTAGCACGTCTTCGGAGCGAAGCTCTCTGCTTTGTCGGAGGGCGAAAATGTTGATACTACTTCATTGGTTTCAGGCAGTAGAGTCGAAAAAAATCAAAGCCGGTATCCATGCCAAGGTGGAGTACCTATTTCTGTACATCAAACAAGTCTTGGCTACAGCAAAGTCCGTTAACGCGGCCAGGCCAAAAATCCCACCTTCTGCACTTGTTGGCAGCGCTCAGCAACTTGCAGGTTGGTGAAAAATGCCTACCGGCTTAGGGCTGGTGTGCCCGTTTTCCGCCCAATGGTTGGGAAACGGGCAAAACACACAAATGACGGGAGAAGGGTGCCTGAACTTGCGGTCTTTTTGTTGAATCAGGCGGATGTTCACGAAGATCGGCAGTTATTCAGACCTTCTCTAATTGTAGGTATTAACATCGTTACGTTCCCCTTCGCGCCAGACCCAAATATTGAATAGGCCGTATAAGATAGCAATAATAGGCGTTATGATGGCTATGAACGTCCAGCCCATGTAATCCCACGCAGAAACGTCTAATACACCCATGTAGTACGCGCCTCCTAACCCCCAGGGTACCAGTGGCGAAGTAACGGTAGCTGAGTCCTCACAGGTTCGCGAACATACCGATGGAAGGATTTTTAGCTTGCGATAGGCTGGTACGAACATCCGCCCGGGTATGATGATGGCAATATATTGGCTGGCTGAGAACAGGTTGGTTGCCAATGATGATAGGACGTGGGTAACAATCAGCCCACGCGAATTGCTCACCAGTTTGCCCATTTTCTCCAATATCACCTCAAGCATACTAGTTTTCTCAAGAAGACCACCAAGGCTCAAGCCGATGAAGCCGAGTGAAATTGTCCACATCATTTCCTGCAGGCCACCACGACTGAATAGGCTGTCTAACGTTTCAATACCGGTTTCTGATACATAACCATCGTTCATGTAGTTCATCATGCTGCCTAGTGCAACATCCTGAGTAGTTACTGCGAGTCCTGCCCCCAGCAGGCTACCGATAACCATAACGGCAAGTGCATTGACGCGTCGATAGGCCAAAACAATCACTACCAACGGAGGGAGAAAGGCTAACAGGCTGACAGAAAAGTTATTGCGGATACCTTCAAGTAGTTCTTCTGTTCGGGAAATATCAGATCCTTCACCATCAAACTGCATCCCGATGAAGAAGAATAGGATGATTGTAATGATCAGCGCTGGGCCGGTGGTATAAATCATTGAGCGGATGTGGTCGAACAAGTCAGCTTCTGCCACACCAGCTGCGAGATTGGTGGAGTCTGATACTGGTGAAATCTTATCACCAAAAATGGCGCCTGAAATTACCGCGCCTGCAGTCATAGCTGGTGGAATATCCAGCCCGTTTCCGATGCCAATAAATGCAACGCCGAATGTGGCTGCGGTAGTCCATGAACTACCTGTAACCAGCGATGCCACTGAACATACAATCACTGCAGTAAATAGAAAAAAGGAGGGGTTGATCAGCTGTAAGCCGAAATAGACCAATAGGGGGATTGTACCGGAAGCAATCCAACTGGCCACAAGTACACCAACCATCATTAGGATCAGCATTGGCAGCATGGCTATCTCGCAGCCATATAGAATGCCCTTCTGGATGTCTTGCCATTCGAAGCCGGAGGCCAGAGCAATGATGGCACAGACCACGATGGCAAAGATTAGTGAGATATGTGTCACCCAGTCTTCACCGAGGATAAAAATCTGCGCAAACATCATGAAACATAAAAAGCCGATTCCAATAATAGCTCCCAAAAAAGAGGGTCGCTTGCTGGAATCTTTTGTTGTCGTTGACATTGTTGTTCTCCCTGTATGGAGTTCGCGTTAACTACCACAAAATGAGGCAGTTTCTAGATGCTTGGTGCTAGCAATGTATTTGTATGCAGATTTGGCGGTTAACAGCGTTCCAGAATGATGGCGACTCCCTGGCCACCGCCAATACAGGCTGCCGCGCAGCCGTAGCGCTGCTGGCAGGATTGAAGAAGTCGGCCAAGGGTGCCAGCGAGGCGGATGCCGGTTGCGCCTAAAGGGTGCCCTAGCGCCATGGCGCCACCCCAGATATTGACGTTTTCAGGGTCAATCGAAAGCTCCCTCATGGTATGTAGCGGCACAGCGGCGAAAGCTTCGTTGATTTCCCACACGCCGATATCCTGCGGTGTCAGCTGCGCCTGTTTCAGTGCTCGCCGAATGGCGGCGGCGGCACCGGCACCCATCTCCTCCGGCTTGACACCGCAGTCGGCGATGGCCACAACGCGTGTCAAGGGGCTAATGCCGTGCTGGCGCAGGGCAGATTCAGACATCAGTAGCGTGGCGGCGGCACCAGAGGTCAGTGGCGAGCTGTTGCCTGCGGTCACGACTCCGCCTTGCATAAATACCGGGTCCAGCCCTGCCAGGCGCTCAGCGCTGGTATCCGCGCGGATGTTGCTGTCCGCGCTTACCGGTTCGCCCGCCGCGTTGTTCAGGGTCAAACGCTCAGCGTCAAAGTGACCTGCTGCGTTGGCCTTGGCGGCACGCTGGTGGGAACTGAGGGCGAGGGCGTCCATTACCTCGCGCGAAATACCGGCAGCCTTGGCCAGGCGTTCGGCGGTCAGCCCCATGTTGAGCACCACATCCAGGGCGAGCCAGTCGGCTTTCTGCAGGGCCGATGGGCTGGTCAGCACACCCTCCTTGAACAGCGCCGGTCCCATGGGCACACGGGTCATGTTTTCCACGCCGGCAGCCATGCCAACCTCGACAGCACCGGCCTGAATTTCCCGCGCGGTGTTGCGCAGCGCAGCAAGTCCTGAGCCACACTGCTGGTCGATTTGGCGGGTAGCACATGCTTCGCCCTGGGGGCCTAAGCGTGTGGCAAGCCACAGTGGGTAACGCCCACCAAAGCTCCACTGCTCTTTTACTGGCAGGGCGCAGCCAATGCTCACATCTTCCACCGCCGTGCCGTCAACGCCGCTACGTGCTAATAAGCCATCGAACACGCTGGCCAGTAGTGCATCGCTGCGGGTATCTGCCCAGGCATCGACCTCGGGTTTGCGGGGGTGCGCGCGGCTGAAGGCGCTACGGGCATAGTCGGCGAGATACACGTCTCTCATGAGTGAGTCTCCTGGTTGTCTGCCATGAGCGCCCAACGATGGATGAACAGGGCATAGGTGGTTAGCACGTGGCGGATCGAGTCAATGTTGACGCACTCGTCTACGCCGTGAATGCGCTGAGCAATCGGGCCGTAGCAGGTGCCGTTGATCTTGCCGGAAACGTGGAAGGCCCTCAGGTCAGTGGTGCAGGTGGACAGATAGTGGGCAGGTGGTTCGCCGAGTAGTGCTTCGTGGCACTCCGAGAGAAGGCGGATGCCTGGGGTGTCGAGATCGACCACATGCCCTTCGGAACGAAAGCCATGGAAGCTGACCTTGGGTGGAGGTGTCGCGTCGTCAAGCTCGGCGTGGCAGGTCATCAGGGTGTCGCAGACCCGCTGCATGGCATCCTCCGGTGACATGCCGGGCGGGAAGCCAACACGCCCTTCCAGAATGGCGTGGGCAGGCACACTGGAGGCCCAGTTGCCCGCATCAACTCGGCCAACGCTAAGGTTGAAAGGGTGAGGATGGTCAACGTAAAGCGCAGGCCGGGGTAAATCATTCATTTCGGCTTCCAGCGCTTTCAGAGCTGGTAGATAGTCCTGCAGGGATTCAATCGCATTGCGCCCGGCGCTTGGGTCGAGCACATGGGCGGGCACACCATTTAGGCGCATCCGAAACCAAAGTACACCCACTTGCCCAGCGTAGATCTGAGCGCCGAAGGGTTCCGGTATCAGTACGAAATCGCCGCTAAAACCTTGATGCAGGCAGGCCAGCGCGCCGTTGCCAGTGCACTCTTCTTCAATTACGGTTTGCAGGGTGAGTGGGAAGTTGATCTCTACACCCGCCTGACGCACGGCTTCAACCGCCATCACCATGGCGGCAATCCCCGCCTTCATATCACCCGCGCCACGGCCATACAGCCAGCCATCTTTTTGCCACGGCTCCCAGGGGGGGCGGGTCCACATATCGATGGGCTCGGCAGGCACCACATCAAGATGGCCGTTGAACACTAAATGTGGTCCTGGCGCGCCAGGGTTAAGGTCTGAAATGACATTGTAACGGCCAGTGCTGGGCCATTCGGTGGGGGCACGATGGGGGTGTTCCTCAAAGCCTGGGGCATCCAATGGCACACGGGTCATTGGCAGGCCCAGGCGTTCAAGGTGGCACTCCATGGTGTCCAGCGCCCCCTGCTCATGGCCGAGTACGCTATAGCCCTGCACCAGATCGCTGGTCATTTCCAGGGTGTCGTCCATCAAGGCATTGCAGCAGGCAATGATGCGTTGTTCGGTGGCGTCGAGCATCAGAATCCCCCTAAACGTGATTCATTAATCAGCAGGGGGGCGTCGGTAGCTTCGCGCAGCGCTTCAACGCTCAGCCCTTCGGCGATTTCTACTACCTCAAGTCCTTCCGGAGTCACATCCATCACGGCTTTCTCGGTGATAATGCGGGAAATACAGCGACTGGAGGTCAGGGGTAACTGGCAGCGGGTGAGAATCTTGGGGTTGCCGTGCTTGTCGTTGTGGGAACACAGCACCACCAGCCGGGCTACTTTCTGGGCCAGCTCCATGGCACCGCCAATGCCTGGCGAGAATTTGCCAGGGATCTTCCAGTTGGCCAGATTGCCTTCCTGATCCACCTCAAAGGCGCCCATGAAGGTAACGTCCACACGACTGCGGCGGATCATCGCAAAGGACGTGGCGCTATCGAACACGCTAGCCCCCGCGCGGGTGGTGATATACGCGCCGCCGGAGTCAATCATGTCGATATCCAGCGCTTCACCTTCGTGGCGGGGGCGGCAGCCCAGCACGCCGTTTTCGGAATGCACCAGGACATTCATGTCATCAGGCAGGTAGTGGAACAGCCGTGTTGGCAGCCCGATCCCCAGGTTGACGATCTGACCGTCGATGACTTCACGGGCGGCGCGGGTCAACATGCGCTGCTGATCAGAGAGCATGGGGGCGTACTCCTTGCTGGTTGGACGCACGGTCGACCTGCACCACATGACTGACAAAGGCACAGGGCGTATGAATGTTGTCGATAGGCAGGTCGCCGGGTTCATCGATGCGGTAGGTTTGGGCAATGACCCGCTCGGCAGCCATGGCCATCAAGGGATTAAAGTTACTGGCCGTGGCGCGATAGATCAGGTTGCCGTAGCGGTCAGCTCGCTCAGCGTGAATCAGGGCAACGTCAGCCTGTAAGGAAGGCTCAATGGCCCAGGTGCAACCTTGCATACTGATTTCCCGGCGGCCTTCGGCAATTTCCGTACCGATGCCGATATCGGTAAGAAAGCCGCCATGGCCAACGCCTGCGCAGCGGATTTTTTCAGCCAACAGCCCCTGAGGATGAAAAATGACCTCCAGCTCGCCAGCATTCATGGCTTCAATGGCTGTTCGGTTTAGGCCTAAGTGAGAAGTGATCAAGCGTTTTACACGGCCTGCCTCAATCAGCTTGCCGATACCGATACTGGGTTCATTGGCATCGTTCTTAATCAGGGTCAGGTTGCGTTGTCCGCTGGCTAGCAGGGTGTTGAGCAACGCAAAGGGCGTGCCTGGCGAGCCAAAGCCGCCGACCATGATGGTTGCGCCATCAGGAATCTCGGCGATAGCCGCGTCAATATCACAGACTTTGTGGTTTAGAAGCGTCATGATGTTCAACGCTCCCTGGAAGATTGTGGATGCAAATCAGGGGCGGTAAGCGCTTGATCAAAACGCGCCATGGCACGCGCTAAGCGTTCCAGAAGGGTGTCAATTTCCTCGGCCTGAATAGTCAGCGGCGGGCAGACCAAGAAATGGTCACCGGCAATACCATCCAGGGTACGGCGGGGGTAGATCAGAAGACCTTCCTGTTTGGCCAATGCGGTGATTTGGGCAAAGCGGTTTTGCTCGGCAGGGAAAGGCTGGCGGGAAGCGCCATCAGCAACCAGTTCGACGCCCCATAACAAACCAGCACCGCGCACTTGGCCGACCCAGTCGTAGCGCTCGGCAAGCCTGCGCAGCCCAGCTTCTAGCTGCGCGCCGCGCTGGCGGGTATTTTCCAGTAAATCTTCGCGCACAATGGCCTCAAGCACGGCCAGACCGGTAGCGCAGGCCAAAGGGTTGCCTGCATAGGTGTGGCCGTGTTGGAAGCCGCCGCTGGCCATGACTGTTTGGACGATAGCGCTGCGGGCGAGCATCGCGCCAATTGGGTAGTAGCCCGCTCCCAATCCCTTGGCGGTGACCAGGATGTCCGGCACCACATCGTAATGCTGGCAGGCAAACCAAGTGCCGGTCCGGCCCACGCCGGTGAGTACTTCATCGGCAATCAGCAGGCAGCCGAATTCATCGCATAAGGCACGAATGCCTTGCAGGTAGCGTTGGCCTAACAGCCGTGCACCGGTGCTGGCACCGCCGATTGGCTCGATGACAAAACCTATCAGTGATTCAGGGCCAACGGCTTCCATGGCGGCGCGGGTCTCTGTCAGGATGCGGTCAACGTGGGTGTCATCATCACACTCCTGATGACGATAGAAATCCGGTCCCGGCACCTTGATGGATGCATGGGTCATGCTGGTGAAAGGCGCTTCCAACGGCTGATAACCGGTCATGCCCAGCGCCCCCATAGTGCTGCCGTGATAAGAAGGACGCAGTGACACAAACTGCTGGCGCTGGGGCTGTCCCAAGGCGAAAAAGTATTGCCGCGCCAGCTTGAGTGCAGATTCCACCGCTTCGGAACCACTGGAAACGAAAAATACCTTGCCTAGCTCAGCGTCAAATAGCTCGACCAGTCGATGGCCAAGCGCAACCGCGGGGGCGCTTTCGAACTGGGTGCGATAAGTGAAGGCAACCTTGTCCATCTGAGCGAGCATGGCGTCACGAATATCCTGGCGGCCATGGCCGAGGTTGCAAGAGATGGCTCCGGAGCAGCCATCCAGATAATCCTTGCCCTGGGTATCCCAGAGTATGACGCCATCAGCGTGGCTGACTTCCGGCAGGGCAGGGCCTGTCTGATAAAACAGCGGAGAATTGGTCATCAAGTAATCCGTTTCGTTGTGATCGCTGTAGTGCTGAGTTGCTGACAGCCTTAAGGCCAACTGACTTTGGCACCAGCGTGAAAATTACGTTGTTGTGCAGTCTAGGTAGTCTTGATTATATATTTCAATATATGATCATTTTTTAAGATTCGATGAGTAAAAATCATGCCTGAAGTTACAATAAACTCTTTGAAAGCATTGATGACTTTCAAAACACTGTTTGAAGTAGGTAGCGCCTCTGGTACTGCACGGTTATTAGGTATTACTCAGTCAGGCGTTAGCCGCTCGCTTGGCCAGTTGGAAGAAAATCTTGGAATCCAGCTATTTTTGCGGGAAAAGAACCGCCTGATAGCCACGCCAGAAGCCCGTGAACTGTACGATGAAATCCTGCGCCTGATGGGCAATATCGAAGAGCTGCGTCACAGCGTGCTGGCATTGAGGGAGTTTGGCACCTCGCGGTTGCGTATTGCAGCCATTCCTGGGTTGAGTTTTGGCTTTGTGCCACGATTGGTAGCGATGCTGCTGGCGGAAAATACCCACTTCAGCGTCAGCCTAGATATGATGTCCAGCCACGATGTACAGGCCGCAGTAGAGTCCAGCCACGCCGATATTGGCTTTATTACCTTGCCTGCCACATCACCCCAGCTTTTTAATGAGACGTTACTTACCACCGAGGCAGTTTGTTTGGTACATGAAACGCACATGCTTTCTGAGCACCATGTCGTGGATGTCAAGGAATTGTGGGGCCAGCATTTAGTGATCAGCAATCAGCCAAGTATCAGCACCAATCCACTGTTGGAACTGGTTACGTCTCATGAAGTGAGAATCGCTGGCAAGACTGAAGCAAATATGGGGACAATAACTTCTCTTGTAGCGAACAAAGTGGGTATCGCTGTGATCAACCCGATCACGGCCGAAGATCAATTGAACTGCCAAGACCGGGTCAAGATATTGCCCTTTACACCGAGCATCTCATTCGGATTTGGTATGGTTTATCGCGCTGAGTGGCAGCAGTCTAAGGTGTTAGCATTTCTGCGTGATAGCGCCAAAACACTGTTGGCTGATGGTTACACTCTTGCTTATAAATCGCCATCCTGAGTAACTTTACAATGAGTCTTTTTGTTTTCCCTTTATATAGTTAAAATTAAATAATGAAAATTAAGTTTTCAGATGCCGGTTTTGATGCATACTTGACGCCTTTATTAGAAGTAGATATATAGTTTTGATGATGTTCTTTCCTACTATGGCGTTGAGCTGGGTTCGGTTAGTGATAATTTTGTTACCGCAATTGGATCAATGCGTTTTGTCCTGCTTAACTTAAAGCGCCAGATGACTGTTGATGCTACTTTAATTGGTTGTAGTTACCATTCGATCATTTTAGAAGCCCTTTGCAAGCTAGGAATGGCATTGTAAGGTGACAGGAGGGGGGCTGCCGTCAACATAGAAGGTGTTAACCTATCTGATAGAATCATCACCGGCTTGGAAAAGGATCACGAAGAATGTGACTATGCCGTGCTGACATCATTAAAAATTATTTGGATCGCAACATATTGGCACCCTTAGGCCGGTTAGCAGAGGCTATAAATAGTATATGCGCATCAAGATTCAACATTTAGAACCACAATACATTCCCAAGCTTGCCGCATGGCATCAGGCTGAGTGGGCACACTTGAATAAGTCTATTAATGAGACAACTCGGCAAGAAAGACTGGAAAAACACTGTTCAACAACTAGCCTACCCTCCACTTTTATCGCGCTGGATGGCGACAACTTAGTCGGTGGTATCTGCCTAGTACAACATGATATTCCTGATCGGCCACAGTACTCCCCCTGGATATCAAGGGTTTATGTAGCGCATGATCAGCGCGGAAAGGCAATTGGCAAGGCGCTAATCGAGCATGCCAAAGAAGCGCTTCGACAGCAGGGCCACGATGCGCTCTACTTAATAACGGAAGACAAAGGGGCCTACTATGCAAGAATAGGCTGGGTGAGAGTGGAAGAGTACAAGCTCAACGAGTGCCTTGTTGAAATTATGAGAATTCAACTCAATTGAGCCCGGCCTCTATCTTCAAATGCCTCCAAAAATACGATGCCAAGCGCTGATCTAAATCGGCATTCCGTTAAGTGGCCGTCCAAAGTGCTGCACTTATTTTTCTATGAATTCAGGGCGCGTGAAACAGGCCTTAACCGCAACATCATCACGCTGCTCTAAAAGAAACAGCCCAGCGCGTTGAGTTGGATGCGCTGGATAAACTATGCAAATTATTCAATTGCGAGGTGGGAGATTTGCTTGAATTTGATGACGGTCAAAGAAAATAGAAAATAACAAAGTGTGCGTATGATCAGCTGGCTGATGGTTGCACGAAAAATTTCCTGATGAAAAAGATAGAAGCCAACGTGTCACATATACGTCACGGATGTGCCACAGGAAGTTAGCAGGCAAGCATAAAAAAAGGCAGACCAGTAAGTAACTGATCTGCCTTTTAAAATATTGGTAGCGGGGACCGGATTTGAACCGATGACCTTCGGGTTATGAGCCCGACGAGCTACCAGACTGCTCCACCCCGCATCAACGTGTGGCGTATTCTACGCTTTTTTTACGTTCCGTCAATAGACGTTTTAAAACGTTTGCCCTATAGCCGTTAGCGACTTGAGTGCTGCAACATGGGCTGACTAACGCTATGCTGAGGTTAGTGCAACAAGAACAATGCTGACTCTCGGTAAGTCGCGCACCCGTATTGCGATTTGCCGTTGGTACTTGAGCGCTAAGGCGCTTTTCACAATGGCTTGCGGTGCCAACTCTGCAACGCCCAAGCCATTCGTCATATCAGGGAGGTAGTCAATGGCCAATCAAGCCCCCGTCGCCTGGGTAACTGGTGGAACTGGTGGTATCGGCACGGCGATTTGTCGTTCGCTGGCGGATGCGGGTTATCTGGTCGTAGCGGGTTATCACAACCCCGAGAAGGCCAAAACCTGGCTGGCATCACAGCAAGCCGATGGCTATCAAAATATTGCGCTGTCGGGTGTAGACCTCGCCGACCATCAAGCCTGCCTGCAAGGTGCCCAGCAAATCCAAGAGCAGCACGGTCCTATTAGTGTGTTGGTGAACTGTGCGGGGATCACCCGTGACGGCACCATGAAAAAAATGTCATATGAGCAATGGCATGAGGTAATCGATACCAACCTGAATAGTGTCTTCAATACGTGTCGTAGCGTGATCGAGATGATGCTCGAGCATGGCTATGGACGGATTATCAATATTTCCTCGATCAATGGCCGTAAAGGGCAGTTCGGTCAAGTGAATTACGCCGCGGCGAAAGCAGGTATGCATGGCTTAACCATGTCGCTTGCTCAGGAGACCGCGACCAAAGGCATTACGGTGAATACCGTGTCGCCCGGCTACATTGCCACCGACATGATTATGAATATTCCTGAAAAAGTTCGCGAAGCAATTCGAGAAACGATCCCTGTTAAACGCTATGGTACCCCAGAGGAAATTGGCCGACTGGTGGCGTTTTTAGCCGATAAGGAGTCTGGGTTTATCACCGGGGCCAATATTGATATCAACGGCGGCCAGTTTATGGGCTAAATCCCGTAATGCTTTGCGCCATAACGATAAAGCCAGCGAGGTGTCTCGCTGGCTTTTGCCGTTTATTATGGCAGCGGCACGCTGGCGAGTCGCGTGAGTAACTCATCCAATTCATTGATTTCATGAGACCATATCGACTTAGGCATGGGGCCAAGCGCGATTAGTCCCGCGAGCACGTCGGTTACTTCTTGCGCGCGGCTGCGCTCCTGTTGGAGGCCGTCGTTGAGGCGCTCTACCTGAATGGCTAACCGCAGCGGTTCGTCATGTTGATGTACGCGGCCCATGGCCAATAAAGACAGGTGCACGCGAAGCCGTGCTAACTGATCCTTAATAGTGGTTTCATGAGCCTCGGTTAAAGCTTCCTGACGTCGTTGGTTGCGCAGATGGTGGGCACTGGCAAAAGGTGCTTTTAGCGTTATCTCGCCAAGCACTGCTTCGGCGTCCACCGTTTCTGCTTGCTCTCCGGCTAGCTTGCGTTCATCGGCGCGCAAGTGAGCCTCGATGAGTGGCATAAGCTGCTGCCAGGCAGCCACCGAGTCGGCCACTTCAAGACGATTTAAGCGTTCACGACGCGCGCGAATAATACCGCTCAAGCGTCGCTGCATACCTTCGCTTCGGCGGCTGCGCGGCAGAGGCTCCAAGCGCGTTGCCTGGTCAATGAAGCTGTCCAGTTTGGCTTGGTCGCTGGCGTCTTGAGGTTGCCAGCTATCCATTTCGTCGATCAGCGTTTGCAGGGTGTCGAGCTGTCGCTGCTGTTGGGCGAGCTGTTCGTGTTTATGTGCATCGCGCAGGGCAAACAGCTGGTCACATTCGTGACGGAAGGCCTTCCAAAGCGACTGTTCTTCCCCTTTCGGAGCGCGCCCTAATTGCCGCCATTGCTGCTGTAGTTTCTTGGCTTGCTCGATGCGATCGGCGATTGGCCGGTCGTTCTGATGCAGGGCTCGGACGTTGGCAATCAGCGCTTTTTTCTGTTCGGCGATATGCTCGGCGCGGGCGTCGATCAAGGTTTGCAGCTGATGGCGAATGCGCCCAAAGCGCCGGCCAATAGCCTCCGCTTGTTCGCGGGGCACGGGAGAATGGTGCTGCCATTGTTGACGCGCCTTGTCGCGAATCTCGCGCAGCACATCCGGGTCGGCGTCTTGTGATGGCTGCGCTAAAAGCGTTTCGAGCTGCTCGCAGAGGGTTTCGCGGGCACGCAGGTTGGCTGCGCGCTCTTCGGTTAGCTGATCGCGCCAGGGTATGAGGCGCTCATGGATGCGGTCCGAGGCCGCACGAAAACGCGCTGACTGCTCTCGATTAGCGGCCGCGTCACCCAGGGACTTCCATTCCTTGACTAACTGACGGTGGTGGCGATCCAGCGCGGCATCTGCCATGTGTTGGTCGTCGGCCAGTGCCTCGATGGCGGCGCATAGCTGTTCACGCTTCGGCCCTGCGACAAAACCGCGCCAATCGCGTAGCTCGGCCAGCCTCGCGCCGAGATGTTTGAGTCTTGCTTTAAGCGGTTTTGCGTCAGTTCCTTTGAGTGCATCGATGCGCGGTTTAAGCCGTTGGTGAAGGCGGCTGGCACTTTTAAAAGCGCCGCGCTCAAGTAAGTGTTCAAAGCTGTCTAGGTCGGCTTGGTAAGCGCTGAGTTGCTGGGTAGCCGTCTCCTGATGGGCTGTGTCGGGAGTGGCATTGAGCGCCGCTTGTGCTTGGCGGGCAAGCGTTGGCATGGTCAGGTTATCAGGCCAGCGGCACTGGTCGAGTAGCCCCTCCAGAGCAGAGTGGTCAGCGTCAGCCAGCGCCTGTTCTACATTAGCGCTGACGCTCTGCCAGCGTTGCCAAGCGTCAATGCAGGCTTCGTAATCTTTGAGCGCCTGAGAGTAGCGTTGACGGGTCGAATCGCTTGGTGGGTGTGCGTCGGAAAGGTGCTGCCAGCGTTGGCCAAGCAGTTGGCGCTGAGCGCGAAGACTGTCGATATCTTGTGCCGTGAGCGCATTGCCCAGGCGAAGGCCTTCTAGCGTTTCTTCAAGGCCTTCCAATAGCTGCTCGCGAGTTTGATCGGTAGCTTCGCGCTGTTGATCGTGCTGCTGGCGCGTCTGCTCGTGGGTTTCGTGATCATGCAGCGTTTTACGGCAGGCAAGCACCGCTTGGTGGTAACGTGCCTCTTGGTCAGGGGTGGGTGATTGGCTGAGACGCTCCCACTCACGCTGAAAATGGCGCAATCGTCCTCCGTAGAGGGGCTCCCAGGTAGCTTGGGCATGTCGTTCAAGCTGCTGTAAAAGCGTTTCGCGCTGCTGTTGTTGGTCGTCTTCCCATTGGGCGTCGGCGCGCAGCGCTTGCAGTCGGTCCCGGGCCAAGCGCACTACTTGGCGGTCACGACGTGCCTGTTTTAATAGCTGTTTTAAACCTTCTTCGCTGACCACGCGATCTGCCGCTTGGTGACGAACGGCGGCGACGCCATTGTGGCAGGCATGCTCGATTAGATCGCATTCCTCCGTCAGCTTGGCGAGCGCGGTAAGACGCAAGTTGAGGTTGTCGCCCTTAAGCACGAGGGCATTGAGTAACGTGGCGTCTTCAATACGCTCAATTAGCGCCTCGCGTTGGCCAAGCCCTGTTTGCCCCTGTTGACCACTGAGCCGTTGGCACAATGCCTCTTGCCAAGCCGGGTCGTCTTGATGGGCTGGGTAAGCTTCCACAAGTCCTTCGATATCATCAAGGGCGAGCAGTGCCGCCAGCTTAATGGTGCTATCTCTGTCCTGGGCAAGCGAGGCGAGCGCTTTACGCTGCTCCGCATGGTCGGGATCAAGGCGATGGAGGGCCTGGCGACGTACCTCGGCGTTAGGGTGTTGCCAGCGAGGTGCGAACAGGCGTCTTAACAGTCCGTGCATGGATCATCCTGCTGTGAGGCGCTTTGCGTGAAAAAAATCAGACGTCGACCGTTAGAAGGTTGCAGTTGTCGGCGCTGTCGCTTAGCGTTGCCTTATGACGTGGGAATGGCGAGGGTCAATTCTCACCGCCCAAAAAGCGCGTAAATGCGCTACCTTATATCTTACCTGAACATGACATGGAGTTCGGCCATGAGCCTCAATGTGGATAGTGCCGACGTGGCCTTTACCTTTAAAGGCGGCATGCTGCCGATGACCATCATGGAGTTAAGCAGCGCTGACCCAGAGCATATCCGGCGTCAACTGGCGAGCAAGTTGTCTCAATCGCCCGCGTTCTTTCAGCATACACCGGTTGTGCTTAGCGTGGAAAAACTCGATGAGCCGCACCTTTCGTTGGAACGTATCTGCGCCGTTTGCCGGGATCACAAGCTGCTTCCCGTGGCGGTGAGAGGCGGTTCTGAGCCCGTTCGACAGTCAGCGTGGGCGCTCGGGCTTGGCTGGTTTGCGCCGGTCGATGAAAGTCGTGCGCAAATGCTTAAGAGTGTCAGCAGTGATAGTCAGAACACAGCGCCCGTCGCAGTGGTCAACGAAAACGCTGCAGTAGAGGCGGCTCAGGCGCTTGAAAATACCGGGCTGGAAACCACACGGCTGTATCGCGGAACGGTGCGTTCTGGGCAGCAAGTCAGCGCTTCCGGCGGTGACCTCGTGGTGGTAGGTGCCGTGAACGCGGGTGCCGAAGTGCTGGCGGCGGGCAGTATTCATGTTTATGGCGCATTGCGCGGGCGGGCATTAGCGGGTATTCATGGCAATACGCAAGCGGGTATTTATTGCCGTGAGCTAGCCGCTGAACTACTGTCGGTGGCGGGTAATTACAAGCGTCTGGAAGATATTGATTCTCAGCTGTTGGGCGCCCCCGCCGAGGTGCACTTTACTCAAGAACAGTTAGAAATTAAGCCGCTTATCTAGTGACAGTGGCGCAAACCGTTGATAATGCCAGCCACGCGGCGATACCGTGTGGCTTATTGATGACATAGACGTTCCCGTTATACGTAGTGCGCCAACGGCGCATACGAAGAACGACTTCAAGAAGGAAGTGACTCTTGGCCAAAATTATTGTAGTGACCTCGGGTAAAGGGGGGGTCGGTAAAACCACGAGTGCCGCCGCTATTTCGACAGGCTTAGCGCTGCGCGGAAAGAAAACGGTGGTGATCGATTTTGACGTCGGCTTGCGTAACCTTGACCTGATTATGGGGTGTGAGCGACGCGTTGTTTATGACCTCGTCAACGTAATTCAGGGTGAAGCAGGGCTTAATCAAGCGCTGATCCGCGACAAGCGCGTTGAGAATCTGTTTATTTTGCCGGCCTCGCAAACCCGCGACAAAGACGCCTTGACCCAGGAAGGCGTTGCCGAGGTGCTTGATAAACTGAAAGAAGACTTCGATTTTATCCTTTGCGATTCGCCTGCAGGTATTGAGCGTGGCGCACAGCTAGCCATGTATTTTGCTGATGAAGCGATCGTGGTAACGAACCCTGAAGTATCGTCTGTGCGCGATTCTGACCGTATTCTCGGCCTGCTGGCGTCCAAAACGCGACGCGCCGAGGAAGGTAACGACCCAATTAAAGAGCATCTGCTGGTAACGCGTTATAACCCCGATCGCGTTACATCGGGGGACATGCTGACTCTGGATGATATCCGGGAAATATTGGCGATTAACCTACTTGGCCTAATTCCTGAATCGGAAGCGGTGCTACGCGCATCGAACCAAGGCGTGCCGGTTACCCACGATATTTCAAGCGACGCAGGCCAAGCCTATAGTGATACCGTATCGCGTTTGCTCGGTGAAGACATGCCGCTGCGCTTTCATGAATATCAACGTAAAGGTCTGTTGAGCCGGATGTTTGGTGGAGGTCGGCGATGAAACTGCTGGAGTTCTTGAAGCGTGAGCGCAAGAAGTCTGCCTCGGTGGCCAAAGAACGCCTGCAAATTATCGTGGCGCACCAACGTAGCCAGCGAGGTCAGCCCGATTATATGCCGATGCTTGAGCGAGAGTTGCTGGAAGTGATTCGTCGCTACGTTCACGTGGATGACGATGCCATCCAAATCTCACTGGATAGCGAAGATAACTGTTCGGTGCTGGAGCTAAACGTAACGTTGCCCAAGAGCTAAAGTCGCGGCGGGGTCTAGGGTGAATATGCTAGGCTTGGGCTTTTCAATGCCCAGCGGAGTGCTTGTTCATGGCGTCACCCACTGCTGCCCCCGCCAGCTTTTTATGGCATGACTACGAAACCTTTGGGGCCGATCCGCGTCGTGATCGGCCTGCTCAGTTCGCTGCCTTGCGTACTGATGCGGCGTTAAACGAAATCGGCGAGCCTATCGAGCTGTTCTGCCGGCCCGCTGATGATTACCTTCCCCACCCCGCCGCCTGCTTAATTACCGGGATCACGCCGCAAAAAGCTCAGCGCCATGGCTTGCCAGAAGCCCAGTTCGCTGGCGAAGTGCAACGCCATATGAGCGAGCCGGGCACCTGTGTGGTGGGCTATAACAGCCTACGCTTCGATGACGAAGTCTCGCGCCATCTGTTCTACCGCAATCTACTCGACCCCTACGCGCGGGAGTGGCAAAACGGCAACTCGCGCTGGGATCTTATTGATGTGGTTAGGGCGTTTTATGCTCTGCGGCCTGAGGGAATTGAGTGGCCGCTGCGCGATGATGGCGCGCCGAGCTTTAAGCTTGAAGATCTAACGGCAGCCAATGGTATCGCCCACGAAGGTGCTCACGACGCAGTCGCCGACGTGCGAGCCACCATTGCGCTGGCGCGGCTGCTCAAGTCACGTAATGCCAAGCTGTTTGATTATTTATTGGGGCTGCGCGGCAAGCGGGCGGTCGCTAAACAGTTGGACTTGCCCAGCGCCAAACCTATTTTGCATATCTCACGCCGTTACCCGGCAAGCCGCGGTTGCAGTGCACTAGTGATGCCGTTGGCCGAGCATCCGAGCAACCCCAACGGGGTGATCGTGTATGACCTAAGCGTGGACCCGGGGGATTTATTAGCCATGTCGGCCGCGCAAATCCGTGAGCGGGTATTTGTCAGTCAGCAAGACCTAGCGGAAGGCGAAACGCGCATTCCGCTCAAGGTGATTCATATCAACCGCTGTCCGGTTGTCTTTCCGACGACCGCGCTAAAAGACGTCGATGGTCCAAAGAAAGGCGAATACGGAGACATTGTGGCGCGTTTAGGGCTGGATATGGACGCTTGTCGCCGCCACTGGAAAATGCTCCGTGACGCAACGGAGGTGACTCAAAAAGTCGCTGAAGTGTTCAGTGCAGGCTACGACGATGCGCCGCAGGACCCTGACCTGATGCTTTACGGTGGGGCGTTTTTCTCTGCGGCCGATCGCAAGCAAATGGAGCGGGTGCGGGCCATGGACCCTTGGGATCTGGTGGGTGAGCGATTCGCTTTTCAGGATCCGCGCCTTGAAGATATGCTGTTTCGCTTCCGCGCGCGTAGCTATCCGGAAACGTTAGAAGGTGACGAGCTTGAGCAGTGGGAGGCGTTTCGTTGGATGCGTATGAACGATGCCACCCTGTCAGGCTTTACATTGAAAGCCTTTGCCCGGGAGATCGAACACTACAACCAGCAGACGCTGACCGATCACCAGCGTCAAGTGTTAGAAGAATTAGTGCTGTACGTTGAGGCCATGCTGCCTGCCCAGGCATTTGAGGCCTGAGCAGGCAGCGTTAGGCGATAAGGTTAGTCGCTCGCCTTTTCGGGTAGCGGTGAGAGCTGTTGGCGCATATTCGACACCCTGCTCGGCTCATCACCGGGGTTAAAGCGCACGTCCAGTTGGCGTTCACGCAGGGCGGGCCACAGGGCTTGAAGGTCGTCTAATGTCACTTCAAGGGCCAGTTCGGCGAGCTGTTCACGCCGGTCAAAGCGAACCTCCTCACGAGCGGTTGCCTGCCAATAGCGGTTAGCCATCTCCCCCAGGCGCGTATCGCGCTGGCGCAAGCGGCTGTTTACCGCTTGGCGGTAGGCATCCAGCTCATCGTCGTCCAGGTTCTCCAGTCGCTCGTCGGCCTCCTCCAGAAACGCGTCCATGCGCTCGGCAATCGTCTCGCTATCGGCGTCGGGCGACTGCACGACCATGGCGACACCTGGGGCATCCAGCAGCGGCGAGTAACCGGCATTCACCACGTAGCCGAGCTGTTCTTCAGTTCTTAAGCGCTGATAGAAAGGCGTTTCCAGCCACTGTGCGAGAACCTGAGTGGCCGCTTGTTCGCGTAGCGTTTGATCACGACCTTGAAGGTAGCGCAGTACGATGGATTCATCGCGTTGGCTATCAGGGTGCAGCACCACGTCGTCGCTATCGACCGAGAGCGGGGTGAGATTGCGAATATCGTCACGTGTAAGCCGGGGGGTGAGCTTGCCACGCATCAGGTTAGCCTGCTCTTTGGCAAGTTCAGGTCCTAGGTTACCCACTGCCATAGCATCCACGTACAGGTCTGAAAGGAAGCGACGACGGAAGTCGACCAAGTGACCACGCTCGAGGCGCTGGCTGGCCTCCAGCAGTGCTTGGGTAGACCATTGAGGCGCCAGCAATGCCTCACCCAGCGTTCCGCTTGCCTGGGCGTATAAGGAAGCTTGTGGGGCGTTACGCCACTCGCGCTGGAGTTGCTCGCGCACCCGTTCGAAATCGCGCTGGCCAATATCAGCCTCGCTGAGTTGGTTAAGCGCTTGCTCAATCAGTGGTGTTTGACCATCCCGCCAGCCGGAAAATGATAGCGTCATGCCTCGTGAGTGGGCATAGGCGCTAAACGACTGGCCCGCCAGCCAGGCAGGGTAGAGCGATTCATTAAGGCTATCGTTGAGCCAGTTGGCGAGCAGCCGGGTAAGCACCGCTTCTTCAGCGGAATAGCTGGCGCTTGGGTGCTGTAAGCTCAATCGCCACTCCACTTTTGGGGTGTTGAACTGGGCGTCTTGCATATGCCAGGCCGTAAATGACGGCGTGTCAATTAGCGTGCTGGGGCGTTCGTCCTGGCCGTCCAGCAGGCTAAGGTCGCTGGCGATAAACGGATTAGGTGCCGGTAGCGCTAACCCACTTAAAGCTTGTCCGCTTTGGCTAGGCGTTTGTTCGCGCCATTCGGTGTCGAACCAGGGCGTGACCTTATCGCTTTCGATGTCGGGTGCTGAGTAAATACGCAGCATATTGTCTGGGGTGAGTGCATCGAGGTAGCGTTGATGCTGCTCGGCTTCGAACTCATCCATCCGATACGCGGCATACTGGACGTCTTCCACCGGGTAGCGCGACAGGTTCATGGATAGCCGGGTGGCCTCTTGCTGAGGTTCGCCGGGTTGCTGAAAGCGGAAGGCTTGTTCGTTAAGGTCGGCTTGCTCATCGTAGCGCCATTCATCTAGTCCGCCCTGACGGATACGCTCGATAGCGCTAAACAGTGTGGCTTCGATATCGTCCAGGCGCTGCGCGCCTTCGTCGGTAAGGCTGATGGAGACCGTCAAAAGCGCGTGCTGCCCATCGGCGCGACTGAGCCCCGTTGACAGTGCATCGGCTAGGCCTGCGTCCTTGAGCACGGAGAGCAGGCTGCCATCGCCTTCATCGCCCAGTAAATGGGAAACCAGTTGGGTGGGTTTCTGGCGATAGGCCTCTGTGGGGTCGGGAATAGAAAAGTAAAAGCGTAGCTGACGGCGGTCTTCAATCGACTGACGCTCCGCATAACGAGGGAGCGTATCGCTTGCGACCAACGGTGTGTCGATGGTAGGCGCTTCCCGGTCGTTATCGGGTATCTCGGCAAAACGCTCGACGACCCAGCTTTCCAGCGTGTCCAGCGACTGGGGAGCAACCACCGCTAGGTTCATCACGTTGGCATCGTAATGATGCTGGTAAAACGCCATTACCCGCTCACGAAGGGAGGCTTCCCCTTCTGGCGGATTGGCCAGCGTCTTGCGGTTACCCACGGCAAACTGGGTGGTGGGGTTGTCTGGGTTGAGAAACTGATTCAGCACTTCGTTTTCGCGCCGTCCTTCATCCCGCCGCCGTGATACGTACTCGGAATGCACCACGTTGCGCTCGCTTTCAAGCTGGTCGGCGTTGAACAGCGGGGAGACAAAAAAGGCGCTGAACCGATCAAGTGCACCTTCCAGGGCTGAAGGCTCAATATTGAAAAAGTAGTTGGTGTCGTGGGGTGCAGTGAACGCGTTATGCGAGCCTGCGTTACGTGACAGATAGCTCTGGTAGGCGTCTGCCTCGGGATAAGCCTCGGTGCCCAAAAACAGCATATGTTCAAGGAAATGGGCGAGCCCCTGTAGGTCATCGGGGTCTTGGGCGCTGCCAACCCGGACGTTCATTGACGCGGCCGCTTTATCGGCTTCGGGGTCGCTGACCAACAGGACGTTCAAGCCGTTTTCCAGCTCAAGCACGCGGTAGTCGCGTTCATCATAGGGGCTGACGTGGGGCGTGATAACGTCTTTGATGTCGTCTTCGTTGGCTGCCAATGCCGCGGGTGCCAGCCACAAACTGCCCATTGTAATGCCCATTAGGGCACCCCCAGGCAAGGCCATTTTCCACAGTAAACAGCGTTGTAAACCAATAAGTTGCCGCATGTAAGCTCCTATGGCGTGGTCCAGCGTATCATCGGCCCAACGGGGTGCGCGCAGGCCGGGGACTGGTAGGTGGGAAAGTTAATCTGCTTTGATACCGGAAAAGCGCCCAACAGTTCCAGCGGCGCGGGCATTAATAACCGCGTAAGGCAGGTGTGATCAGTGTCGGGGTTTAACCACTCATCTGCATCTTGGGCATTGATCACCGCTGGCAACCGGTCAGTCAAGGGAGATAAGCAGGCATTAGCCGGTACGGTAATTAAGGCGGTGGAGTCGGTGTATTGAGTTAACGTGGTGTGATAGCGACACCACAGGCCCGCCAGTAACAGCGGGCCACGCTCTACCTGCGTGACTAAATAGGGTTGCTTGGCGCGGGCTAGGCGCTTCCAAATATAAAAGCCACTTACGGGCATCAGGCAGCGACGCGAGCGATAGGCTTCCTGGAACATGCCGCGTTGGCTTAAGGTTTCCGCCCGGGCGCAGTGGGGCGCATTATCCAATACTTTTAGCCAGGGCGGGGTTAACCCCCAAAATAACGACTGTAAACAGGGTTGTCCCTCAACCGCACGGATAGCCGACACCGGCTGTCGCGGGGCCAGATTGGGTGACTCAATCAACCGCTCGGTCATCTTTAGGTGTGGGAGTAGGCGGGCAAGAGGCAGTTGCTGCACGTGTAAACGCCCGGCCATGCAGATCTCCTATTACGCTAATGCGTTGTTTGTGCCCGTTTAGAGGGCATCAAGCATGAAATGTCGAGGTTTAGAGTCGAAAACAGTGTTCGATGTGGGGTATCCTATAGTATCCCTTGCTCACGCTAAAGCGCGATGAGGCATTCTTCCTGTTTGCCGTTCACCTTAAGAGATCGCCATGGCCCGCCCAAGACAGCACGCGCCCGATGCCCTACACGCGCAGGTTATGCACGCTTGCGATGAATGGCTAGCTCAAAAGCCCATTCATGGCCTATCGCTGCGTGCTTTGGCTAGAGAAGTCGGCTGCGCACCCAGTACCCTGCTAAAACTATACGGCAGCTTTAATACGCTATTGCAGTACGTCAACGTCGAAACATTGGCGCGTTTACAGCACACCATTTCCAGCTTGGCATCCGATGAGCCTGAGCCCTGGCTGCGGGCGCTGGCCAATGCCTATTGGCGATTTGCCGAACAAGATTGTTACCGCTGGCATCTTCTGTTTGATCACCCGTTGGCAAAAGAAGGCGAGTTGGATCAGCGGCAGAGCCAATTGATCGAAGCCTTATTTACCCAGGTAGAGACCTCGCTTAAGCATTACCAACCTGCACTGGGGGATGCTGAGGCAAGGCGATTGGGACGTACCCTGTGGGGCAGTGTGCATGGCCTCGTCCAACTAGGGCTCAATGAGCGCCTCGGTTACTGGCAGGGCCAACAGCTTAAAGTGGATGAGTTGCTCGATCAGCTTATGAGCACCGTTCTGGCAGGACTGCGCCACCGAGGGCAAGGCGAGTAATGGGATGGGTTAAGCCAGTGCGTCACCTGCTGCGTGGCCTAATCTTTGTCGCCATGCGGCTGTGCTATCGCCTGCGCGTTCGTGGTCGCTACCATATTCCTAAGCAGGGGCCGGCGCTGGTGGTATGTAACCATGTTAGCTTTATGGATGCGTTGGTGCTGGGCGGCGGTAGCCCACGTCCATTGCGTTTTGTAATGGACCAGCCGATCTTTGATTCTCCGTGGTTAAAATGGTGGTTTCAGCTGGTCGGCGCTATCCCCATTGAATCGGAGCGGCGCAGCCCAGGCGCATTACGTCGCGCCTTGGAAGAGGTGAGTCTAGCGTTGCGTCAGGGTGAAGTCGTAATGGTATTCCCCGAAGGGCGGCTAACGCCTGACGGTGACATTCATACCTTCCGTCGTGGGCTGGAGTCGATTGTGATGCGGGATTGCGTGCCGGTGGTGCCTGCCGCGCTTGCGGGGCTTTGGGGGTCGTGGACCTCCCACTATGACGGCAAAGCGCTTAAGAAATGGCCTAGGCGCTTCCGAGCGCCGGTGAGTCTGCACTTTGGCGATCCTATCGACCCTAGGGAAACGGATGGTTTAACGCTTCGCTGCTATCTTGAACAGCAGGTGAGGCGGCTTAAAGCCGATGCAGACCAGGACATCACGCCGCGCTAATGACTTAATCCGGCACGCGGGGCCTTCCAGCAGCGTGCTGAGGTGATAAGATTCTCACGAATTGCCAGAATTTCCATCCGCGTTGCACCTATCTGCAAGCAAGCCGGACCTTCAGGAAACCCTTCTAAATGCTCCAGAATTAACCCGTTAAGGGTTTTGGGGCCGTCAGTGGGTAACTGCCAGCCAAGCATTTTATTGATGTCACGAATGGTCGCGGTCCCTTCGATGACGTGACTGCCATCGTCTTGCTGGTGAATCTCGTCGTCTTCCGATACGTCGGTAGTAAATTCCCCGACAATCTCTTCCAGAATATCCTCCAGGGTGACCAGACCTTCGACGTCTCCATACTCGTCGACCACAATGCCAATGCGGCGCTTTTGTTTCTGAAAATTGAGTAGTTGGGTGTGAAGCGGCGTGGATTCCGGGATGAAGTAGGGCTCGCGGGCTTCCTGCACAATCGCTGCTTTGGTCACTTCCTCGCGGGACAAAAAGCGCGCCGCATTACGTAGATGTAGCATGCCGATAATGTTATTGATGTCGCCTTTATAGACCGGCAGGCGCGTATGCTGGCTGGTTCGGATTTGCGCCAGGATCTCCTCCAGCGAGTTATCCAGGTCGATGCCCAGCACTTCATGGCGAGGCACCATAATGTCGTTCACGGTGACGTTTTCTAAATCGAGAATCGATAACAGCATGGCGCGGTGACGGTAGGGGATTAGCGTGCCAGCTTCGTGTACCACAGTGCGCAGCTCATCCCGCGTAAGGTTATCGCCGCCTTTCTCGACACTTTTAACACCGATCAGTCGCAGCAAGCCATTGGACAGCGCGTTAACTAGCCATACCAGCGGGTAAAGTAGCTTAAGTAACGGCTCCAGCACGATGGAGGCAGGGTAGGCGATGTTCTCTGGCTTAACCGCCGCGTAGGTTTTGGGGGTGACTTCGCCAAAAATCAGTACCACGATGGTAAGCACGAGCGTGGCAATTGCCGGGCCGGACACGTCGCCAAAATAGTGTACGGCAATCAAGGTGGCGATGGCGGCCGCCAAGTTGTTCACCAGATTGTTGCCGATCAGGATCACGCCGATCAGCCGGTCGGGTCTGGTTAACAGGCGAAACACACGTTTGGCGCGTCGGTCACCGCTATTGGCATTGTGGCTGAGCCGATAGCGATTAATCGACATCATGCCAGTTTCAGAGCTTGAGAAAAAAGCGGAGAGGGCAATTAGCAGGGCCAGCAAGCCGAAGAGTAATCCCAGTGGGAAGTCGTCACTCAAGTCAGAAATTCCTTTATGGCGTATTAAGCCGATTTGTAAGAGGTTGCCGCAGAGGTGTCAACATAACGAGTGCCTTTAAGGTTAGCGGTTAAGCACCACTTCAAGCACGAATTTGCTGCCAAAATAGGCCAGTATCAGCAGTGCACAGCCGCCGAGAGTCCAGCGTACCGCGCGCATGCCGCGCCAGCCAAAGCGGTAACGGCCAATCAGTAGGGTGGTGAAAATCACCCAGGCCAGCAGCGAAAGCACGGTTTTGTGGGCCAAATGCTGGGCAAAAAAGTTATCTAAAAACAGCAGACCGCTGATAATAGATAACGTCAGTAATACAATGCCGGCCCACACGAGCTCGAAGAGCACCCGTTCCATTGTGGTGAGCGGAGGAAGTGATTGAACAATGCCGCGAATATGGTGGTGGCGGAGCGCCTGATTCTGCAGGCCTACCAGCACCGCCTGAACGGCGGCAATGGCGAGGACTGCAAAAGCCAGCGCCGAGCTGATCGCGTGCATCAGAATACCCGGCGTCAGCCCGCCGTGACCGCCCTGGCTGGGCAGCCATGTAGCCGTGATCAAGGCAATCCCGGCAAGCGGGAATAGCGCGATCCCCGCGTTCAGCACCGGCTTGAACAGGCTGGCGATCAATACCACATTGACGGCGACGGCCATGAGCAGCGTGGCGCTGGTGGCAAAGCCCGGTAGCAGGCCGGGCGTTTGGCCGACCAGCGTTACGACCACCGGGATATGCAGCAGCAGACCCAGGGCGGCGACAATGCGCACCATGCCTTGGCGGGGCGGCACACGCCGGAACAGAGTCATCCCCTGCCAAATGGCGGCGGCGACGTATAGAACAAAGGCGATAGTGGCGAAAGGGAGCGCCTGCATGATGCTATCCGTGCGCCTTGCAGCGCGTCGTAATGAAATAAAACGAATTGATAAGCCACTACTATAACGAATCCTTACAGTGACGCACAGTCATCTACACGTTGAGCCCCATGGAGACTCACGCGGCGAGCGCGTATAATCTTCCCCACATTAGTCCAGGGGCGGTTACGCCCGGCGACAGCGACGGAGGCAGAGAGGCCCCATGTTTTCGAATCTCAGTGAACGTCTTTCCCAGACGTTAAAATCGATCAAAGGTCAGGCACGCCTAACCGAAGACAACGTTAAAGATACGCTACGCGAAGTCCGCCGCGCGCTGCTCGAAGCAGACGTGGCGCTCCCCGTGGTCAAAGACTTTATCGAGCGGGTGCGCGAACGGGCCGTGGGGCAGGAGGTTTCAAAAAGCCTCTCGCCCGGCCAGCAGTTCGTCAAAATTGTCCAGCAAGAGCTGGAAGCCACCATGGGCGAGGCCAACGAGGGGCTGGCGTTAAAGAGCTCCCCGGCCGTAGTGCTGATGGCAGGCTTGCAGGGGGCGGGTAAAACCACCTCGGTGGCCAAGCTGGCCCGTTACCTGCGTGAACGCGAAAAGAAAAAGGTCTTGGTGGTGTCAGCGGATGTTTATCGCCCCGCCGCGATTGACCAGCTGGAAACGCTGGCTAAAGAGGTGGAGGTCGACTTCTTCCCTTCCCGCTCTGACCAGGCGCCGGTAGCGATTGCTGAAGCGGCGATCAAGCACGCCAAGATTCAGTTCCACGACGTCGTCTTGATCGATACTGCCGGCCGTCTGGCGATCGACGAAGCCATGATGGCGGAAATTCAGGCGCTTCACAAAGCCGTATCTCCCGACGAAACGCTGTTTGTCGTTGATGCCATGACCGGCCAGGATGCCGTCAATACGGCCAAGGCTTTCCACGATGCGCTGCCGCTGACCGGGGTTATTTTAACCAAGGCCGACGGCGATGCGCGTGGTGGTGCTGCGCTGTCCGTGCGCCATATCACCGGTAAGCCGATCAAGTTCATGGGCGTGGGTGAGAAGGTGGATGCCCTTGAGCCCTTCCACCCTGACCGGGTTGCCTCGCGGATTCTGGGCATGGGCGACATGCTCTCGCTGATCGAGGAAGCCGAGCGCACGGTTGATAAATCCAAAGCTGACAAGTTGGCCAAGAAGGTCAAAAAAGGCGACGGCTTTGATTTAGAGGACTTTCGTGAGCAGCTCCAACAGCTCAAGAAAATGGGTGGCATGGGAGGCCTGCTCGGTAAGCTGCCGGGGATGGGCCAAATGGCAGATATGGCCCAAGGACCTGGTCCAGAGAAAGAACTCGGCAAGCTCGAAGCGCTGATCAACTCCATGACCCCCAAAGAACGCCATAAGCCCGAGATCATCAACGGTTCGCGCAAGCGGCGTATTGCTGCTGGCGCTGGCTTACAAGTGCCGGACCTCAATCGTCTGCTCAAGCAGCATAAGCAGATGCAAAAAATGATGAAGAAAGCCGGTAAGAAAGGCGGTATGCAAAAAATGATGCGCGGCATGTCCGGTATGATGGGCGGCGGTGGTGGTCCCGGCGGCCCGGGTGGCCCAGGCGGTATGGGTGGCATGGGCGGCCCCGGTGGCATGCCCTGGCGCTGAACGGCATCGCCGACGTTTGGCGAGCTTGACGGCCTGACAGTTTTCTGGCGGCCAGGCTTTCCAAGCCGCGCGCATTTGCGTAGAATGCGGCCTCTTCGTGCGTGGGTGTTGGCTTCAAAGCGTCAAATGCCTAGCATGGAGGCCTTTATATAGTATGAAGAGTGTCTCCGGTAGCGAAACCGCTAACCCCACTCTCGTAACCTCAACCGAAGGATAGTTATCGTATGGTTACCATTCGTTTGGCACGTGGTGGCGCCAAAAAGCGTCCCTTTTACCACCTGACCGTGACCGACTCACGCAACGCCCGCGATGGTCGTTTCATTGAGCGTATCGGTTTCTTCAACCCGGTTGCCCGTGGTCAGGAAGAGCGTCTGCGCGTTGATCTGGACCGCGTCGTACACTGGCAGAGCCAGGGTGCCCAGCTGTCGGGTCGCGTTGCTGAGCTGGTAAAAGAAGCGCGTAAACAGGCCTAAGCCTGAACGCGATGTGGCAAGTGCTGTTGTACGTTGGGGTCGTCGATGACGCGTTTTGAAACAAGCCAAACTGACGACACACACGTGGTGCTAGGCAAGCTGACAAGCCCTCACGGGGTGAAAGGCTGGCTGAAGGTATATTCCTATACCAGCCCCATGGACAGCATTCTGGAATACCCCGAATGGTGGGTGCGCCAAGGTGAAAGCCTGACGCAAATGGCCATTGTTCAGGGCCGTCGGCAAGGTAAAGGCCTTGTGGTACAGCTTAAAGGGGTTGATGACCGTAGTGCGGCTGAAGCATTGGCCCAAGCGGACATACTAATGCCCAAAGCTGCCCTTCCTGAGCTTTCCGACGATGAGTACTATTGGTATGAGCTTGAAGGCCTGACGGTATTCACTCAGGCCGGCGAACGGTTAGGGCGGGTCAGTTACCTGTTCGAAACCGGCGCCAACGATGTCATGGTGGTGCATGGCGATGTCGAGTCGATCGACAAGCGCGAGCGACTGCTGCCGTTTCTGCCGGACGACGTCATTGTTGAAATCAGCCTTGAAGATGGCCGTATGGTCGTTGACTGGGACCCTGAATTTTGAACGGTGAAGACGTGCCGGATAGTGGAAGCGAAAGCGCCCACCCCGCGATGTGGATTGGTGTGGTATCGCTGTTTCCAGAGATGTTCGATGCCCTTACCCAGCAAGGGGTGGTGGGTCGAGCGATTGAAAAACGGCGCATTGCACTGGCGTTCTGGAATCCTCGCGATTACGCCACCGACCGCCATCGCAGCGTAGACGACCGCCCTTATGGCGGTGGCCCCGGCATGTTGATGAAGGTCGACACGCTGCGCGCTGCGATTCATGATGCCCGACAGCAGGCACATGACGCGACCGGCCAAACGCCTACGGTGATCTATTTGTCGCCCCAAGGGCGCAAGCTGGATCAACAGGGCGTGAAATCACTGGCTTCTAAAGGCCCTCTAGTGGTGGTAGCGGGGCGTTATGAAGGCATTGATGAGCGGGTGGTGGAAAGTGACATCGATGAAGAATGGTCAATTGGCGACTATGTGCTAAGCGGCGGTGAGCTGCCAGCTATGGTGTTGATTGACGCGGCGGCAAGGCTGGTTCCCGGGGTATTAGGGCATCAGGACTCCGCCATCGAAGACTCGTTTAACGACGGTTTGTTAGACTGCCCGCACTACACCCGTCCTGAGGTTATCGACGGGCGCCAGGTGCCGGATGTGCTGCTTAGCGGTAACCATGCTGCTATCAAGCGCTGGCGGTTGAAGCAATCGTTGGGCCGTACTTGGCAGCGTCGCCCGGACTTATTGGCAGGGCGCACGCTAAAGGCCGAGCAGCAACAGCTGCTGAATGAGTTTATCGAGGAATACGCTCTGTCCACGAAAACTAAGTAGGCCAGAGCGGCGGTGCAGGGCGGATCGGGTAGTTAGCCAATGTATAGATAGCTAGCCTTCGCACCTGTGTCACCCATAACGACTCCCGCGCCGCTCGTTTTGAGTGCCGGGATCACGGCGACCGCCTTCCATAACTGAGCGGTTTCGCCACCACGTTATTTAGGAGCATGATGATGAGCAGTAAAAACAAAGTGATCCAGGCGCTCGAAAGCGAGCAAATGTCCAAAGAGGTGCCGAGCTTTGCACCGGGCGACACCATTGTCGTTCAGGTAAAAGTTAAGGAAGGCAGCCGCGAGCGTTTGCAGGCGTTTGAAGGTGTTGTCATCGGTAAGCGTAATCGTGGCCTGAACTCCGCATTCACCGTACGTAAAATTTCTCACGGTGTAGGCGTTGAGCGTACCTTCCAGACTTACAGCCCACTGGTTGACTCTATCGAAGTCAAGCGTCGCGGTGACGTGCGTCAAGCTAAGCTCTACTACCTGCGCGAGCGTAGCGGTAAATCGGCGCGTATCAAGGAAAAGCTGGCCTAAGGCGAGCCTTTCCACAGGCGCTTGCGCCTGGGTAGCGAAACCCCGTCACCGCTCTGCGGGGCGGGGTTTTGTTTATCTATCAGATGGTGAATCCTAACGGGCGGCTTGCGTATGCGTGTCATTGATGCTTTTTTGGATGCCCTGTGGCTGGAGCGTGGGGCCAGTGAGCATACGCTAGCGGCTTATCGACGCGACTTGAACGCCTGGCAGCAGCACCTGGAAGAACAGGGCGAGTCATTGTTATCGCCTTCGCCCGCTCGGCTGGATGCATGGTTTACGAGCCGCCGTGAAGCAGGCTATCAGGTACGTAGCAATGCCCGGTTGTTGTCGAGCCTGCGCAGTTTTTACCGCTGGGCACGAATGCAGGGGCATGTCGCCAGTGACCCGCTCGCTGATGTGCGACTGCCGCGTGTGCAGCCAGGCTTGCCCAACACGCTGGAAGAAGACGAGGTGGAGCGATTGCTTCAGGCCCCATCGCTGGATACTCCACTTGGGGTGCGCGATCGTACAATGCTAGAACTGCTCTACGCCTGCGGGTTACGGGTATCCGAACTGGTGGGGCTTACCGGAGACGCGGTTAATTTGCGCCAGGGCGTGGTCCGGGTGCGTGGTAAAGGCGACAAGGATCGCCTGGTGCCGATGGGCGAGGAAGCTGTCGATTGGCTGGCCCACTATATGAAGACAGCTCGGCCGATGTTGATGCAGGACCCAACTCGGCCGGCCTTGTTTCCAGGGCGGGGCGATAAATCGATGACGCGACAAACCTTTTGGCACCGCGTTAAGGCCCACGCCATCACGGCAGGCATAACGCGCCCACTGTCGCCACATACGCTTCGCCATGCGTTTGCGACGCATTTATTGAATCATGGGGCGAATTTACGAGTCGTACAGCTGTTGTTAGGTCACAGTGATCTATCCACCACGCAAATTTACACGCATGTGGCCCAGGCCCGCCTGGAGAGTCTACATGCCGAACATCACCCAAGAGGTTGAATGAATGATGCGCCGAGGTATAGAAAAAACGACGTCACTGAGCAAGCCGCGTATGCTGATGGGCTGGCTACTGGCCGGTGCGTTGTTGCCCATGGCAGTGCAGGCGGATAGCGTCACCGATGAGCTCCGAGACTCGTTGCGGGTTAACGGTGAGGAAATGCCGGTCGACGAGGTGCGTGAAACGCCGATGGAAGGCATTTATCATGTTCGGCTGGAAAATGGCGAAACGTTTTACTCCAATGCCGACGGCAGTCATTTTTTGGTCGGCGATCTGTATGAAAACGCCGATAGTGGGTTAGTCAACCTGACCGAGCAGTCGCGCAATCAGGAACGCGCTGAGGCCATTGCGGCAATACCGGAAAGTGATCGGGTGGTATTTCGTGGTGAAGAAACGCCCAAAGCAACGGTCGTGGTATTTACCGACCCAAGCTGCCCTTACTGCGTACGCTTGCACGAGACCGTTCCGGAGCTCAACGAACGTGGCATCGCAGTACACTATTTGGCATTCCCACGTAGTGGCGTAAACGCCAACGCGGGGAGAACGCTCCAGCAGGTCTGGTGTGCCGATAACCCCAGCGAAGCCATGTCGCGGGCCAAGAAAGGCGAAACTCTGTCCAACTCGGCCAGCTGTGATAATCCAGTGGCGGAGCAGTACGAGATGGGCCGCGCACTTGGCGTAGAAGGAACGCCGGCCATTATTCTGCCCGATGGGCAAATGGTGCCGGGCTTTGTGCCGCCGGATCGCATGATGGAAATGCTGGAACTGGATGACGACTAAGCTAATTGATCCAATAACATCACGCTGAGACACTGCACCGACGGGTGCACAACATAAAAGGGGAAGTATTTTGAAACCGGTAAGAGTAGGCATTTGTGGGCTGGGTACCGTCGGTGGCGGTACGTTCAACGTGCTGACGCGCAACGCTGACGATATTGCACGTCGTGCAGGCCGCCCGATTGTGATTGAGCAGGTGGCCCACCGCAGTATTCACCCCGATTGCGACATTACCGGTATTAATGCCACATCGGATGTATTTGAAGTGGCCACTAACCCTAATGTGGATGTCTTGGTTGAACTGATTGGTGGTTACGACATTGCCCGCGAACTGGTACTTACCGCGATTGAAAACGGCAAGCACGTGGTCACGGCCAATAAAGCGCTGATCGCCGTTCACGGCAACGAAATCTTCAAGGCGGCCCACGAAAAAGGCGTGATCGTGGCGTTTGAAGCCGCCGTCGCCGGTGGTATTCCGGTGATCAAGTCGCTGCGCGAGGGCCTTGGAGCCAACCGTATCGAGTGGGTGGCGGGCATCATCAACGGCACCGGCAACTATATCCTTACCCATATGCGCGATGAAGGCCGCGCCTTTGAAGACGTGCTCGCAGAAGCTCAGGCGCTGGGCTACGCCGAATCCGACCCGACCTTTGACGTTGAAGGTATCGATGCCGCCCATAAGCTGACTATTCTGGCCTCAATTGCCTATGGCGTGCCCCTGCAGTTCGAGAAAGCCTTCACTGAGGGCATTTCGCGGATTACCGCCGAAGACGTTGAGCAGGCCGATAACCTGGGCTATGTCATCAAGCACCTGGGAATCTCCAAGCGCACTGAGAATGGCCTTGAGTTGCGGGTTCACCCCACGCTGATCCCCAAAGAGCGCCTGCTGGCCAACGTTCATGGCGTAAAGAATGCCATCGCGGTGATGGGCGACGCCGTTGGGCCGACGCTTTACTACGGCGCAGGCGCAGGCGCAGAGCCGACGGCCTCGGCCGTGGTCGCCGACCTACTCGATGTGGCGCGGGATATCTCCACCGACCACCATTACCGGGTTCCCTACCTGGCGTTTAGCGGCATCGACGAAGATGTCAGTCAACTGCCCATCATGCCGATGGAAGATATTATTACCGCTTATTATCTGCGTCTGTTGGCAGTAGACCGCCCCGGGGTACTGGCACGGGTGGCGACTATCCTGGCCGAGCAGGGCATCTCTATCGAAGCGCTGATCCAGAAAGAGGCCACCGAAGGCGAATTGGTGCCGATTATTCTGCTGACTCACCGCACCAAAGAGAAGCAGATGAACGAAGCGATCCGCGAAATAGAAGCCATGGCGGATATCGCCGGCCCAGTGACGCGCATTCGCGTGGAAAGCCTGGACGAAGGGGAGTAATCAACCGCATGCGCTATATCAGCACGCGTGGGCAAGCGCCCGCGCTGTCCTTTGAAGAGGTGGTGTTGACCGGCATGGCCAGCGACGGCGGGCTTTACGTGCCGGAAACTCTGCCCACGTTTTCGCAGAAAGACCTGGCCGACATGGCCGGGCTTTCCTACGCGGAGATTGCCTTTCGAGTGATGAAGCCGTTCGTCAACGGTGAGATCGACGACGTCACTTTCCATCAAATCGTCACGGACGCCTACGCGACGTTTAATCACGACGCAGTGCTGCCGCTCAAGCAGTTGGATGCCAACCATTTTCTGCTCGAGCAGTTCCACGGCCCCACCCTGGCGTTCAAGGATGTCGCTCTGCAGCTGCTGGGCCGCTTGCTCGATCACTTCCTGAAAAAGCGCGGCGAGCGCGCGGTGATCATGGGCGCGACCTCCGGCGATACCGGGTCGGCGGCCATCGAGGGCTGCCGTCACTGCGACAACCTGGACATCTTTATCCTGCACCCGCACAACCGCGTCTCGGAAGTGCAGCGCCGCCAGATGACCTCGGTGCTTGCCAACAACGTGTTTAACATTGCCATTGAAGGCAACTTTGACGATGCCCAGGCGATGGTCAAAGCGAGCTTCGCCAATCAAGACTTCTTGAAAGGCACGCGGCTGGTGGCGGTGAACTCGATCAACTGGGCGCGCATCATGGCCCAGATCGTCTACTACGTGGCGTCAGGTGTTGCGCTAGGCGCGCCGCATCGCGAGGTAAGCTTCTGCGTACCGTCGGCAAACTTCGGAAACGTGTTTGCCGGCTATATGGCGTATAAAATGGGTTTGCCGGTCAAGCAGTTCATTATTGCCACTAACGCCAACGATATTTTGCACCGCACGCTTGCCGCCAACGATTTCTCCAAGAAAGAGCTGGCGGCGACGCTCGCGCCGTCTATGGACATCGTGGTGTCGTCGAACTTCGAGCGTCTGCTGTTTGATGCCTACGATCAAGACGGTGCGGCCGTGGCGGCGTTGCTGGAGCGCTTCCAACAAGAGCCAACGGCGCTGGCTGATGCGCCGCTTGCCAAACTGCGTGAAAAGTTTGCAAGCCACAGCGTGGATGACGCGACGATTCTGGAAGTAATCCGTGAAGCCCACCACCGCACCGGGGAAATGCTCGACCCGCACACGGCCACTGGCTATCGCGCCGCCGAGCGTGCCCGGGCCGACCAAACCACACCGGTGATTACGCTAGCCACGGCTCACCCCGCCAAGTTTGCCGAAGCGGTGGTGAAGGCAGGTTTCCAGGGAGTACCGTTGCCGACCCATATGGACGACCTGCTGGAGCGTGAAGAGCGCTATACGGTGTTGCCCGCCGAACTGAGTGCGGTGCAGCAGTTCGTCGCTGACAACCGGCGCTAGGGCGTATGTCCAACGTGACAGATGTGCCCCAACAGACCGCGCGCGCGACGATGCTACAACACGCAAGCCAGCCCCGGCTGGAGCCTCGTCCACTCGACGAGGCTGTTTATGCGCGCGCCCAGGCGGAAGGTTTAAATGAGCTTCAGGCGCGCCTGCTGGCCTCCCGGCTGCCTGGCTATCAAGGCGAGCTGGCACCGCTGGTATCGCCGAGTCTGCGCTATCTGGCGCACCCGGAGAAACTCGCTGACGGTTGCCGAGCGGCCGAGCGTATTGCCCAGGCGGTGGCCGAGGGCGAGTCGATCGGGATTCTCACCGATTACGACGTGGACGGCATTACCTCCCACGTGGTCATCCGCCGGACGTTGGTGGAGCTATTTGGCGTACCGGAATATAAGCTGCACAGCCTGATTGGCCACCGCATTCACGACGGCTACGGCATCAGTTTGCCACTGGTGGAACGCACGCTGGCGCTTAAGCCGTTTCCTACACTGGTGATTACCGCCGACTGTGGCAGCAGCGACGAGCCGCGTATCGCGCGCTTAAAAGCCGCGGGCATTGATGTGGTGGTCAGTGACCACCACGCATTGCCGATGGAAGGCCCACCGCCTTCCGCCTACGCCTGCGTTAACCCAACCCGTAACGACTGCGACTACCCCGATAAAACCATCGCCGGCTGCATGGTGGCGTGGTTGCTCATGTCACTTGCTCGCGGTGTGTTGATCGAGTGGGGCGCGCTGTCAGAGTCGACGCCCAAACTTTCGCCCTGGCTTTCCTACGTGGCGTTGGGAACGGTAGCGGACTGTGTCTCGCTCGGGGGCAGCCCTGCGAACCGGGCGGTGGTCAATCACGGCTTAACGCTCATCAACCGCATGGATGCTGCCTGCTGGCGGGCGATGGCCACACGCCTGGGCGCTGATAGCGTGCCGTTTAACGCTGAGACGTTAGCGTTTCAGATGGGGCCGCGTATCAACGCCCGGTCGCGGCTGGACGACCCCTACGCAGCGCTGCACTTTATGCTGGCCGAGAACGACGGCGTTGCCAATCGACAGTTGGAAGTGCTCGACCAGGATAACCAGTCGCGCAAAGCCATTGAAGCCGATATGACGGAAGAGGCGCGCCATCTAGCGGCCAGTGCCCTGGAAGCTGAAGAGCCTGCCGTGGTCGTGCTACTGGAGGATGGCCATCCCGGCGTACAGGGCATTGTTGCCTCGCGCTTGGTGCAGGCCTATGGGCGTCCTGCCCTGGTGCTTACCCAGGCAGCGGCCCCCAACATGTTGACGGGCTCCGGTCGCTCGATTGACGGGCTGCATCTGCGTGATGCATTACAACGGACCTTTGAGCTCGCCCCCGAGGCACTGCCGCGCTTTGGCGGCCATGGTGGGGCGGCAGGCGTGGGCGTGCCCCGTGAGCAGCTAGGCGTCTTTAAGGCGGCTTTTCTACAGGCGGTAGGCGAGCAGTTGGAAGGGCGAGTGCTTTATCCGCGCCTTTGGACCGACGGCGAGCTATCCACGGCACAGCTATGCTTGGCAACGCTTGAGGATATTGATGCCTTGGGCCCCTATGGTCGTGAGTTTGACCCACCGCTATTTGAGGGGCGATTTATTGTTGAAGCGCTGCGCCCCGTCGGCGCGGAAGGCGTACACCTGATGATGGAACTGTCCATGGGGCCGGTAACCTGCAAAGCTATCTGGTTTCGCGCGCTGACGCCTGGCGAGCTGCCCGCGTTTAGCGTTGGCGATACGCTCCATTGCGCCTATAAGCTTAATCGCAACCGCTGGCGCGGCCGCGAATCGTTGCAGTTGATGGTCGAGCACGCCAATCCATTATAAACGCAGCATTTTGTACCCCTGATACTTCAAGTAAGGACGCTGCCATGCGCATGGAAGATCTTCCCACAGACCCTCATAAGCCCTATGAGGATGTCATGGCGATGTTGCTGGGCACGTTTTTTGTGGCGCTCGGGGTAACCTTTTATACCCATGCGGTGCTGTTAACCGGCAGCACAGCAGGCTTGGCGCTACTGCTGAACTATATGACAGGCTGGGGGTTTGGAGTGTGGTTCTTTGCCATTAACCTGCCGTTTTACTATTTAGCGATTAAGCGCATGGGCTGGAGTTTTGCTCTGCGTACCTTCGCGGCGATTGGCCTGGTGTCGCTGTTTTCGGAGCTGACTCAGGGGTGGGTTGAGTTTGCCGCCGTGCCGTCGCTCTATGCCGCGCTAATGGGCGGGGCTCTGATGGGCATCGGCATGCTGATGCTGTTTCGCCACCGCACCAGCCTCGGCGGCATCAATATCCTGGCCCTTTACCTCCAAGAGAAGCACGGCCTGCGTGCAGGCTATGTGCAACTGGGTATCGACGGGCTGATCCTGCTGGTGGCGCTCACCCAGCTACCGCTCGACCGAGTGGGCTTCTCGGTGTTGGGTGCGCTGACCCTGAATTTAATCATCGCCCTGAACCATAAGCCCGGCCGCTATATCGGCGTCAGCTAGGCCTTGGCTAAGCCAGCCAGAACCACCACACAATGGCGGCGATCAGGCCGAGCCCGGCGAGATTGACCAGTAGGCTCATGATGTGCCTCCTTTGGATGGGATGTCGCTTGCTTTCCACAACCGTAGGCGGTTGGCGTTGCTGACCACGGTGATGGAGGAAAGCGACATGGCCGCCCCCGCAATCATCGGCGAGAGCAGCGTGCCGGTGAGGGGGTAGAGCACCCCGGCGGCGATGGGAATGCACAGCACGTTGTAGCCAAAGGCGCCGATCAGGTTTTGCTTGATGTTGCGCAGCGTGGCCCGGCTGATTTCGATGGCGTCGGCCACGCCATGCAGCGACCCCCGCATCAGCGTCATGCCCGCGCTTTCAATCGCCACATCGGTGCCCTGGCCAATTGCGAATCCCACATGGGCGCGGGCCAGCGCCGGGGCGTCGTTAATCCCGTCGCCGACCATACCCACCACTTCACCTGCCTTTTGGCGCCGCTCGATATCGGCGTGTTTGTCCTCGGGCAGCAGCCCGGCGCGGTAATCGTCAATGCCCACTTGGCGGGCAATAGCGGCGGCCGTGTGGGGGTTGTCGCCGGTCAGCATGATCACGGTCAAACCGTCTTCTTTCAGCCGTTTAACGGCGGCAGCGGCATCGTCGCGCAGCGGGTCGCTGATGCCAAACAATGCTTTTAATCGCCCGCCTAGAGCAAAATACACCAGCGTGCGGGCTTTCTCTTCAAGCGCCCGGGCGGCGTCCTGGCTCACTGAGAGGTCGATACCGGCGTTTTCCATCAGGCGCGCGTTGCCCAGCAACAGTGACTGTCCGTCGGCGGTTTGTGCCTTCACCCCGCCCCCAGTGACGCTGTCGAAGTCACGGATCTCGGCAGGATCAGCGCCATGTTCGTCGGCATAGGCCAACAGCGCCGCGGCAAGCGGGTGCTCCGAGCCGCGCTCCAGCGCCGCGATATAGCCCAGTGCCGTGGACGTATCGTCGCCCAGCACCTCGGCCTCGGTCACCCGGGGCTTGCCTTCGGTAAGCGTACCGGTCTTGTCCACTACCAGCGTGGTCAACTTGCTGGCGGTTTGCAGCGCCTCGCCGTTTCTCACCAGAACGCCGTGTTCGGCGGCCTTGCCGACGCCAATCATGGTGGAAATCGGCGTGGCCAGCCCCAGCGCGCAGGGGCAGGCGATAATCAGTACGGTGGTGGCTGTCACCAGCATGTGAATGACCCGCGGCTCGGCGCCGACATTGAACCATACCAGGGCCGTGAGTACGGCGATAATCATCACCGAGGGGACAAAAATGCTGGAGACTTTATCGGCCAGTTCGCCAATCGGCGGGCGCGAATTTTGCGCGCTGGCCACCTGTTCGGTGATCTGCCCCAGGCGGGTGTCAGCCCCTACGCGGGTCGCTTGGTAAACCAGCCCACCTTTGCCGTTGACCGTGCCCGCGCTGACCTCATCGCCCTGGCCCTTCTTGATGGGCTCGGGTTCGCCGGTGAGCATGGATTCATCGATGTGGCTTGCGCCTTCGATGACCTCACCATCCACCGGTAAGCGCTCGCCGGGACGCACGCGGATGTGGTCGCCCTCGCGCACGGCGTCAACATCTACCTCATGTTCTGCGCCGTCGCGAATCACCCGGGCGGTGCGACTTTGCAGGTCCAGCAGTCGCTTTAGCGCATCGCTGGTGCGTCCGCGCGCTTTAAGTTCCATGGCGTTACCCAGCAGGATCAGGCCGATCACCATGGCCGAGGCTTCAAAATAGATACCGTGGGCGACCTCTGGTAACCAGGGAGCGAAGGCTACGACCACCATCGAGTAGAGCCAGGCGGTGCCGGTACCCATGGCCACCAGGGTGTCCATATTGGCTTGATGGTGCCTGAGGTTTTTCCAGGCGTTGACAAAAAAATGGCGGCCAGGGAACACCAGAATGGCCAGCGTCAGAAGCCCGACCACCAGCCAGAATAGCCGCCCTGTGCCCATCGGGTGTGGGTGATAGACGAACATGCTGAGCATCAGCGGAACGGCAAGTGCCAGCGACCAGGCGCTGCCTTTCAAGCGTTTTGTGTAGTCGTGGGCTTCCTGTTGGGCGCGCGTTCTTTCCGCTTCGCGCATATCGACAATCGGCTCGGCCCCGTAGCCCACCGATTCCACAGCCGCTATTAAGGCGTGCTGGTCGGCATCGCCAAAAATTTGAGCGGTATGCGTGCCAAAATTAACGCTTGCTGTCTCAACGCCTTCAGTACGCTCTAGGGCTTTCTGAACGCTTTTCACGCAGCTGGCGCAGGTCATTCCGCTGATCGCCAGGCGGATCTTTTTTCGGCTGCCTTGGGAGGGGCTTTTCGCTGACGTCGAGCCAGTTGCTTTGTCGCGTTTGTCTTCAGGCGGGGTGGTGTCGTGGGAGCGCTTGTCAGGTGGGTAGCCCACGCTTTCAAGTGCTTGGTCGAGAGTGGCGTCGTCCATTGTGGTCGTCACTTCCAGGCGCTTTTCCCCAGGCATGCCGACCACGCCTGCTTTGCTGTCTTGCTGATGAATCGCCTCGCGCATGCGCGTCACGCAACGTTGGCAGCTCATGCCAGGCACCGTGCGCGTCAGGGTGTGCTGGCTCATTTGGCCTCCTGCTTCTCAGGAAAGCTCTCGATCAAGCGACACAGGCTGTGGCCGTCCGGCGTGCCGTCGGGCATGTGTTGCCAGCTTTCTAAGGCTTGCTCCATACGTTGGGCAAGCGCCTCGAGCTCCTGGATCTGCGCGCGGATTTGCGGCAGCCGGTTGGCCAGCAGGTCGCGTACTAGCGGGCAGGGGGAGTCGCCCTGGTCGGCATGGGCGAGAATGTCGCGAATCTCGGCCACGCTGAATCCGAGCTTGCGTGCCCTTTGAATAAACTGCAGCCGTTCAAGGTCGGTCGCGGAGTAGAGCTGGTAGCCGTTATCTGGGTGTCGTGTGGGCGCAAGTAGCTGCTCCCGGGTGTAATGGCGCACCGTTTCGGGGGTCACGCCGCCGCGTTTTGCCAACTCGCTAACTTTCATTGTGCGCTCCCTGGCTCGCTGTCTGTAATAGTTCAGATAGTTTAAAACCTATGGGTTACACAAAGGTCAAGGGTGGGCAGAAAATACCCGAAAAAGCCTAAAACAATGATTTAAAACGGTCGTGCGACTAATGTATAAGACAAAATTAAAATAAAACGCTCGTTTGCCCTTGAACGTAGCGTGCTTTTAGGCCAAAACTGAGGTGTACAAAAAAAGTATGACGGATGGTCACCATCCCGTCGGATCATTGGGAAAAGAGGCCCACTATGCATAATAAATTTAACAAGCTCACTCTGGCAGTTGCCGTCGCCACGGCCGCCTTCGCAAGCCAAGCCCAAGCGGGTGGTTATCAAATCAATGAGCAGAGCGTGAGCGGCCAGGGGTATGGGCATGCGGGCCGCAGCTCTAACGTGGAAGACGCGACCATTGTGTACGGCAACCCAGCGGGTATGTCGTTTTTGGATCGAGCCCAATTTTCAGCAGGTGCGACCTATCTAAATGTCGATAGTGAGCTTTCTAATGTGGAAGCTAGCCGCACAGTGGATGCAGGCGTCGCTCAAGGTGGAACGCCTACGGGCAATCAAGTCCCTGCGGGCAGTATTCCGGGCGGCAACGATGGCGATATGGTGCCTGGCTCTACTATCCCCTACGGGTTTTATGCCCATCCGGTCAATGAAAAGCTGGCCTTTGGTTTCGGTGTTTACGCGCCTTTTGGTTCAAAGACTGATTATGAAGATGACTTCCAGGGCCGCTACTTTGGTAACTATACCGAAATCACAGTAATGAGTGCTCAGCCCACGGTATCTTATCGTTTCAACGATCAGTGGTCGTTGGGTGCCGGGATTACTTACAACCAAGTGGATGGAGAACTTCGTCGTCAGCTTCCCTCTGAAGAAACTTATAACCCAAATGCTGATATTGACTCACGTGTAGATGGCGATGATGAGGCGTGGGGTTACAATTTAGGTGTTATCTATCAGCCAGCACCTGAAACGACTTTAGGCTTAACGTATCGCTCAAAGGTTGATTACGAGCTGGAGGGTGACTTTAGCGCTACCGATCCGATGGGCAATATAGTGCAGTCAGATTCAGCTAATCTGGACTTGACCACGCCTGAAACGGTCAATTTCTCGCTGACGCAGCAGATGACCGATCGCTTGAAGCTGATGTTCGGCGCCTCATGGGTGCGTTGGAGCCAGTTTGAAGAGATTTCGGTGACCGGTAGCCAGGGCAACGAAATCACCAACGAGCAGCAAAACTACTCTAACGCCTGGGCCTTTGCCACGGGTGGTGAGTATCAGTTGACGCCGACGCTCGCCCTGCGTGCGGGGGTAACGCTGGACAATACGCCGAGCAATGATAACGACCGAAGCGTTCGTATCCCTTCGGACGACCGCCGCATCTTCTCACTGGGGGCAGGCTGGAGCCCAACCGATGACTTGACCATCGATGTGGCCTACTCATACCTGACCGAGCGAGGCACCTCCGTTAGCCAGGAGCGCAGTGATCTGCTAGCAAGTCCGGCGACAGGTGACCAACCAGTTGGAGGAGCTAATTACTCCGCCGACTACAAAAACGAAGCCCATGGCTTCGGTGCTCAGATGACCTATCGCTTCTAGCGCGTTAGTCAGCAAAAACGACCTAAACCCGGCCTTGGCCGGGTTTTTTATTAAACGAGCGCTAACGTTTGGGCTGCCACTTATGCCGCTGGGCTATCCAGGAAAGCCGCGCGCATCAGTTCGCGGGTATAGGTTTGGCGTGGGGCGTTGAACAGTGATTGGGTGTCGTTTTGCTCGACGATTTCGCCCTGGCGCATCACGATGACCTCATCTGCCAGTGCTCGAACAACGGCCAGGTCATGACTAATAAATAAGTAGGTCAATCCGTGACGTTGTTGTAAATCGCGTAACAGCTTTATGACGGTCATTTGTACCGAACGATCAAGGGCGGAGGTGGGTTCGTCAAGCAGTAGGAACTCAGGCTTGACGACCAATGCTCGGGCGATGGCAATGCGTTGCCGCTGGCCGCCGGAAAACTCATGGGGGTAGCGGTGACGGTGGGCGGGGTCCAGGGCGACTTCTTCAAGGGCCTGGATAACCTCGGTGTCGCGTTCGGCGCGCCCGAGTAGCGGCTGATGAACGCGAAGCCCCTCGCCAATAATCTCGCCCACGGTCATGCGTGGAGAAAGCGAGCCAAAAGGGTCTTGAAAGACCACTTGCATACGCGATCTCAGCGGCCGCATTCCCGCGCGGTCAAGCTGGCCAACGTCGATGTTATCGAAATGTACCTTGCCGTGACTTTTCACCAGCCGAAGAAGCGCGCGGCCTAGGGTGGTTTTGCCTGAGCCCGATTCGCCCACGATGCCTAGGGTTTGTCCTTTGCGCAGCGAGAGGTCGATGTTTTTCACCGCTTCAAAATAGCGGTTGGGGCCAAACAGGTGTTTCTTGATCGGGAAACGAACGCCAATGTGTTGCGCAGTAAGCAGAACGGGCGCTGAGTCGGGAACGGCTGCCTTATGGCCACTGGGGTTGGCGTTAATCAGCATCTGGGTGTAAGGGTGTTGAGGAGCTTTAAACAACGTCTGGGTGGCCCCTGCTTCGACGATTTCGCCGTGTTGCATGACGCACACGCTATCGGCTAAATGACGAACAACCCCTAAATCGTGAGTGATAAACAGAATCGCCATACCATAACGGGCCTGGAGGTCTTTAAGCAGCGCGAGTATCTGCGCTTGCACCGTGACGTCAAGGGCGGTGGTCGGCTCATCGGCAATCAGCAGTTGAGGTTCACAGGCCAGCGCCATGGCAATCATTACCCGCTGGCGCTGACCGCCGGAAAGCTCGTGGGGGTAGCTATCGATGCGGCGCTTGGGCTCGGGTATCCCTACCTGTTCGAGTAGCTCTACTACCCGCAGATAAGCATTGTTCCCCCGCAAGGGCGTGTGTTTATGCAGTACTTCACGAATTTGCTGACCCACGCGGTGCATGGGATTGAGCGAGGTCATCGGTTCCTGGAAGATCATTGAGATCTCATTACCACGAATCGCCCGCAGGCGCTTGCGGTTGACGGTAATCAGGTTTTCATTGCCCGGCCCGCCATGCCAGTGAATGGTGCCGGTGGCGCGCGCCAGTTCAGGCAGCAGGCCCATCGCGGCGGTCGAGGTGACCGACTTGCCCGAGCCTGACTCGCCGACGAGCGCGAGCGTTTCGCCCTGATGCAGGGTAAAGCTAACGTCTTTGACGGCCGTGACGGAGCCATTGGGAAGGTCGAAGTCGACCCGCAGACGGTCGAATTCCAGTATTGGTTTTGGCATACAGCCTCCTTGCATTGTCCTAGCGCGTCCTGGGATCAAGGGCGTCACGCAGACCGTCCCCCAAAAAGTTAAGGCACAGCAGCGTGGTGGCTAGAAATGCAGAGGGCACTATCAGCATCCAGGGTGCCGTTTCCATCATGTCTTTGCCTTCGCTAATCAGTACTCCCCAACTGGTCAGGGGCTCTTGAACGCCGAGGCCCAGAAAGGAGAGGAAGCTTTCCAGCAAAATGACCTTAGGAACGGTAAGGGTGACATAGATAATCACTGGCCCAATGGCGTTGGGGATCAGGTGGCGTGTGACGATCTTGAAACTGCTTACGCCCAGTGCATGGGCGGCTTCGACGAACTCGCGTCGCTTCAAGGCGAGTACCTGTCCGCGCACAATGCGCGACATGTCCAGCCATTCAACGGCCCCAATGGCAGCGTAGATCAGCAGTATGTTGCGTCCGAACACGACCATCAGCAGGATGACCATGAACATGAAGGGCAGCGAGTACATAATGTCGACAAAGCGCATCATCAGGTTGTCGACCCGGCCGCCTACGTAGCCAGCAATCGCGCCGTAAAGAACGCCGATCACCAGCGAAACAAGGGTGGCGACCAAGGCGACGGAGAGTGAAATCTGTCCCCCGTGCAATACCCGGGTGAGTAGGTCCCGGCCATTGGCGTCAGTGCCCGCATAGTGGCCGCTGTCGAAATCGGGTGGAGCCTGGAAGGCGTTCCAGTCCACTTCATCAAGTGCCCAGGGGGTTAGCCAGGGGCCGAATAAACAGGCCAGGGTAATGAGGATGAGAAGTACTAGGCTGGTGGTTGCAGCACTGTTTTGACGGAGTCGACGCCACGCTTCACGCCCCAGGCTGTTGCTGGCGACCGGCGGGGCCGAGGTTGCATTATTCATTATCATAGCGAATTTGCGGATCCAGAGCCGAGTAGAGTAGATCGACGATCAGGTTGAGAAGCACGATCAGACCGCCGTAAAAGACGACGGTGCCCATCACCAGGGTATAATCGCGATTGAGCGCCGCCTGGACGAAATAGCGGCCAATCCCGGGTATTCCAAAAATCTGCTCAATGACCACCGAGCCGGTAATAATCCCGGCAATGGCGGGCCCTAGGTAGGAGATGACCGGGAGCATGGCCGGACGCAGGGCGTGGCGGAAGATGACTTCGCTCTCGCTGAGGCCTTTGGCACGTGCCGTGCGGACAAAATGGCTGCCCAGTACTTCGATCATGCTGGCGCGCATCATCCGAGCGATATATGCAATCTGCTGAATGGAAAGCGCTACGACGGGCAGGATCATATTTTGCCAATGGCCATCGTCCCAACCGCCGACGGGTAGCCAGGCCAGAAAGACCCCGAAGACCAGCGCCAATAGTGGGGCAACCACAAAGTTGGGAATGGCCACACCGGCCAGCGCCGACCCCATCACAATATAATCCACGGTGGAGTTGCGTTTAAGCGCGGCAACCACTCCCATGGGAATGCCCACTAGAAGTGCCAGGCCTATCGCCCACAGACCAAGCTCAAGGCTGACAGGAAAGCCTTGGGCGACGAGTTCGGTGACCGAAAAATCCTTGTATTTGAAGGAGGGGCCAAGATCGCCTTGCAGCAGGTTTCCCATGTAGGTGACGTATTGTTCCCAGACGGGTTTGTCCAGGCCGTAAGAAGCCATCAGGTTGGCCTCGATTTCAGGCGGGAGTTGACGCTCGCCGTCGAAAGGCCCGCCGGGGGCGAGGTGCATTAAAAAGAACGATAGGGTAATGACAATCCATAGCGTCGGGATCGCATGGAGTAAGCGTTTAAACGTATAGCTAAGCATGATCGAGCCTCGCTCCTCAGGCCGAAGCCTGAGGATTTAACGGCGGTCAGTCGTGTCACATAAAGACGCGATGAAGGGAATTACTCGTCGAATTCAATCCAGCGCGAGCGGTGGATATCTTCGATATTCGTTTCCCAGCCGGCCAGGTCGGGGCTGACAAGGTTGCGCGAAACATAGTAATAGAGCGGCAGCGTTGCGCTATCTTCCAAGGCCAGGGTCTCTGCCTCGGCCATGATGTCGGCTCGCTCATCCAGGTCCTGGGTATTGGCAGCTTCGCTCATTAGCTCATCAAATTCGGGCGAGCTATAGGCGCCATAGTTATTCGACACGCCACTTTCCAACAGGCTTAAAAAATTTTGCGCGTCGTTGTAGTCACCAATCCACCCGGCCCGGGCAACGTCGAAATCGCCTTGGCGAATATCCGCGTAGTGAACGGCGACCTCCGAATTATACAGCTCGACCTCAACGCCCAGTGGCTTCCACATGGCAGCAATGGCGATGGCGACCTTGCGATGATCCTCGCTGGTGTTGTAACGCAGCATGAGCTCCAGCGGATTGTCCGGGCCATAGCCTGCCTCTTGGAGCAATTCCTGGGCGCGTGCCATTCGCTCATCCTGGGAGAGTTCGGCGAAGTCAGCGGTGGGCGCTTCATAGTGACTGACATCGGGTGGAACGAAACTGTAAGCAGGCACTTCGCCGGTGCCGAGTATCTGATCGGTGATGACCTCGCGGCGAACGGCCAGGCTAAGCGCTTCACGGACGCGCGGGTCAGAGGTTGCATGGCCGTCGCGGGCATTGAAAGCGTAGTAATAAATGCCGAGGTAGGGTGCTACCTGCACGGCTTCGGGCAGGTTCTCCTTCAGCCAGTCGTACTGCTGGGTGGGAAACTCCCGAGCGATATCGATCTCGTCGGCGCGGAAGCGGTTCAGCGCGGTATTACGTTCTTCGATAGGAAAATAGACGACTTCTTCAAGAGCCACATTGTCCACGTCGTGAAAATGGGGGTTGCGCGATGCGCTGATACGCGTTTGCGACTGCCATTCCTCGAGCTGGAACGCGCCGTTGGAGACCATGTTGCCGGGACGCGACCAGTCGTCGCCGTGCGTCTCTACCGTATGGCTGGGTACCGGGTAGGCGGTATAGTGGGAAAGCTGATCCAAAAAATAAGGCGTTGAACGTTCGAGAGTGATTTGCAGGGTGGCAGCATCTAGCGCCTCGACACCCAGGTCGCTTGTCTCGGCGTCGCCTGCATAGACGGCTTCGGCGTTTTTAATGGGATACAGGAGATAGGCGTAATCAGCGGCGGTATCGGGCGATAGAATGCGTTGAAAAGCGAAGACAAAATCCTCAGCCGTCACGGGCTCACCGTCTGACCACTTGGCATCATCTCGCAGTTTGAAGGTGTATACCGTGCCGTCATCGGAGATTTCCCAGGATTTGGCAACGCCGGGGATGCGCGAGCCATCGGCGGCTTCAGTGACAAGCCCTTCAAAAAGGTCGCCCACCACATCGTTTTCCCAGGTGCCGCTAATTTTATGCGGATCAAGCGATGCGGGTTCGCCCATAATGGCTAAGCGAAGTGTGTCTGCTTGCAGAGGGGCTGCAAAGCCTAGCGCCATTATGGCAGCGCCCACCAGAGTGTGAGTTTTTGTCATGTTGTTCCCTCAAAAAATTGTCCTAATACGATTGTTTGACAATTAAGTACTAGCACCGCCCAAAATCAGGTGTCTATCAGAAATTACACATGTAGCTATACAGAATTTCGATAGCGACGGTGCCAATGGTTGTTGGAGGCCAATTTCGTTACAATGCGCTTCTTTCTTTTAAACCTTATTCTTACTAACTAAATTTTTACCGACTAAGGCCAGAACACTCCATGTTGGAAACTAATCCGATTCACCTCCAGATCAAGGACCTGTCTGAGCGGACAGACGTCCTCAGGGGGTATCTTTGACTACGCCGAGAAGAAAGATCGGCTAGAAGAAGTCTCTCGCGAGCTTGAGGATCCCAATGTCTGGAACGATCCCGACTATGCGCAGAAGCTCGGCAAAGAGCGTGCCTCCCTTGAAACCATCGTGGCCACTATTGATGACCTTGAGCAGGGCGTAGGCGATAGCCGTGATTTGCTTGAGTTGGCGGAAATGGAAGACGACGAAGGTACCGTCGACGAGGTGCGCAAAGAACTCGACAGCCTGCAAAAGACGTTGGAAAAACTCGAGTTCCGGCGCATGTTCTCCGGCGAAATGGACGAGAACAACGCTTACCTGGACATCCAATCGGGCTCCGGCGGTACCGAAGCTCAGGACTGGGCCAATATACTGCTGCGCATGTACCTGCGTTGGGCAGAAAGTCACGGTTTCAAAGCAGAAATTATCGAAATTTCCGCAGGCGATGTAGCCGGGATTAAATCGGCGTCGCTACATATTCAGGGTGATTACGCTTTCGGCTGGCTGCGCACTGAAACCGGCGTGCACCGCTTGGTTCGCAAAAGCCCGTTTGATTCGGGTGGTCGTCGGCATACCTCCTTTGCATCGGTGTTTTTATCGCCGGAAATCGACGATAGCTTTGAGGTGGAAATTAATCCTGCCGACCTTCGCGTGGATACCTATCGCTCAAGCGGCGCAGGTGGCCAGCACGTTAACACCACCGATTCAGCGGTGCGGATTACCCACGAGCCGAGCGGCATAGTCGTGGCCTGTCAAAACCAGCGCAGCCAGCACGCCAACCGCGACTTCGCCATGAAGCAGTTGAAGGCGAAGCTGTGGGAGCACGAGATGCAGAAGCGTAACGAGGCCAAGCAGCAGGCGGAAGACTCCAAAGCCGATATTGGTTGGGGTAGTCAAATTCGTTCGTACGTGCTCGACGATCAGCGCATCAAAGATCTGCGCACCAATGTCCAGTCGAGCAACTGTGAAAAAGTGCTCGATGGCGATCTGGACCAGTTTATCGTCGCCAGCCTCAAGCAAGGTTTGTAATCTTTTCAGGGTTTGATCATTAACAGGGTGCCCGATGGCTCATCAAGACGCGTCTTCCGCAGATAACGAAAACCACCTCATCGCTGAGCGACGTGCCAAGCTAGCTGCGCGTCGCGAAAGTGCTGCCGCGCAAGGTAAGAGTGCGTTTCCCAATGACTTCCGCCGCGATAGCTTAACCGTCGAGCTGCACAATGCGCTGGGCGAAAAGGATAAGGCAGAGCTTGAGGCGCTGGACCATCACGCCTCGGTGGCAGGGCGTGTGATGCGCCAGCGTGGCCCCTTTATCGTGATTCAGGATGTGGCGGGCCAGATCCAGCTCTACGTCGACAAGAAAGGCCTTCCCGCCGACGTGCTCGACGACATCAAAAGCTGGGATATTGGCGATATCGTCGCTGCCTGTGGGCCCGTGCATAAGTCCGGCAAGGGTGACCTGTACGTGATGATGAAAGAGGCGCAGTTGCTGACCAAGAGCCTGCGCCCGCTACCGGATAAGTTTCACGGACTGACCGACCAGGAAGCCCGCTATCGCCAGCGCTATGTCGATCTGATCATGAACCCGCAGTCGCGCAAGGTGTTCGAGACTCGCGCGGCGGTGATCAGCTCTATGCGCCGCTTCTTTGAGGCGCGCGGTTTTATGGAAGTCGAAACGCCGATGCTGCAGCCGATCCCCGGCGGCGCGGCAGCGCGTCCGTTTATCACCCATCATAATGCGCTGGATATCGACATGTACCTGCGCATTGCCCCGGAGCTGTACCTTAAGCGCCTGGTGGTCGGCGGCTTTGAAAAAGTCTTTGAAATCAACCGCAATTTCCGCAACGAAGGGCTGTCCACCCGGCACAACCCCGAGTTCACCATGGTCGAGTTCTACTGGGCCTACGCGGATTACCGCGACCTGCTGGACATGACCGAAGCGATGCTGCGTACGGCCGCACAAGAAGTGTTGGGCACCACCACGATTGCGTACCAGGGGGCCAGCTACGACTTCGGCCAGCCGTTCAACCGCCTGACCCTGCGCCAGGCGATACTCGACCACGGCGACGGCATTGCCGACAGCGATCTGGGTTCCCTCGACGCCGCGCGGGCGTTGGCGGAAAAATGCGGCATCAAGGTCAAGGACAGCTGGGGGCTTGGGAAGCTCCAGACCGAAATCTTTGAAGAAGTCGCCGAGCACAAGCTCGACCAGCCCACCTTCATCACCGAGTACCCGGCTGAGGTCAGCCCGTTGGCGCGGCGCAACGATGCCAACCCCTTTGTCACCGACCGCTTTGAGTTCTTTGTCGGTGGGCGTGAAATTGCCAATGGCTTCTCGGAGCTTAACGATGCCGAAGACCAGGCTGAGCGCTTCCGCGAGCAGGCCGTCGAGAAAGACGCCGGCGATCTGGAAGCTATGTACTTTGACGCGGATTACGTGCGTGCGCTGGAGTATGGCCTGCCGCCAACAGCGGGCGAGGGCATTGGTATCGACCGTTTAGTGATGCTGTTTACCGATAGCCCCTCGATTCGCGACGTACTGCTGTTCCCGGCGATGCGTCCCGAAGTGGACTAAAAGTTGGTAAGGGCGCGATTTAGCGCCCATAATGACCACGTTTCGACGGCGAGGAGAATCCCATGAAACTGCTAAATCGCTCTGCCCTGAGCGTCAGGCCGACCCAGCCCTTTGTGGACTGGATCAATGCGCTCGAACCCACCATGGGAGACGACGACCTGACCCTGGACGACGTCGAACATGAAAGCACGGTGTATCTGATTCCAGAGATGGATACACCCGAAGCGCTTGAAACCTTTGTCCGCGAACGCTACGTGGAAATTCTTGAGACCGAGCTGCGTGCCTGGGAAGAGGATGAACGCCAGTGGCCGGAGAAGCTTGATTGGTCGCTGTTTCAAACCTTTTTACGCATCGAGCATAGCTACCTCGCTATCGACCTTGATGATGACACGGCCCTTGAAATATCTGACGTCGATGATGCGCTGCTACTGGATAACGAGCAAGACTAGCGCGTTGTCGATGTGACGTAAGCGTATCGTGAAGCCGGCTTTTGCCGGTTTCGCTGTTTCAATGGGGCCGTTTAGGAACTCACCCGCATGCGACTGTTTGAAACCCGACCCGGCGACGATGGCCTACCAGGGGGCGAGCGAGCGTTGGCTGTCTTGGCGTTGGTCACGGGTACACTGATGGCGGTGGTCGATACCACCATGATTAACCTTGCCTTGCCCACCATTGCGGCCGATCTTGATATACCTGCTTCCCGGTCGGTGTGGATCACCAATTTGTTCCAGGTAGTGTGCGCTGCGTTCTTGCTGGTGTTTGCCGGTATTAGTGAGCTAGTAACCCGTCGGCGGCTATATCTGTTTGGCGTGGCAACCTTTGTGGTGGCCGCGCTGGGAGCGGCCCTGTCGCGCAACTTAGAAACACTGCTGGTGTTTCGCGCCTTACAGGGCTTGGGAGCAGCCGCTACGCTGTCCATCGGGCCGTCGCTTTATCGGGCAATTTTCCCTTCGCGCTTGCTGGGTAGTGCATTAGGCCTCAGTGCCTTGGTGGTGGCCGGCGGGTATGCCGCAGGCCCTACGTTAAGCGGCGTGATTCTCTCGTTTGCTGATTGGCCCTGGCTGTTCGCGCTGAATGTACCGCTAGGCGTGTGCTCTCTGTGGCTAGCAAGCCGAGCGCTCCCCCGGGAAACGCCACGCCAGGGTAGCTTTGACGTACTGGGTGCGTTGTTTTCCATGTTGATGCTGGCAAGCTTCTTCTTGGCCATGGATGCCGCAGGCCACGCCGCACCGGTATGGCAAAGCGCTGGCTGGGGAGGGCTCGCGGTGACAGCCTGCGGCTTGTTTATTGCCCGTCAGCGGCGCGCACCGTATCCGTTATTACCGCTAAGCGTGTTCGCGGAAAAGCGCTTTACCTTGGCAGTTTCGGCCTCGGGGCTGGCGTTTATTGGCCAGGGGCTGACATTTGTCGCACTGTCGTTTTTCTACCAGGAGCAGATGGGCTTTTCACCGCTGGAAACCGCCTGGTTGTTCACCCCTTGGCCGCTTGCCATTATGGTCGTCGGACCGCTAGCCGGGCGGCTTGCCGACCGTATTAACCCCAGTGTGCTGTCCAGCACTGGCCTGGTGTTGTTGATCATCGGACTAATCGCCTTGGCGCTCGTCGATGAATCGACCGGTGTGGTGGGCAGTTTATGGCGCACGGCACTGTGCGGTATTGGCTTTGGGCTCTTTCAACCACCTAACAACCGCGAAATGATGGGTAGCCTGCCGCCAGAGCGCAGCGCCAACGTGTCCGGGGTGATGAGCACCACTCGCACGGTGGGGCAATCGGTGGGGGTCGCCCTGGTGGGCGCCGCGCTGGCCCTGGGTTCGCCCGTGCAGATAACGCTGTGGCTGGGGGCCGCGACCACTTTGCTGGCGCTGCTGGCGAGCCTTTCGCGGGTGTCACTGGCGCGGCGCGCGCTGGTTGCGCGTCGGGCATCGTCTGGCGGCCAGTAAGCGCGTACAATGGAAGGGTTTCCGACCTAAGGAGAGCCTCCATGACGCTGCAGGCACAAATAGAGCAGAAGTTAGCGGCGCTCGCGCCCGACGTGCTGCAGGTAGAAAATGAAAGCCATATGCACAACGTGCCCGAGAACGCCGAAACGCATTTCAAGGTAACCCTGGTGAGCGATAGCTTTGATGGCCTGATGCCGGTTAAGCGCCACCAGAAGATCTATGCGCTGCTGGCCGATGAACTGTCGGGCCCGGTGCACGCGCTGGCGCTTCATTTGTACACCCCCCATGAATGGGAAGTCCGAGGCGGCCAGCGCCCCGATTCGCCCAACTGCCGAGGGGGCGGGCAGTGACCCCAGAGGTTGTTCGTCGGCATTACCTGGAGGCCATGGGCATCACTGCCTGGGCATCCCGCTATCAACTACCCAACGCACGCCCGACCGAGGCCTGCGAATGGGACGATACGCCGGCGGCGACAACGCCGCCGCGCGAGCGCTTACAGGCGCTTTTGGATGATGCGCCATCACCGCCGCCAAAGCCCGCCGACGTGCCGTCTGTCGCTGAGGACGTGCCCGCGTCACCCTCGGCGGTGCGCGCCCTGCTTGACGATCGAGCGAAGGCTCCGGGCAAACCCGCGGAAGCGCCTGCTACGTCAACGCCTGACGAGGCACCTGCTACGTCGTCTCACGCAGCGCCCGCCAAGCCCCTGACGTTTCATGTGTCATGCGTATGTATCGGTGGACGCTGGCTAAGCCTGCACGCCGGGGACCTCAGCGCGGACGCCCAGCGGCTACTCGCCAATATATGTCAGGCGGCCGGGCTTACAGACGGCACGCTGCCGGAGGTCACACGCTTTAAATGGCCGCCCATGGCCAACGCCTTTGCGTCGGACGACCCGCTGGAAGAAGCCCGCGAAGGCGTCACCGCCTTTATCAATGGCGCGGCCAGTCGCCAGCACTGGCAGTTGGAAAAGATACTCTGGTGGGGCGACGCCGCCGCTGACCCAGATAGCGAGTCGCTGTCGAAGGTATTGGATGTGGATGCCGATCACAGCCGCACCCTGGGCCTGCCGGTCTGGCAGGCGCCGGCATTGACCACCTTACTGCAAAGCCCCACGGCCAAGCGTGCTCTCTGGCCTGAGCTGTACGCCCTGGCAAAAGGTTGGCAGGCACCGTCGTTAGCGCATGATGATCGCTGAGCTTTACCGCACTGACGTGCAGTCACTTCTGGCGCTCGAAGTGCGCGCCCAGAGCGGCGCAAGCCAAGCGCTGCTGACAGAGGCATTGGTCGACGATGCGGCCTGTGTAATGGGGTGCTGGCAGGCCAGCGAGCTGATCGGTTATGCGCTGCTGGCACGCTTGCCTTTCGATGCCGAACTGCAGGCCATTGGCGTGCTGCCCGAGCGGCGTGGCGAAGGGATCGGCGGTGAATTGCTCGGCGCTGTGCTGGCGGTGGCAGCCGATTGGCAAAGCGAGCGGGTGCTGCTGGAGGTGCGTGAAAGCAATACGTCAGCGCGAAAGCTTTACGTCGGCGCAGGCTTTCAACAGGACGGCATGCGGCGGGATTATTACCCGGCGGCTGAAGGCGCCACCGGGCGCGAGAGTGCGCTGCTGATGTCGCGGTCTATTTAGGACTGACCGTCATCGAATTTAGTCAGCAGCGCGCTTAAGCGGCGCTCCCACTCTTCGTGCTCCTGCTTGAGTTGGGTGTTTTCATTGCGCAGCGTCTCATTTTCCAGCTTCATCATCTCCAGCGCTTCAACGGTGTCGGTAACGCGCTGCTCAAGCTGATTAAATAACTCTAGGCTCATGCCCACCTCCAGATAAAAACAAGCGACATGCTTGCCTGTACAAAAACGGGTTAAAAAACAGTGGGGCGAGCGTAACGTTCGCAATGCGATGCCGCAAGCGCTGATTACGGAGCGTGGCGTTGATAAAGCCTTGCCGTGCTTTCCCCTGCTTGGGTCTCGCGATGCAGCGCCCAATGGGTTGGCACTTGAGGATCCCAGTCACGTTCGGTTTCTACGTAAATCATCGCATCTTCTGCCAGCCAGCCGCCTGTCTCCAGTGCGCTACAACAGTCGGCTACCAGGGCCTGATGAAACGGTGGGTCTAGAAAGACGACATCGAAGCGCTGGGCAGGCTGGGCGAGAAACACCTGTGCATCGCGAATGATGACATGGCCCTGATTTGCTTGGAGCGTCTCAAGGTTACGGGTAATGTGAGCGGCCACCTGGCTGTCACGCTCGATAAAGGCGACCTGTGTGGCCCCGCGTGAGAGTGCTTCAATCCCCAGCGCGCCGGTGCCAGCAAACAGGTCGAGCACTTTTTTGCCGTAAAGCGTCTGGCCGAGCCAGTTGAACAGCGTTTCACGCACGCGGTCGGGCGTGGGGCGCAATCCTGGGCTGTCGAGTACCGGGAGCTGGCGACGGCGAAAGTCGCCGCCAATAATGCGCAGCTTGCCCATGGGTTTGGCAGGTGATCGTCGAGCAGCAGATGAGCGAGAGGAGCGTTGTCGTGTCATATCGCGGATTGTAGCGGGCTACTTATCCAAAGTCTTGGTTGGCGGTGGTAGGATAATCACATTCTTTATCTTTATTAGTCGGATGACATCCATGTTTGGTTTTTTTAAGCGTAAACAAAAGCAGGATTCCCAGCAGGACGACGAGTCGCAGGCCGAGGCTTCTAAGGAGCAGGAGACCGATGAAGGCTCCTTGCAAGCGCCGGACTCGCAAAGCGCCGAGCGCGAGGATGCCGGCGTTGACGAGCATTCGGCTGCACCTGATCCTGTGCCAGAGCCAGAGCCAGAGCCAGAGCCAGAGCCAGAGCCAGAGCCAGAGCCAGAGCCAGAGCCAGAGCCAGAGCCAGAGCCAGAGCCAGAGCCAGAGCCAGAGCCAGAGCCAGAGCCAGAGCTCGTCAAAAAACCGGCGCTGCAAGATAAACCGGTTGCCGATAAAGGCGAGAAAAAAGGGTGGCTTGCGCGTATCACGTCAGGCCTGGGCAAAACCCGCGCTAATTTGACTGACGGCATCGCCGATCTTTTCCTGGGTAAAAAGCAGATCGATGACGAGCTGCTTGAAGACCTCGAAACCCAACTGCTAATGGCTGACGTGGGAATTGAGGCGACCAGCGAAATTATCGAGCGACTGGAAGCCCGTGTATCGCGCAAAGAGCTGAATGACCCCGAAGCGCTCTACCGTGGATTGCAGGAAGAGCTGGCGGCGATGCTTGAACCCGTCACTGTTCCGCTGAGCTTTGATAAGGCCAGCGACGGCCCCTTCGTGATTCTGGTGGTGGGCGTCAACGGTGTCGGCAAAACCACCACGATCGGCAAGCTCACCCAGCGTTTTCAGCGTGAAGGCAAAAGCGTCATGCTGGCGGCAGGGGATACCTTCCGTGCCGCCGCTGTGGAGCAGTTGAAGGTTTGGGGTGAGCGCAACAGCGTGCCGGTGATTGCCCAGCACACCGGTGCTGACAGTGCCTCAGTGATTTATGACGCGGTCGCCGCCGCCAAATCCCGCGGGGTGGATGTGTTAATCGCCGATACCGCCGGGCGTTTGCATAATAAGGGCCACCTGATGGAAGAGCTGAAAAAAGTCCATCGCGTAATGAAAAAGATCGATGACACCGCGCCCCACGAAGTCATGCTGGTGCTCGATGCCGGGACTGGGCAAAACGCTATTTCCCAGGCCACCACGTTTAACGAGGCAGTCCCGGTGAGCGGTATCACGCTCACCAAGCTAGATGGCACCGCCAAAGGTGGGATTATTTTTGCGTTAGCGAAGCAGCTTAATACGCCGATTCGCTACATAGGTGTTGGCGAAGGGCTGGATGACCTGCGGCCCTTCGAGTCGAAAGACTTCGTCAACGCGCTGTTCGACCGTCAGGGAGACGATGCCAACCCATGATCGCCTTTGAGCATGTGGGTAAGCGCTACGGAGGGCGTTTTGAGGCGCTGTCGCATCTGAACTTTCGTGTGGCGAGAGGTGAGATGGTGTTTCTCACTGGGCACTCAGGCGCGGGGAAAAGCTCGCTGTTGCGTTTGGTTATGCGCCTGGAGAAGCCGAGCCGTGGACGCGTGGTGGTAGCGGGTCACGATATTGCCCAGTTGCATGCCAGCCAAGTGCCGTTTTACCGGCGCCAAATTGGCGTGGTGTTTCAGGACCATCAACTGCTGTTCGATCGCAGCGTGTTTCAAAACGTGTCGCTGCCGTTGGACATCCAGGGTATCGAGCCTCGGGAGTCCGCCCGGCGTGTCCGCGCCGCCCTCGATAAAGTAGGCTTGCTGCACCGTGAAAAAGCGTTGCCCATTGAGCTTTCCGGCGGTGAACAGCAGCGCGTGGGTATCGCCCGTGCGGTGGTCAATAAGCCCGCTTTACTGCTTGCCGACGAGCCCACCGGTAATCTGGATCCGCAGCTGTCCGCCGACATTATGTCGCTGTTTGAAGATTTTAACCGGATTGGCACTACCGTGATGGTTGCCAGCCACGATTTGGCGTTGATCGCGCGACTGCAACATCGGATTTTACGCTTGCGCGATGGCCGCCTAGTGGCGGACGAGGGGGCCGAATGAAACGACCCACTATTAGGCCGAAAGGCGCTGCCCCTCGGGCAACGCGCGCCCGTGCAGCCCCGCGAGAGGCTGCACGCCCCGTGCAGCGAGGAGCGCGAGCCCAACAGCCGCGCACGTCTAGCCGCTTGCGGGCATGGGGACGGCACCACCGGGCGATGGGGGTCGACAGCCTGCAGCGCCTGATCCGCTACCCAGTAGGTAATTTGCTTACGATGCTGGCGATTGCCATTGCCTTGGTGCTGCCAGCGGCGCTTTGGCTGACATTGGACAGTGCCCGGCTACTGGATGCAGAGCTGGACGAGAGCGCCACGCTCACCGTGTATCTTGAAGTCGACGTTGAATCCGGCGAGGCCGAACGCATCGAGCAGGCGGTCAGTGCGGATGAAGACGTACAAAGCACCCGGTTTGTTAGCGCTGAACAGGGCATGGCCGACTTTCAGCAGTCGCTGGGTGTAGAGGATGCGCTCTCAGGGCTTGAAGATAACCCGCTGCCGGGAAGTGTCGTGGTACGCCCGAGTAGCGTTGATCCTGACATCATGCAGACGCTCGCCGAGCGCCTGGAAGACATGCCCGGTGTCGATGAAGTGCGGGTCGATTTGGCGTGGGTTGAGCGCCTCCGCCACTTGGCGGCGTTGGGAACACGGGTGGCGCTGGCTCTGGGCGTCTTGTTTGGTCTCGGCGTGTTACTGGTGGTGGGGAATACCATCCGACTATCAGTGGAGAGTCGCCGGCGTGAAATCGAAGTGGTGATGTTGATCGGCGCGACCCATGCGTTTGTCAGGCGTCCCTTTCTATACAGTGGCGCCTGGTATGGCTTTGGCGGCGGTGTCTTGGCCCTAGGCCTGCTATCGCTGGGTAACCACTGGCTGTCGCTACCTGTGGCCGCTTTGGCGGCAAGCTATGGGGCGAGTTTTTCGCTGCCGCAATTGGACGTGACAGGCTCCACAATTTTGCTATCTTGCAGTACACTACTCGGCTGGTTGGGCGCATGGCTTGCCGTATCTCGGCATCTTGCCAGTATTCGCCCACGCTGAAGGCCCACGTTGCTCATCAGGCGACGGCGAGGGAACCTTGACCATATGGCAAGGTCACAGTGATACATTAATCCACGTAAGGGTTACAACGGAGACCACCTGCACATGAGCACTAGTCTTCTACCGGTGGGGCAGCTTTCCCCAGGCAATGACCTGGGTGGCTACATCAAAGCGGTCAACGGCATTGCGGTTCTTAGTGCCGACGAAGAGCGTGAGCTTGCGTTCCGCCTGTACGATGAAGGCGATCTAGAGGCGGCGCGACGTTTGGTGCTATCGCATCTGCGTTTTGTCGTGCACATCGCGCGTAGTTATTCAGGGTATGGCCTGCCCCAAGCCGATTTAATTCAGGAAGGTAATGTTGGCTTGATGAAAGCCGTCAAGCGTTTCGACCCAAATCAAGGCGTTCGCCTGGTTTCATTTGCGGTGCACTGGATCAAAGCAGAGATCCATGAATTTGTGTTGCGCAATTGGCGTATTGTCAAAATTGCCACCACCAAGGCCCAGCGCAAGTTGTTCTTCAACTTGCGCAGTGCGAAAAAGCGGCTTGCCTGGCTCAATAATGATGAAGTTGATGCCATTGCCAAAGACCTTAACGTAAAACCCGGCATTGTGCGTGATATGGAGGGGCGTCTTTCCTCCTACGATGCTGGCTTTGACGCGTCGCCTAGCGATGACGAAGACAGTGCCTATCAAGCGCCGGTGCACTTTTTAGACGACGCGGCCTCCAACCCGGCAACGCAGTTGGAAGACAGCGATTTTGAGGAAGATTCAACGCGCCGCCTGCAGTTGGCACTTGAAGGATTAGACGAACGTTCTCGGGATATTTTGCAGCGCCGTTGGTTGGCGGAAAACAAAGCCACGCTGCACGATCTGGCAGATGTTTATGGCGTTAGCGCCGAACGTATTCGTCAGCTCGAGAAAAATGCGATGAAGAAATTGCGCCAGAAAATGGGCGATACCATCGCGGCCTGAACGAGTAAGTTGTAGCCAATAAAAACGGCGCGCCCATAGCAGGCGCGCCGTTTTTGTGTCTACCAGGCGCACTTATTCTTGCCTGATTAAGAGGTTAAGCTGGCTGCACTGCTTCGCGCAGTAATTGGCTCGATAGTAGTGTCCACTGGTCGTCCCAGTAGTCGGTGGGCAAGCGTTTGAAATCGCTGCGCACATACTGAGAAATACGCCCCTCTGCCTGGGCCGCCAGCAAGTTGGCAGCGGCGGAGGCTGGAATGGTGGGGCGCAGGCCCTCGCGTAGTTCGGCCTCGCGGAGAATCTGCTTGAACTGTGTTTCCAGTCGCTCAAACAACTGGTGGATCCGCTGACGCAGCCGGGCGGTCTCGCCGGTCAATACGTCGCCGCCCATGACGCGGGCAAGCCCCGGGTTCTTTTCGGCAAAGCCGAGCACCAGCGACAGAATCGTACGGCAGCGATTGGTGGCGTCGGGCACCTCTTCCATGATGCGGTTAATACGCGCAAAAATGCTTTCCTCGATAAAATCGATCAGCCCTTCAAACATACGTGCCTTGCTAGGGAAGTGGCGGTAGAGAGCCGCTTCTGAGACACCCACCTGGCGTGCGAGAGCCGCCGTGGTAATCCGTTTGCCACTGTCTTCTTCAAGCATTAGGGCGAGGGCCTGAAGGATTTGCTCGCGGCGGCGAGGCTTGCGTTCATCGCTCATGATGTTGCTCTCCGTCGCGGTTAGTGGGTGTCGGTGATCAGCGTGCCGACCCCGGCGTTGGTGAAAATCTCCAACAGCACGGCATGGGGCACACGGCCATCGATAATGTGGGCACTGTTAACGCCGCCTTTTACGGCCTCGAGCGCGCAGCGAATTTTGGGCAGCATACCGCCATGAATAGTGCCATCGGCAATCAGGGCGTCAACTTGAGCCGTGGTCAAGCCGGTGAGCACTTCGCTTTCGGCATTCATCAGGCCTGCCACGTTGGTCAACAGCATGAGCTTTTCGGCGTTGAGGGCTTCGGCAATCTTGCCAGCCACAAGGTCCGCGTTGATGTTGTAGCTTTTACCTTCGCTGTCCACGCCAATCGGCGCAATCACGGGAATAAAGTCCCGCGCCGCTAGCATTTCAATCAGGTCGGTGGAGATCGACTCGACCTCGCCCACATGGCCAATATCGATGATTTCCGGGGCGGTCATTTCAGGGCTTTGATGTTCCACCTTGAGCTGGCGTGCACGAATTTGCGCGCCGTCTTTACCGGTCAGGCCAATCGCTTTGCCGCCACTCTGGTTGATCAGGTTGACGATGCTCTTGTTGACCAGCCCGCCGAGCACCATCTCGACCACGTCCATGGTTTGCGAATCGGTCACCCGCATGCCGTTGACGAAGCGCGATTCAATATTGAGCTTGGCCAGCAAGTCGCCAATCTGGGGGCCGCCGCCATGAACGACCACAGGGTTGATGCCCACTTCTTTCATTAACACGATATTGCGGGCAAATGAGTCGATCAGAGTGGTTTCCGTCATCGCATTGCCGCCGTATTTGACTACAACGGTTTTGCCGGAAAATTGCTGAATATAGGGGAGGGCTTCGGAAAGCACCTCCACAACGACCTGGGGGTCGCGACTGGCTGAACTCATGACGTTGTCCCTTGATAATGATGTGGCAAACTTATTGGCATTCAGCGCACTGAGAAACCCATGCTGGGCCGTGCCTTCTTATGGGCTCGGTCCCACCGCACGATGGCGTCCCAGGTCAAGCCTGGGGTAGCGTCAAAGCGGGGTCGACATTTTTCAGTGCATTGGCAAACTGCGCTTTAATGCGCGTTAAGGCCGCTTCATTCTTTCCTTCAAAACGCAGTACTAACACGGGCGTGGTGTTTGAAGCACGGCAAAGCCCCCACCCGTCCGGGTAGTCGACCCGAATGCCGTCCAGCGTTGTCTTGATACCATCGCCGAAGTCGCCTTCCCGAGCAAGTTTATCTACCAGGTTGAATTTGTTGCTGTCGGTGACGGTGATATTGATTTCCGGCGTGCCGATGTCTTGCGGGAAGCTATCAAAGTACGCATCGGCGTCGCCTGCGTAGTTGGCCAAAATCTCCACCAGCCGAGCTGCCGCGTAGAGACCGTCGTCGAAGCCGTACCAGCGTTCTTTGAAGAAAATATGACCACTCATTTCGCCGGCCAGCAGGGCGCCGGTTTCCTTCATGCGTGCCTTGATAAGCGAGTGGCCCGTGCGCCACATTTCCGGCTCGCCGCCCGCCTCGCTGATCACCTGATTCAGGTTGCCGGTACACTTAACGTCAAAAATCACCTTGGCACCGGGGTTGCGTCCCAGCATGTCGGTGGCGAAGGCCATTAATAGGTGATCCGGGTAGATCAGCCGCCCGCGAGGGGTAATCACGCCAAGCCGGTCGCCGTCGCCGTCAAAGGCGAGACCGATGTCCGCCTTCGTGTCTTGAACCGTACGAATTAAGTCTTTCAGGTTTTCGGGCTTGCCGGGGTCAGGGTGGTGATTGGGAAAGGTGCCATCAATCTCGTCAAACAGCGGTATCGTATTCACGCCCAAGCGCTCGATTAACTGCGGGCCTAGCTCGCCCGCCACGCCGTTGCCGCAGTCGACAACCGCCTTCAGCGGGCGGCTGACACTGACGTCGCCCAGGATGCGCGTTAGGTAGGCATCGCGTACGTCTTCTTGATGAATGCTGCCTTCCCCTTGGGTAAGGTCGCCTGACTGTAATCGCTCGTAGAGGGCGGTGATGGCGTCGCCGGAGAGCGTGTCGCCACCGAGCACGATTTTAAAGCCGTTATAATCGGGTGGATTGTGGCTGCCGGTGACCATGACCCCGGAGCGGGTGCCGTCGAGAATGTGGGTGGCGAAATACAGCACCGGGGTGGGTACCATGCCAATATCGATCACGTCGCACCCCGTCGCGTTCAAACCACGCATTAATGCGCCCTGTAAGCGTGGGCCGGATAACCGGCCGTCGCGAGCCACCACAACGGTGGATTCACCCCGTGCAGCCGCCGCAGAGCCGATGGCACGGCCTATCCATTCCACCGTGTCTTCGGTGAGGGTGTCATCGACAATGCCGCGGATGTCGTAAGCCCGGAAAATCGAAGCGGGAATTGTGGGTGTCGTCATGGGGGTATCCTTACGAAAGTAGCCAGTACCGATTAGTGACGGCCAGTACTGCCGAAGCCGCCGCTGCCGCGCGTGGAATCGCTAAATTGATCGACCAGATCAAGCTCAGCCTGTACCACCGGAACAAGCACGTACTGTGCCAACCGCTCGAACGGGGCGAGCGTAAAGGCGCTTTGTCCGCGATTCCATACGGAAATCATTAACTCTCCCTGGTAGTCGGCATCAATCAAGCCCACCAAGTTGCCCAGTACGATGCCATGCTTATGCCCCAAACCGGAGCGAGGCAAAATCATACCGGCAAGGCCAGGATCTTCAATATAGATGGCTAGGCCCGTACGTACGAGGTGAGTATCTCCTGGGTTCAGGATAAGCGGCTCGTCGAGCAGCGCGCGCAGGTCCATGCCCGCTGAGCCATCGGTCGCATAATGGGGCAAATAGTCGCGCAGTCGTTCATCCAACACTTTGCATTGCAAGCGGGGGCGGGAAGTCATGAGGTGGCTCCAGTAAACGTGGGCAATAACATAAGGGCTTGTTGGATGACGCGATTTGCCAACTGTGTTTTGGGCTGTGGGGCTTCTGGCAGGCGTTCGATACCTTTAGGCGTACGCCATAGCAGAAGCGCCGCGTTATCGTCGCTGCCAAAGCCGAGGCCTTGTTGGCTAACGTCGTTGGCAACGATCATATCAAGGCCTTTACGCGTGAGTTTATCCGTAGCGTAACGTTCAACGTCCTGGGTTTCGGCGGCAAAGCCGATCACAAAAGGACGTGTCTCGGGCGGAAGCGCGGCCACATCGGCAATAATGTCGGGGTTTTTGACCAAGGTAAGCGTTAGCGTATCGCTCTCATGGGTCTTTTTCAGCTTATGTTCAGCGGTACTTGCCGCGCGATAGTCAGCAACGGCGGCACAGCCGATAAACAGTGCCGCCTTAGTGGCTAAGCGCAGTGACTCCTGGTGCATCTGCTCGGCGGTTTCAACGTCGATGCGCGTTACGCCAGCGGGCGTTGCAAGCGCGACCGGTCCGCTGATCAGTGTGACGTTGGCACCCTGTGCAGAGGCGGCGGCGGCGAGCGCGTAGCCCATTTTCCCCGAACTGTGATTGGACAGATAGCGCACCGGGTCGAGTGCTTCCCGGGTCGGACCCGCGGTGATCACCACATGCGGCGCCGAGGCGCTCGGTGTCACGCGGGTCGAGGGCGAAAAGTGACGCAATAGCGCGTCAACGATCACTTCGGGTTCGCTCATGCGTCCTGGGCCAACGTCGCCGCAGGCCTGATCGCCCGCCGCGGGTCCAATCAGTTGCCAGCCATCCTCGGCTATTTGCTGTACGTTGCGCTGGGTGGCTGGGTGGCGCCACATGGCCTGGTTCATGGCGGGGGCAATCAGCTTGGGGGCTTCCGAGGCCAGGCAAAGCGTGGTCAGCAGATCATCAGCCATGCCGTGGACCAGACGTGCAATGAGATCGGCGGTGGCGGGGGCGATCAGGACAACATCGGCCCAGCGGGCCAGTTCAATATGCCCCATGCCCGCTTCGGCGTCAGGGTCGAGCAGCGACGTGCGCACGGGCTCGCCGGATAGTGCCTGTAGCGTTAACGGGGTGATAAACGCCTGAGCCCCATCGGTCATTACTACGCGCACTTCGCAGCCTGCTTGCTTTAGCAGGCGCACGATCTGGGCACTTTTATACGCCGCGATGCCCGCGCTGATACCCAGCAGCACGCGCTTTGCGTTAGCGGTCGTTGTCGCAGTCACAGACGTCATGGCATAAGACCCACGTTGAGCATTCTTTAGGTCGCTTACCATACCATTCGTCTGCACAATTTGGCATGCTGCATCCACGCATAGGGAAAGGCGAAACAACGCGCAGGGAGGCGGCGATGGGCATTAACCACTGGCCGGAAGGTGAGCGGCCACGAGAAAAACTATTAAACTTGGGGGCTCAGGCGCTATCTGACGCTGAGCTACTGGCGATTTTTTTGCGTGTCGGAGTTCAAGGTCGCTCCGCGGTCGATCTGGCGCGGGATCTGCTGGCAAGCTTTGGGGGGCTGCGTCAGCTGCTGGAAGCCGACCAGACGCGTTTTTGTGAAGCGCGTGGGCTGGGGAGCGCCAAGTTCGCCCAGCTACAGGCCACGCTTGAACTCTCCAGACGCCATCTGGCCACGCAGTTGGCACGCGGGGAAGCGCTGACGTCACCCACGCTGGTGCGCCACTACTTGAGTTCTCAACTACGCCATCTGGGCCATGAGGAATTCGCAGTACTTTTTTTGGATACCCAGCACCGAATTATTCGCTATGAATCCCTGTTTCGCGGTACCCTAGACAGCGCATCCGTTTATCCCCGCGAAGTTGCCAAGCGTGCCTTAGCGCACAACGCTGGCGCTGTTATCCTGGCCCACAACCATCCTTCGGGTGTTGCTGAGCCGAGTGATGCTGATCGACGAATCACTGATCGTTTGAAAGAAGCGCTCGCCCTCTTTGATGTGCGGGTGCTGGATCATTTCGTGGTGGGGGACGGAGACGTGGTGTCATTTGCCGAGCGGGGCTGGCTGTAAGCACGCTACCCGGCCAATCAGCGACGATGTTAAGTAACATGAATCAAAAGGCGGTTTTTCGGCCTTTTGTCACGGTTTTTCTTGCTGAATGGCTAGTGCTCTGGTATAAAGTGCCACCTTTGAACTTGGGTTGAATAACGGATTTGGGTATAGCTAGGCGGTTAACCGCGTTGACGCCCTCCCTGCTCCGGTTTGCCCGACAGTTTTGAACACTCAGGTAATTAAATCCTGGCCAAGCAGTTGGAGGCTCTCATGTCCAAAGTATGTCAGGTTACCGGCAAGCGTCCGGTAACTGGTAATAACGTTTCTCACTCCCAGCGTAAGACACGTCGTCGTTTCTTGCCGAACCTGCACACCCATCGTTTTTGGGTTGAAGCTGAAGGCCGCTTCGTCAAGCTGCGCGTTTCCTCTAAAGGTATGCGTATCATTGACAAGAAAGGCATTGAGACGGTTCTGGCCGATATCCGTAAGCGCGGCGACGCCATCTAAATAGTCATTTGGCTAAGAATTTTGGGAGAGTTAAACCATGCGCGATAAGATCAAGCTGGTGTCCAGTGCCGGTACAGGCCACTTTTACACCACTGATAAAAACAAGCGGAATACCCCGGATAAGTTCGAATTCAAGAAATACGACCCGGTGGTCCGTAAGCACGTTATGTACAAGGAAGCCAAAATCAAGTAATCGCTTTTGCGATAACTGGCTTTCACCGCAGGCGAGCGCCTGTTAAAAACCCGGCCCTAAGCCGGGTTTTTGCATGAATGGGTGTTGTGCGCCTGCGAGCGACATAGCAGAGGTGAAAGTCCGTCACCACACTGTCATCAAAGGCTCTCATCATGCCCGAGTTGCCCGAAGTTGAAACCACCCGGCAGGGTATCGCGCCTTACTTGGAAGGCCAGGAAATTACCGAAGTTCGGGTTCGCCAACCTAGCCTGCGCGTGCCGGTGCCGGAGGACTTCGCAGAGCGGCTTGTAGGCTCGCGCGTGGGTGGATTGACGCGTCGCGCCAAGTACCTACAAATGCCGGTCGTTACCGACGAGGGTGAGGCTACACTGCTGTGGCATTTGGGCATGTCCGGCAGCCTGCGCATTGCCCAGGTAGGCGATTTGCCTAAAAAGCATGACCATGTGGATGTGGTCACCCAAAGTGGCTATGTGCTGCGCTACCACGACCCGCGTCGGTTTGGCTTTGTCGATTGGCAGCAGGGTGATGGCAGTGCCGATAAGCGCTTGGCACATTTGGGACCCGAACCGCTGGATGACACCTTTAACGGTCGCTGGCTGTATCGCATGTCACGCAATAAGCGTGTTGCGGTGAAGCCTTTTTTGATGGACAACCGCGTGGTCGTCGGCGCTGGTAACATTTACGCCGCGGAAGCGTTGTTCATGGCGGGCATTGATCCCCGGCGTGCGGCGGGGCGCATCTCACTGGCCCGCTACGAACAGCTAGCCCTCGCTGTGAAGGAGGTGCTGGCCGCTGCTATCATTCAGGGCGGCACCACGCTGCGCGATTTTGTCAGCGGCCAGGGCGAGCCTGGCTATTTTGCCCAGCGTTTGAATGTTTATGGCCGACACGGCCAACCTTGTATGCGCTGCGGGGCGGAGCTTCGCCGCATCACACTCGGCCAGCGGAGTAGCGTCTTTTGCCCCGGCTGCCAACGCTAATTACGGCGTCGCACCGACTTACTGTTTTGCCCGAGCTTTTAAAGCCTACGCTGTTTTGGAGACTGTTGTGACCCAACGCCTGCGCCTGAATAAAAACGCTGACCGCCGCCTGAAAGCGGGCCATCTGTGGATTTATTCCAACGAAGTCGATATTAAAGAAACCCCGCTGAAGAACTTTACCGCGGGTGAGGCCGCGCTGGTCGAGGCGTCTAACGGTAAGGTCATCGGGGTCGCTTACGTGAACCCGCATTCGCTCATTGCAGCGCGGGTGATGTCACGTGACCCCGAAATGCGTCTGGATCGCTCGCTGTTTGTGCACCGCTTCAACCAGGCGCTTGCCTTGCGTCAACGATTGTTTGAGCAGCCGTTTTATCGCCTGATTCATGGTGAAGGCGACCTGTTGCCGGGTCTGGTGGTCGACCGCTTCGGCGATGTCGTGGTGGTGCAGTTGAACACCGCAGGTATGCAGTCGTTAGCTGAAGAGATTGTCGATGCCTTGGAAAAAGTCATCAAGCCCAGCGCGATTGTGTTCCGCAACGACACCGGGGGCCGTCGCCAGGAAGGCCTGGATGCCCTGGTGGAAGTGGTCAAAGGCGCGCTGCCTGACGAAGTGCTGTTGGAAGAGAATGGCGTGCGCTTTGTGGTACCGGTACTTGATGGCCAGAAGACCGGCTGGTTCTTCGATCACCGGGTTAATCGTGCCTGGCTGAATGGGCAGGTCGCCGGTAAGCGAGTATTGGACGTATTCAGCTACGTGGGTGGCTGGGGCGTCCAGGCGGCCGTTAGCGGTGCCTCTGAAGTACTGTGTGTCGACTCATCGGGTCCGGCGCTTGAGCAGGTGGCCCGCAATGCTGAACTGAACGGTGTCCAGGAACAGGTCGCTATTGGTGAAGGCGATGCGTTTGAGGCCTTGGCGGCGCTTAAAGCCGACGGCGAACAGTTCGACGTGGTAATTCTGGATCCGCCTGCGTTTATCAAAAAGCGCAAGGATATCCCCAACGGCGAACGTGCCTACAATCGTCTGAACCGTGAAGCCATGCGCCTGCTGGGTCGTGATGGTTTGCTAATGTCGGCCTCATGCTCGATGCACCTGGCCCCCGAGCGCCTAGTGGATGTGGTGCGCGGCGCGGTGCGTCACCAGGACCGCCATGGTCAAGTGATCTTCCAGGGCCATCAAGGGCCGGACCACCCGGTACACCCGGCGATCCCGGAAACGTCGTACCTGAAGGCGTTAGGCGTGCGCGTGTTCCGTGACTAGGTAGTACTTTCAGCAACCGGTAGAGGGGCCATAACAATGGAATGGGCGCTACCCGAGCCTTTTGTGATGGATATAGACGTGACGGATGAGGCCATCGACGCCTACCGGCACGTCAACAACAGCGAATATTTGCGCTGGGTTGAGCAAATCAGCTGGGCGCACTCGGAAGCGCTAGGGCTTTCGATTGAGCGCTACCGCGAGCTGGACCGGGCCATGGTGGTGCACCGTCACGAGCTGGACTATTTGGCCCCGGCCTACGCCGGGGATGAACTCGCGCTGGCCACCTGGATTGTGGCCTGCGACGGACGCTTCAGCTTAACCCGCCGCTTCCAGCTGCAACGCAAACACGACGCCAAAACCTTGCTCAAGGCGCGTACCCGCTTTGCCTGCATCGCGCTTTCCAGTGGGCGGCCTATGCGTCTGCCGGCTGAGTATCAGCGTGTTTACGGTGATGCGGTGGTTGATGAATAACGATGATTTTTTTGCCTAAAGCCGGTATTCGCTAGATTTTTCTCCTAAAAAACGCCTTAACCGGCGTTTTTTTTGTTTTGTGTTTCGAGGGGTGGAGGCGTGCAAAAGCTGTGCTGTAATAGCCTTAACGCTGACCCTTTGCTAGCGAAACAATCAGGAGCTATCTATGCGCATCGCTGTCCCTAAAGAGATCAAAAACCATGAATACCGGGTGGCCTTGACGCCCACCGGTGCGCGAGAATTAACCGGGCGTGGGCACCAGGTGACGGTTCAAGCGGGCGCGGGGGAAGGTGCCGGGTTTCATGACCGCGACTACGAAGCTGCCGGAGCGCACGTCGATGCGGACGTCGCGCTGTTGTGGCAAAACGCTGAGCTGATTCTAAAGGTCAAAGAGCCGCAGGCCGAGGAAGTCGCGCGGCTGACACCCCAGCATACGTTGTTTACCTACCTGCATTTGGCCGCCGAAGAAACGCTGACTCAGGGCCTAATGAAAAGCGGTGCGACCTGCATCGCCTACGAGACTATTACCGATGCGAAAGGTGGCCTGCCGCTGCTTGCGCCGATGAGTACCGTAGCGGGGCGCATGGCCGTGCAGGCGGGCGCACATAGTCTTGAGAAGGCTCAGGGCGGTGCTGGCGTGCTGTTGCCGGGTGTGCCCGGTGTGGCACCGGGGAAAGTCACCGTGATCGGTGGCGGTGTAGTCGGCGAAAATGCCGCACGTATGGCGCTGGGGCTCGGGGCAGAAGTCACCATTCTGGACAAATCCATCGCCCGGTTGGAGGTGCTGGATGACCGCTATCAAGGCCGCATCAAGACTGTTTACTCAACCGCCGATGCGTTAGACGAAGCGGCCAAAACGGCCGATATGATTATCGGCGCGGTGCTCATCCCAGGGGCAGCCGCGCCAAAACTGATTACCCGCGCCATGCTAGCGGATATGCAGCCCGGTAGCGTTCTAGTGGACGTGGCGATCGACCAGGGCGGCTGTTTCGAGACCAGCAGGCCCACCACTCACGCCGAGCCGACCTATATTGTCGACGGTATCGTTCATTACTGCGTGGCCAACATGCCGGGGGCCGTTGCGCGGACCTCTACCCTGGGGCTGACTAACGCTACGCTGCCATTCGTTCTCGACCTGGCCGATAAGGGTTGGCAGCAGGCGCTGCGCGACAACCCGCATTTCTTGCCGGGGCTCAATGTCCACGATGGCCAGGTCACCTACGCGGCGGTGGCCGAAGCGTTTAGTCTTGCCAGCGTTAACCCTGCCGAGGTGGTGAATCGGTAGAGTGCCGTTGTAATGACATTATTAATTAGTAGTGGGGCGGTATGTCGTCTTCCGGACGACTGCCGCCGGTGTCGTCACCGGCCTGGAGCTCTTGATGCTGTTCGCGCAGCCGCTCGCGCATCAGCGCACTCAGTTGCTCCAGCGTCGCTAGCCGACGTTCCTGCTGGGCGACCGCTTGATCCAGGGTATCGAGCCAATGTTCTTGATAAGCTAGGCGGCTCTCTAAAGATTCAAGCTGTTGAGTGAGCTCGGCGGGCGATAAAGAAGATGTCATGGTAACATTGCAACCTTGTGTAGTAGCTCGGTGCATCGAGTCGTCAAGACCTGATGAATTGAGTATTGTCCTTCTTCTGTTACCCATACAACAAGAGAGCTTTTTTTATCCATGAACCCAAAAGTTGTGTTTCGCAGTATCTTAATCAGTATTTTACTTGCCGCCCCCACGCCGCTACTGCTGGCGGGGATTATTCATTTAACCGACGCACCGCTGGCTGAGCAGTGGCTAGCCGAACTGGCCGTTACTGGGGCTGGAGGTGTTTACATTGCTGTTGCCATCGGCAGTTTTATTGTGCTGTGTATCGGTACGTTAGCCACTGCCGCGCTCGCGCCACCCGTAGTGGTATCACCCGATGTGGCGGTTCGTGGCAAGCCCGCACCGCGTCAGTCTCAAGCCCCTAATGCGGCCGATGATGAAGATATCATTGACCCCAACGACGGTCGTGAAGAGGGTGAAGTGAAGTGGTTTAATACGAATAAAGGCTACGGCTTTATTACCCGCGATAACGGTGACGATGTGTTTGTCCATTTCCGGGCAATTCGTGGCCGCGGTCCGCGCATGCTGGCGGAAGGCCAGATCGTCCGCTACCACGTGATTAAAAATGAGCGTGGTTTGCAGGCCGACGACGTGAGTATTATCGAGTAACTATAAGCCAGTGTGTTACTGGCTAGTGCGATCTCTTGACCCCGCCTCGTCGGGGTCAAGTCCGTTAGGCTACCCGGTTAACGACCAGAGTCCGGCCATTGTATGGGGCCTTCGCGGCCTCCGGGAAGCACTTGCCAGAAGCGGTCGGGGTCATCGCTTGGGTGCCAGCCGCCCAGCGAGCAGCGGATCTCGGTTTGCAGGGCTTCTGCCGCATGCTGAGCGGCTTCCTGATCGGTATGCCAGGGGCAATGGTTGCTGTCGAACCACAGACTGGCAAAGCCGTCGGCAGCGTTTTCCACCAGCAAAACCGGCACGCTGTGCCCCTCGTAACTACCTTGGGTACGCCATTTGGCTTTGCCTGCAGATGATAGCGGCGGGGCATCCAGGGTGCTGGCAAGCCAGTCATTCAGGGCTGGGAGGGAAGCATTGGCGAGATAAATCTCGATATCCGGATAACGCTCCATCATACGCTGACCTCGCCGGAGGTGAGCAGCGCTTGCAGCGTGGCTTCATAGATGCGGCTTAAATCATCCAGGTCGCTTGCACGTACGCGCTCGTTGACCTTGTGAATTGTGGCGTTGAGCGGACCTAGTTCGACCACCTGGGCACCCAATGTGGCGATAAACCGGCCATCCGAGGTGCCGCCGCTGGTGGAGAGCGCGGGACGCTCGCCGGTGACGGCTTCAACGCCGCGAATGGCGGCATCGACCAGCTCGCCTTCGGCAGTTAGAAATGGTTCGCCGTTGAGCATCCAGTCAATATGATACTCAAGGCCATGTTGGTCCAGAATCGCTTCGGTGCGTGTCTTCAAAGTCTCATGGGTGACTTCCGTGGAATAACGGAAATTGAATACCACTTCCACCTCGCCGGGAATGACGTTAGTGGCGCCGGTTCCCGCCCGAAAGTTGGAAATTTGGAAGCTGGTGGCCGGGAAGAAATCATTGCCGGCATCCCAGTGTTCATTGGCCAGCGCATTGAGTGCAGGCATCGCCTGATGAATCGGATTGCGCGCCAGATGCGGGTAGGCCACGTGGCCTTGCACGCCTTTGATATGCAGGACGCCACCCAGCGAGCCGCGCCGACCGTTTTTAATTGCATCACCCAGGCGTGCTGTGGAGGAAGGCTCACCCACGATGCAGTAGTCGAGGCGTTCATTACGCTCGCGTAAGTGCTCTACCACCGCGCGGGTACCGTCCACGGCGGGGCCTTCCTCATCGGAGGTGATCAAAAACGCAATGCGGCCATCGTGGTCGGGGTGAGTGGCAACAAATCGTTCAACGGCGGTGAGCATGGCGGCCAGGCTGCCTTTCATATCGGCTGCGCCGCGTCCGCATAGCATGCCCTCGTCATTGATGCAGGGCGCAAAGGGCGGGAATTCCCAGTTGGTGTGAGGGCCGCTGGGCACGACATCGGTGTGGCCTGCAAAGGCCAGCACCGGGCCGTGATGACCCCGGATTGCCCAGAAATTCTGCACATCGCCAAATGGTAGTTGCTCCACATGAAAGCCGAGCGCCGATAGGCGCTCGGTTATCAGCGCCTGGCAGCCTTCGTCGTCCGGCGTGACTGAGGCGCGGCTGAGCAGGTCAAAGGCAAGCTGCAGCGTCGGCGATAAACCCTCTGGCTCAGTTATGGGCATGCAGCGCCTCGTTGAGCGCGATAGCGCTTTTATTCGTCAGGCACTCAATACGACCGTTTTGTGAGTTACGGCGCAGCAGCAGGTCATCCTGGCCCGCCAGCTCGCGCGCGGCGACGGTTTTCACTTCCTGCCTATGGTCATCCAGCAGCGTCACTTTCGAGCCTGCCGTGATATATAGTCCAGCTTCCACCGTGCAGCGGTCGCCCAGCGGAATGCCAATGCCGGCGTTAGCTCCGATCAGGCAGCCTTCGCCGACTTTGATGACGATATTGCCACCGCCGGAGAGCGTTCCCATGGTGGAGCAGCCTCCGCCCAGGTCGGACCCTCTACCGACCATCACGCCAGCGGAGATGCGTCCTTCGATCATGCCCGGCCCTTCGGTGCCAGCATTGAAGTTGACGAAGCCTTCGTGCATCACCGTGGTGCCCTCGCCGAGATAGGCGCCCAAACGCACGCGTGCGGTGTCGCCAATGCGGATGCCATGGGGCACCACGTAATCGGTCATCTTGGGGAATTTGTCGACGCAGTCCACCGACAGGGTGCGGCCTGCCAAGCGTGCTTTGAGGCGACGCACGGGAAGCTCTTCAATGTCGATGGCGCCTTCGTTAGTCCAGGCGATGTTGCGTAGTAGACCGAACATGCCGGTCAAATCCAGCCCGTGAGGTTTGACTAGACGGTGGGAGAGCAGGTGCAGCTTGAGGTAGACCTCCGGCGCGGTTTGCGGTGGCTGGTCGGTTTCCAGGAACATGGCCACCAGCGGGCGCTGGCTGGCCGCGAAGGATTCCGCAAGCTCTGCTTGCTCGGGGTGACCTGCCGCTTCCAGGGCTTTGGCCAGGCGCGTGCAGTCTTCGGGTAAGAAGCTGATGGCGGCGTTGCTTGCGGGGGCGTCAAGGGCTTCCTTGGCGGCGCTTACCAGGCTTTCCGGCGGGTTGAGTAGCGGTGCTGGGTAGTAGATTTCCAGCCAGTCGCCCTGGGTGTTTTGGGTGCCAATTCCAAGCGCAAAGCTCAGCATATCTGCGTTCCTTTAGGTCAGTGTTCAGTCTTAGAGTTTGTCGTAATCGCCGTCTTTGTAGCCGACCAGAATGGTTTCGTCGTCGACTTCCAGCAGAGGGCGTTTTAACAGTGTGGGATGCTTCAAAAGCAACTTGCGGCCCGAGGAGGCGTCAAAATCCTTCTCTTCATCGGATAGCTCACGCCAGGTCTTGCTGCGTTTGTTGATCGCCTCGACCAGCGGGACGCGGTGCAGAATATGTTCCAAAAGCGCTGCCGATAGGCCGTCTTTACGCAGGTCATACGTTTTAAAAGGTATGCCTTTTTCGTCCAACGTTTTAGCCGCTTTGCGGCAAGTGTCGCAGTTGCTGATGATATAGAGTGTTAGCATATTGGGCCTCCTGGCAATGGCTGAATGGCCGCTTCAGCGCGTTAACCGCGTTCAACAAGTTGGCGCAGGCGTTCGGCGGCTTCAAGCGTCGGGGCGAGTTCTGCCACTAACGCTAAGCGTAGCCGACCACTACCGGGGTTGTGCCCGTCGCGACCTGGGCGGCCCATCAAGCTGCCGGGCAGTACGCTAACATGCTGCTCGACAAACAGCCGTTGGGTAAAGGCGATGTCGTCGCCACCCGGCACGGCGGGCCATAGGTAAAAGCTGGCCTCTGGAGTAGGAAAGTCCATCACCGGGGCGAGTACACGGGTGACTGCACTGAACTTTTCGCGGTAGGCCTCGCGGTTGGTGCGCACGTGGTGCTCATCCTGCCAGGCGGCGATGGAGGCGTGCTGCAGCGGCAGCGACATTGCACAGCCATGGTAAGTCCGGTAGCGCTTGAAGGGCGCTAGCAAGTCAGCATCGCCCGCCACAAAGCCCGAGCGTAGGCCCGGCAGGTTGGAGCGTTTGGAGAGCGAGTGAAAGACCACACAGCGATGGTAATCATCGCGGCCCAACTCGGCGCAGGCTTGCAGCAGCCCGGGGGGCGGTGCCGCCTCATCCAGATAAAGCTCGGAATAACATTCATCCGAGGCAATGATGAAGTCGTGCTCGTCGGCCAGCGCAATGAGTTGCTTGAATTCTGAGAGTGGTGTTACCGCGCCGGTAGGGTTGCCCGGTGAGCAAATAAATACGATTTGCACATCGCGCCAGGTGTCGGCGCTAATCGCTGCAAAATCTGGGCGAAAGCCGTTGTCGGCGGTGCAGTCGAGATACAACGGTTCGCCACCGGCCAGTAGCGTGGCGCCTTCGTATATCTGGTAGAACGGATTAGGCACCGCGACCTTGGCTGGGCGGGTGCGATCAAGTGCGGATTGAATAAAGGCAAAAATGGCTTCGCGAGTACCGTTAACCGGCAATACCTGACGCTCGCTATCCAGCCCGGCCAGCGAAAAGCGTTGGCTGGCCCAGGACGCGATGGTTTCGCGCAGGGCGGGAAGGCCATTGGTGGCCGGGTAGCGCGCCATATCGGCTTGGTGGGCGACAAGCGCGGCAAGTGCCCCGGCGTAGGGCGCGTGTTGCGGCTCGCCGATGGTTAGCGGAATGTGCGCAAGCGACGCAGGCGGGGTCAGGTCCGCTTTGAGCGCCGCGAGCTTTTCGAATGGATATGGGTGCAGGGCGTCGAGATCAGGGTTCATGAATATCCAGAACGCCGTGCTGGCGTGGTTGAAGGCGTCGTGTCGCGTAAGTAGCCGACGATTATAGGCAAGCGCCGCTGTCGGCTCAAATCCACCGGAGCGATGAGGGGGTTTAAACCCCCAGCACCTCAATCAAGCGTTCGCGCAGTTGTTGTTGGCGGTCGGGGTCGGTGAGCGGCTCGCCCGCCTTGGTGGTGATAAAGAACACGTCTTCAACGCGTTCGCCCAGGGTGGCGATTTTGGCCGCTGATAGGGCAATATCCTGCTCCATAAAGATGCGCCCGACGCGTGCCAAAAGCCCCGGCCGGTCCGGCGCGCTAAGCTCTAGCAGGGTGCGGGCGTTGGCGGGGTCCTGCTCAATCAATACCTCGGTGGCGACCCGGAAGTGCTTGAGCTGGCGCGGCGTGTGCCGAGTGACGATATTGGGGTAGTCGTCGGGGTCGTCCAACTCTTCCACCAGGTGCTGACGCATTTCTTCAATACGCGCTGAGTCGCGAATCGGCTGGCCCAGATTGTCCAGCACGATAAAGGTATTGAGCGTCCAGTCGTTGTTTGAGGTGGCAATGCGAGCGTCGTGAATCGACAACCCCAACTGCTCCATGGCGGCGGCGGTGGCCGCGAACAGGTCGTCTACCGAGCGGGTGTGGATAAACACCTTGGTGCCGCCTTCGGCCATATCGGCCGTGGGCGCGCTGATCAATACCAGCGGCAGTGGGGATGGCTGGTGGGCAAGAATCCCCTGGGTTTGCCAGACGATTTCGCTGGGTGCGTACTGTAGGAAATAGTCTTCGCCGAGCGATTCCCATAGCCGGTCAATATCAGCTTCATCAATGCCAATCGTTTGTAGCAGCGAGCGTGCTTCTGTGCGCGTTTCGCGCACCCAGTCGTCGCGGTCGGGTGGGTTCTTCAGCCCGCGCCGCAGGGCGCGTTTGGTTTCAGCGTGCAGCTGACGCAAAAGAGATGCCCGCCAGCCGTTCCAAAGCGTCGGGTTAGTGGCGTTGATATCGGCGACGGTCAAAACGTAAAGATAGTCCAGCCGTGTTTCGGTGCGCACCTCCATGGCAAAGTCACGAATCACGTCCGGGTCGCTGATGTCGCGTTTTTGGGCGGTCATTGACATCAATAGGTGATGCTCGACCAGCCAGCTCACGAGCTTGGTGTCGTGCTGGGGAACATGGTGGCGCTGGCAAAACTGTTCGACGTCGCGGGCGCCGATTTCTGAGTGGTCGCCGCCGCGCCCCTTGCCGATATCGTGAAACAGGCCCGTGATCCATAGCAGGTCCAATTTAGGCAGCTGCTGCATCAATGCAGCCGCGACCGGGAAGTCGTCTTTTGCGTCGGGTTTGCGGAAGCCGTGCAAAAACTTGAGCAGCCGCAGGGTGTGGGCATCCACGGTATAAATATGAAATAGATCATGCTGCATGAGGCCCACCGCGCGGCCAAACTCGGGGAGGTATTTGCCGAGGATGCCGTAGCGGTTCATGCGCCGCAGCTGGCGAGGTACGTTGCCCGGTGCGCGCATGATGGCCATAAACAGCCGTTGATGGCGCGGTTCGTCCCGGTAGTGATCATCGATTTGGTGACGATGGTCGCGAATTAGGCGGATGGTGTCGGCCCGTACGCCTTCGATTTCAGGGTGCTTGGCCATCAGTAAAAACAGTTCCAGCATGGCCGCTGGCTGTTCGCGAAACAGGTTGCGCGAACGCACCTGAATATAGCCGCCCTTGGTTTCAAAGCGCTCGTTGAGCTTGACCGTTTCCAGCGCCTCTTTGCCGCGTAAAATGACTTCATCGAAGTGCTGGAGCAGCATGTCGTTAAGGCCCGCAAGTGCGGTGACATGCCGGTAGTAGCGCTTCATAAATTGCTCAACCGCCAAGCGCTCGGGGGTATCGCGAAAGCCAAACATCTCGGCAATGGTGCGCTGGTGGTCAAACAGCAGGCGGTCTTCGGCGCGGTCGGTGAGCATGTGTAGCGCGTAGCGGACCTGCCATAAAAAGGCTTGGCCCTGACTTAAAATGCGCAGTTCGGCATCGTTCATAAAGCCGTTGGCGACGATGTCGGTGTACTGCTCGGTGCCGAAGTGGCGCTTGGCCACCCAGCCGATCATCTGGATGTCGCGCAGCCCGCCGGGAGAGCTTTTGAGGTTCGGCTCCAGGTGGTATTCGGAGTTGTTGTAACGGTAATGACGCGCAATCTGCTCCTGCCACTTGGCTTCGAAGAAACGGTCCGCGGGCCATATGTGCTCGGCGCTCAATCGCTCGCGCATCTGGTCGCGCAGCGATTCCGGGCCGGCAATCAGGCGCGATTCAAGCAGATTGGTGATCACCGTGACGTCGGCGGCCGCTTCGCGCTCGCAGTCATTAAGCGAGCGTACGCTGTGGCCGATTTCCAGGCCAATATCCCACAGGAAGGTAATAAAAGCAGTCAGCGGTTCCCGGTAGGGGCTGTCATCGTCGTGCTCAAGCAGTAATAGCAGGTCGATGTCCGAGTGCGGGTGCAGTTCGCCGCGGCCGTAACCGCCCACGGCGACCAGAGCAACGCTGTCGTCGGGCCAGTCGTGCTGTTCCCAGGCGATGGACAGCAACTGGTCTAAATACCAAGCGCGGCCGCGCACCAGGTCGCGAATATCGGCGCCGGCGCGAAATCGATCGTCCAAACGCGTCTGGATTTCCCCAAGCGCTGCTTTAAACGGCGCAATCGGCGAGCGTGAGCCGGCGAGCTCTGTGCGAAACAGCTCAAGATCAAACAGAGTGGTGTCCGGTTCAAACCGGTAGTGGTGGAGTAGCATCAGCGATCAAGAAAGCTGAAGTCTTCGTCGCTGCGTGCGGTCAGCACGTCAACGCCGGTGTCGGTGACCAATAGCGTGTGCTCCCACTGCGCCGACAGGCTGCGGTCTTTGGTGATCGCCGTCCAGCCGTCGCGCAACACCTTGGTTTTGTAGTCGCCAACGTTAATCATTGGCTCGATGGTGAAACACATGCCTGCTTCAAGGCTAATGTCAGCCCCCGGTGCGTAGCCGTCGTAATGCAGGAACTGGGGATCTTCGTGAAATTCAGCCCCGATCCCGTGGCCACAGAAGTCGCGGACGACGGAGTAACCGCTGGTTTCGGCGTGCTTTTGAATCACGCGGGCAAGTTCAGAAAGGCGCACGCCTGGCTTGACAAGCTCAATGCTTTTATACAGGCATTCCTGGGTAATGCGGCACAGCCGTTCGCCTTGAATAGTGTCGCCGATCACGAACATCACGCTGGAGTCACCGTGGTAGCCGTCGGCCGTCCGCACAGTGATATCTAAGTTCATGATGTCGCCTTTTTTGAGCTTTTTGGCGTCGTCGGGAATGCCATGACAAACCACGTGGTTGATCGACGTGCAGGTCGCTTTAGGGAAGCCGTGGTAGTTAAGGGGAGCAGGGGTGGAGCCTAGCTCGTTGACGATATACTCATGACACAACCGGTCGATTTCGCCGGTGCTGATGCCCGCCTGGACGTGGGGGGTGATCATCTCGATGACGCTGGCCGCCTGGCGACCAGCGTTGCGCATTTTGTCGATTTCAGAAGGCGTTTTAATGGGAACGTTCATGGATTCTCGATGTTGACTCAGAATGGCAAGTTGAGCGGCAATAAAAGGCCCGCTGAACGGATGACGGCTTCATCTTAACGATGATCTATGGTATAAAGCCGCGCGCTTTCCTGCAATCGTCATCCGCTGCAATCTTCAGGTTGTCGAGGTTGAAGAAGCATCAAAGCGTTATCACGGCACCGCAGGCATTGCGCCGCTTACGGGCGGGTAACCTTGCGGTATTGAACAGCAAGCCTTGAAAACACACATGCACCGGCACATGGTCCCGGGTGCCGCTGGCAGCGTCTAACGCTGTCAATGGTCGGATCCATGGGGTGCGTGGAGGCCTAACCCGAGTTTCAGGAGTTTTACCATGTCTCACGTTAATATGCGTGACCTGCTCAAAGCAGGCGCTCACTTCGGCCACCAGACCAAGTACTGGAATCCGAAGATGGGCAAGTTTATCTTCGGCGCGCGCAACAAGATTCACATCATCAACCTTGAGCACACACTGCCGGCGCTTAATGAAGCGATCGACGTGGTCGAGAAGATGGCGGCATCCAACAACAAAATTTTGTTTGTTGGCACCAAGCGCAGCGCTAGCAAGATTATTAAAGAAGAAGCCAATCGCGTTAGCCAGCCGTTCGTCAACCATCGCTGGTTGGGTGGCATGCTGACCAACTTCAAGACCATTCGTCAGTCCATCAAGCGTCTGCGTGAGCTAGAAACCATGCGCGAAGACGGCACGTTCGAAAAGCTGACTAAGAAAGAAGTCTTGATGGCGACGCGTGAGCAGGACAAGCTTGAGCGCTCTATTGGTGGTATCAAGAACATGGGCGGCCTGCCGGATGCCATGTTCGTGATTGACGTTGACCACGAGCGTATCGCGATCAACGAAGCCAACAAGCTGGGCATTCCGGTTATCGGCGTGGTGGATACCAACTCCAACCCCGATGGCGTTGATTACGTGATTCCAGGCAACGATGATTCCATCCGCGCTATCCAGATTTACGTAAAAGCGATTGCCGATGCCTGTGGTCGTTCTAAAGAAGGTCGCCCCGACGAGTTTGTCGAAGTGACAGAAACTGAAGAAGCCGCTGACGCCGACAGCAGCGCTGCCGCCGAGTAAGCCGGTGGCCGATGCGGTATCGTTGCTGGTGCCGTATCACTTAAGAGGGGGCCTGGGCCCCCTTTTTCCCGCTTTGGGTGAATGCTTGGAGTGGGCAGTCTTGGGCCGACATCAACGTTGGCAGCGCCATGCAGAGTGAGATAATTCGGTCATTTACCGTCGTTATGCTCTGTAGGTGTTTAACTCTCAGCTAGAACCATTTCAGAGGTGAAATCTCATGGCAGCTATCAGCGCCTCTCAGGTTAAAGAACTTCGCGAACGTACCGGCTTGGGCATGATGGAGTGTAAAAAAGCACTCACCGAAGCAGGTGGTGACATCGAGGTTGCGATCGAAAACCTGCGTAAGAGCTCGGGCCTAAAAGCCGCGAAAAAAGCCGGCCGCACCGCTGCGGAAGGTGCCGTCGTGACCCGCGTTGCCGACAACGGCAGCTACGGCGTCATGGTGGAAATCAACTCCGAGACCGACTTTGTGGCTCGCGATGACAACTTCATTGCGTTTGCCGACAAAATTGCCGACGCCTTCTTCGCCGCTAAAAGCGAAGACGTTGCCGCTGTGATGGCCGGCGATCTTGAGACCGCTCGTGAGCAGTTGGTACAGAAAATCGGCGAGAACATTGGCGTGCGTCGTGCGGTTGTCGTCGATGCCGCTGACGGTGGCACGGTTGGTGAGTACGTTCATGGTGGCCGTATTGGCGTGTTGACCGTTCTTAAGGGTGGCGATGCCGAGGTGGCAAAGGATGTTGCCATGCACGTAGCCGCCATCAATCCTTCGGTTGCCCATCCGGAAAACATGCCCCAGGAAGAGCTGGATAAAGAAAAAGCGATTATCCTGGCGCAGCCTGATATGGCCGGTAAACCGGAACAGATCGCTGAAAAAATGGTGCAGGGCCGCCTCAAGAAGTACCTTGCCGAAAACAGCCTGACCGAGCAGCCATTCGTCAAAGACCCCAACCAGACGGTTGCCGAGTTTGTAAAAGCGGCCGGTGGCGAGGTGGTTGGTTTTACTCGCTTTGAAGTGGGCGAAGGCATCGAGAAAGAAGAAGTCGACTTCGCTAAAGAAGTTATGGAACAGGCTGGCCGTCACTAAGGTCAGAGATTCCAGCTGTAGGTTGGCGTGCGCGCAAGCGCACGCCTTCGCGTATCCGGCCCCTGCATAATAAAAGGGGTGATGCCGCTTGTCGGCGCTAAGGTCTGCCCTAGGAGAATTGCCATGTCGCGCGATGATCAAGAACCGCTTGCCTCTTTGTCTAGCAAATCGAAAACCGACGGTTCCAAGTCAAAATACAAGCGTATTTTACTTAAGCTGTCTGGCGAAGCGCTGATGGGGGATCATGACTTTGGTATTGACCCGAAGGTGCTGGATCGTATGGCGCTGGAAATTGGCCAGCTAGTGGGTATTGGCGTTCAAGTGGGTATCGTCATCGGTGGCGGTAACTTATTTCGCGGTGCGGCGTTGAACGAAGCCGGTATGGACCGCGTGACCGGTGATCATATGGGCATGCTTGCCACGGTGATGAATGCCCTGGCGATGCGTGACGCGCTGGAACGTTCCAATATTCGCTCGCGGGTGATGTCGGCGATTCCCATGAGTGGGGTTGTCGAGCACTATGACCGGCGCACAGCAATCCGTTATCTTACTTCGGGCGATGTTGTGCTGTTTTCAGCCGGTACGGGGAATCCGTTTTTTACCACAGACTCCGCCGCCTGCCTGCGAGGAATTGAGGTCGATGTTGACGTGGTAATTAAAGCCACCAAGGTCGACGGGGTTTACAATAAAGACCCGGTGAAATACCCAGACGCCGTCAAGTATGACCAGCTTTCCTACGATGATGCGCTCGATCAAAAGCTTGGTGTTATGGATTTGACCGCTATCTGCCTGGTACGTGACCATGATATGCCGGTGCGGGTGTTTGATATGAACAAGCCTGGCGCCCTGCTAAATTTAGTAGTTGGGGGCAAGGAAGGCACGCTGATAGACAGAGGGTAACGACGTGATTAATGACATTCAGAAAGATGCAGAGTCTCGCATGAAAAAAAGCGTTGAGGCGCTGCATAGTAACTTCAACAAGATTCGTACCGGGCGTGCCCATCCGAGCATTTTAGATGCGGTAACCGTTGAATATTACGGCGGACAGGTGCCGCTTAATCAGGTGGCTTCAGTGAACGTTGAAGATGCGCGTACGCTGACGATTGCGCCCTGGGAACAGAGCATGGTGCAGAAAATCGAAAAGGCCATCATGACGTCTGACCTGGGTTTGAATCCGGCCAGTGCGGGCAACGTGATTCGTGTGCCGATGCCGATGCTGACGGAAGAAACGCGTAAGGGTTACATCAAGCAAGCGCGCAGCGAAGCTGAACATGCCCGGGTTGCAGTACGTAATGTCCGCCGCGACGCCAACGGTGATTTTAAGTCACTGTTAAAAGATAAAGACATTACCGAAGACGATCAGCGCCAGGGTGAGGACGAGATCCAAAAGCTGACCGATAAATATATTGCCGAAATTGACAAAGCGCTTGCAGCAAAAGAGCAGGATTTGATGCAGGTGTAAGATCGGCTGTTCACGCCGCGGGCAGCAGCGCTGCCCGCTCAGCCATCCATGATTGGCTTTTCTATGATTGATCTTTGGTGTAAGCATTCATGACGTCACCGCAGCTCCCCGGACAACGCCCGGACGATGCCAACGTGCGCGAGGCCGCGCAGGATCCGGTGCCGTCCCATGTGGCGATTATTATGGACGGAAATAATCGCTGGGCTCGTGCACGCGGTCTTTCAGGTGCTCGAGGGCACCGTGCAGGGGTAGAGGCCGTCAGGGCGGTTATTCAGCGTGCGGCCGAGCGTGGGGTCGAAACGCTCAGCCTGTTCGCCTTCTCGAGTGAAAACTGGAAGCGCCCAGCCGCTGAAGTAAATGCGCTGATGGAGCTTTTTTTGATGGCGCTCAAGCGTGAAGTTAAAAAACTTCACGAGCGTAATATCCGTTTGTCGATTATCGGCGAGCAACGTGGCTTTTCCCATGCCATTCAAAAGCAAATTCAACGCGCTGAGTCGCTGACCGCCAACAACTCAGGTATGCACCTGGTGATTGCGGCGAACTATGGCGGCCATTGGGACATCGCCCAGGCCGCTCGGCGCTTGGCTGAGCAAGCAGTCGCAGGTGATATCTCTCCGTCCGCCATTGATGAAGTGCAAATGGATCAAGCTATGGGCGGCGGCACCTATGTCCCCCCCGTAGATTTGTGCATCCGCACGAGTGGCGAACAGCGGCTGTCGAATTTTATGCTCTGGCAGTTAGCTTACGCCGAACTGCATTTTTCGCCGCTGTTATGGCCCGACTTTCATGCGGAGGCGTTCGACGAGGCGCTGGATGACTTTTGTCAGCGACAGCGCCGCTTTGGCATGACAGACGAACAATTAGAGGCCCAGGGTGCTTAAACAGCGAGTGATAACCGCCGTCTGGCTAGCACCTTTGGTGTTGATCGGCTTGTTTGGTCTGCAAGGTGCCAGTTTTGCTCTCTTCACAGCCTTGTTCATGCTGGTGGGGGCATGGGAGTGGACCAACCTGGCAGGCGTGAGGCAGCCGTTCAAGCGTGCAGCACTTGTAGCGGGCTGTGCCGCCTTGATGCTGGTGATGTGGTTCACCCATGCAGTGCTCGCTGTGTGGCCGCTATGGTTGGCCGCAGCGGGTTGGCTGGTTAATTTTGTCTGGGTCACTCGCTACCCGGCCTTAACGTCGCAATGGCACACCCCTCTAGTGCGCTTATTAATGGGGCTATGGGTGCTGTTGCCCTGCTGGGTCGGTTTTAATCTTCTGCGCGAAATAGGCGCGTTATGGCTGCTGTTTGTGTTGCTGCTAGTTTGGACAGCTGACATTGGGGCCTACTTTGCCGGGCGTCGCTGGGGCAAGCGCAAGCTGGCTCCTCGCGTTAGTCCAGGCAAATCCTGGGAAGGCGTGTTTGGTGGTATGGCAGCGACGGCCCTGCTGGCCGTAGGGTTTTCACTAGGACTTTCGCTGGGGCTTGCTAATAGCGTCCTACTGGTGGTCATTACCCTGTTGGTAACGTTGGTTTCCGTGTTGGGCGATTTGCTTGAGAGCATGCTCAAACGTTACCGCAACATTAAAGATTCCAGCCAACTGCTGCCGGGGCATGGCGGCGTGCTTGATCGTGTGGATAGTCTAACGGCGGCGATTCCTCTGTTTGCGCTACTTTACTTACAGGTGCTGGGTCTATGACGTCGTTAGCTATTCAGCGTGTCACGGTGCTGGGCTCTACCGGCTCGATTGGCACCAGCACGCTTGATGTGGTCGCACGTCACCCTGATCGCTACCAAGTCCATGCGCTAACTGCGCACACTTCCAAAGAGGCTCTGTTCGCCCAATGCCTCACCTTTCGTCCTGCCGTCGCGGTCCTCTCCAACGAAGCTGATGCCGGTTGGCTTCGCGCGGAGTTGGGGCGAGCGAATCAGCCCACCGAGGTTCTGGTGGGGGCTGAGGCGCTTTGTGATGTGGCCCGTGATGCCAGCGTCGACATTGTCATGGCGGCCATTGTAGGAGCGGCGGGTTTGCTGCCCTCGCTTGCGGCGGCAGAGGCGGGCAAGCGCGTACTGCTGGCCAACAAGGAAGCGCTGGTGATGAGCGGCGCGCTATTTATGCAGGCTGTGGCGCGCTCGGGGGCGACACTGTTACCGATTGATTCCGAACATAATGCTATCTACCAGTGTCTACCCACCGAACATCGTGGTGGCTTGGCACAACACGGTATCTCTCAGCTACTCCTTACTGCTTCCGGTGGGCCTTTTCGCACCTGGAGTGAGGCGGCGATCGCCCAGGTGACTCCGGAGCAAGCGTGTGCACATCCCAACTGGTCCATGGGACGCAAGATATCGGTGGATAGCGCCACGTTAATGAATAAAGGGCTTGAGCTAATTGAGGCTTGCTGGCTGTTTGATGCCCGCCCCGATC
>RKMJ01000075.1_pt1 | contig 122857 bp, 116 predicted proteins | sample 2174201 | NCBI WGS metagenome assembly RKMJ01 (sample SAMN10236717, study PRJNA505202) | synthetic metagenome | isolation source: mock community containing 12 organisms: Thioclava sp. ES.032, Psychrobacter... | place: USA: Walnut Creek | collected 2015-10-01 | reverse complement strand
TGTTTTTCGCCAAATCAAGGCCGATTGTTGTAACTTGCATGGGGTGACTCCTCTCGAACAGCATATGACAATTGCAGTATGGCGCATTTCGGCGCCGGTGGTGCAGGAGCCATCCACACCATCCGCAGAGCCGTTGTTGGTCTGGGCTTCAATGCTGCAGTTCTCGACGAACGGCAGGATCGGGAAACAGTTTTTCGGACTGAATTTCAGGGAACTCGTGTGATGCTGATAACCTTGGCGAGGATCCTCACTTCCTCGTCTGTGCCTTGCTCCAACCGATTTTGAATCCGGAGTGGTTCCTGAAAATCCGGGTGCGTGCTTTCGGGCCAGAGTTCGAAGTCGCCATTCTTTCGCACACGTTTGGCTGTTGTCTCGATCATCGCGCCCTGGAACTTTGAGCGCTGGACAATGACGAGCTCGCCATCTTTGACATCCCAGGCGCCACCATTGATCAACTCGACGCAATGGAGTGTCGAACCATCAGGCGCGATCTTGTTCAGGCTCTCTCCGCGAACAACGAGCGCAAACTGATGGTCTGAAGGATAGCGGTCATTCGACACAGTCGGCGCATACTGAGGCGGCTCGTCCAGGTCCTGTGCCAGATCGTCGTGTTCTCGCCATAAGCCAGCGGCCACTTCGCCTCTTATGGGGATCCGCCCAAGTCTCTGTGTTGACGGTGACACATTGCCCGTCTGTTCAGGCAACTGATCGGTGGCGTTCGGCTGACCCTTACCCTCCAAGAGCCATTCCGACGACGTTTCGAGCGCTTGTGCTATCAATTTCAAATTGATGGCGCTCGGCGTATTCGATTGTCCCCTTAGGACGTTCCTGATCAGTTCTCGAGATTTGCCTACGCGAGCACCTGCGCTGGACGGGTTAAGCCCCAGCTCTGCCATGCGGTTTTGAATACGGTCTGCTAATGAGTCGGTCATATGGGGCATTTTACCCGAAATCAATAAAGATTTGATTAGGGTGAAATTACCCTTGACAGATTTGCTTTAAAGGGTGAAATTACCCATACGATGACACTCCATGACAAGCTTTTGCGGGTCGCTAACAGCTATTCTGAAATTGTTTCGAGACGTCTTTCCGCTGTCTCCCGTCAGTTTTTCAATGACGGCCAGAAGCTGCTTGCGATTGAACACGGCGCAACACTCACCTGCATTCGCTATGAACAGGCAATGCGAGACTTTGCCTTGAATTGGCCTGAGGGCAGTGAATGGCCCTCTGATGTCGACTGGCCGTCTGATGTGCCTCGGCAGTCAGTGGCTAAAGAGCCGGCGTAGTCATCAAACAGTTTGGGTGCGGTTCCTATTCCTTTCTTCCGCGCTATGCCCGGTGGGTTGGATGGGCTTTTCGCTGATCCTCTCTCCCAACCACCGGGCACCCTATTTGGGCATGTCGGTTTTACGAGTTTCCGGCAGCTCCCCAACTCTCAGGCCCAACGGCCTGAGCTTTTTATCCCACGGCATGCAAGGGCCTGTCATCGGCTGATGCATGCTGCAAGACAACGGTAGGGCCGCCATGACCGCGATTGTCAATTCGAACGGAACCGAGAGGCTGATATCAGCCGAGGATGTTGAAGAGATCTCGCTCAAGACCGGGCAACTGATCAAGCTGTGCCGGCACGGGCAGCATCGAGGGCGCGCGGCGATGGCCTCTGTCGCGCGGGTCTCGGCAACGCACCTCAAGCGCTATGAGGATACGGATGATCCGTTGATCATCCCGCTTGATGTCGGGGCCGAGTTCGAGGTGCTTCTCGACTATCCGTCCTTTGCCGCCTGGCTGGCCGAACTTTCCGGATATGACCTTGTGAAGCGCAACGCGGGGCGGGGCAAGAGCCTGCTCGCATTGATGCAGGGCAGCGTGAAGGAAGCCGCCGAGGCGCATGAGGCCATACTTGAAGCTGAAGCAGACGGCATCAAGACACTGGACGAGTGGCGCGCGATCAAGAAAGAGGCTGCTGCCGGTTACGAGGCCACGGGATCGGATCTTGTGGTCAGGTCCAGCCATTGCGCGCATCAGGTGGATTTCAGGCGAGCGGGGCTTCCACTTGGGTGCAACATCGTCTCAAACCCGCCCTTTGGCATCGCTGAAGACTGGCTGAAGATTTCACTCGGCATGGCCATTGGCAAAGTGGCTTTGCTTCTGCCTCTCACATGGTTGAGCGGTATGAAACGCAGTCTTTTTCTCGAAGAAACGCCGCTTGTACGGGTTCATGTCCTCACCCCGCGCCCTTCGATGCGCCCCGGCGCGGTGATCCTCGCCAATAAAAAGCCGGGTGGTGGCACTAAGGATTTCGCTTGGTTCGTCTGGGAGCGTGGCATGTCTTTTTCGCCCGAGGTGCGGTTTTTACGGCGGGAGGGTCACTCCAATGATTGACATTCTGAGCGAGCTGAACAGCACGGCAGATGCGATTGAGAAGAAAGAAGGCGCTGCAACTTATGTTGGCGATCTGCTTCAGCGCGCCGCACGGGAAATCAACGCACATCGCGCACGACAGGCCGAGATGGAAGAGACCATTCGGCGATTGAGAGACAAGATCGGGGAGGGGGAATGATGTCAGTCTTCGTTGTCGTCGATGGGTTTGAAGGTGAAGTACTCAATAAGACCTTTAAGAGGGTCTTTCATAGTCATGACGTCAGAAGGACGATGTTCTGCAGGCCATTCTTCTTCTTGCCAGATTGGAAGAGAGAGCATTGTGCCTGTGAGGTTTGCTCCCGTGAGGTCGGCCTTTTGGAGGTTTGCTTCCGTAAGGTCGGCCTCTTTGAGGTTTGCTTTAATGAGGCTGGCCTCTTGGAGGTTTGCTCCACTGAGGTCGGCCTCTTTGAGGTTTGCTTTAATGAGGCAGGCCTCTTGGAGGTTTGTTTCCCAGAGGTCGGCCTCTTGGAGGTTTGCTCCACTGAGGTCGGCCTCTTTGAGGTTTGCTTCCTCGAGGTTGGCCTCTTTGAGGTTTGCTTTAATGAGGCAGGCCTCTTGGAGGTTTGCTTCCCTGAGTTCGGCCACTTGGAGGTTTGCTTTCCTGAGGTTGGCGTTCTGAAGCCTGATGATTCTCGAATGGCCCGGAAATTCGCACAGATTGACCCCTTGCAAATCTAGTTTCCAAATGCGTTCTTCTTCTTGCTTCAGGTTCTTGTCTGTTCTCAAATCAGACAAAGCGCGCAAGGTAGAGGTAACATCGCTTTTGCAGGCGGGCAATTCGAGCTCTTTTTGCTTCGCATCTGCTTCCGTATCGGCATCGGCATCGGCATCGGCATCGGGTTTGGTCCGATCCATATCAGCCTGATCCCTGTCCTGCTGGCCTACATCACGCATGAAGCTGCAGAGAAGGTCTTGCACCTTAAAATAGTGACCTGTCGGGTCAGCTATGGCGAGTTCTCTGAGGGCAAAGATGCCTGCCTCCCGAACGGGCAGCTTATCGTCGCCCAGCATCGCAGCCGCTTTGGCGAAGCGATCAGCATATTGGCCTTGTCGATTGACTTTGGTTTGTTCCAGAGCGTTGGCTGTGTTGCTATTTGCGATCTTGGTCTGTTCGACAGCATTTGCAGCATTGCGATTGGCGATTGCGGTTTGTCTATGCGCAAGGACCGAGCGCCAGATAGCCAGAGGCAGGCCAATGGCGCCAAGCAAGAGCAGGCCAAGATTGCGGGCGATCGCGCTGAAGATCTCCCAATCGCTCTTTTCGGTGCTGGCGACGTCTATGAAGATCAACCAAAGGCTACCGATAGTGAAGCAAAGCACAATCAGACCAAAGTAAATCGAATGGTCCTTCAGCCAGTGACCGGCTGGGGTCAAATACGAGATGATTTCCTTGTCGTTCATAATCGCGGCCTTGCCTATCGTTGCTTGAGATCAGCAAACGACAACCTGCCGCAAAAAGCAACTTCTGGCCTATGGCTGTCCAGCGAATATGGGAGGGCGGCGTGAAAGAAACACAAGGTGTGAGAGAGCCTGCCAATCAGAGGAGACTATGCTTCAGACATAATCAGGAAATGAGCCCGGAGGCCGGTAACGGTCGCCCGGGTTTTTTCTTGCCCGCAGCAATGAGCAGACCGTGGTCTGATGCAATGTCGCCCTGCCCAGCAACAGATAGGTGACGCGGTCTGTTCTTTCCTGCGGCTGAAAAGTCAAAATTATAGGAACAATGTTGATTAGAAGATTGAGAAGATCTCAGATCTTGGTCCAATCACATGCTAAATAGATTGGAGCGTGGGTCTTCTGGCATTTTTGACCAAAAAATATTCAAATCAGAAGAGGCTGATTTATTGTCCAGCGTCTTGTGTATTTGGGCAATTCTACTTTTTTCTTGAGGAATCCGAGGTTTGTTCGTAATCGGATCAATTGGTTGAGTCTTGAACGGGAACTTTAAGATCAACATTGAAGTTTCGAGATCAGCATTTATCGGAACCTGCACCATTGTTGAGATCCCTGATTGCAGAGTTTTATCTGCCTCGACAACAATATGAGCGCTTCTTTTTTCTGGAAACTGTCCCGTCAAAATCTCGATAGTGAGCTTGGACGTCTCTACTCGACCCACTTCCTTAAACTCGTCTGGATGCTCTGCATCTAAAGATTTGTATTCAAAAAGAGATAGCTCAGCTTGAAGAGGGAAATAGGCAATTGGATAACCTGTGTTGTTTTTCAATTTCAGGTTGCCACTAATTAATAGTAATTTGGGGGCGCCTTCTTTGGTCTCTGAAGAACGCACGAATTTTGCGTCGAAAGATATTTCATCAACATCAAGACCTGTCCGAAAAGCTGCCTTTCGGGCATATTCTTCGTCTTTGGCTTGCGGGAAGATTGTCTTGTCCCATTGAAACCAAGTCCAGAATCCTGCAGCAAGAAGTGCAATAATTTTAGCATAGTTCAGAATTGAAGCGGACCTACGCTCTTGATCTTCAAAGCTTATTCCGTTGGTGTTTGTCATCTGCCACATGCATTCTGTTAGGAATATCAAAGAAGGGATTGGTTTGTTTGTTGTGTGTATTCCAATAAGCTACACAACTTAAGTGTGAAAGTTAAGGCGTAACAACCAATTCTTATTAATGATTATCACCGGCAGTCTTATCTCACTTACAGCGTGAGGGTTGGCTGGGGGATAAGGGGTCATGTCTTCACCCAAAGCGGTGAGGGCATTGCGGATCGCGCCGGTGACGCCATCGCCGGCCTTTGCATGTGCCCGGGCGGGCCTACGTTCATCGCTGGCACATCGATGCGATGTCTGACCAACTGAGTGCGGTTGCAGACGGCCAGATCAACGGACTGCCCACTGGAACTCTGAAGCCCTGACCGTCGGTGTGTTCTGGCCCACAGCCTAGACGCCCGCACCTGCTCCTCCCGGCGTGGGCGTTTCTTTTTCTTGCGAGGGTGATGATGCTCAAGCTCAGATGGTCAGACGCGTCGGATGCTGAAGACGCCGTCTAGGTCAACAGGTAAGGATGACGGACAAACTATAGCTCGTGATCTCCTAGATCGGCTACAAACTGACGCCCCGCCTGAGTAATTTGCACAAAGATCGGCGTAGTATCTACGCCACCCGTGCTAATGCTCATCCCTTGTCGCTGCACGATCTCTAAAAAGCCAGATTCAATGGATCTTTTAATAAGAATGGTTAGGTACAGCATCCATGGCATAGCTGCTCCTGCTTCAGCAGCACTTAATTCAAATAAGATATCCATTTCAGCCTGAGAGTATTTGTCATGCAGGAATCGCAAGTTGGATTTGTATATGCGCAGGGCTTTTCTATCGATTTTTCCTTGATGCGTCATCCGGTGACAATTGGGGCAGAGAGCAATGAGGTTTTCATAAGCGTCTTTTCCTCCTTGCTCCACAAAAACGATATGGTGAACATCGACATCGATGTGGCGACAGGTAGGGATGGCACACCTATGCCCTGCTTCCACAAGGACGCGCCGACGTATATCAGCGCGTATTGCGGACCTAGAACTGCTCAATTTCTGCCTCCTGAATTTATCGCATCGGAGAATGATAGCTGATTCCATATTTTGGCGCTTCGGAAATGCAGGGTGTTTTACGCTAGCCTATATAGGTTTCGTCGGCAGCGATGGTTTTGCCTTCACCGCCGAGAGGAATAGACGACTTATTGTACATCGTCGTGGCCGTGCAGAGCAGGGAGAGATATCTTGAAGGATTTAAGGAACGCCTCAGCAGGTTGACCGTGAGCGGCTCGGAGGGCGCCGAACTGACCAGAGAAGACATGACAATGTGATGCGTGATATCCGCAAAATGCTTGTATAAGTTTACGACGCTCGGAACAGACCGTGTTCAGACTGTGCCGTATTTGTGCCGTGACTTACGACACACGTACAGTTTGTTCTTTCATCGTTCTGAAAAATGCAAACAGACGGCCAACTTGAGACTTTAAGCGACACCCTGACAGAAGCGCAGGTTTTCCAGCCTTTTAGGACAAATTTGGGAAGAGAAGAATGGTGCTGCCAGAGAGAATTGAACTCTCGACCTCTCCCTTACCAAGGGAGTGCTCTACCACTGAGCTACGGCAGCGTTCCATTATTTGCTGCGGGTGATTGTCACCCGGTGCGGGCGGTTTTTTGCACACGGGCTCTGATTATGCAAGCGCGTTTTTGAAAAATGTCGGGAAATTTGTGAATTTGATGACAGCTGTGAACATCGCACGGGGCAGGGGCTCAGTCAGGCAACATCGGTTGATTGGCATCTCACGTAAACCATGGCCGCAGAAATGAGCGGTCCAAACATCAAAAGGCCGCAATCTGGCCTTTCCTGTACGGGGCAGATGGTATAGAAGCAATCAAAGTTTTAACCCTAGCAAATGCTTGCCGAGAAAGCCTGTCTGAGGCGGTTGACCGGCTGGCACAAGCGGCAAGAGTGCCCGATGTCCGAAGTAGATCGACAGAACAGCAAAAACAAGGCCAGTGATGCGGATGCACGCAAGGCCCGGCTTTCTGATGCCCTGAGAAACAATCTCAGGCGGCGCAAGGCACAGGTGCGCGGGCGCAAGGCGCAAGGCGCAGAGGGTGATGACGCGGCTGTCGCAGATGCCAAGGGCGCAAGCGACCAACCGCAGGAACAACAACAATCCTGACTCTGATCACCTGACGATCGTCTCCTGCAGTCTAGGATTGCCGATTGCAAGAGAGCTGGTTGTTGCGGGCCGGATCAGAAGCAGAATGAGAACATTGAGCGAAGGGCCGCGATAAAGGCGCCCTGACGAGGAAAGAGTTTGATATGGACGCAATTCGCATAGTTGGTGGTGCACGGCTGAACGGCGTGATTCCCATTTCCGGGGCCAAGAACGCCGCCCTGCCGTTGATGATCGCGTCTCTTCTCACCGATGAAGCGCTGATCCTTGAGAATCTGCCACGCCTGCGAGATGTCCAATTGCTTCAGCAAATCCTATCCAATCATGGCGTCAGCTACATGATCGAGGGCAAGCGCCCCGGTCAGGACTCGATGGCCGGTCAGGTCGTTCATCTTCAGGCCAAGGAAATCATCGACACCCGCGCACCCTACGATCTCGTCTCGAAGATGCGGGCAAGCTTTTGGGTTATCGGGCCTCTCTTGGCCCGGATGGGACAATGCGAGGTTTCGCTGCCCGGCGGCTGCGCCATTGGCACGCGCCCGGTTGATTTCTTCATTGACGGTCTGTCCGCCATGGGTGCGGAAATCGAGATCGAAAATGGCTATGCCGTCGCCAAGGCTCCCGATGGTCTCAAGGGGGGCGAATTCACCTTCCCTGGTGTTTCTGTCGGCGCAACTCACGTTCTAATGATGGCCGCGACCCTTGCCAGAGGCACGATGGTTCTGAAAAATGCGGCCCGCGAGCCCGAAGTGGTTGACCTCGCAGACTGCCTCATCTCCATGGGCGCCATGATCTCCGGCGCAGGCACCGACACCATCACCATCGAGGGTGTCGAAAAACTGCATGGCGCCCGGCATTCCGTGCTGCCAGATCGCATCGAGACCGGCACCTATGCCATGGCCGTTGCCATGACCGGTGGCGACGTGCTGCTCAAGGGCGCGCGCGCTGACCTTCTGCAGGCCGCTCTGGATACGCTGGAGCAGACAGGCACCAGCATCGAGACGACAAACGATGGCATTCGCGTCTCTCGCAATGGAGCACCGCTCAAGGCGGTCAGCGTGTCGACCGATCCGTTCCCCGGCTTTCCGACCGATCTGCAGGCCCAGTTCATGGCGCTGATGACCATGGCGGAGGGCACCTCCACCATCACCGAGACCATCTTCGAGAACCGGTTCATGCACGTACAGGAGCTGGCCCGTCTTGGTGCCAAGATCTCGCTTGATGGCCAGAAGGCGCATGTCACCGGCGTTGAAAAGCTCACGGGGGCTCAAGTCATGGCGACAGATCTTCGCGCATCTGTGTCGCTCGTCATTGCCGGTCTGGTGGCCGAAGGAGAAACCAAGGTCAACCGGGTCTATCACCTTGACCGCGGTTTCGAGCGCCTTGAGGACAAGCTTGCTGCATGTGGAGCCACCGTGGAGCGCATTTCCGCCTGACGCTGATGGCGACCCGGTTGCCTGACATCGGTGATTGACGGCTCTGGTGCGAGGAATTGGCGGGGTGTTGCCTTGTATTGCCCTTTGGCTGTCCTTATCTCTTTCAATGAGAACAAACCGGGTTGGCCAACTCTTGTGAGTTGCCAACGTGGCGAGGCCCGATCCACCAAGGAGAATGACATGTCTATGCTGAAGCTTGCTGCTCTGGATGCTGAGGATCTTGCAGTCGTCTCGAGCCAGTCTCAGGATGCTGTTGTCAAGGTTGGTGACATTCATTGGCTGCCGACCGAAGGGCGCGTGCTTATCACCATGCATCGGTTCGCGTGGGAAGAGGCGATCAGCCAGAAACGTCGCATCTTTGGTCCCAAGAGCAGTTACGAACGTCACCAGACCATTTTGCACTTCGCCCGGGTTTCATCGGTCAAGGCGCGGAACATCCGCATGGATGCCAAGAGCGCTATCCTCAACCTTCTCGCCATCACGTTCGAGCAGAACGGCGAGGGTCCGGACGGAGTGATCAGCCTGATTTTTGCCGGGGATGCGGAAATGCGCCTCGAGGTCGAGTGCATCGAAGCCCAGCTCACTGATACCGGTGCGGCATGGGAAACCGAAAATCTGCCTGAGCATGAAGCCGCAGAAAGCTTTGAGGCACAGGCCGCTCAGTCCCGCTCCTGATGGTTGCCTTCCTGGGTGTCTGGTGTCTGAACGGCGCAGATTGAGAAGCTCTCGGACCCGTTCCAGCTGAGTTTCCAGGTCGCGCCTGGGCGCACATTTTGAACAATGCCCGGATCAAATGCCACAAGGCAGCGTCCGCCGTGGTGACGCACCGATGGATAGAGCAGGCCCGAATGGCCCTTCTGGCGCAGAGACAGGGCAAGCTTCTGTCCCTCTGGATAGCCTAGCGCGGTATCCTCGTTGAGGGCAGGGTAACCATACTCGCCCTCAAGATCAGGAAAGCTGCCAATAAAGTCGGCCAACAGCTCGACATAGAGCGCCTCATCTTCAAAAATTCCGATATTCTGTAACTCTCTTGTGCGGTGATAGCCCACTTCCTCGGCTGCAGTCAGCGTCTCATAGGCACAATACCATGCGCCTCGGGCGCCATCGTTGAAGCGATTGCCTGATGGCCTCGTATAGGCAAAGGCAGCGTTGATGTGGCTTTGGCCATAGACCTTGAGGTCATTGGACCGGCGGGCAAACGCCAGCTCGCGTCGATCGAGCGACGGGCTGCCGACTTGTTCGGCCAAAAGGCGCGCGCTGGTTTCCCCTTCAAGTTCGGCCAGAATGGCCGCTTCCTCGTCGGTGTCGACAAGACCACGCAGAACGGGCGGCTTGTGGTAGGTGGCCGGAATGAGCCGCACCCAGCCCCGACCATTGATGCTGGTGAGCTTCACATTCCACCTCTGAGCGCATCGAGGTAGGTGCGAACGCGCAGGATTTTCGGCAAGCCGCCGGCAATCATTGCGTCCAGCGGTCGTTGGCCATCAAATTCAGACCCGTTGTTGGCGAGCTTGACCCACTGGGAGGAAAGGGGAGGGCTGAAGTAAAGCTCGAGCGATTTATAGACGCCGACAAGCGCACTGAGGCGCAGCATCTGATCGCGCGTCAGGGTGCCTGCGAAATCCTGCCTCTTGGCTCGCTTCCATGATGACTCGGACATGTCCGCAAGATGTGCAGCTTCCTGCAAGGTCAGCTTCCAGCTCAGGGCAATCCGGCCAAAAGCTTTGAGCGCAACAGCCTGTCTGTCTGCTGGGGAATGGGTTTTGAGTGCGGGTTCCATGGTTCACCTCTTGGTGGAATATAAGGCCATATGGACTTATATTCAAGATCAAATGATCTTATTGCCGACTCCGCACTCGCTTCAGCGATCGCCCGTTTGCTGGCGGAGGTGGAAACGCCTCTTGCTTCTTTTGCGGGATGCTCTCATAAAGACGGCGAAAAACGCCCGCACCTCCAGCAATTTGGGAGAGATCCAATGGCCATTCGCCTCAACGCATCCGACGCCAACTTCGAAGCCGCCTTTCGTGACCTGCTGTCCATGAAGCGGGAAGTCTCGGACGATGTCGATGCCATTGTGCGCGAGATCATCGATCAGGTGAAAACGCTCGGCGATCAAGCCCTGTTCGACTACACCGCCAAATTCGATCGGTTTGACGCTCGCGCCAAGGGGTTGGCCATCACCAAGGCCGAAATCGAAGCCGCCGTCGCACAGGTCGATCCAGATGTCATGAAGGCGCTGGAACTCGCCGCCGAGCGCATCCGGTCGCATCATGCCCGCCAGATGCCGAACAATGAAAGCTATGAAGATGCGCTTGGTGTGAAACTGGGCTCACGCTGGACTGCGATCGAGGCGGTTGGCCTCTATGTGCCCGGCGGGCTGGCTGCCTATCCGTCTTCTGTTTTGATGAACGCCATTCCTGCAAAGGTTGCCGGCGTCAAACGCCTCGTCATGGTGGTGCCCACCCCTGATGATATTCTCAATCCGCTCGTGTTGGCCGCAGCAAAGCTGGCTGGTGTTGATGAGATCTACCGCATTGGTGGCGCTCAGGCGGTTGCCGCTCTGGCGCACGGCACGGACTCCATCGCCCCTGTCTACAAGATCGTCGGCCCCGGCAATGCCTTTGTCGCAGCGGCCAAGCGCCGTGTCTTCGGTCTGGTTGGTATCGACATGATCGCCGGGCCATCCGAAGTGCTGATCCTAGCTGACAAGAACAATGACCCCGATTGGCTGGCGGTGGACCTGATGGCGCAGGCCGAACATGATACCGCCGCGCAGGCGATGCTGATCACCGATGACCCCGAGATGGCCGAAGCGGTCGAGAAAGCCGTCGAAAGGCTCCTGACCACTCTGCCCAAGGCCGAGATCGCGGGCACAAGCTGGCGTGACTATGGTGCCGTGATCACCGTCAAGGACTGGGAGACCGGCATGGCGCTTGCCAATCGCATCGCACCGGAGCATCTCGAGTTTGCCATGGATGGTGCCGCTGATATGGTGGACAAGGTCCACAACGCAGGGGCCATCTTTGTCGGCCATTTCACCCCCGAGGCTGTCGGAGACTATGTTGGCGGCTCAAACCATGTGTTGCCGACCGCCCGCTCAGCGCGCTTCTCCTCCGGGCTGTCGACGCTTGATTTTGTCAAGCGTACGTCGGTGCTTGAATGCAACGCCATGAACCTGCGCGAAATCGGCCCGGCTGCCATAACACTTGCGCGTCAGGAAGGCCTTGAAGCCCACGCCCTGTCGGTGGCCAAGCGCCTCAACATGGCCTGAAGCCGCTCTTTGCGCTTCGGGTTGGCGGCTCCGTCTGGCAAAGAGCTTGCAAGTCTTGGGTGCTAAACCATGTGAACGTTTGACAGTTTGCCCGAAAGCAGGCAAACATCAAGCAAGACAACCTCGGCAGGTTGTGTAAGGACTATGGCTGAACGAACGGGATATATGACGTGACGACAGAGTCGGGCGAGACCTTGGACAAACAGTTAGACAGTTTTCGTCTTTGCTCCGTCCATCTCGATTCCCAAAGCATTCAACCCGCAACCGCCGATATCGAGCATGAGCGCACAGTCGCGATTCACGACCTCGTGGAAGAGAACAGCTTTCACCCTGTCGGGCATGACGAAGGTGGGCCGTATCAGCTTTTCCTGTCGATGGTCGAGCGCAAGCTGGTGATGGACATCAAGCTCGAGTCAGGCGATCAGATCGCCACGCATATTCTATCGCTCACCCCGTTTCGCCGCATCATCAAGGATTATTTCCTGATCTGCGACAGCTACTACGAAGCCATCAAGACCGCCACGCCAAGCCGGATTGAAGCCATCGACATGGGGCGTCGCGGTCTGCACAACGAAGGATCCCAAATCCTGCAATCCCGCCTGGAAGGCAAAATCATGACCGATTTTCCCACGGCGCGCCGACTGTTCACCCTGATCTGCGCACTGCATTGGCGGGGGTAGCTGAATGAGAACAGCTCTTGGTGGCGTCTTTCGTCCTTCCTCAGTCCTGTTTGCCTGCGGCATGAATGCCATCCGCTCGCCGATGGCGGCCGCCCTTTCCCGTCATCTCTTTCCGGGCAGCTTCTACGTCAAATCCGTCGGTGTGCGCTGTGGTAAACCCGATCCCTTTGCCGCTGCCGTGATGGAAGAGATCGGACTGGATATTTCCGAGCACGAACCGAGTACCTTTGATGATCTCGAAGACAGCTACTTTGACCTGATCATCTCGCTTGCGCCCGAAGCCCATCACCGGGCCCTTGAATGGAGCCGCAGCGACGCAGTCGAGACCGAATATTGGCCGACGCTGGACCCCGCCCTTGCCAATGGCTCGCGCGAGCAGATCATGGATTCCTATCGCGGTGTGCGGGATGGCCTGATTGCCAAGCTCAAGGACAGATTCGAATGGGTCTCCAACGCAGGCGGCTAGGCTGGACTTTTCCCGTCAAATGGCTATATAGAGCGGTGTAATGCTGTCCAAGGGGCGCGTTTCCCCCAATAGCTGCCTTGCTGCGTCCTTGCCAAGTTCCGGCAAAACAGGCTTTTGCGCCATTTCTTGCCTCATAAGTCATGGTGGCAACTGTAGGCGATTGCACTTAAAGACGCTTTGGACTAGATTGCCCGCGATCTTGAAATCGAATGATGTCATTCGGATCAGAAACTTGCGTTTCAGCAAGGGGATTCGTGCTATGATCAGGTGACCTGATCACAAGCAAAGACCAGTGGGACAACCCTTCAAAGGCAGGCATGACAAAGCCGCCGGTTGTTCCACCCGATCCCGTTTGAATCGAATGCCGACAAAGAGGATATGAAAAACGCTTATGGCGAAAGAAGAAGTCTTGGAATTCCCGGGTGTTGTTACCGAACTGCTGCCCAATGCGACCTTCCGTGTGAAGCTCGAAAATGATCATGAAATTGTGGCTCACACTGCGGGCCGCATGCGCAAGAACCGGATCCGCGTTCTGGCTGGCGACAAGGTGCAGGTCGAAATGACACCTTATGACCTGACCAAGGGCCGGATCACCTACCGCTTCAAATGAGTCGGAGCCCCGGCAAGGACCGATGCTTCGGGGCTTGACGATCGGCAGGGTGGATCTGCCAAGGACGCAAACGGGGAAATCCCGCTCTGCACACGCATGGCTGACTTGAATCATGTCGCAAGTGGATGTGACAATGCAGCCGGATTTCTAGCATCTTCACCACAAAGCCTTGCATCATGTCAGATCCCTATCGTCTCATTCTGGCTTCCGCATCACCCAGACGCCTGCAATTGCTCCAGCAGATTGGCATCGAACCTTTCGCGCTGAAGCCTGCAGATTTGGATGAAACGCCGCTGAAAAACGAACAGCCGCGCGCGCTGGCGCGGCGCCTCGCCGAGGAAAAGGCACAAGCCGTCCGACGCGACTGCAAGGACGATGAGCAGTTCTCGAACTGCTACATCCTGGCGGCCGATACCGTGGTTGCCGTGGGACGCCGGATTCTGCCCAAGACCGAACTGGCCGAAGAGGCCAGCCAGTGTCTGACGCTGCTCTCCGGTCGCACCCACAAGGTCTTCACCGGGATCTGTCTCGTCACACCGAAGGGCAAGACCCGAACCAAGGTCGTCGAGACCCGCGTCCGCTTCAAGCGGCTGGGGGATGACATCGATCCCTATCTGGCCTCCGGTGAGTGGCGCGGCAAGGCGGGTGGATATGCCATTCAGGGCATCGCTGGGGCCTTTGTGGTCAACCTCGTTGGCTCTTACAGCTCCGTCGTCGGCCTTCCGCTGCATGAAACGGCCAACCTCTTGACCGGTGAGGGCTATCCCTTGCGCCTCAAATGGCTGGGCGGCGTGCGCTAGACCGCATGACAAGGCCGCAGCCATGGAGCCTCGATGCATGAGGCAAGCATCAGCAAACCATTCTCGAGAGTATATGGATTGGCAATGAACAAGAAAGCCAGTAGCCAGCAAGCAGCGTCCGAGCCGGCCGCTGCAGGCAAGGTCAAGGGATTGCGCCGGGCGCGCCCCTGTCCGATCTGTTCCAAACCGTCTACCAAGGAGGACTATCCCTTCTGTTCCCAGCGCTGCAGAGATGTTGATCTCGGCCGCTGGCTCAAGGGTGCCTACGCCATCCCTGCCGTGGAAGAAGACGACCCGGAAGAGGCCGACTACGACCCCGAGCAATAAAGCGCTCAGGCGCTTGAGCGAAACGGGCGAAAAAACAACGGGATAAGATCGTGAAAAGCGAGATTTCAGCCGGCAGGGGCGACATTTGTCGGCAACCGCATCATGACCGGGGAAAAACCGAGCACACCCTGTAGAAAAAGCCGACTGTGCACTGGACAGGGGAATTTGAACCTTTTATAACGCCCAAACAATTTGCACGGGGGGTCACCCCGATGGCCCACGCCAGTGCTCTTGTCCTGAAGCATCTTCAAGATGCCTCTTTACGCGACAACCGCATCGCAATGTGCCCGGATAGCTCAGTTGGTAGAGCAGCGGATTGAAAATCCGCGTGTCGGTGGTTCGAATCCGCCTCCGGGCACCATTTTCTTGTTTAAGCCATTGTTTTCGCTCCAGCTTTTAGCAACTGCGTGCGACACGCCTTTTCATTCTGCTGTGGCGCGGCGCGATTTTCTGGACAGGTGGGCGAAATCTTCTGGACAACTCACTTGATTTGATTGATAGCCCACTTTTAGCGGGCCTTTTTGTATCTGCTTGACGTGTGCTTTTTCTGGACTATTTTGTTCCCTATAAAGACGCATTGTGAGAATGAAAAAGCAGCTGTTCATAACTGAGTCAACGACCAGCAGCACAGCGGACAAAGGGGACATTCGCTTCAACGCAACTATTTTGAGAGCTTCGAAGGTTGGGCCGGAACGACGCCGCTATGCGTAAATGGTTTGAACTTAGGAAGGGGCAAGATGGAGCGCCTTTATTAAAAAAGCCGACTTCAAGCGCCGGCTTTCTTGTTTCGCGATATCTGCAGGTCCGATGTTAGGCGGCCGCGACATTCTTCAGGAAAGTCTCTATTTGCTTGCGCAATTCACTGGCGCTTTGTGACGCATGATCAGCGCTGTCAAGCACCCCGTCCGCAGTCTGGGCCGTCTGCGTTGCTCCATTGGCAACGCCGTGCATGTTTTCAGTTGCCAAGCGCGTTCCCTGAGCGGCTTCCTGAACGTTGGAGGAAATCTCTCTGGTCGCCGCACCTTGTTCATCGACTGCACTTGCGATCGCGGTGGTGTAGCCGTGGACCTCTTCCATGATGTTGGTGATGTCCTCGATCACTGCGACGGTTTCGCGTGTCGAATTCTGGATTGCTGAGATCTGCGAAGAAATTTCTTCTGTGGCCTTGGACGTTTGTGTCGCCAGTTCCTTCACCTCGGCGGCAACAACCGCAAAGCCTTTGCCTGCTTCTCCTGCGCGGGCGGCCTCAATTGTTGCGTTCAGAGCCAGAAGGTTGGTCTGCTCAGCAATTGCCTGGATAAGGATAACAACTTCTCCAATTTTTTGCGCAGCTTCATCCAGACTGTTGACCTTGTCGTTGGAAAGGCGGGCGCTATCGCTGGCCTTCCCAACAATTGTACTGCTTTGGCTGACTTGGCGATTGATCTCGCCAATGGAGGCGCTCAGCTCTTCTGCCGCGGATGCAACGGTCTGGACGTTTGCGGTCGCTTGTTCTGACGCTGCTGAGGCAGATGTTGATTGCTCTTGTGTACTTCCGGCGATGTCCTTGAGGCTGTGATACCAACGGCATTTAATTCTGACCTTCTTGAGCCCATTTTCTCATACCTATTGAATGGATGATGGTTGGGTTGGCGGAGAGGCTCTTCCATGCTTGGCAACCAGCATCAAGAATGGCGGCATAGTCTTCGAAGACCCGATTGGACAGGAAGGTACCGCGCAGATACTGCCAAATATTCTCAACTGGGTTCAGTTCCGGTGATTTGGAAGGCAACAGGAGGATGGTGATATTCTTGGGCACGTTGAGTCTGCTTGTCGTATGCCATCCGGCACGATCCATCAGCACCACGGCATGAGCGCCGCGCGCCACTGTCCTTGAGACTTCTTCGAGGTGCATTTGCATGGCCTGTGTATTTGCAAAAGGCATCATCAATCCCGCGCCAACGCCACGCGCTGGACATATTGCACCGAACAGATAGGCATTTTTATATCGCTGATCGGCTGGCAGACGTGGTCTGGTTCCCTTTTTTGCCCATAGTCGGGCCAGTCCATTCTTCTGACCAAGCCTAGCCTCATCTTGCCACCAAATCTCGATGGGCTTGTTCTTTGGCAAATGGCCTACATGCGCTGCCAACGTTGCGGAGAAGTTTTTTTGAAAGCATCAATGACTTCAGGCTTTTGTTCTGGATGTTGAGGTCGACCAGATATGCGCACATACCCCATGCGGCGCAAAAGATCCCGTACTCCACGTTCCTTGTAGGAGACCCCAAACCGCTCTTGGATCACACGCACCAGATCCTGGCTACGCCAGACAGAGACGCCGTCCTTCTCAGGATCAGGACCGGTTTCAACGATAGCAACAAACTCTTCGAGCTGTTCTGGGCTCAAGCGCATGGGAGCGCCGGTTGCTTTGATGTCGACAAGACCATCGGTGCCTTGCTCATTGAAGCGAAGAACCCAATCTCGCAAAGTCTGGCGGTCCATACCGCCGACTTTGGCGGCATCAGCACGGTTCATGCCGTCATAGACAGCCGCAATGGCCAGTAGGCGGCGGCTCTGTTTGGCATTGCGGCATCCTTTGGCAAGACGGCGCAAACTATCGGCGTCAAAAGCATCGCTAAGAATCAAAGCGGCAGACATGGCAAAATCTCCTTTGCCATGTTGAATCACGCCAGTGCTAAAAATGGAATCCCTAAAGAGTCAGAACTTCACGCCCTTGGTATAACAAGAGTTCTTTCTCATGAGGACGCTTAACTACATGATTGGGACTTCTTGGTAAAAAAAATATAAATCCTTGAGGGAATTGTCCATATAAACGCAGAATCTATTTTGATTTCATTTTGAATTGCGGATAATTTTTGGGTCTATTTGTAATTAATTACAAGAAATATTCTATTCTATCCTCGTCAGGAGACTTGAGCAGCAATCTAGGATCTGTTGACAAACTGCCTGATCCAAAGCCTTGCTGATACGATGTGAATGAAGCCCAGATAGCTATTTGCCGTTTTGTCATATCGGGTTGCCAGTCGTCTGGCATTCTTGAATTTGTTGAAGCAACGCTCGATCTGGTTGCGTAATGCATAGACGAAAGGGTCGAAAAATGCCCATTCCGCATCGCTCATCGTCAATCGCGCCAACATAGCCTCCTTGAAAGCTATCTTGAATCATATCTCAGCTGATTTGGGAATACAGTTTGTCAACAGAACCTAGGCACCATTCCTCCTCAAAGAACCACATATACCAAGCATTTCAATGCCTTGCGTCTGTAGTGCGCCTTTTCTCTTTGCACAACCATCTCTGCAAGAGAGCTTGGGTTCGTGCGGTTTGGCGACTTGATGAGCTTTCGAGGCGCTGCCGAAACAGAAAAAGGGTAGGGGCGTGAGCCTCTACCCTTTTGATCTTTGCTTATCACTGATGGGCAAGGAGAGCAGAGCAAGAAATGCCCTCCGTGTCCCTCCTTACATCAAGCCTAAAATGGTTAGCGTTTCACCTTTCGTTTTGAAAGGAACCCAACCCCTAGGCAGTTCGAAGTGTCTGAACAAATTCCGAGACTTCCTGCTGAAGCGTGTCGGACTGCGCATTGAGCTGGCTCGACAGATTCATCATCTGCGTTGATGCCGCCCCCGTCATCTCTGCAGACGATCCAACACCTTCGATATTCTTTGTCACTTCACCCGTGCCGGATGCGGCCTGTTGCGTGTTTGCTGCGATCTCGTTGGTTGCAGCATCCTGCTGTTCAACAGCAGCAGAAATGGCCTCAGACGATTCCCGAATATCATCGACCGTTTTGACAATAAGGGCAATCGACTCAACCGTGACGTTGGTTGCGGACTGGATTTCTGAGATCTTGCGTCCGATTTCTTCTGTCGCGCGCGCTGTTTGCGTTGCCAGACCTTTGACTTCGGCGGCAACAACGGCGAAGCCTTTTCCTGCTTCACCTGCTCGTGCGGCTTCGATGGTGGCGTTAAGAGCAAGCAGGTTTGTTTGCTCGGCAATATTGGTGATCAGTTCAACAACCTCACCGATTTGATCTGCTGCGACTGCCAGATCGTTGACCTTCTTGCTACTCACTTCGGCTTCATTGGCAGCATCACTGGCGATTTTTGCCGAATGGCTGACTTGAGAAGTAATCTCCCTGATAGAAGCGGAGAGCTCTTCGGTCCCTGACGCGACCGTCTGAACATTTGTAGAAGCTTCTTCAGCGGCGCTCGCAACGGATTGCGCCTGCCGAGACGTCTCTTCCGCGGTCGCGGAGAGATTGCGCGCAGATTCGGCAATTTCACCGGAAGCCTGAACGAAGGAGTTGGCAAGGGCTCCCATCTTGGAATCAAACTGATCCGCAATGGCAAACCGTTCTGCCTTCATCTTCTCAGCATTCCGCTTCTCTGCTTCAGTTTGTTCAGCGCGCATCCGCTCGGTTTCAGCGAGGTTGTCACGGAATGTGGCCAGCGCTCCAGCCATGTCGCCAAGTTCGTTTCGTTTGCCAGCGAAGGGAATCTCCGTATCCAATTTCCCACTAGAGACCAGTTGCATCGCTGTCGTAATCTTTGCGATTGGATTGGTAACGCCATAACCGCATAGGCCATCATGGTGAGGCCAATAAGGGTTGAGATGGTCATGGCGACAATAATCGCTGTGACGACATTGTCATGGACCTGGCTACTGGAATTATATGCCGCCAAAGACCCTTGCTGATTGAGTTCAGAAAGATCTCCAAGGATTGCCGATGCTTCATCAAAGGCACTTCTCATCTCGGTTTTGAAGAGAACAGAGGCTTCCTCATTTTTGTTGGCGCGTGAAAGTTCGAGCATCTCTTTATGCAGGTCTTTGTAAAGAGACCACTTCGTAGAGAAGCTTTCATATGCCGTCCGTTCGCGAGCCGCACTGATCAAACCTCCATATTCTTTTCGAATGGCTTTGATGTGCTCGTCTGCAGCGCGGATATCTTTCTCTGCCCGTGCCATTTCGGTCGGATCGGTTGAGAGGATATGCGATCCTTCCGCGATGCGGAAATCCGACGTGGTTGTGTTGATGGAATTGACGGCCCTCGTGCTGGGCAACCAGTTGGTAGCGATTTCCACTGTGTTGTCATTCAGAGAGCCCGCGCTATCATATGATAGCCACGAAAAGGCAAAGATTGAAATGAGCAGTGCAAGCGACAGTGAGACCAAAAGTAGGCGTATGGAGATCCGCATCGTATTTTTCCTAGAACGAGGACACTTTAGTAATTCTCCGGTTGTTATGATTAACAATGTTTAAAACTGATTATCCTGATAGTCGTCTTTTCCAAAGAATCGGACCCTTTGGTAATCGAAAATTCGTTTTGTACTTCAATATGCAATCCTAAGTATGCGATGCGTCAGATTGACATACCTGGGGTGAATGCCGGTTTCCACGAACCACAGGCGGTGCATCTTTAAAAATAGGCGAGCGGCGGATTTTTCTGATAAAATTGGCGGTTATTCCCCATAAAGTGCCGCCATATCCCGTGTGACAGCAGCCATTGCCTCTCGCAATTCCGCAGGCTCCAACACCTCTATTTCGGGGCCAAGGCGCAGAAACTCATGAATCGCTTGTTCTTGTGTCCCGCTGGGTAACAAAACGATTCGGTTCCCTTCATCATCGGGGTCGGAAATCTCCATGTGCGCGCGTACAAAGGTGGGGCTAATGCCTTGCAGAATACGCAGGCCGAGCGCAGTGACCCGCAGCTTCGCTCGATGCGGATACAAGTCTCTCTCCAGTCGTTTTGCATTTTCCTGCCAATAGGCTGCCAGATCGAAATGGCGAGGACGGGTGAAGGCCTCCGATGTTGCTTGCATCTTCAACACGCGGCTGACGCGGTAGGTTTTGACGGAGCCTTCCCTCATCGCTGCCATATACCATGCACCATTTTTCAGGATCAGGCCGACCGGGCAAACGGTACGGTCTCTTTCGGCGTGCCAACTGCGATAGGTCATCCGAATGACGGTGCTGCGCCAGACCGCGTCGGCGATTTCGCGGATAAAGGGAGGCTCTTCGGTTTCCTGATACCAGGCGGACGCGTCCAGATAGAAGCGCTGGCGCATTTGCTCGGCTCCTTCACGCAGGCTTTCCGGCAAGGCCACCATGAGTTTGTTTTGAGCGGCGGCCAAGATGGACCCAAGCCCGAGGATGGCGGCGGGACCAGCCATGCCCGAAAAGGCAAGCGCCTCGGCTTCTTCCGAGGACATGCCATTCAACCGGACGCGATAACCTTCGAGCAATCTGTACCCACCTTCAGGCCCGCGCTCGCTATAAACAGGAATGCCGGCAGCAGAGAGCGCATCAATGTCGCGGTAGATGGTTCTAAGCGAGACCTCATTTTCCTCAGCCAGCTTCGTGGCCGTTGCACGCCCCGAGGCTTGCAGTGTGGTCAGGATATTCAAGAGACGACTGGCGCGCATGAAAATTCTCCTTTTCTCGAATTATCCTAAAGATACCTGACAGTTTTTGACAGGTATGGGCGCGTACTTTCTCTTCGGCATCTAAATTCCATTCGAGAAAAGAGAAAACGAGACCGCGATATGACCGACGAAAGAAACCTGACCCTTTACCACTGTCCGCAGACACGCTCGAGCTCCACACGGATCATTCTTGATGAACTCGGTGCTCCCTATGATCTGCATGTCATGAACCTGAAGGCGGGGGAGAACCGAAAGCCGGATTATCTCAAGATCAACCCGCTGGGCAAAGTGCCTGCCATCAAACATGGTGAGACGATCATCACGGAACAGATCGCCATCGCCATTTATCTCGGTGATCTGTTCACCGATGCAGGTCTCGCACCGACCATTCTCGATCCCGACCGGGGCGCCTATTTGCGCTGGATGCTCTTTTATGCGGCCTGCTTTGAGCCAGCTGTTGTCGATAAAGCGCAATCAAGAGATTCCGGACCAGAGGCAATGTCGGTCTACGGCAGCTATGATCAAGTGCTCGAAATGCTGGAAGTGGTCCTATCGAACGGCCCTTACCTCTTGGGTGATCGCTTCAGCATCGCAGACATTCAATGGGCGTCGGCGCTTCATTGGACGATGATGTTTGGCGCTGTCCCGGAAAGGCAGGTTTTTGCAGACTATCGCGATCGCATCATCGCCCGGCCATGCTTTCAGTATGTTTTCAAGGACGATCAAAGTCTGGCAGAGGCCCATCAAGCGGTGCTGAACGCGAGTGAGTAGAAGGCAAGACAGCGTTTCACCAGCTCCAGATGCAAGCCTGGGGCTGGTTCTGCGCCATCGCTGATACGCGGCGCGAGATGAACCGATCTTGGAACGCCCCATCCGCCCACATGGTCTTCTTGGAACAATGCGGAAGACCAGACGTTCGATAATCATTGGGCAATGAATTTGAGAGCGAGGTGTCAGCGTGCTTGAGGGGCTTACAAGGTTGAATGACTATTCCGGCGCGCTGAATGTTGGGTTAAACCTTCTCGGCGTGGTGATCTGGGCGGTCTATCTTCATGTTTTCTGGCGCAGTTACATACGCAACACCCGAACAGAACTCCACATTGATGTAGCCGCTGCAAAAGGCCATAGCGCTCGGTGTCTGGTCACCAATATGGGGTCGGACATGATCTATATTGAAGATGTCATCGCAGACATCGAGATCAATGATGAGATCTATTCTGCCATTGTCGCGGATCGTGAAGAGATGGATGAAGACATCAATGAAACGCCCCTTTCGAGAACCAACCGCGGACCGCTCAAGGGCGGCTGCTTCCTTGATCTTGGCTCGCTTCGACAGTTGGCAGAGCGTGTTCATCTGCAAACTGGCAGTGAGGACAATCTCACCGATTTTCAATCCATCAAGATCGCGGTTATCGGCTTGTCCAGCCAGTCAAACCGCGTCATTCGCGCCGAGAAGCAGTTCAATGCCGATTGGGTTGATGGCCGTTTGACCATCAACGCGCCCTCCGTTGAGACAAAGCAGGTGAAGATGAAACGCTATGCCTTCAACCGTCGGCGTCTGGGTATTCACCGGGACAAGTGGGGCGAACACAAGGGCGATTCCAAGTATCGCAAGGTCTGGCGCGCCTGATCTTTGGAGCCTGTATCCTGCGTCCTGAGCGGCATTCCACAGCGGGAATGGTCCAAAGGAAGAGGTTTGAGCCTCAGGTGCATTTCGTACTTTCGTATATAAAAGCAGTATGATAAATGACAAAGAAAATCATACTGTGGAGTTGATGATGCGCCGCTCGATGTTGCTTGCCTCTGTTTTCGCGTCCCTTGTCTCGGTTACGACGGCCATTGCCGCGCCGCCGCCGCTGGTTCTGGCAGTGGGAGGGGAGCCGGAAACCGGATTTGACCCGATCATGGGCTGGGGTCGGTATGGCAATCCGCTGTTTCAGGCAACGCTGCTGCGCCGTGATGCTGATCTTGAGATGGTGGGCAGTTTGGCGACGGATTGGTCCCTGTCCGACGATCGCCTCGTCTGGACCGTCACGATCCGCAAGGATGCCAAATTCTCCGATGGCATACCGCTAACTGCTAAGGATGTTGCCTTCACCTTCAACGCGGCAAGAGACGCGGGCGGGTTGACGGATATGAAGAACCTCAAAGAGGCGCTCGCGACTTCGCCAAATAAGGTCGAATTCGAACTCAAAAAGCCGCAGATCACCTTCACCTCGCATCTGGTGGCACTGGGCATTGTGCCCAAAGGCAGCTATGGCGACGACTATGCGCGCCACCCGATTGGCGCCGGGCCTTTCAAAATGGTCGAGTGGCGAGAAGGCGAGCAGCTGATCGTCGAACCCAATCCCTATTGGTATGGCGAAAAGATTGCCTTTCCGCGCGTGACCTTCGTGTTTGGCGAAGAGGCCGTGGCGCTCAATCTGGCGCGATCCGGGGCGGCGCATCTGGTCGCGGTTCCACCGACTGACGCGGAGCAGGTGCCAGGTGGCATGCATGTCAAATATGTCGATACAGTCGATAACCGCGGTATCGCCTTCCCCATGCTTCCATCGGGCGGTCAAACAAAAGACGGCGCACCGATTGGGAATGATGTAACCGCTGATCGCTCCATCCGTGTTGCCATCAATCAGGGTCTTGATCGGGCGGCATTGGTCGCATTGGCGCTCAATGGGCACGGCACACCGGCCTATGGTCCGGTTGATGGTCTGCCGTGGGATAATCCCGACGCCCACCTCGAAGGAGGCGATGTCGATGCGGCAAAAGCCACGTTGGACGCTGCGGGCTGGCAGGACGAGAACGGCGATGGCATCCGGGAAAAGGATGGCCTTGAAGCCCGCTTCCCGCTCATCTACCCGGCATCGGATTCCCTGCGTCAGGCCTTGGCGCTGGGCGCGGCCGAACAGATGCGCGCGCTTGGCATCATAGCCGAACCACGGGGCCTGAGCTGGGATGCAATTGGCAAGGAAATGCACGCAAGCGCTGTGGTCCTTGGCTGGGGGGCGCATGATCCATCAGAGATCTATGCGCTCTATCACGGCAGCAATGCCGGGGTTGAGTGGTACAACACGGGCTTCTATCGCAATGCCACTGTCGATGCCCATCTTGATGCAGCCCAGTCGGCCGCCAGCTTCAAGGCGTCCCTTCCCGAGTGGAAAGCCGCTCAGTGGGATGGCAAGACCGGGTTTAGCGCCAAGGGCGATGCGCCGTGGGCCTGGATGGTCAACATCGACCATGCCTACTGGATCAGCGATTGCCTCGACATCGGCCCCGTCCAGATTGAACCCCACGGCCATGGCTATCCAATTACCCAAGGGCTGCCGTCCTGGAAGTGGACTTGTGAATGAGCCGGTATCACTGGCTCTTGGGGTTGTTGGGTGAACGCCTCATTCGTCTCCTGTGGCTGCTGCCATTGGCGATGGTGGGCTTGTTCACGCTCATCAGGCTTGCGCCGGTTGATCCGGTGCAGGCCTATGTGGGCGCGCGCGTGGCTCTGGTCGGGCCGGAACAGCGCGCCGCGATTGCCAAGGCTTGGGGCCTTAATGATCCCGTGCCTGAACAATTCCTGCGCTGGCTCTCTCATCTCCTCAAGGGAGACTTCGGCGACAGCATGCTCTTTAACGCACCGGTCGGCGAGGTGATCATGGCCCGCTGGCCTGCCTCCCTGTCTCTGATCGGAAGCGCCTTTATTTTTGCCTTTGTCATTGGCACCTCGCTGGGGCTGATTGCTGCTGCATCCAAAGGCCGCTGGCCGGACCGGATCATTCGCGGATTTGCCGTGACGCTGGCGGTCAGTCCGGGCTTTTGGCTGGCGCTCATGTTCATTGCGCTGTTCTCGGTGCAGCTTGGCTGGCTGCCTGCCTGCTGTTCCGCTTCCCCGGGCCTGACGCTGGATGAGGTGACGCTCGGCGACAGGCTGCGCCATCTGATCCTGCCTGCCATCACCGTCTCGATCGTTGGCATTGCGCCTCTTATCCTGCACACCAGAGCGCGGGCACGTGCTTTTCTGGAAGGCCCCGCAGCGCGTCATCTCAAGGCCCATGGAGCCCGCGATTTGCCACTGCTCATTGGGTCCGGACTGCGCCATGCGCTCGGACCGGCGCTAACGGTGCATCTGGCAGGAGCGGGGGAGCTGATCGGCGGTTCCGTTCTGGCCGAGAGCGTCTTTTCATGGCCCGGTCTGGGCGAAGCGACGGTGCGCGCGGCCAAGGGCGCCGATGCCCCCTTGCTGATGGGTGTTGCCCTCGCAACGCTCGGTGTGGTGTTCCTTGGCAATATGCTGGCGGACATCTGTGCCTATCTTCTTGATCCGCGCCTTCGCAATCAGGCGGGCGTCGGGCACAAAGGACGCAGATGGGCGCGGATGCCATCGACAGATATCGAAACGACGAGCGAGGGAAAGCCGTGACGGATTTGATCGAGAAGGCTCGTTTTGATGAATGGCCTGAGCCAGAGGGAGCCGCGAGCGGCCCCGTCGGTCGCAAGGATGCATCGAGCATCCGGCGTCAGGCTATCCTGAGCGGTCTCATCGCCCTGACATTGGTATTGGGTGTTTTTGCCTTCTCCCTCTTTGTCTCTTCTGATGACCTGCGGGTCAGTCCTTCGCTGCGGATGCTATCGCCTTCCCCGGAGCATCTGTTTGGAACAGATATGCTCGGCAGGGACATGCTGCTCCGCACGCTGCTGGCGCTTGGCCAATCCATCGGCATCGGGCTGTTTGCGGCCATTGTCTCCACGGCTCTGTCTGTCATTCTCGGGCTCCTGGCCAGTGTCAATCGCATCGCAGACCGGATCGTCGGGGTCGCAACTGAGCTGTTTCTGGGCCTGCCCCATTTCGTCCTGTTGATGCTGGTTGCCTATGCAGCGGGTGGAGGCGTCAAGGGTGTCATCCTTGGGGTTGGTCTCACCCATTGGCCGCGTCTTGCGCGCCTGTTGCGTCACGAGACCCAGCGGGTGCTGGCGTCCGATTATGTGGCCGTCTCGCGTGGGCTCGGGCGCAGTCCGCTTTGGGTGGCGCGGCGACATCTGCTGCCTCATCTCATCCCCCAGATCATTGCTGGCTTCGTGCTTATCTTCCCCCATGCCATCCTGCACGAGGCGGGGCTGTCCTTCATCGGGCTCGGGGTGCCGCCGCACCTGCCATCCATCGGCGTTATTCTGTCCGAGTCCCTAAGGGCGCTTGGATCTGGCCTTTGGTGGCTCGCTTTCTTTCCCGGTCTGGGCCTGCTGCTCGTTGCCCTGTCATTTGAGATGTTCGGCGAAGCACTGCGGCGGGTATCCGACCCAGACGAAGGGGTGGCCTGATGCTGGTGGTTGAAAATTTGTCTGTTCGGTTCCGACAGCACGATGGGGCTCATCTGGCTCCGATCAGGGACGTGTCCTTCACTCTGCCGCGGGGGGAGCTCACCGGGCTGGTCGGTGGATCGGGGGCAGGTAAGAGCCTGATTGCCGAGGCGCTGATTGGCAATTTGCCCCACAATGCCGAAATCACGGGGCGGATGGAGTTTGATGGCGCACGGTTAAAGCACGGCACTCTCGCGCTTGCCCCGCAAAGCCGGGATGCCTTGGACCCACTCAGCCCGGTCGGTCGTCAGGTCGCCCGTTTTGCCAAGCTTGCCGGACGGGATTGTAATGTGGCGACGCTCTTCTCGCATCTTGGGCTGCCGCCAGCAAACCTGAAGCTGTGGCCCCATGAACTGTCGGGCGGCATGGCAAAGCGCGTGCTGCTCGCAACTGCGCTCGCAACCGGGGCTGACTGCATCATCGCGGACGAGCCAACCGCAGGTCTGGATGGAGAAGCCGCCGACCGCATTATGGCGCTTCTTGGATCTCTTGCGTCAGATGGCAAGGCCGTTCTTGTGATCAGCCATGATCTCACGCGGCTGGCGCAAATCGCTAGGCAAATGGTGATCCTGAAGGACGGGCGACAAGTGGACGTAACCGACACGGAAGCCTTCCACACCGGGGCGCTGACGCATCCGTTCACCAAGGCGCTCTGGCAGGCGCAAACCTGGGAAGATTTTGCTCTCCCACCAAGAGAGGGGCAATACGATGCTCAGCGCTGAGGGTCTGTTCCACCGGTTTGGCGATGCCGTGATCCTCGATCAGGCAAGCATTGCAGTAGAGGCGACCGCGCGGATAGGCATCGCAGGTCCGTCCGGTGTTGGAAAAACGACGCTTGGCCGCATTCTGGCCGGTCAGTTGCGGCCGCAAGCGGGTCATGTCTCTTGGGATGGCGCGGATATCGCCGCGCTTAAGGGGCCATCGCCCGTGCAACTGGCACCGCAGTCTCCAGAGCTGGCCGTGGATCCGCGCTGGTCCATTGCCGATGTCCTTGAAAATGGCGGCGCGATTGATGACACAATCCTTGAAGGGCTTGGCATCCGGCCTGAATGGCATGGACGACGAGCGCGCGAGCTGTCGGGTGGAGAGCTTGCGCGGGTTTCGCTTGCGCGCCTCATCCTGCCAACAACGCGCCTCCTCATCTGCGACGAGATCACCGCCCAGCTTGATGCCATCTCGGCGCGGCAGATCTGGCAGGCCTTGTTGGCTGTGCTGACCGAGAGGCACATCGGCCTTGTCGTCATCAGCCATGATGACAGGTTGCGCAAAGCCGTCTGCACCAAAAGCTTCCAGCTTCAGGGCGGACAATTGCAGCCTGATGTGTGTTTCGACCGCACCGAGGCTCGGGACGGAGCCTCGTCCTCTGGTGGAATGGCAGGGAGGGGATGAGTTCCAGTCACTGAAGACACTGCGATAGGGGGGGGCTTCGTCAGGCCCGGATTGCGGGCAGGTGGTATTTTGCTTCTTCTGATATCGCCCGTTTGCTGCTAGGTTCCTGTTGTGGCGTCGAGCCGGGGGTAACAGTCGGAAGTCTGGAAAAGAAATGAAGCGCATAACCATCACGCTTTCAGATGAAATCGCAGCAGCATTAGACCAGTATATGAGCGAAAGCGGCGCGCAAAATCGGTCAGAAGCCATCAGGGATCTGGTTCGCCGCGCCATGCTCGACCGACCGGAGGGGCCCGAGGATGCCGACTGCCTCGGGGTTGTGTCCTACACCGTGGACCAAACAACCCGAAACCTCGGAGCGCGGTTGGCAAAACGCCGCCTTGATGCGCACGACAGGCACCTTACCTCCCTTTCCATTCCTCTGGATCATTCCACCGCGCTGGAGATCGAAGTCACGCATGGAAAACTGCGTGATGTTGCCTCCACCGCCGAAACCCTCTTTTTGGAACGAGGGGTCGCGCATGGATCGCTCTCCCTCGTCCCCGTGACCGCCAGTGGCACACACCATGTCCACGAAGGCGAACGCGCTTCTCCGCATCACCACATCCAGGTGCAACAAAGCTTCAGCAAATCGCACAAAAAGCACGAGCCGGATAGCCATTGACCTGCTGAACCGACAGGTAAGGGGGAGGGTGCTCAATGGGGCGGATTGCGGATATTGCCCTTGCGGATATCCGCCAGCACCCTGTCGTCCTTGTCCGATAAGGTTGATACAGGACTCCGTGCCTTCCCCACACGGTCATCACACCTGCCGAAGCCTTTGTGCTTGTCGTGGTCGGGTTGGGTCGCTTAGGGAGTCGAGTTCGCCAATACGGTCGGAGGCACTCAGGCCTTCAGGGACAGCGTCTATTATTTTGATGATGATCACCTGTCCATTCAAGGCTCCTCTCTGCTCGCCCCCGAAATTGCCTCAGGTGTCGAGCCCTTCCTGAAAAGAGCCACACAAGCTCGGGCACAGTAGGAACCGGGTGGCGGTCAGCATGCCAGCTGCCCTCTGGCCCGTTATGCGTACCATCCGCGTTAACCTAATTTGCATCAGACACTAGACGACCGGTCTATTAGTCCCTATATGGCAAGTATGAAACGCATGAAAAAATCGGATGTAACCCGCCAGACGATCCTCTCCACGGGGCGGGCTCTCGTGACAAAGGGCGGCTTTGGCGCCATGGGCCTGTCGACGTTGCTCAATGAGAGCGGGGTCCCCAAGGGGTCCTTCTACTATTACTTCCCCTCCAAGGAGGCCTTTGGCGAAGCGATGCTTCGGGACTATGTGGAAGACTATCTGACGCGCGTCGAGGCTCTGATGACCCGGGACGGGTGCGGCGCAGACAAGCTTATGGCTTTCTGTTCTGCATGGCTGGATCACGATCGGCATCAGGGACTGGTGAGCACCTGCCTTGTCGTCAAACTCGGGGCCGAAGTCGCCGATCTGTCGGAGACGATGCGTCTGGTGCTCGACAATGGCGTCAAGGCGCTCGTCGGAAAACTTGCGATCATCATGCGTGAAGGGGAGGCCGACGGCTCTCTCCACCCCCAGGAGGCCACGGAAAGGTCAGTACAGGTGCTCTACGCGCAATTGCTGGGCGCGGCCATCCAATCGAAACTCTCGCACGATCAGACCCCGCTGGAAGCGGTTCTGGAAGACATAAAGGCACGTCTGATCGTCTGACCATAAGGATTATGACTCATGAAAGCTGCTGTTCACGACCAGTTTGGAAACCCCGCAGATGTTCTCGAACCCCGCGATGTTGATCTGTCCACTCCGGGCGAGGGCGAGGTCCGGATCAAGACCATCCTGTCCCCAATTCACAATCACGACCTCTGGACCATCCGTGGAGACTATGGCTACAAGCCGCCGCTTCCCGAAGCCATTGGCGGCTCCGAAGCCGTGGGAACCATCGAAGCGGTCGGGCAAGGCGTTGATGATGCGATGATTGGCCGGCGTGTCGCGATTGCCGGTGTGCACGGGTCATGGGCTGAATACTTCATTGCGCCCACAGCGGGCCTGTTGCCCTTGCCCGAGCAGATCAGCGACGAACAGGGCGCGCAATTGATCGCGATGCCCTTTTCAGCCATCTCCCTGTTGCAGACCCTTCAGGCCAAGCCCGGCGAGTGGATCGTTCAGACCGCGTCCAACGGCGCTGTCGGACGGATCATGGTGGGCCTGACCAAGGCGCGCGGCATTCACCTTCTCAATCTGGTGCGTCGTCCAGAGGCCGCCGAAGAGTTGCGCGAGGCGGGTATCGAGAATGTGCTCTCTACCTCGGTTGAGGGGTGGAAAGACGATGCCCGCGCTCTGGTCGGCGATGGTCGCATCACCTCCGCTATCGATTCTGTCGGCGGGGCGATATCCGCCGATCTGATCGATCTGCTCTCTGCGGACGGGGAGCTGGTCATTTTTGGCTCCGCCACGGGCGAGCCAATGAAGCTTGGGTCCGGGCCGCTGATCATGAAGCAGATCGTGATCAAGGGGTTTTGGGGGGCACAAGTGAGCGCCAATATGGCACCGGATCTGCGCAAGGACCTGATTTCTGAGCTGGTGAAGCTGGCCCTTCAGGGGGACTTACCACTGGAAACCGGCGGGATCTACGCCCTCGACCAAGCCAAGGAAGCCATGACCGCGGCTCTGACACCGGGCCGGGCAGGCAAGATCCTGCTCAAGCCTTGATCTGGCAAGGCAGGTGAAACACGGCTTGCACCGCTGTGTTGCCTGCCTTTGAATGTCGACCAAGCAAAAACAAAGAGGCATCGTCAATGATGATGCCTCTTTAGTTAGCTAAAACAATCCGCTAGCAAATGCAGAACGACTCCTAGAGACCGAGAAGTCCTCCAAGGAATTTGCTGTTTGAGGCTTGTGGCGCCAGCCCCCGGTTCTGGTCATCGCCACTATTTGCCAGAGCTCCGATCAAACCATCGGCTGAGCGGTACTTTTCATCTGCGCGGCGCCCTTGGGACGCTTGCTTGCAAAGGTCGCGAATCTGCTTGTCGCCCTGCGATTTGCAGCTCTCCATACTAGCCGTCATCCATTCTTTATCACCGAGTGTCCGGGCCGTCGTGATGGCAGTCGGCAGAGTGCTGGAAACCGGAAACTTTCGCTGCATCCGAGCGATGACCTTTTTGGCATCAACGCCATTCTTGTGCTGGGCATGGGCCCCAGCCAACATGCAATAGTAGCCGATTGGTGCCGATTGCGTGTTTTGGGCTCCCTTCAGAAGCTTGTAGGCTATCTCTGGATCCCAAGTGTTCAGCGAAGCAAAGGCCATGGTGCGCGCGGTTGCTGATTTGCCGAAGCCTCCTTTGAGCATGGATGCAAGTTTGCGAAGGCTCGATTTGTTATCGGCATCTGCGATATACTGATGCAGACGTTGATAAAAAGATGCAAGATTGCGGAAGGAAGATGCGGACTTGGCTGCCTTGTGACGCTTTGTCTCGCGTTGCGCCGGGACCGAATCTCCGAGCAGCTTGGCTGCCTGCTTGTTGACCCGATCAAGACGCGATTTTGCCGATGGATGCGTTTGCTTGACCTTTTGGGCCAACTCGGACACCGAACCGGTAATACCATTGATCATGACGTCGGTAACCGAGTCGAAGTCAAAACTCTTGATTTTGGTTTTCTTGCCGTTGCGCGCCAGCCTCTGTTTCTCGGCCTCGGCCTCGGCGGTGCGGATATGCTCTAGCACATCGGCCATCGCGGTCGGATCATAGCCTGCTTTGAGGAGCATTTCGACGGCGAAGGCATCTGCCTTGTGTTCTTGACTGCGGTCGAACTGGGCCAATCCGACATCCTTGAGCAAGGTCACCCCGGTTACGAGCATGGCCGCGCTGTGGACAGCATCGTCACGCACGGCGGCCTGCTCACTGTCCGGCAGATAATACTGGTAAGATCCCTTGCCGATTTTGCGCGAGTCCATGCGCGAGACGACGCTGGCGTAGGTAAAGGCCTGCGCCGCAACAGAGCCCGCATCGGTCATGGCACGCACCACCTCGGCATCCTTGTGGTGGCCCATCAGGATGTGACCCATCTCGTGCGCGATGATGGCAGCAAGTTCATCCTCGGATTCGGTTTTCTGAACGGCGAGAATGCTGATGAAAATATCGCCAGACGGCGTGGCCTGACCGTTTAGGCCATCTTGAGGCGAGAGAAAGATTCCAACGCGTTCCGGCTCCTCTCCAGTCTAATGGCGCAACAGGTGGGCGCCGATCCGCTGCATGTGTTTCTCCAGCGGCCGGATTTCCAGCGTGCCGTCTGCATCGGGCTTGATCTTTGTGCCGCCGATATTGTCCTCGTTAAACTGTGCAATGCTGCCTTTCGAAGGGGAATTGCCAAGTCCAAAGTTATGACAGTCAACGCGGCCTTCAAGGGCGTTCAGTGCGACATTCCGCTCAAGAATTGAGAAGGTCTCGGGCACTGGTTCAAAACAGTAGATGTGCTTTGCATGGGTGTGTCTGCCCCAATAGACAGCATGGTTGCCAATATTGGCGCCGATATCAAGGATGATAGCATCCTCTTGAATGCGGCTTTTCAAGCTCTCGAGTATCTCGAATTCGACATAGTTTCTGAGCTTGAGCAAATGTTTCTGGATGATATCCTGCTGATGATTGGGAACATGAAACTGCGCCCCGTCCCGCAAGGTGATCACCGCATCAGCTGTCATCGGCGGGATGACGAGATGTTCGAGCAACTCGATGCGCGCGCACAGCTCGCGATAGCTCTTGGTTCTTTTGAACAGACTGTTCGTGGTTTTGGCTGCGAGCTTTGCAAAGGGATTTTTCATCGTCTTCAGCCTTTTGGGCCCTGTAGGGGACGATTGTCGGGCGTATGAAAAGGTGTAGCGTACCGTAAAATATATCATGGGGAAAGTTGCCTGGTGGCTTTGACCAAAATCCCATTGGACTGGATCTCTTAAAGGCTGCATCACCGCCACTTTGTAATAGCGGGTCTTGATGGGGACTTTTGTGTCCGGGCATGAGTGCCTATATTGAACAGCAATCGATCGTCGTTTTGACGCTTCTCCGATAATGAAAGGTTTAGAGCATTGTCTGATCAGAATGGGTACGAGCCGCCAAAGGTATGGGTTTGGGATCAGGAAGGGGCTGGCGCCTGGGCCAAGATAAACCGCCCTGTTTCCGGCGCAACACATGAGAAGGAATTGCCGCAGGGCAAGCATCCCTTGCAGCTTTATTCTCTTGCAACACCCAATGGCCAAAAGGTCACGATTTTGCTTGAGGAGCTGCTTGAGCTGGGCGTCAAGGACGCTGAATATGATGCCTGGTTGATCAAGATCGGCGATGGCGAACAGTTTTCTTCGGGCTTTGTTGAGGTGAACCCCAACTCCAAGATCCCGGCGCTGTTCGACAAGGACCGCGGCATCCGCGTGTTTGAATCCGGCGCGATCTGTCTCTATCTGGCGGAAAAGTTCGGTCACTTCCTGCCCACCGATATTGCGCATCGCACCGAGGTTCTGAACTGGCTGTTCTGGCTGCAGGGATCGGCACCCTATCTGGGCGGCGGCTTTGGCCATTTTTATAGCTATGCGCCGTTCAAGATCGAGTATGCCATCGATCGCTTCACCATGGAGGCCAAGCGCCAGCTCGATGTTCTGGAAAAGGAGCTGGCCAAGAACCGGTATCTTGGCGGCGACGAATACACCGTCGCCGACATGGTAACCTGGCCCTGGTACGGCAATCTAGCGCTGGGCAAGCAATATGATGCCGGTGAGTTTCTCTCTGTCGAGGACTATGTGAATGTGCGTCGCTGGGCCAACGAAATACTTGAGCGACCAGCTGTCCAGCGCGGGCGCATGGTCAACCGTGTCAAAGGCGAACTGAGCGAACAGCTGCACGAGCGTCATGATGCATCCGATTTCGACCTGCGCACTGAAGACAAGCTCCAGTCCTAGATCTGGATCGGGCCGCAAGTCGTCTGAAATGGAAAAAGCGTCGGCAGCCTCCGCTCCGGCGCTTTTTCTTTGGCTGCCTGTTGCCGCACGTCTCCCCAAACGTTCAGAGCGAAAACAGGGAAGGCGGCTCTTCGGCCGGTTCGATGAGTTTTTCTCCGCTTGCCCGGCTGTTGCCAACCGCTCGGTCGACCTGGTAGGAGATCAGTTCGTGATCGCGATGTTCGTTGAGGACAGCGCGGGCATCATCGACGCCGTTCGAGCGATCAAGCCAGGTATCATAGACCTCGGGCTTGAGGATCACCGGCATGCGGTGGTGGATATGCTTGATTTCCTTGACGGCGGGTGCGGTCAGAATGGTGCAGCTGAAAAGGCCAAGGGTTTCGTTGAAGGCACTGAGCCCCGCAAAGGCAAACGCCTCGAAGTCCGGCAGGTGCAGCAGATGCGGATCTTTCTTGCCGTCTTTCGGGCTTTTCGTCCATTCATAATAGCCGTCCGCCGGGATGAGGCAGCGGCCATATTTGAATGCTTCGCGAAAGGCGGGTTTCTTGTGCGCTTCCTCCGAACGGGCGTTGAACATAGGATACTCGTTCTGCAGATCCTTGGCCCAGTGTGGCACGAGCCACCAGCGCCCCGACAGAAGACGGCGCTCGCCATTCACATCGGCGACATAGAGAATCTCCTGCGTCGGTGCGATGTTGTAACGCGGTGGCACGTTTCTGTGCGTGTCCTCGGGATGGATCAGATTGTACATCTGATGGATGGCCGCCCAAGAGCCCTTCAGGATAAAGCGTCCACACATCTTGGTCTCCTTTGTGCATCTGCATGCGCGTCACGATGAAGCACATCATGCAACGGCACCTAGCCGGGTTCAACCTTGCCATTGACAAAGGGATACAGTAGAAGATGACTGCCGTTATCGTAAAGGGAAGGTGAGGAGCCTCATCTGCCCACATCCCTTCTGCTTATATCTGTCTTGGCCGAGAAAGGGCCCCGTCCATCATGTATCCCGTCGTGCGCCTCACCAAGACTATACTGAGCGCCAGAGCCCAGTTGAAAAGAGAACGCTTGCCGTTTGAAAAGACGAGCGAGATTACTTTCATCTGCCGCCCTTGGGATCTGGACATGTTCATGGAGATGAACAACGGGCGGGTTCTCACCCTTTATGATCTGGGGCGGTTTGATTATGCCATCCGCACCGGTTTCAGCGATGCCATGAAGAAGCAGAAATGGGGATTGGCCGTAGCCGGGAGTTCGACCCGCTATCGTCGCCGCGTTCGGTTATTCGACAAGGTGACCATGCGCACGAGGGTTGCGGGCATCGAAGGGCGCTGGTTTTACATGGCCCAATCCATGTGGGTTCGGGGGGAGCCGGTGTCATCGGCCCTGTTGCGCACGTGCGTCACGCAAAAGGGGCGCTCGCTTCTCGCCAGCGATGTCATGGCCTCCATTCCCGGAGCGAACGAGAGCGCTGCAGTCCCCGACTGGGTCGCTGCATGGTCTGAGGCTGACCTCTTGCGCCCTTGGCCACCCGAAGAGTGAGTGGCTTGACAACCACACCCAAGAAAAAATGGGAAATTGTTAGGGTAGTTTTGAAATCCCCCCTATGCAAATCAAAACAAAGAGATTACGGGGTGTGGAAATGGTCGCCCTCAACCCAATGCCTGTCTCCAAAGCAGCGCTCTGGTTGTCGACGGGACCAACGGCTCTTCTCGCAGTATCCTGACGCAAACCAGGTGCAGGGATCCATCCACCCGACATTTAGACTATGCAGGCTTGCTCCTGCTACAACGTTCTTCGGATGATCGCCATGGCTCAGATGATCGCTCCCGTCGCGTCGCTTCTCTTTTCAGTTGTCCTGCTTCTGCTAGGCCATGGTCTCCAGATGACCATCGTGCCGCTTGCATCACTGTCCCTTCAGTTTGAAGGCTTCATGATCGGTCTTGCAGCGTCTGCCTACTTCGCTGGCTTTGTTGCAGGTGCCATCATCACGCCGCACGTGGTGGTGAGGGCCGGACATATTCGTGGCTTTGCCGTCATGGTCTCGTCCATGTCGGCTGCTGCGCTGTTGCATCCGTTGGTTACACAGGCCGAAGCCTGGATCCTGTTCCGCTTCATGACTGGCTTCTGCATTTCCGGCCTTTATCTGATCATCGAGAGCTGGCTGAACGAATTCGCCGACAATTCGAACCGCGGCTTGATCATGTCGGTCTATATTGTCGTGAACTATGCTGCCTTCACCTGCGGTCAGCTCATGGCAACCTTGGCCGGGCCGGAGAGTTTTCATCTTTTTGCTATTGCCTCGATCATCATTTCGATGGCCGTGATGCCCGTCGCCATGACGAAAGCGGCTCAGCCAGCTCCGATCGCCATCGTCAAGCTTGATCTGCGCAAGGTTTTCAAGACCTCTCCTGCCGCCATTGTTTCGGCGCTGGTGATTGGTGTGGTGGTGGGCTCTCACATGAGTTTCGCGCCGATTTATGCAGTGGAGAAGGGATATAACTCGATGTCCCAGGCACCCATCTTTGCCGCGATGCTGGGGCTTGGCGGCATGCTCAGCCAATGGCCGATTGGTCGCTTCTCCGACAGGATGGACCGGCGTCTGGTTCTGCTTGTGATCAGCATTCTGGGCATCTTCGCCTCGATCTCGATCACTTTGCTCGATTCTGGGAACTTTTATCTCTTCCTGTTTGTCGGGGCATTGATTGGCGCGGCAACCCAGCCTGCCTATTCGCTCGCTGCTGCGCATGGATACGACCATGCGAATGAAAATGGCTATGTCCGCATGGCGGCAGGCCTTCTGGTGTCTTTCGGCGTTGGGTCATCGATTGGTCCGGTCGTCACCTCGGTGTTGATGCAATATATGGGTGTCGATGCTCTTTTCCTCTTCCCCTGCTTCCTGCTGGCTTTTCTGGTCGCCTATCTGGCGGTGAGGATCGTGCGCAACGACGCCTTGGTTGCCGAAGACAAGGACGACTTCGATTTCGCGTCCACCTCGGCGACCCTCGGTGGTGTTGTCTCTCCCGAACTGCTCAACGAAGAAGACCGCTATGTTGTCGTTCCCGATAGCTGGGAACCGTCCGAAGAAGAGGAAGAGATTTCCTCTGATGAAGACACAGAAGCAGCGGAGGCAGCGGACACTGAGGCTGAGCCGGAAGAGACGGACGAGGCACACGACGCTAAGGACGATGCTTCAGACGGCGCCCCAGTTTCGTCAGAGCAAAAGGTCTCTGCAGAGCAATCAGACGTCACAACAGATGACGAAGGGGCAGACAAGCCAAAAAGCTGATCCGGGTCTCCGTCTCTAGAGGGATCAGTTGGTGCTGCCGAAGTAGGTCGTTGCCTTATCGTCATCGTCCTGCTTGCGAGGAGGCGGAGGGGTTAGCACCCCTTCATAGCGCTTCTCGCGCAGCCATTTGGTGACGAGATCGAAGCTCAGCGGGCGCGAGACGAGGTAACCCTGTACGGAACAATTGGCGATCTGGGATACGGTGCTCAGCTGCTGATGCGTCTCGATGCCTTCGCACACGACCCGCAACTGCATCAACTTGGACATGGACATCACGACCTCAACGATCGCCTGTTGCTTCTCGCAGCTTGAAATGTTGCTCACGAACGACCGGTCGATCTTGATGCCGTCGACGGGCAAGTTCGATAGATGCGAAAGGGACGCATATCCGGTTCCGAAGTCATCCAGCTCGATATGAACGCCTCTTGCCGCCATGGCGCTGACAAGTTCCATGATGTTGGGGTGCTTGTTATCCATCAATGTGCTTTCGAGCAGTTCAACGGCCAGAAGGTCAGGGTTCACACCGTGCCGCTCGACGCTCTCGAAGAAGTCGTCAATGAGAATATTCTTCTTGAGGTGGGACGGAGACAGATTGATCGACAGGCGACCGAAATCGAGCCCTTCATCAATCCATTTTCGCGCAGCAATCATCGCCTTTTCAAAGATCGTGCGACCAAGCGCCGATGCCATGCCATGTTGCTCGACCACGTCCATGAAGAGACCGGGGGGCAATTGGCCCTTTTCGGGATGGTTCCAGCGCAGCAGAGCTTCGATCCCGGTGACGCGTTCGTCTATCGTACTGATTTGTGGTTGGAAATAGAGCTCGAACTGGTCCTGCTCAAGGGCGGTTCGCACGTCGGTTTCGATTTCGATGTCGCTGTCGACCTTCTCCTTCATCTCGGCTGCGAAGAACTGATAGCCGTCGCGTCCCATTTCCTTGGTTTTGTAAAGGGCCAGATCGGCGTAGATCATCAGGGATTCAAGATCAGAAGCATCGTCAGGATACACCGCGACACCGAGGCTCGCTGTTGGCCAAAGAGTGAGCGTGTCAGACTGAACCGGAATGGCCACCAGATCTGTGAGTTCCTGACACAGATCTTCAAGATCGGTCGTGCAGTCAACCTCGACCGTTGCCACGAATTCATCTCCGCCCCAGCGATAGGGATGGAATGTATGCACCTTTTCCGCAAGGAACATCAGGCGCGTCCCGATTTCCTTGAGAAGATGATCGCCGACAGCATGGCCCATCGTGTCATTGACACGTTTGAACCGGTCAAGGTCGATTTGAACGATGGCAAAACGGCGCGGTGTCGTCGCTGACTTGAATTTCTTTTCCAGATCCTGCTGACAGCGTGCGCGGTTCGGAAGGGTGGTAAGCGCATCATAATAGGCGATATGCTGCAGAGCGTCTCGTGTTCGGCGCAATTCCGCCTCTCGTGCCCGGGCTGTCGTGACATCGGCATAGGTGGACAGGATATCGCCATTTGAGAGCTTGCGATCGGTGACAACGAGCTGAGTTCCGTCGTACAGCGCTATTTCGTGCTCGATTTCACCGTTTTCTTCGAGAGATTCGTTGCGCTTGTCGATCAGGGCCTGCGTTTCCCAACCCTCGGCGCGCCAGACCTGTTTCTCCACACAAAGGGTCAGCAACTCGCGCAACAGCAGACCGGGCTTGATGTGCTCGGCGATGGGGCCATTGAAATGCCTGAACGCATCATTGGCCATTACCAGTCTGTCCTTGCAATCCCAGATGACAAAGCCGTTCTTCATCGAATTGATTGAATTGAGCAGATGCGAATTAGTCTTGATCTGCTCGCGCTGGGCAGCAGAAAGATCGCGGGAAGCCTGTTCTGCTTCCTCGCGCTTGAACTTCAGATCCTCGATCATCTGGCTGCGTTCGGTCACATCGATGTGGGAGCTGACAAAACCGCCACCTTCAATCGGCCACCCTTTGATCTCGAGAACCTTGCCATTTGACATTTTCTTCTCCAGCACATGTGGCTGAAGCAAGAAGTCCTGATCGAAAGCCTTGTCAACGAGGTCTTCAACCGTATCTGCGCCAAGCTCATCAAGATCTCCCCGCTCGGCCATCAAACGGAGCAGATCCGTCATGTGACTGCCAACAGGAAATTCCTTTTCCGATATGCTGTTAAGGTCATAGAAAGACGGATTGGCGATCTGCAGCCGGAAATCCGCGTCATAGGCACTGATGGAACCTGGAAAGTTTTCAAAGGTCGCCGACAGGAGACTGTTGTACTCCTTGAGAGCGTTCTCCTGCAGCTTGAGCTCGGTGATGTCGGTGCGGATGGAAATGATTTCTTCGAGCTTTCCGTCCTTGTCGTAGATCGGCATCACAGTTGTTGCAACCCAATAGATGCTGCCGTCCTTGGCGCGGTTTCGGATTTCTCCCGACCAACTCACGCCAAGCACGATCTTCTGATACATGTCCTTGAACAGGCTCTTGTCATGGTAACCCGAGTTCAAGATGCGGTGGTTCTGGCCGACCAACTCGTCCCGGGAGTATTTGGAAATTTCACAAAACTTGTCGTTGGCATAGGTGATGGTGCCGCGGGCGTCGGTGATCGAAACGATGGCGTGGGAGTCGATGCCTGTCTTGTGAGAGGTATGTTTGCGCTCGAGCTTTTCTGCTTTGGTTTGCAGATGGCTCAGCTCTTGGGCGAGCCGCTTGACATGCTTGATCGAAAAATAGAGTCCGATCGACAGAAGCGTCGTCGCTGTTATGAAGATCTGGTTTGAAAAGGACAGGGCGTTTCTTGCGGTCTGGGTGCCTTCCCCAAACGAGAAATAAAGGAGCACGGCATCTCCGGCAAGTATGACAATCAGCAGGCAAAAGGCTATCAAATAGTCACGTTTGTTGCCAGTTCCTTCATGCATCCCGATATCCTCGAACTCTGTCCAAACAGTCCCCGGATGAAATGGCCATCACTCATTTGGCAGCCCTAAAAGTCATCGTCCGAGTATTCCGCTGCTTTCGATCCGTGTCACAACGAAGGTTCAGTGAGCATCACAGAAAAATATTGAAATATATATAAACGCCCCGTGGAAATTGGCAGGAGGGCAGGTCGCGCCCCTCAACAAGCGCCAAGGGGCGCTTTACCGAGCGGCATCGCGGCTCATGAATGAAAAAATCCCGCACTTCTGTTGGGAAATGCGGGATTGAAGAGCTTGTCTGTCTGGGAAACATCTTGAAACAATTGCCCAAAAGGCGTTTCAGGATCGTTTCAGGGGTCAGGCTGCTGTCGCTTCCTGAGTATCCGTGCGATGCTCCCGAACACCTGAGAGGAAGTCAACGATCTGCTGCTCCAGAGAATCCATCTGTTCACAAAGCTCGCGCATGTTGTCAGACATGATGACGGACGATTTGCCATTCTCGCCGGCCAGACCATTGAGGGCTTCCGCATTGTGCGAAACGTCACGGCTCCCCGCAGCTGCAAGTGTGATAGAGCTGGAAATCTCGCCGGTTGCCGTTCCCTGTTCCTCAACCGCAGCAGCAATCGTGCTCGATATAGCCGTCATGCTGTCGATGGTTTTCTTGACCAGCCCGATCGCGTCGACTGCACCGGAAATGTTGTTCTGGATGGAGACGATCTGGCCTGAGATTTCCTCGGTGGCGTTGCCGGTCTGCGAAGCAAGATCCTTGACCTCTGCGGCAACGACGGCAAAGCCTCTGCCGGCTTCACCTGCTCTTGCCGCTTCGATGGTCGCGTTGAGCGCCAGAAGATTGGTCTGTTCCGCGATATCCTGAATGAGACCGACGATCCTGCCGATGGCATCGGATGCCTGCGAAAGTGTGGAGATCACATGAGATGCTTTGTTCACCTCATCCACCGCAGTTTCGGCGACACCACGTGACTCTTCTACCTGAACGGCAATCTCTGAAATCGAGGCTGTCATTTCCTCGGTCGCGCTTGCAACGGTTTCCACGTTGGTGCTCGATTCTTCCATGGCCGAAGAAATCGTTGTCACACGATCGGTGTTTTCCTTGGCGCGATCAGCGAGAAGGCTCATTTCCTGCTCAAGCATCTCAGCCCCTTGCTTGACCTGCGTAAAGATCGAGCCGACCTGCCGGTCGAATGTATCCGCCATCTCAAGCAACATCTTTCGCTGCTGTTCTTCTGCCAGCGCCTTCTGTTCAGCCTGTTGTGCTTCAAGGGTCAGTCGTTCATTCGCGTTGTCGCGGAAAACCAGCAAGGCCTTGCTCATATTCCCGATTTCATCGCGCCGCTTCTGATGCGGAATGGAAATGTCGAGTTGGCCTTCCGCCAGTTGCAGCATCGAATGAACAATTTGGCCAATCGGACGGGTAATGCTGATCGCAAGAAAGACCGAGACGGAGCTGAGCACTGCCAAGATGATCAGGCTGCTGATGAGCAGACTTTTCAGATTTGACCAGTAGATCGCATCGAGATCATCGATGTAAGAGCCGGTTCCGACAACCCAGCCCCAGTCCTTGTGATAGTCGACATACGCCATCTTTGGAACCGGCTGGCTGTTGCCCGGGCGTGGCCAGGAGTAGCGAACGACGCCGCCACCATCGTGGGCAACGTTGACGAACTCCCGCATGAAATAAAGACCGTTGGGATCCTGCTTGTCCGACATGTCAACCCCTTTAAGTTCGGGATCGGTCCCATGCATGACGAAGACCGCGTTGTCGTCATTGATCCAGAAATAGTCGCCGTCATTGTAACGCAGAATCGACAGGGCTTCTTGTGCGCGAGTCTGTGCTTCCTCCACACTCATCTGACCCGCCTTTGCCTGACGATCGAACGACTCAATCGTGGCCATAGCGGTTTCGATCAGATGTTTGAGTTCCAGACTTTTCGAGCGCTCGAGATCCTCTCTGCTGAAAAAACTGCTTTGCACAGTGAGAACACCGATCCCCAAAATGGACACAAGAACGATGAAATAGATTTTCGCTGACAGACCATGAAGCCATGCCGGAAAAATTGAACGTTTTTTGGATGTCATTAGAATTGCCTCTTGAGCCTTAGTACGGGCTGTGGCCAGCATAGCGTATGGAGAAACAACCATGGATTGTTTTTATTAGTATTCTATAACAATCTTAATGAATGCTAAAACATTAGCATCTTCTAAGAAGGGAATCTTCAATGTATGTAAATATACTTATAGTAGATTATTGGGTATGCAATACTTGCATAATGTGGTCGTGTATTGAGTGTAAGAAGGTTTTTTTGGATCTTTCCAGCAAGAATACAATGAAAATAAAATGCGTTATATTCGAAATTTGGAGATTTATATGATCATAAAATTTATAAAAAATGATAGTATATTGAACTGATGATTTATCAATATTTATTGATCTATTTTAATTCGAAGAACGAATTTATAACGACTTTTCATCTATGCACCAATAAAGTGCGTATCGATGTCATGTCTAGCCAAGCATGTTGGGAGATGATAATAACAACAATTCAATTCATCCACCGGTGCCGTATTCTCGTTTCCCCGGTTCATCCGATTTAGACATTTCAGTCCCGATCATTAACGCAAACAGCTGCTCGCGTTGTCAGCGTGCAATGGTTTTGGGCTCTACTTTTTTGGAGCACTTCAAGTGACCCAGCAGACCACGGTCAATCCTCCGTCGGAGGCGCAAACGCCGAACGAAACTGACAAGGATCAGGCGCAGCCGAACATGCCCTTTGCAGAATTCATCATCTTGATGGCGCTATTGATGTCACTTCCAGCCCTCAGCACCGATGCGATTCTGCCCTCTCTGGATCAAGTGGGCAGGGAGCTGGGCCATACCGTTCCTCAGGACCTGCAAAAGGTCATCACGACGCTGTTTGCCGGTCTGGCGATTGGCCAGCTGTTCTATGGCCCCCTGTCTGATCAGCTTGGTCGCAAGAAGACCATTTTCATCGGTATGGCGATCTTCATTGCTGGCAACATTCTTGCGATGGTCTCCACCTCGTTTGAAACGCTGATGCTCGGGCGGTTCCTGCAAGGCATCGGTGTTGCCGGACCGCGCATCGTGTTGATCGCGCTGGTGCGGGATCTGTTTGTCGGGCGTGCGATGGCGCGGGTGATGTCCTTTGTCATGGGCGTGTTCATTTTTGTTCCCGTCATAGCGCCGATCCTCGGACAGGTGGTGGCGCAAATCGCTGGCTGGCGATCGCTGTTTTTGTTTTTCATGCTTTTGTCGACCATCGGAGGCGTTTGGCTCTTGGTCCGGCAGAAGGAAACCCTGCCCCCATCACGCCGGATCAAGATCTCGCCAGCATCGCTCTGGAATGGCACACGCACGGTCTTCACCACCGTCAGCTGTTTGGGTTACATGATTGGCGCTGGCATCGTTATGGGGCCATTCGTCCTTTACATCAGTATTGCACAGCACCTGTTCCAGTCCACCTACGGTCTTGGTGAGAATTTCCCATACTTCTTTGCCGGTTTGGCTCTGTCGATCGGCGTCGCCTCGTTTGCCAACAGCCGGCTGGCGGTTCACTTCGGCATGCGCCGCGTCGCCAAGACGGCGGTAACAGCCCTGATTATACTGGCTGCCATATCGCTTGCCGTATCTTACCCCTACGGATTTGTTCCACCACTCTGGCTCTTCGTTGCCATGTTCTGCCCCATGTTCTTCTGCATTGGCCTGATGTTCGGCAACATGAACTCGCTGGCCATGGAAGAAGTCGGGCATGTCGCCGGTATGGCATCCGCGTGGGTCGGTGCCATCTCGACCTTCATTGCCATGGGGATCGCGACGGGCCTCGGGCTGATTTATGACGGCTCCATTCTGGCACTCGCCGGTGCTTTTGTTTTTTGTGGCCTCGCGTCGGTCACGGTGATCACGGTGACCGAAAAGCTGCGTCCCAAGACGGAAGCGGCAAACCGTTCCTAGGCACTGATTCCAACCAAAACCCGTGCTATGGTTGCCTGAGACCTACGCCCAAGGCGGTATTGCTCACGAAATGGCCGCAATCGGCTGAATAGGTCTTTCAGCCGCTCGACGCGAGCTTACGGATCAGGACAATGCCGCCATAACACGGAACGCCATGACACGGAACGCCATGACACGGAACGCAAGCACATCCTCAGACCAGCGACGGTTGAACAGCATATCTCTCGACCGTCATCTCCTCGACGAGTTGGCGCTGAAGGGCGTGATTTCGCCGGACCTACGTCAAGCATCCCTCGATTGGCTGCATCCGTCTCGGGCGTGGGCCCAGTGGGCGATGGTGTTGATGCTGGCTTTCGGCACCGGGCTTATCCTTGCTGGCATTGTGTTCTTCTTCGCATTCAACTGGGCCTCCATTCCCGATCTGGCAAAGCTGGGAATGATCGAGGCCGGTTTGATCGCTGCGGCCCTTGGCGCCTGGTTCATAACGCTCAAACGGCTGAGCGGACAATTGCTGCTGCTTGTGGCCTCAACGCTCGTTGGCGTGTTTCTGGCAACGTTCGGGCAGATCTATCAAAGTGGCGCGGACCCATGGCAATTGTTCGCGCTTTGGGCTCTGCTGATCACGCCATGGACACTCCTGTCCCGCTTTTCCGCTCTCTGGCTTATATGGTGGGCGCTGATCAACATCGCTCTGATGTTGTGGTGGGACGAAGCATTGGGCAGCAATTCCGCCCTTGATGCCTACCTTTCCTTTACGTTCAGCCTGTTGAACGGCAGCGCACTTGTCCTGAGAGAGGGGATCGTGCGCTTAAGCGCGAAACGGGGAGGGGAAACGAACCAATGGCTCGGTCCGGTCTGGACCCGCTGGCTTCTGGTCGCAGCGACCCTTGGATGTCTCTTCCCGTTGCTGATCGAGTTTGTCTCCGCCGTGGCATCGGGGGAGGGTGTCTCCGGCTTGGTTGGCCCTGTCGGCTGCGTGCTCCTTGCCGGGGCCTATCTCTATTTCCGCTATGTGGATCTCGATATTCCGGTGCTTGCCATGGCACTACTCGTTGCCTGTTTGCTGTTCCTGGTCGGCCTCGCTGTCTTTCTTGACAACCACGAGGCTGATGCGCTGATTACCACGCTTCTGACAGGCATCGCTGCCATTGGGTCCTTTGGCGCGGCCGCCGGATATCTGCGCAAACTTCTGCAGCTTGTATCTGAAGTGGAACCCACTGAAATCGAAGCAATGAACGGGGAGCAGCACGGTGACTGATACCCCGATCAAAAAGGAGCCCACAGCAACGAAGAAACACGCCCCGCTCATCGAGGAGGGCTACCGCTGGATGCTCGAGGCACCGAAGGTTCCTCAGTGGCTGGACCATGTGCGCAAGGACTTCTCGTTGACGGCGGAGGACGCGGCCGCGATAAAGACCGAAATTCTTGCCATTGAAGATCGCGCTCATGCAGAGGCGCCGCTCTATCTCAGAGCGCTCAGCGGCATTGGTGCGATTGTCTCGGGACTTCTGTTCCTTTATCTACTTTATCTGTTTGGTCTGTTCAAACTCAATGACGCCAGTCTGATCGGCAATGGCCTGCTTTTGATGCTGGTTGCGATGGGGCTATACCGGTCCGGCATCAAGAAACTCGGACTGGCGCAGGATTTTATGGTCCAGACCGCGCTCACTCTGCTGCAAGCGGGCAAGGTGGCACTGATCTCCGGTCTCGTTCAGATGACCGATACCCTGTTCAATCTGTCATGGACCTGGCCGGTGGCGGCCATTCTGGGGCTTGTGGCGATCCTGTCCTTTCTGCTTTTCCCTTCGTCGCTCGAGCGCTTCGTGGCGGGGATCACCTTTCTGATGTCCTTTTGGATCTGTCTGCTGATTGACGGGCCGGAGGGAGGGCGCGCCTTTGCCTTCACCGCTCTGGTCGCAGCGCATCTTCTCGCATTAGCTGCGTTTCTAGCCTATCCGTGGGTCCGCAAAGCGCTCACCAGCCTGTTTGACGCGCTGATCGTCTCGCTTTGTGCCGGTGTTGGCATCGTGTCGACCTTCGTCAAGATGCACGGCCTGAAGCAGGTCGATCTTGATGTTGTCGATCTGTCGATCGATATGAGCGGGTTCGCACAGAAATGGCCCATTCAGATCCTGCTCACGCTTGCTTTGTTCGCCCTGATCCGCTGGATCGCCGGGCGACAAACGGCCTGGCGGTCCGAACCGATCCTGATCGCCTTTGCCGGGGTTGTTCTTCTGGGCCTTGTTGCCGATCCTGCAATCCTTCTGGCTCTGGCTCTGATGATCGCTGGCTATGCCACGCACCGGCCCGTTCATTCGCTGCTGGGGCTTTTGTTAGCGCTCGGCTTTGGTTGCTACTATTATTATGCTCTGGATATTACGCTTTTGCAGAAGTCTGTTGTTCTCATCCTGTCGGGCATTGTCTTCCTGTTCGGTGCGGCCATCGTTTACGCGAAGGGCTGGCATCTGTCGGCGGTGAAGAACCCCACGGTGACAGGGCCCCTGTCCAATGGAGATGCAGACCATGCCTAGTCGGCTTATCCTCATCGCGCTGCTGCCGATCCTCGTCGTTTTCAACTATGCCATTTTCAGCAAGGAAACCCTCAGGAACAATGGTGAGTTGATCTTCTTGGAGCTCGCGCCCGTTGATCCGCGCTCGTTGATGCAAGGGGATTACATGCGCCTGAACTACAAGATCGCACAAGAAGCGGGAAGCCGGCTGAACGCGCTGAGAGATGAGGGCGGCGGTGCAGCAGAGGCTGCCGAAGACGCCTCTCAACTGGTGCTGCGCATCGATGGCAACAAGGTGGCACATTTCAACCGTTTTCACCGCTCGGACGTGGCGCTCGAAAGCAATGAGCGTCTGTTTGCCTTTCGCGTCGATCCCGGAAACTCTGTGCGACCTGTGGCTTTGCATCCCGACAGTTTTTTCTTTCAGGAAGGCCACGCAAGCGCCTTTGAGCGGGCGCAGTATGGGCGCATGCGGATCAACGAGAGCGGCGACCATATCCTTGTTGGCTTAGCTGATTCCCAGAGGGTCGAAATCCGCCCTCAGCCATGAACGCCCCCACGGGAATTCCATGCAATAATGCCAATCGCTGCACATTCGGTTGATACTTGCGTGTTTGTGCTTATGGGCAATCTAAAACAAATCAGCATTTGCCGCCGTTGCGTTGTGATTATTAACGGGCGGCTAACCTGAACCTCGTTACTCTTGGACCGGTTGTTTCGAGGTCTCTGATAGTTGTACTGTGGTCTTTGCAATAGCCGTCATACTGTAACATTCAAGAGAATCCCATGCTCGAACTGGCTCAATTCCTCATGTCGATGACAGGCTTCGGTTTGCCTTTGGGCATACTGTTGCTGATGTCCGGCCGAGTGAAAGCTCGCAACGAGTTGGACACGATCACGCGCGTCGTCGCCGGTTTCTGCATTGGGCTTGTATGTTATTGGCTGATCGGTTACTCGCTTATCAGTGGCAGGAGCGTCGCGGGCCTCTTCGGCCTTGGCTTTGGATTGTTTGGGCAGATCGATGTTGATTTCAACATGAACGATTTGCCTCTTCTTCTGCTCTATACGATCCCTTGCATCCTCGCCACGGCTTCGCTGTCCGAACGTGGCAACTTCATCGGAAGCAATGCTCTGGTCGGGGTTGCCGCACTTTTTATTGTCCCACTCGTGACCCACTGGGTGCGATCGAATGGGACCGGTCACGCCGGCTGGATCTCTGGCTTGGGATTCAACGATCAGACTGGCGCCGAGGCCATCTTCGTCTCTGCCGGGGCTGTTGGGTTGGCCGCCAGCGCCGCCATTGGTCCTCGCAGAGGGCGCTTCCCGCTCCATTCCGGACGCCCCCGCGGCCATAGCCCCACGATGCATGCGCTTGGCGTGATTGTCATGATCTTTGGCACAGCCGGTCTGAGCATCGCTCAGGTTTCTAATCTCGACGCCATGCCTGACGTTCTGTTCAAGGTTCTCTTGGGGGCGAGCTTCGCCGTGGTGTCCGCCATGATCTTGCTGATGTCCCAGCGCGAAAAGGGAGCGGCGATGGATGTCATGGCTGCCGCACTCGCTGGTGCCATCGCGCTGGTTGCCTTTGCGCCGTACGTCACCGCAGCAAATGCAGCCCTGATTGGCTTGTTTGCAGGAACGGTCTGTATCGGTCTGCGGCGCATTCTGATGGTCATCGAGGTTGACGATCCGGGAGATCTGATTGCAACGTTCCTCGCTGGCGGCCTCATAGGTGGCCTTCTCTCGCCAGTGCTCCAGATGAGCCGGAGTGCAAACCTGACTGAGCTTATGATTGCCCAACTAATTGGCATATTTGCGATTTCAGCCTGGTCATTTGGCATAACCTATGCCGCAGCTCGGGTTCTCGATTTCTACGGCAGACTGAGGGTTAGTGAATTTGACGAAGCGCGCGGCCTCTCACGGGCGCAATTCGGCATTCAGAGTGAAATGGACTTTTTTCTGTCCCAAATGGGCCGCCGCGGCAGTGTGTCGATGCAGGAGGCTGAAAGCGATAGTGAACAAAGCTCGCAGTTGGCACAGATCTTCGGTCAGGCGGTGGTGCGAACGCGCAATGAAGCCCATCGGGCAGTTGATCGCATTCAGAGCGCGACCGGTAACAGCAAAGAAAATGCCGCGATGACGTCCCGGATCCGGTTTGCCGAGGATACCCTGAAAGTGAAAGCAGAAGATATCATGCTGTTGCTGGACGGGACCCTCAACAGCGAGAGTACTGCGATCAACGGCGTTGAATTCCGCGTCTGGCTTGAGGAAGCCATGGAGATATTGCTTCAACCAGCTCTTCAGGATCTTGAGCAGTTCTGCCGCCATATGCCCTTGCAGGCCGAATTCAACGAAATCGAAAATCTGGTCGTCGCGGCAACGAGCTCGGTCACACGCACCGCTCACCAGCTCGAGTTGCTTCATGATTTCTCGGATGCGCAAATCAAGGGGTTCTATTCCCGCGATCACAGCTGCGACCTTGCCAGTTTGCTCAAGGAACAATCCTCGTTTCTCAAAACCCTAGCTGAAGTGCGCAACAGCCCGATCCAGATCGATTGCACAGACGACTCAGGCCTGATGGTCAATGGCGATGCCAATGCCTTCTCGCGCATCATCTCACTTGCGGTCGAGGGGGCTTTGGCACGGCTTCTGGGAGAAGAGGGACAGCCGGTTCGCGTCGAATTGCGCAAGCACAGTTCAGGTCAGCATATCGTGTTCGAGTGTCTGGACACGGGCACGGCTCTGTCGGCACGCCAAATCCGGACGATCACCAACCCCTTGCACATCGAGTCGCAATTAAGCGAGATCGGTTTGCGGCAAATCCTGCCGTTGATGCTGGTGGGCCAACTTGTTGAAGCGATCGGCGGGGAAATGACCCTGTCGAGTGAACAAGGTCTTGGAACCCTGATGCATTGCCGGTTTCGGATGGCGTCAACGCAGCGCACCAAAACGGATTGATGAGCTGTCATGCTCCAGGTCGGCCTAGTGAAGCGTTCCCTTGGAAACTGGTGTCCATTCAGGATTGATCTGGCTGAGCGTCTGTTCAAGAAGGCTGCCTACAGAGCTTGATGCATCAAGTTCGATCCAGCGGGTCCAGTCCCGGCTGAGCTCGGTTCTGCGGAGAATCGGCAACACTGCCTCTGAGGTGCCAAGCTCGACACGGTCACACCCTGATGATGCGCTCTGCAATTCCAACTCTTCAAGCGCTCCTGCCTTTGGGGCAAGTTCTGCACCATGCCGATGGTCTCGCGAGGTATCGAACAGATGAAAGGCCTGAAGCAACACCGAGGTTGGGATCTTGTGATCAAGCTCGGTCAATATCTCTCGGCTTTCCGGGCTGTCGAACCGTCCTTCCAGGACCACTGAATATCCGGTCTCAAGGGCAATCAGTGCCTTCTCGGCCATTCTGCGATAAACCAACCGCCAAACCGACTTGCGATGGGCCGATTGGGGCAGCATGGACGGTGACGCCACCGCATGCAGAGACAGGATCTCCTGATCTGCCGATAGATAGACCGCGCCCGGCAGGCGCCCGATGACCGGAGCAAGCAACCGTGCAAGGTTGGATCGGTTTGCATGGGTGCTGCCGCCAATGACCACCAGTGCTGCTTCATCCTGCAAGAGACTCTCGCGCGCCGTCGTCACATATCCCTTGAGCGCACGGGGTTTCATGCCGCCGTCGGTTTCATGCAATGGTCGGGTGGTCAAGGCGGCACTCAGCCGTTTCGCCCTGTCCGTGGCGCGCATGAAGATATAAAGATCCAGCACCTTCAATCCGTTGAGCGCATCGCTGTCGACCTGATTGTTGCAATAGTGCGAAAAAACCCAATTCGCCTGACGATGCAAACCACGCGACCACAATTCGGCGATCAGAGAAGCGAGGTCATAGAAGGGGTCACCATGCCACTTGCGCACCTGATTGGCTTTTGAGCTGACCAGTGGATGGATAAGCCGCAGGCCCTTGGATGTCTCCACCACGTTGCTCAGGCCCAGATTGCCATGAATGGGATGGAACTGGCCGTGCTGGCAGCGTTCCTGCAACCCTTGTGAGGCGCGCTCAAGCAATTCCGAGGCCCGATTGAGACAGGCTCTGAGAGTGGTGTTTTTTGCATCTCTATCAAGTGCGCGAACCAGCGGCGAGAAGCTGCCGATCATCTCCTCCAGATGCCGCAGCCAGCTGCGGGCGGATCGGCGCTTCTGCCGTCTGGTCTGGCTGGGCGCGATCAGATCGGCCAGCCGATTGCATTCGTCGAAATTGGGCTGATAGATTTCCACCCGCTTGTCATAGCACTTGGAGAAATCATACCGCTGCATCATGATCAGCCAGTCGACGATTGGAGCCTCTGATGCCATGCGTGCGACATCGGTCGATCTCTCTTCGCTTGCCGTCAGAGGCAGGTCCAGAAACAGCTGATTATGGAGACATCGCACCGGTACAAGCCCGAGATAAAGCTCCGGGGCAAAGGCACTTCCCAGCCGCATTTCCTCTTTAGCCAGTTGATGGCGCTGTTCAAGTGTGAAGGCTTCGCTTTGTCCCAGAGGTACGTCGCGCTGCAGTTTGTAGCAATGGCCGCCGGCCATGAACAGCACCGAAGACATCATGTCGATCCGATCGACCGGATCGGTCTCGCCATAACTGCGCGGCTCAGTCAGAAAGGCAACGACAGCGCGCTGTTCATCGCTCACAGACAGCGGCAGACCGCTGTGCGTTGCTGTAAGCGCGTGATCCTGGTCCAGAGAATCGAACGGCTCTTTGGCCGGGATTTGGTAACTGAGGGATTCCATCTGTCCGCTTCCGAAGAATGCAGTGGTGAAACTTTGCACCACGCCCGAGCTGAAGGCAGTTAACACGAACTGACTGCGGCCAATCATGCGCTAACAATGCCGACAGGAAGCGTCTTTTGCATTGAGGGATGTCAAGATACGTAACCTCCCATACAGCTTCTTTAAACGATTCAATGTGGGCGAATTTTATACGCAAAAACAATACGCTAGGGCTATTTGACTGCGAGCTTGGATTAAAGTTGTATTCTTGACGTGAAGCAATCGAAGGTAATTGGGGCTATTCTTCGGGAGCATCGTGCGAATAAGGAAACTTGCGAGTCGCGATCCAGCCGGGGGTGCGGTGCATCAGATCGGGCGTAACGTGTATTGGGGTCAAGCGGTTGCTGGCTTTCTGGACGCAACTGGCAGGCCTGATTGCAGGTCGAACACCCAGACAAGGAAAGCGCAGGGAGGAAACATGTCCAACATTATCATGAAAAAAGTGCGGCTTAATCTGGCGCGCGATGCTGAGCATCCGAACGGCAGCGCCCAACACGGCTATGAGTTTGTTGCGCCGCTTGATGCCGAAGGCCACATTGACGCGGCAACCTGGCGGGAGCATCGAAAGGACTGTCGGGTTCACCGGTTCTGGCAGGGGGAGACCGACGAGCATGGCCATCTCATCCATCGGCCCGGAGGCAGTTGGGCCTTTACCTATGATATCGAAGGTGAAGACGACGTCGAGGCCGGCTATCGTTTTGGTCAGCACCCCTTCAGGCCGGGCGAATATGTCTCGATCAAGGATGAAGACGGCGATCTCTACACTTTTCAAGTCGTCACCGTGGAGCCGATTTGACAGCACAACTTTTGGTCGGTGCTGACGAGATCAACGATTGGAATCATGTTAAGCTGATGGGGCATGTCAGGAAGCGCATTCATGACGACTGGAGAGAACCGGTTTGTTCGCAAAAGCGCGTTCCTGGTTGCTGATCGCTCGGAACAGGATAGGGCAAAAAGCAAAAGTTCCGACTGGCTGCAACAGGAAACCAGCATTGAGATGCGGCGGTCTCTCTGCCCCGTAACACTGACATCACAGGAGCGCGAATCCCCCCGGTTCGCGGTCCTGCTTTATGGAATCCACGTTCATGCTTTGATGGCGGCTAGATCAGATCCGCAATCTTGCGGCCGATCTCAGGCACCTTGAACACCATATGCACCAGATCAGGGTCATCCGGGTCCGTCCGGGTTTCAAAGCCGAGGGCTTCACACATCTGGCGCATGGTCTTGTTGGAGCGCAGGACCTCTCCGGCCACTTCGCGAAAACCGTCCTTTTCGGCAAATTGCAGGATGAGCTTCATCATGATCCAGCCAAGACCCAATCCCTTGAGATCCGAACGCACCATCACGGCATACTCACCCGTTTCATGATTGCCATCCCCCATCAAGCGGACCGAGGCCAGCATTTCACCGCTCATGGGGTCCACCGCGATGAAGGCCATGGAACGGGCATAATCGATTTGCGTTAACCGGGAGATGAAGGCGTGGGTCATGGTGCGCGCCGCCGAGAAGAAACGCAGCCGCATGTCTTCATCCGTGACATGATCGAAAAAGCCCGGAAACAGCGCCTCGTCTTCGGGTTTCATGGGTCTGATGAAGACCGTGCGGCCATTCTTGAGCTCGCGCACCTGTTCCCAGTCGTGCGGGTAGGGTTTGACGGCAAACCGATTGTGCGGATGGATGCCCTCGGGCACCTTGATCACTTCAACACGGGCATCGGCAATGACAAAGCCACCGGCATCGGCCAACAGGGGATTGAAATCGAGTTCAGCGATTTCGGGGAAGTCCGCGACCATCCGGCTCATCTTAACGAGGATTTGCGCAAGGGCCGCGCGATCACAAGCAGGCGTGTCCCTATAGCCTTCGAGGCGGCGGTTGACGCGTGTCTTCTCGATCATGCGGAGCGCCGAGAGGGGATCGAGCGGAGGCAGTGCCATGGCCTTGTCCCGGATCACCTCGACCGCAGTACCGCCGCGCCCGAAGACCATCACCGGCCCGAAAATCGGATCTACGTTCATGCCGGCGAACAGTTCGATGGAATGGGGCTTCCTGACCATGGGGTGAACCGTCACGCCGTCAATCACGGCCTCGGGGTTGGCCTCCCGTGCCCGGGTCATGACCTGTTGTGCCGCCGTGGCAACGGCTCCGGTGTTGCCAAGGTGAAGCACGACGCCGCCGATGTCGGATTTATAGAGAATATCGGGACTGTCAATCTTGACCACGGCGGAGCCATAACGAGCGATGAGGGGGGCTGCCTTCTGGGCCGCTTCAACCGCCGTTGGAGCGGCATAGGAGGGGGCGATGGGAATGTCATACGCTTCGAGAAGCTTGGTCACGGCCACTGCATTCAACCGGTGTTGACTATCATGCAGAGCGTCATCGATCACCGTCCGTGCCGCTTCGTAATCGGGCTGAAAATCGCCGATGGCAGGTGGCATGCGCATCAACTGATCCTGCGCCTCCATGTAGCGCACCACGTAGGAAAATCCCCTGAGGGCATCAGCGGGCGTTGGATAGTGTGGGATACCAGCAGCCTCGAACATCCGATTGACGGTTTCGCCTCCGCCCAGCCATGCCGCAAACACCGGAATGCGCCGTTTGCCCGCCTTCTTGCGTTCCTCGATCACGTCGATGATGGCCTTGGCTGCCTCTTCGCCGGTGGCAAGCGCGGTCGGGCAGGTCATGACTAGGATCGCGTGGCTGTTGCGGTCTTCCATGAGGATATCAAGCGCATCCTTGTAGCGCTGCGGGCCAGAATCCACCACGATGTTGACCGGGTTGCTGCGAGACCAGCTGGCTGGCAGAATGGCGTCGAGTTTGTCAATCGTGCTGTCTTCAAGCGTGGCCAATGAGCCGCCGTGATCAATCAGATCATCCACGGCAAGAACACCGATGCCGGCGCTGTTGGTCATCACCGTAAGCTTGGAGCCATTGAGCTTGCGCACATGCGTGAGGGTCTCGACGGCGGCAAAGAACTCGTCGAGGTCATGCACCCGCAGCAGCCCCGTGCGCTCGAACGCGGCATCATAGGCCGCGTCGGCACCGACCAGTTTGTTGTTGCGCGAGGCAAAGGCCGATGCGCCCTCTGCGTGGCGTCCCGACTTGATCAGGACCACCGGCTTTGTGCGGGCGGCCGCACGGGCTGACGACATGAATTTGCGTGCGTTGATGATGGTCTCCACATAAAGCAGGATCGCCCGTGTGTGCGGGTCCATGGCAAAGTGGTCCATCATGTCGGCAAAATCGACATCAGCCTTGTCGCCAAGGGAAATGAGGCCAGAAAATCCGATGTTGTTGTGGCTGGCCCAATCCGCAACCGAGGCCGTGATCGCTCCCGATTGGGAAATCAGCGCAAGATCGCCTGAAAGTGCCGAGACATGGCAATAGGACGCATTGAGACCATGGCGCGGGGACTGGATACCCATGCAGTTGGGACCGATCAGTCGCACCTTGTGATCTGCCGCCGCATCCATGGTTTCGCGTTTCTGTTTGTCGTCAAGCCCGCCCATCTCCGTGGTGATCACCACGGCGCCCCGGCAGCCTTTCTCGCCCAAGGCCTTGATGGCGGGCGCAACTTTGTCCGGCGCAAGGGCAACAATGGCCAGATCGGGCTTGATCTCCAACGCATCAACAGACGTGAGCACCGCCAAACCCTCGATCTCCCCCCCGTCCGGGTGGATCAGATACACCTTGTCGCGATATTTGCCGCTGAGAAGATTGCGCGTAACCGCCTGTCCGATGGTTCCCTCCGCTGCCGAGGCACCGACGACGATGACGTTGCGGGGCCTGAAAAAGACGTCGAGATGGTAGCTGCTCATGATCCCCTCATTCGCTGTAAGTCCATGTAAGCCCACGGAAGCCCATGAAACGGCACCCCGCGAGGAGGCACTCCTGTCCCTAACCGGCCCATGACAGCTTGTCCTTGATGTATCCAGTGTTGCCAGCGCTTTGCTTTGAAATTCACAAGCAATCTGGATCATACTTTAGTTAAAGACAGTCCTGTCCAAGATCGGGGCGATTAATAAGGTGTTAAGCAAAGGAAAAGGCAAATAAAAACAGATGCAATCTATTAAAGTTCTGCTGTTAGTCTTTCGCCTAGCGCGATCGTGAACGGGTATTGAGTGGGCGCGCGACAGGGGTAAGGCACTTGGAACGGGAAATGGAACTGGGGAGTGTGGAGAATCTGGTTGATGCTGATGAAAGCCACCGGGCCAATCATCATCGAGCAATTGCGGAATACCAGAAACTACGCTCGGACATTGATGTATTGGGCACCAAGCTTTCGGCGGCCGATTATGGTCGCTCTGCAGACATGGAAAGAGTCTTGACGGAAGTGTCCAGCCTCAAGGGGCAGGTCAATATGCTTCTGCAGCAGATCGCGCCCTTGCAGGAAATGCACGAGAACTCCCTGAAATCGCAGGAACGACTCAACAAGGTTGAATCCAAATTGCGCAAACTGGCGGAAATGGCGTCGAGGACACCCAACTATGTCCAGACCCAGCATACCTGGTTGCCGCTGTTTGCCATCATCCAGCTGATCATGAGCTGGGTCATCCTTGTCGAGTAGACGCCGTGCAGGAAACGACGGCCCTCAAAAGGGGACACCAAAATGCGCCACCCGGCAAGGCTATCCTCGCCGGGCACGCTGTCGTGCGCTCTAGTGGGCCATGATGCAAGGCACTGACATTGACGTCAGCATTTCGCGTGTGGCCCCACCCATGATGAATTCGCGCATGCGGCTATGACCGTATCCGCCCATCACGACGAGTTCGATCTTGTTCGATTCGACATAGTCCAGCAGAGCGCCGGCAACGCCCTTGCCTTCGGACGAGACACTGCTGATCGTTACTTCTACCCCATGACGGGCGAGATAGGTTGCCAGATCGGCGCCGGGGTCGCCCGGCAGATGCAGTTTCTTGCCATCGACCAGCACGACTTGTACTTCCTCGGCAAGTTCAAGGATGGGCATGGCGGCATGGATGGCACGCGCGGCCGTCTTGGACCCATCCCAGGCCACCATGACCTTTTTGGCCGAGAAGGCTTCTGTGCCGACGTAGGGCACGACCATGATCGGCTGGCCTGAATCGAACAGTGCAGCTTCAATCAGATCCGCGCGCAGGGGTTCCGGCTTGTCCGGATTGTCCTGTCCCACGATGATCAGATCGCAAAGGCGCGTGTTGTTGACGAAGGTTTCTAGACCTCCGGGTGTGATGTCCAGCAACCGGGTTTCGAGCGTGACGTCGCTTTTTTGAGCGTATTCCGAGAACCGCTCCAGAGCAGATTTTGCTTTCTGGATCGAACGGTTACGCGCGTCGGCAATGAACTGATCGGGCACCGGCTGAACCATGAGAGCCGGGACGACCGGCTCGATCAGCGGAGCAACGCCCGTGAGGTGCGCATTCAGATGGCTGGCTATTTCCGTTGCGATTTGGACGGGGGCGGTTGTGAGATCCGTCTCCGTGTCGAGCAGGCAAACGATATCTTTGATGGCCATATCCGGCCTCCTCTCCTAGGGGGCAAATGTGTGATAGACCGCCAAATCCTAATCTCCGGATTTGGTCGATCTTCATGACTAGATGAATATCTCTTCAGCAAGTGAGCAAGCCGCCGTCAGAGACTGCCGAGTGTTCGGCTATGTGACTATGGCCCAACGCCTTTATGGACTGCTTTGATTGGAATCAAGTGGTCAGAGCAATAGCCAAAAGGTGTAGAGCAATCATTGTCCTCGTCTCTCCAAAGCAGAAAAATTGCACATTTTCAAGCAGAAAGCCCGATCCGGGTTTGTGGCGTACTGTCATGACCAGAAACGACTTGTCATGTCGAGGCAACGCTTGCTAATAGTCAAGAAGCTTCCCGTCGCCCTCCATGTGTGGCCAGTCCATTGGTGCTTGTCTTTCCTCAGGCAAGCCACGAGCCACAAGCGGTCGCACACCCCTGAAAGAATGACAGATGCGCATTTCCGGCCCAGTCTTCGCCCTGCTTGCAGTCACGATCTTTTCGATTCAGGACGCGATCACAAAGCATGTGGGCCAGCTTTATTCGCCGTTTCTGATCAGCATGATCCGCTACTGGGCCTTTGCTTTGTTCGGTGTGTTGCTGGTCATGAATACCAAGGGCAGCTTTCGCCAGGCGATCCACACCGCCCGCCCGATGTTGCAGATTGGCAGAGGCCTTCTGCTTGTCGTGCAAATCCTGTTATCAATTCTCAGCTTCGCCTATGTGGGCCTGGCGCAAAGTCAGGCGATTTTCGTTGCCGCGCCGCTGATGGTAGCCTTGCTGTCCATTCCGATCCTTGGTGAGATCATTGGCTGGAAGCGCTGGATGGCAATTGCCGTGGGCATGTGCGGCGTCCTCATCATCATCAATCCCTTTGATGCGGATTTCTCGAACTATACTTTCCTGCCGGTGTTCTGTGTCTTCACGCTGTCCCTTTACAACATTCTGACCCGCCTGGCTGGACGTACGGATCCGCCGCAAGTGAGTTTCTTCTACACCGGCGTGATCGGCCTCGTGGTCACCAGTTGCATCGGGCCGTTCTTCTGGACCGATATTCCGCTTGCGGATTGGGTATGGCTGATCGCTTTGTGTCTGACAGGGGTGTCAGGTCACTATTGCCTCATTCGGGCGCTGGACCTTTCTGAAGCGGTGACGGTCCAGACCCTGAGCTATCTGCAACTCGTCTATGGATTGGCCTATGGCTATTTCATCTTCAACGAGAATTTGACCATGGTAATGCTGCTGGGATCCATGCTGGTCGTCTTCGCTGGTGTCTTCACGATCTGGCGTGATCACAGATTAAAAAGAGCAGGAAAAGCCTGACGTTCAATGCCTGTTGGGTGGTTGCGCGCTCAAGCAACTGGTTTTTGCGTAAATCAGGCGAGGTTCGGTTGGCCCAACCGCAGGAAAACAAGCTTCGTGTCGCCATAGCTGCGTTCGTCGAGACGCTCGAAGCCATCGGGTATGGCAAGCTCGGCCCGCTCATCCTCTTCCCAGACAATCAGAGCCGCCGGTTTGAGCCAGCCGCCTGCAACAGCACTCTCGAGGGCCCGCTCTCCAAGCCCCTTGTTGTAAGGAGGATCCATGAAGAGAAGAGAGAAGGGCTCCATGGTGCCGATGTCGCCAAGCTTTGTTGCATCCCGGCGAAAGATCTTGGCAACGCCATTCAGGCCGAGGGTTTCCATGTTGGTCCGGATGAGACCGCGCCCCTCGATGCCATCTTCGACGAAAAGCGCCGCTGATGCGCCGCGCGAAAGCGCCTCGCAGCCAAGAGCACCAGTGCCCGCAAACAGATCGAGCACCCGCGCATCCTCAACCACGTGATCATAGGAATGGGCAAGAATATTGAACAGGGTCTCGCGCACCCGATCCGTTGTGGGGCGGATCGATTGGCTTTTGGGACTGGCCAGTTGCTTGCCCTTGAGGCGTCCTCCGACAATGCGCATGATCAGGGGCCTTCTTGATGTTCGTAAAGACAGAGACGTATTGAAACAAGGAAAGACCGGACGGTTTCAACGCCCGGTCAATCGGAATGGCACAAAGCCGTTTGGACTAGTCGCGCCCGGACCGTCCCTTCGGACCACCGGGCCGGAAACCGCCCTGACCCGATCCACGCGGACCTGAGCCGCCAGAACGCGGTCCACCAGAACGCGGTCCACCGGAGCGTGGCCCTTCTGAACGTGATCCCTTGGGGCCAGAGCCGCGCGGCCCATCGGCACGGAATTTACCTGACCCGGCATTGCTCTTGCCGCCGCCGAAGCCCTTCTTGCCGCCAAAGGATTTGGAGCCGTCGGACTTCTTGCGCTCAATGCGGGCATTGGGGTCGAGCATGTCTGCCTTTTGGGGGCGACCGCCGACCTTGCGCGAATTGCGCCCTGAGGTCTTGCGTCCGTCTGCGCCTTCTTCCCGGTAGACGAAGCTCGTGCGACGCGGAGCGGTTGGATCAAACTTCTTGCGTTCGGCATAGGGAATGGCGTTGTAGCTTGGCTTGTCGCCGCGATCAAAGCCGCGGTCATCGCCCTGCCGATCCCGGCCGCCATCGCGATCCCGGCCACCATTTCTGTCCCGACCACCATCGCGGTCTCGGCTGCGGGGGCCATCGCGATCCTTGAAGCCGCCATCCCGATCCCTGTCGGATCCGCGGGCTTTGCGACCCTCGCGATCGGCAATCACGCGTGCGCCTTCCTTGGCCGAAAGATAGCCGCCCTTGGCACCGCCCGATTTCTTGCGCTCGTCTTTCTTGTCCTTCTTGGGATCTTCCTTGGCAATCTCGGTCAGGATCGGCGCGTCAAAATCCGCACCAGAATCCTCCACCAACCGTTCGCCGAGCTGATCTCTCAGCACGCGGCCACGGATTTCCGAAATTTTGCCCTCTTCCAGATCAAGCAGCTGGAACGGACCATAGGAGACACGGATCAGACGGTTCACATCAAGGCCAAGATGGCCCAGAACCTTTTTCACTTCCCGGTTCTTGCCTTCGCGCAGAGCGACCGTGATCCAGACGTTGTCGCCCACTTCGCGCTCAATTTCTGCATCGATGGAGCCATAGAGAACGCCGTCAACAGCAACACCTTCGGCCAGCGTGTCGAGCTGGGCCTGTGTCACCTTGCCATAGGCACGCACGCGATAGCGCCGGAGCCAACCCGTGGAGGGCAACTCCAACACACGGGCGAGACCGCCGTCGTTGGTCAGCAGCAGAAGACCTTCGGTGTTGATATCAAGGCGTCCCACAGTGATCACTCGCGGCAACCCTTCGGGCAGCTTTTCAAACACCGTCTGACGGCCTTCCGGGTCGGACGTGGTGGTCACAAGACCTCTGGGCTTGTTGTAAAGCCACAGGCGTGTGCGCTCGCGAACGGGCAGGGGAGCGCCGTCGACCAGAACCTTGTCTTTGGGATGAATGTTGATCGCGGGGGTGTCGAGCACCTTGCCGTTAACGCTTACCCGGCCGGCATCAATCCAGACCTCCGCATCGCGGCGCGAACACAGACCAGCGCGTGCCATGATCTTGGCAATGCGCTCGCCCTCCTCGAGGGCGCGTGTTGGCGGCGTGTAGGCTGGCCCCTTCGGCTTGTCGGGTTCCGTGGGCTTGACGGATTTGTTGCTGTGCGGGCGGGCCGATGCGGGACGGTCCTTGCGTTTGCCGTCAAACGACTTCGCGCCGGGTTTTTGGCGCTCTCCGGCAAAGCCGCGCTTTCCGTCTGCACCAAACGAGCGTTTGGCGGGCTTGCGTTCATCACGCTCGGTTCGCTCGTTGCTGCTGCGCATTTCGCTCTCTTCTTGCGTTTCGCGCCGGGCATCAAGGCCCGGAGCCCAGCCGCCACCGTCGCGATCGCGCGTCCGGTATGGCTTTTTCTCGCCACGGCCTTTTGTTGAAGAACTTTTGTTGTCCTTGCCACCTTTGTGCATGCTGTCTTTCCTATCAGAAAAGCTTGCAGAATTTTTCTTGTGGGCGCCATCGCGGCGCGCAGTTTCGGATCGGTCTGGCGACGTCGCGTCGGCAGAACCGGGTCCATTTTGACCAGATTTGCGTTCCATGGCGAAAGCCTTTACCACAGATGCGACAGTCAAGGCGAGCGAAAACGGCAAGTGGCCCATGCAGAGCAGTCACACAAGGTTAGCATCGGAAAAAAGCGGCAGCATCACAGGTGTTGAGAGCTTCATGCAACGCGCACTCGCCGAGGCGCGCGCTGCCCAGACGCGGGGCGAAGTGCCCATCGGTGCTGTGCTGGTCAGGGACGGCACAATCCTTGCTGCTGATGGCAACCGAACGATTGAGCACAATGATCCCACCGCCCATGCCGAAATTCTTGTCATTCGGCAGGCCTGCAAGGCGCAGGGGAGCCAGCGCCTGCCCGAGTGCGATCTCTACGTGACGCTTGAACCGTGTCCCATGTGCGCGGCGGCCATTTCCTTTGCCCGCATCCGCAGACTCTATTTTGGCGCCGCTGACATCAAGGGCGGTGCCGTCGACAATGGCCCCTGCCTCTATCATCAGCCGATCTGTCACCATGCGCCGGATGTCTATTCAGGATTTTCCGAAACCGAAGCCGCTGAATTGCTCAAGGATTTCTTTGCCGCGCGGCGGGACTGAAGGCCGCCCCGCCAAGAGGCTGAACCGCTCTCAGTCCTTGCTCTCAAAAGCTTTTCAACCAGCTTGACGATCTTGTCGGCAAAGAACAGCCGGTTCTTGGTTGAACTGACACCACTTTTTTTGACGTGCAGCTCAGGCTGCAGGCGATTGCGACGGCTCCCCGCTCTGTGGCATTCTCCGGCATTGCCCTGATTCTGGATCGGGCGATTCTCAAATCCAAGAAAGCAGCTTGTTCCCATGGCGGAAACCACTTCGAGAATTCTTCAGCTGGACGAGGCGACGATCAACAAGATTGCCGCTGGTGAGGTGGTTGAGCGGCCCGCGAGCGTGGTCAAGGAACTGGTGGAAAATGCCATTGATGCCGGTGCCGACCGCATCGAGATCGTCACGGCGGGTGGCGGTAAGAATCTCATCCGCGTGCTCGACAATGGTGACGGCATGACCCAGCCGGATCTGGGACTTGCGGTGCAGCGACATTGCACCTCCAAGCTTGATCCCGATGACCTCATGGATATCCGGCATCTGGGGTTTCGCGGCGAAGCGCTGCCTTCCATTGGCTCCATCGCGCGATTGACGATCACGTCACGCCACGCCAGCGAACCCCATGCCTGGGAAATCGCAGTGGAAGGCGGCAAGGAAAGCAAACCCAAGCCCGCGGCGCTGAATGTCGGGACGCGCATCGAGGTACGCGACTTGTTTTTCTCAACGCCCGCACGGCTGAAGTTCCTGAAGACCGACAGGGCGGAAAACGCTGCCATCTCCGAAGTGATCAAGCGCGTCGCCATGGCCAATCCCGGCATTCGCTTCACCGTTACCGGTGAGGATCGCTCGCGACTTGATTATGCATCAGTCAAGGGACCGGACGCTCATCTCGTGCGCATGGGGCAGGTGATGGGTAAGGCCTTTCGCGACAACGCAGTTGAGCTTGATGCCCTGCGCGATACGGTGCGTCTCACCGGCTATGCCGGTTTGCCGACCCTCAACCGTGCCAATTCCCTGCAGCAATTCGTTTTCGTCAATGGCCGTCCCATCCGCGACAAGATGATGCTTGGCGCCATTCGCGGTGCCTATTCGGACTTTCTGGCAGGGGGGCGGCATCCTTGCGTCGTTCTCTTTATCGATCTTGATCCGCACGAAGTGGATGTCAATGTCCACCCAACCAAGGCCGATGTCCGGTTCCGGGATTCAGGGCACATTCGCGGCCTTGTCGTCGGGGCCATTCGTCAGGCCTTGATGGAGGCGGGGCACCGCGCCACCTCGACCGGCGGCACGGCAACCCTTGCAGCCTTGCGCCCGGATGGCATGCGCCATACGCAGGCAACGTCCGGCGCTGCCCAACCGCAACGTCCGTTCGCACAGCCAAACCGCCCGCTTGATTGGGACTGGCGCCAAAGCCCCTATGCCCCGGCGAGCGATCCGGTCGAGGCTACGGCAACGGCCGGACACGATTTGCCGACACACAATGAGCCCTTTAGTGAACGATCGGGTCATGAGATATCGGGGCTCTCCGAGGGCCTTGCCCCGGGCCACTGGATGGAGCCTCACGAGGCATCCCTTGATCCGAACGCACCAATCGGGCAGGGGGGGGAATCGCAAGGCCGAATGGCCGATGTCAGCCGTCCGTCGGCGGACGCCCGCGCGACGATGGCAGAGCCGGACAGCGAAACCTTGAGGCGTCCCCTTGGTGCCGCGCGTGCCCAGATTCACGAGAATTACATCATCACCCAGACCGAAGACGGGCTTGTGATCGTCGACCAGCATGCAGCCCACGAACGGTTGGTCTATGAGCGCTTGAAGGCTTCGCTTGAGAAAAAGGGCATTGCCCGTCAGGGTCTTCTCATTCCCCACGTGGTGGAACTAGAAGAAGATGACGTGGCACGCCTTGAAGCCGCACAGGAAGATCTGGAAGCCCTCGGCTTGACGCTCGATGCCTTCGGTCCGGGTGCCGTGGCCGTGCGCGAAACCCCGGCCATTCTTGGCAAACCGGATATTGACCGCCTCGTGCGGGATGTTGCTGACGACCTTGCCGAATGGGACAAGGCCAGTCGGGTGGAGGAAAAAATCCTCCATGTCGCCGCCACCATGGCCTGTCACGGATCAATCCGTTCGGGGCGACGCCTGCGGCCTGAAGAAATGGATGCACTGCTTCGCGAAATGGAAGTCACACCGCATTCGGGTCAGTGCAACCATGGCCGCCCCACCTATGTGGAGCTGAAGCTCAGTGACATCGAAAGGCTCTTTGGTCGGAGCTGAGCGCCCGTTTTCCCTGCCCTAACACCACCAGCCAGTCCGCAAATCGTGTCCGTCATCTCCCTCGTCATCTCCCCCGTCATCTCTCTGTCACACGGATCGGGTGTAAGGACGCCAAACGATCCGGTCATTGGGATCTTCCTGAGAATCACACAGTGCTATGTTATTCAGTGCATGTGTTATAAGGATGGTCCGCCCCTGATGAGATGCAGATGCCTGATGAGATTCAGATGCCCGATGAGATTCAGATGGATGACAAGAGTTTGATGGATATGGTCGAGCAAGACGAGCCAACTGGCCCAACCGCCACCAAACACATACGCCATACCTTCAATGCGGCGCGCTATTCCTTCGCCGGTGCCAAGCGCCTGTTTCAGGAAACGGCTGCGCAGGCCGAGGCGATCTTCTATGGCGCCCTGATGCTGCTTTATATGTTGATCGGTGCCCGCTTCGAGCATTACGCGATTCTCACCTTCATTTTTCTTGTCACAATCGCGGTCGAGGCGCTCAACACCGCCATTGAGGTGCTGGTTGATCATCTCACCAACGAGTTCGCCGAATTTGCACGGCAAGCCAAGGATCTGGGGTCCTTCGCGGTTTTCTGCACCTTGACGATGATGAGCCTGTTCAGCCTCTATGTGCTCTATGATCTGTTTTTCCCGCCAATCTGACATGGTGTGACCACGTAGGATCTCTTTGCCATCGCTCAATCATATAGGTGGCAAGATGTCTCAGGCTCTTGTCTTTGTCGCAATCACAAGGCAAGAAGCGTTGGAGAAGAGCACAAAGTCTGAAAAGGACCGATCATGAGCAATCCGAACCCGAAGCGCATATCCATCCGCAACCATCTCTCGCGGTTGGTGCGCCTGAGAAAACTCATTGTCGGATTGGCGCTTTTGGCGCTGTCGCTCTACGTGCTCTTCGGGCCACGCATCGAGGGGGGCAACGTCTACCTGACCCTGTTGATGCTAGCTGCTGCCTTTATTGCTTTCGGGCTGGGGTGGGTGTGGTTCTCGCACGGGCTGATGGGATGGTCACGCCAGTTCGATTTCGATTTCGAGAAGAATGAGGCGCGTCAGATCTCGGCTTCGATCCTTGGCCGGTCGCGGCCCTACGTTGTGCCCTTTTCCGAAATCGTCGATTTCGTCATCAAGGAAGGGCCCGTCAGAGGTGAGGGAGGTCTGACTGCAGAAGCGCTGATTGAAATGAAGGATCCCAGCGGTCGCCCCTTCATGCGCGCCGGCATGTTCGACAGCCGTCAGGAGGCCGAAGAAATGGTCACGCGCATCAAGGACGCCGTGGCTATGGCGCGGCAACAGGCGGATGCCGAAGGCCGATAGGCGCCCTCAGTTCCCCGAATCAAATCCGACGAGGATTTCCACATTCCGCTCCTGCGGGCTGGGGATGCCGATGGCTTCGTCGACCTTGGCGAACAAACCTGAACGATCCGGCGGGTTCAGCTGGACAGTGACCTTGTGCAACTGGCTATAGAGCAGAGTGTCTTCCTGCTTCACCACAATACGCAGCGGCAGGACGGCCTTGCTGTTATCTGAGGATTTTGGTCCGCCAAGAACGCGGCCGGCAACCCCCACCTTGAGGAACATCTCCGCCCCCAGTGAGGTACACTCCCGAGCGGTCTGTGTGATGGAGGCCTGATAGATCAGCTCGTGCGCATTGCCTGCGTTGCCGCGCGTGTAGCTTTGATAGGCATTGGTATCCCCAAGAATGGCAATCGTTGGACAATAGCCATTGAGTTTGTTCGCATTGGACAGCACCAACTGCGTGGTTTCGTCAACCACCTTACCCGAATTGGACACATCGCTCGCCGTGGTCTGCACGCCGTCTGTGACACATCCCGCCAGGGACAGACCAACAACAGACAGGGCAACCAGATCACGAAGACGGGAGAGAGACACTGGCATATTCAACTCTTTCTTGACGCACTGACTTGAGCCGCACCATCGCGGCAGACCTGATGAGCTGTGAGAGCTCAACCTTTTGCCTGCAACTGAGGCCCCAATTGGGCGGAACATATAACACAATTGAATCAAATGGCGAATACTAACAGAATTGCCAAGGCTTTTTCTCGGGATCTGGAGGCGTTTTCCCGGTCCTAACATCTTGACATTGTCCCGGACAATCGCCTTGTTAGCAGCAAATAGGAGCGATCCGATCGGGTCCCGTTCCCAAAAAGCGACCGACATGCGCAGCAAGGCTTGCACCAAGGACAGGACAGTATGAGCGAACAACGCCCCCCACTCGACATCTATCTGTGTGCCCCGCGCGGCTTTTGCGCGGGCGTTGACCGTGCGATCCAGATCGTAGAGCTGGCGCTGGCCACCTATGGCGCGCCTGTCTATGTTCGCCACGAGATTGTGCACAACAAGTTCGTGGTCGAGAGCCTCAAGGCCAAGGGCGCGGTTTTCGTCGAGGAACTGGATGAAATCCCCCAGACCAAGCAGCCGGTGATCTTCTCGGCCCACGGCGTGCCCAAATCGGTGCCCGAGACCGCAAGTGCGATGAATTTCTTCTATCTCGATGCGACCTGCCCACTGGTGTCAAAGGTTCACAAGGAAGCGATCCTGCACGACAGGCGCGGCCACGAGATCGTGCTCATCGGTCATGCCGGTCACCCCGAGGTCATCGGCACCATGGGGCAGCTTGGCGACAATGTGGTCAAGCTCATTGAAACCGTGGAAGATGTCGAGGCCTTGGAGCCCAGAGATCCGGAGAATCTTGCCTGGATCACCCAGACAACCCTGTCGGTCGATGACACGGCTGATATTGTTGCGGCTCTCAAACGTCGCTTTCCCTCCATCAAGGGGCCGAACAAGGACGATATCTGCTACGCCACGACCAACCGTCAGGAAGCCGTCAAGCAGACGGCCCCTCGTTCTGATGTGATGATCGTGGTGGGGGCACCGAACAGCTCCAATTCGCGCCGTCTGCGCGAGGTCGGCGAACGCGCCGGATGCCGCCATTCGCTGTTGTTGCAACGGGCATCGGACATCGATTGGGAGAGCCTTGGCGACATTTCCTCCGTGACCATCACGGCAGGCGCATCGGCGCCCGAAATACTGGTCAATGAAGTGATCGACGCCTTCTCGGAACGCTATGATGCAAAAGTTGAGACGGTTGTCACCGCCAATGAGGATGTGATCTTCAACATCCCCCGCGAGTTGCGCGAGGCTGCCATTGCTGCAGGTGTTCTCGAGGCGGGCCCCAAGGCCGAGGCGGTGGGGTGACCCGGATACCGCCGGTTCACTCTGCCCGGCGCTGAGCTTTTAGAAAAAACGCAAGAAGAAGAACGAAAGGGGCCCGATATGGCGGTCTATACCGAGGTCAGCGACGAAGAACTTGACGCCTTCGTGAACAGTTACGATGTGGGCTCGCTCACATCTTACAAGGGCATCGCCGAAGGGGTGGAGAATTCCAACTTCCTCGTCCAGACCACGACCGGTCCCTACATCCTCACGCTCTATGAAAAACGGGTCAATCCAAACGACCTGCCTTTCTTCCTTGGCCTCAAGGAGCATCTTTCCGAGCGCGGCCTCAACTGTCCGACCCCGTTACGCAACAAGGAAGGCAAGGCGCTGGGTCATCTCGCTGGCCGTCCTGCCGCCATGGTCACCTTTCTGGAAGGCATGTGGGTCCGGCGGCCCACTGTTCAGCATTGCGAACAGCTTGGTGTCGCGATGGCAAGGATGCATCAGGCGGGCGAGGATTTCGAATTGAGACGCGAGAACGCGCTCTCGGTGCCCGGCTGGCGGCCTCTTTATGCGATGTGTTCCGATCGAGCCGACACGGTGGAGCCGGGACTGAAGGCCGAAATCGCCGCCGAGCTTGATTTCTTTGAAAACAACTGGCCCAAGAACCTGCCAGAAGGCATTATTCACGCCGATCTTTTCCCGGACAATGTCTTCTTCCTGCGCAATGAGCTTTCCGGCCTTATCGATTTCTATTTTGCCTGCAACGATCTGCTCGCCTACGACATCGCGATCTGCATCAACGCCTGGTGTTTCGAGCCTGATGACATGTTCAACGTGACCAAGACCCGCGCCTTGCTCAAGGGCTACCAGTCGGTGCGCAAACTCACGCAGGCTGAATATGACGCCCTGCCGCTGTTGGCCCGGGGGGCGGCCTTGCGCTTCCTGCTCACCCGGCTCTACGATTGGCTGAATGTGCCGGAAGGCGCGCAAGTCACACCGAAGGATCCGGTGGAGTATCTGAAGAAACTGCGCTTCCACCGCTCGATCCGGTCAGCAGCGGATTATGGTATTGAGGGTTGAGACAGCATGAGCAGATGCGGCACAGGCCACGGCACCAAGGCGAAGGATGATCCATTCCTTTTCCGCAATCACTATCCCCTGCCAGTGAGGGTGATGGTGGGCCTTTTTGGCTGTGTGCTCTGGCTTTTGCCGTGGTATCTGCTGGTTGCGCCGAACTGGAACCATTTCAGCTGGCTGCTCATCCCATATGGCTTTCTGGGCCTTGTCGGTGCGGCTGCGGGAACCTCTTTCCTGCTTTCTGCCATTCTGGGAGAAGCACGGGAAACGCGGCTGGATCTCTCCTGCCAGCAGCTTGTACAGACGTCCCGTGACTGGCTATTTCGCCAACGCGTAACACGCACCCCCTTCTCGGACATCGCCATCCTTGAGCTCTATCGCCCCTCCTGGGCGACCGAGGAGACGGTACTGTCGCTGCACCCTGTGCTGGAGAATGGCGACAGTCTGCCTGCTTTCGGGGCCTTTCCCAGCCCTGAGGAAGCCGAAAAGATCAAGGCCCTGATGGGACATCGCCCTGAAGGAATAGAAGGGCTCGGCATTACGTGGACCAAGATGGAACTGGCTGCCCTCAAGAAATCTCTTCGAGCCCAGACGGAAAAGTCGAGCGGTGGCGGGTGCAGTGACACACCGCAGATTCCCACGTTACATTAGCTGCCGTTTCGCTAGTCTTAACCTGTCGGCAGGGCGTCAAAGCGGATGACGTCTTCCAGCTTCTCATCCCAGTTGGCGCGAGAGCCTGTAAATATGTGCGCGGTCGGTTCGAGCTCCACGGGCGTATCGAGGCACCCGGCGGGCACCATGATGCCGCTATTGTCCTGTTGGACACTGGGCAACGCCGCGCCGCAACACTTGCAGAAACTGCGGCTGTGTCGCGTGTCCGGCAGATTGTAGCGGGCAATCAGGTCCTCGCCAGCTAGCCAAGTCAGATGGGCTGAGTTGCTGAACAGGTTGGATGCGTGGGCTGAGCCGGTACCCTTGCGACAATGGGAGCAATGGCACAGGAAGAAGTGCTCGAACGGGCCTTGGATGCGGAAAGAGACCCCGCCGCAAAGACAGCTCCCCTGATGCATGTCTGTCATGATGAAAAGCCTTTGAAAAAGAAAAGGCCTCAGATGAGGCCCTTACCCGTCACGCGAAGAATGGATCACTTCAGCTCTTCGAAGCCAGCCTTGAAGCCGCTGAGGGCGATCGGAATGCCGATGCCTTCCTCCGGTGTCTGAAAGACGATGAAAGTGGCCGTGCTGCCTTTGCTCATCAGCTCAACCAGCTTGTCGTCCATGATCACTTCGGCGATGCAACCTTGAGGCAGACAGCGCACGAACCCTGCACGCCCCACATCGGTATCATCAACCTTGAGGCCAAGCCCGTGCGGCAGCAACACACCAAGCGGCGTGAGGACGCGCAGAATACGGGCTGACTTGTCCGCAGTGCGCAGCACGATCACGGTGAGGCCCACATTGTCGCGATCCGCAGCGGTTACATACTGCATGAGGGCGCATTGTTCAGAAGGGGCACCTGGCGGTGTGTCACACCGGATTTCCCACTCGCCATGCACGGAGCGAACCGCGCCTTGTGCAAGGGCGCTGCCGGAACCAAGGCCCAGCATTAGCCCAATCGTGCTCAAAAGGAATGCCACTGCCAACAGGGCCGACGTGGCTACACTGCGGGGAAGGCGGTCTTGCGCGCGCTCTTCTTTCATCGGGATCGTCACCATGAATGTCTGCTCGAAAAAAGGCCCTGAGACCTCGGGTCCCGTCCTATTTGCCTGATTCGTCGTTCAAATGTCGCATATTTGAATGCTCTGTGAGCACTAACCTGCAATTGTGGCAATAAAACATTGGGGATAATGCAACTTTTTCCACCCAATATGGAAAATTACAGATAGGAAAAGTTAGGTTCTCTCGCGTCTTTTCTGTAAATAGAGACATATTGTCGCACTAATTTCCCAATTTCAAAGGTTGCGACAGACGGACGCATATGCGTCAATGGGGGGTGTTTGATCTGGATCAAATACCCTCGCGCGAAGGCGCAAGTGAGACAAGAGGCCTGCATCGGAGGAAGCGTTAGCTTGATGCAGGAAAGTGTCGAAAGTTCGGCATGGTTCGGACCGGAGTGTGATCGCGGCCTTTAGGGGGCGCAAGCGACTCTCCGGTCCCGACCATGTTTGGCAGTGGGCTTAGGTGTTGCACCGGTTCACGCCACGAAAGACAGCAAAGCAAGCATCAGTGGTGCCCTCGGGTTTTGAGGGCGCGCAGAGCACGCTCGAAAGGGAGGATCAAGAAGGTGTTGATCAGCAAGTCTCTTAACAGGGCCATCGGAACGATGGTGGATACCGGCAGGAGGGCAATGCTTGCGCTCCTCGCGGCGATGGCGGTTTCGTTCTCATCCGTTGGTGCCGCCCTCGCACTACCGTCCGAATGGGGTATCGGCTTTCAGGAGTCGGTGACCACGGTCATGGATGACATCCACTGGTTCGGCAATTTCACCTTCTGGATTATCGGTGTCATCGTTCTGTTCGTTGCGGCCCTTCTGGTGATCGTGATGGTCCGGTTCAATGAGAAGGCCAATCCGAACCCTTCCAAGACCGCGCACAACACGATGATCGAGATCGCCTGGACCGTTGTTCCGATCCTCATCCTCCTAGTTTTGGCGGTGCCTTCGTTCCGCTTGCTCTACAAGCAGTTGGAAATTCCCGAAGCGGATCTCACCGTCAAGGTGACCGGCTATCAGTGGTACTGGGGATATGAATATCCCGACACGCCTGATGTCCTGTTCGATTCTATCATGCTGACCGACGAGGAACGCGCAGAAAAAGGCACCAACGAGCCACGTCTGCTCGCCGTTGACAACGAAATGGTGGTGCCTGTCAACACGACCGTTCGGCTTCAGATCACATCCGCCGATGTCATTCACTCCTACGCCATGCCGGTGTTTGGTGTGAAAATGGACGCCGTGCCGGGACGCCTCAACGAGAGCTGGTTCCGAGCCGATCGAGAGGGCATCTACTACGGCCAGTGCTCAGAGCTTTGCGGCAAGGACCATGCCTTCATGCCGCTCGTTGTGCGCGTTGTAACGCAAGAGCAGTATGACACCTGGCTCGCCGCTGCCGCCGACGATGTGGAGGCTGCCAACAAGGCGCTTCTTGCATCGCTTGAACCCGAAACAAATCTGAAGCTGGCCGCCCAATAGGCCGCGCGAGAGGGACCAGAGATATGTCTTCATCCGCTACCCCAAACGCGCATGGTGATGCGCATCACACCCCGACGGGCTGGAAGCGCTGGGTCTATTCGACCAACCACAAGGACATCGGCACGATGTATCTGATCTTCGCGATTGTCGCTGGGATCATCGGTGGTGCCCTGTCTGGCGGGATTCGCCTGGAACTTCAGGAACCCGGCCTTCAGTATTTCACCAACACGCATATGTTCAACGTGTTCACCACCGGCCACGGCCTGATCATGATCTTCTTCATGGTTATGCCCGCGCTCATCGGTGGTTTCGGGAACTGGTTCGTGCCCATCATGATCGGTGCACCGGACATGGCGTTCCCGCGCATGAACAACATTTCCTTCTGGCTGTTGCCACCCGCCTTTGCGCTGCTGATCATCTCGCTGTTTGTTGAAGGTCCGTCCGGCTCGAACGGCTTTGGTGGTGGCTGGACCGCGTATCCGCCGCTGTCGAGCGCTGGCCCCGGTGGTCATCCCGGCCCGGCCATGGACTTTGCCATTCTGGCACTGCACATCTCTGGTGCCTCGTCCATTCTGGGTGCCATCAACTTCATCACCACGATCCTGAATATGCGTGCGCCGGGTATGACCCTGCACAAGATGCCGCTGTTCGCGTGGTCGGTGCTGGTCACGGCCTTCCTGCTGCTGCTCTCGCTGCCCGTGCTGGCCGGTGCCATCACCATGCTGCTCACGGACCGCAACTTCGGCACCACCTTCTTTGATCCGGCCGGTGGCGGAGATCCAATCCTCTATCAGCACCTCTTCTGGTTCTTCGGCCATCCGGAAGTGTATATCCTGATCTTGCCAGGTTTCGGCATCGTCTCGCACATCGTTTCCACCTTCTCCAGAAAACCGATCTTCGGTTATCTGGGCATGGCCTACGCCATGGTCATGATCGGTGTCGTTGGCTTCATCGTCTGGGCTCACCACATGTATACGGTCGGTCTTGATGTGGATACGCAGGCCTACTTCCTGTTTGCAACGATGGTCATCGCGGTGCCCACTGGCGTGAAGATCTTCTCGTGGATCGCCACCATGTGGGGCGGGTCGCTGTCCTTCCGCGTCCCCATGCTCTGGGCCATCGGCTTCATCTTCCTGTTCACCATCGGTGGTGTAACCGGGGTGCAGTTGGCCAACGCCGGTCTCGACCGGGCCCTGCATGACACCTACTATGTGGTCGCCCACTTCCACTATGTGCTCTCGCTGGGTGCTGTCTTCTCGATCTTTGCGGCCTGGTACTACTGGTTCCCGAAGATGTTCGGCATCATGTACAACGAGACACTCGGCAAGATCCATTTCTGGGTCATGTTCATTGGTGTGAACCTGATCTTCCTGCCGCAGCACTTCCTCGGCCTTCAGGGCATGCCGCGCCGCTATGCGGACTATCCCGATGCTTACGCTGGCTGGAACGCTGTCTCGAGCTATGGCTACTACATCACCATAATCGGTGTCGCGGTATTCCTGTACAGCATCTTCGAGGCCTTCGCCAAGAAGCGCAAGGCTCCTGCCAATCCTTGGGGTGAAGGGGCTGATACCCTCGAATGGCAGCTGTCGTCACCGCCGCCGTTCCACCAATGGGAAGAATTGCCGCGCATCAAGTAAGGCAAGGCGTATCGGGGCATTCCAACCAAAGACTGCCCCCACGAGATCCGGGCCCGCCCAAAGGGGCGCTCCCGACACCCACGCCGGACTGATTGGCATTAATTGATCCGTCCGATTGCTGGTAAGAAAAGGGAGAGTGACATGAGCCTGATGGAGCAGACAGACCAGACAGCGACGCTGAACGGCACCGACATCACAATGGTTGATTTTGGTGGTGCAGACGTGCGCGACTATATCGCCTTGCTGAAGCCTCGGGTCATGTCTCTTGTTGTCTTCACCGCGTTCGTCGGTCTGGCGATTGCCCCCGGTTCCCTGCATCCGCTCGAATCCTTCATCGCGATCCTGTGCATTGCCATCGGTGGCGGCGCATCCGGTGCCCTCAACATGTGGTATGACGCCGACATTGATGCGGTCATGACGCGCACCGCCAATCGTCCCGTTCCCGCCGGGCGCATTTCGCGTGAGCAGGCCCTGAGCTTCGGGCTGTCCTTGTCGGTCGGCTCTGTGCTGATCCTCGGGCTGCTGATCAACTGGCTGGCCGCCGGGCTGCTGGCCTTCACGATCTTCTTCTATGCTGTGGTCTACACCATCTGGCTCAAGCGCTCGACGCCGCAGAACATTGTCATTGGCGGTGCCGCAGGGGCCTTTCCTCCGATGATCGGCTGGGCGGCCGTGACCGGTTCCGTGACGATGGAATCGATCCTTCTCTTCCTCATCATCTTCATGTGGACACCACCCCATTTCTGGGCCTTGGCTCTGATCAAGAGCGAGGACTATCGCAAGGCCAAAGTGCCGATGCTGCCCGTCGTGGCTGGCGAGGCAGTCACCCGCGCTCAGATCCTGCTCTATTCAGTCCTGCTTGTCCCGCTGGGCATGGCGCCTGCCGCGCTCGGTTTCGCAGGCATAACCTACGCCGTTCTCTCTGCCGGGCTCGGAGCCCTGTTCCTTGTCGCAGCGTTGCGCGTCTACTTCATTCGCGAGGGTGCACCTGCCAAGAAGGCCGCCGGCCAGATGTTCGGCTTTTCCATCCTCTATCTGTTTGCGCTCTATGCCACACTGTTGGCAGAGCATCTCATCGGGCTGCCGATGCTCTCGGCGCTGATCTAGCGCGCATTGGAACCCAAAAGGAGAAGACCATGCCCCAGATCGTTGAAATGGTTCAATTGAACCAAGAGCAGAAAAAACGTCAGCGCAATCGCTCCATCGCCATCGCGGTGGTGCTCGGGCTGCTGGTGGTCCTGTTCTACGCCGTCACCATCGTCAAGATGGGTCCGGGCGTGATGGATCGCCCTTTGTAAAGTGATTGACGACCAGACCTGTTCGAAAGAAAGACAAGAAACCCGATGAGTGACACCAAGACCATGCACAACAAGAGCCGGAAAGATCCCTCCAGCGCTAACCGGCGTCTGGCGATAGGTCTTCTTGTGTTTGTTGGTTGCATGGTCGGCATGGCCTATGCTGCGGTGCCTCTCTATCAGCTTTTCTGTCAGGTGACGGGGTATGGAGGCACCACGCAAGCCGCAGACACTGCCCCTGCTGGCCTGATTGATCGCAAGATCACGGTACGCTTCGATGCCAATGTCTCAGGTGGCCTGAATTGGAACTTTAAGCCGATCGACCGGCCGGTGACCATGAAGATCGGTCAAACCGCCCAGATCGCCTATGAGGTGGTCAACAAGGGCAAGATCGCGACGTCTGGCACGTCGACCTTCAATGTCACGCCGCAGGCAGCAGGCATCTATTTCAACAAGCTGGAGTGTTTCTGCTTCACTGAACAGACCGTTCAGGCGGGCGAGCACGTCACCATGCCGGTGGTCTTTTTTGTCGATCCTGACATCGACTTGGATCCGAATTTGAAATCGATCGATACGATCACCCTGTCCTATACGTTCTTTCCCGACGAAAAGGCGAACGCCAAAGCAAAAGAAGCTGCGGTGAAAGGAACCGGGACAGGCAGAGAACCAATTGAGCTGCGCGCAGGGGCGCAGCAAAAAAGCTAAGGAGCTTGGAGGGACCCATAATGGCTGAGGCTCATACCAAAAATCACGATTATCACATCATCGATCCCAGCCCGTGGCCATTCATTGGCTCGGTGTCGGCCTTTGTGATGGCTGTCGGTGCGGTCACCTATTTCCATGACGGTCCGATCTGGTTCATGCTCATCGGCCTGTTGGGCGTGCTCTATACCATGATTGCCTGGTGGCGCGATGTGATCAAGGAATCCCGCGCCGGTGACCATACGCCGGTGGTCCAGATGCACTTGCGTTACGGCATGATCCTGTTCATTGCGTCCGAGGTGATGTTCTTCGTGGCCTGGTTCTGGGCCTTCTTTGACGCGAGCCTCTTCGCCGGTGAAATTCAACAATATGCCCGTGCCGAATTTACTGGCGGCACATGGCCTCCGCAAGGCATCGAAGTGATTGATCCGTGGCATCTGCCGCTGTTTAACACGCTTTTGCTGCTCGCGTCAGGCACGACGGTTACGTGGGCCCATCACGCCCTGATCGAGGAAGACAATGACAGCCTCAAATGGGGCCTCATCCTGACGGTCCTTCTCGGCGTCATTTTCACCTGCGTGCAGGTCTATGAATATGTTTATGCGCCGTTCGGCTTCAAGGAAAGCATCTATGGGGCCACCTTCTTCATGGCAACCGGGTTCCACGGTTTCCATGTCTTCGTGGGAACGGTCTTCCTGATCGTCTGTCTTGTTCGTGCTTACAAGGGCCACTTCACCCCCAAGAAGCATTTCGGGTTCGAAGCTGCCGCATGGTACTGGCACTTTGTCGATGTTGTCTGGCTGTTCCTGTTCGCCTCCATCTATCTGTGGGGCAATGCGGGCGGCGTGATCGCCCACCACTAGATGATCTGCCCCACTCGCGGGCTAAGGGTCGAGAGACGAAAGAAAGGGTGGTCTTGCATCACCCTTTTTGCATTAAGGCAAAGAGCAAAAAGAGAGGCGATATGGACAGCAACAAGGGCAGCGTGATGAAATCCGCACTGAGCGGCAAATGTCCTCGCTGCGGTCAGGGCTCGCTTTACAACGGTTTTCTCAAAATTGCCGATCGCTGCGATGTCTGCGGTCTCGACTTTTCCTTTGCCGATAGCGGTGATGGCCCGGCGGTGTTTGTCATGACGATCGTCGGATTTATGGCGATGGGAGGTGTTCTCTACACCGAATTCGTCTATGAGCCGCCCCTGTGGGTTCTACCGCTCATTTGGGGGCCAGTGACGATCATCCTTTGCCTTGCCTTCCTTTACTGGTTGAAAGGCGCGCTCATTGCCCAGCAATTTTTGACCAAGGCCGAGCAGGGTCACATCTCGACAGTTGAACCGGATGATCAACACTAGGCGTGGCAGGGGATATTTTGCTCAGGAATGAACGAATTGAACGGAAAGCATATGCCTTGTTGGCATTCGGCATTATAACCGTTGAAGATGTTCCTGATTGTTGCTGTGAGATGGATTGACGCGTGACCGGATCGACTAGAACACTCAAGATCGCGACCTTTACCCTGTTTGCGCTCGTCCTCCTATGCGCCCTCATCGCGCTGGGGACATGGCAGCTGCGCCGGCTGGAATGGAAGGAGCAACTGATCGCGGATGTCAATGCGCGCATCGAGGCCGCACCCGTTCCCGCCATGGGCCCGGACCAGTGGGCCGATCTCAGCCAGGAAGAAAGCGAGTATCTTCCGGTAACCGCCACGGGCACTTACAATCACGACCGCGAGGTCCATGTCTGGTTTCCGCTCAACAATCCAAGAGGCGGTGACTATGGCGGGTCTGGCTACTTCATTCTGACGCCCTTGACCACTGCCGAAGGCTGGACGGTGATCGTTAACCGCGGCTTCGTTCCCGAAACAATGAAACAGACCGAGACACGCCCCCAGACTCTCGTGGCGGGCGAGCAGACCGTCACCGGTCTGGTCCGGTTCGATGAACCCGAACACTGGAACAGCCCCAGACCGGACAGGGAAAAGAATGTCTGGATCGGCCGTCAGGTGGACAAGATGGCGGGTTTCATGCTGCTCGATCAGGATCGTACTGCGCCTTACTGGATCGACCTTTTGAGCGGGCAGGGCGTCAATGGGCTGCCTCAGGGCGGCGAAACGCGTATCACTTTCCGCAATGCGCATCTCTCCTATGCCCTGACTTGGTTCGGATTGGCATTTGCGCTTATTGCGGTTTATGGCGCCTGGATCTATCGAAGCCTGCGCGGCCCATCAGCGCGAAGCTGAGGCTGAGTTTGTGGAACGCAAAGACTGTCACTATATGTGATCGCATGGCCATTGACCTTAACGGCCAAACGGTTCATGCATCGACTGGACGGGGCTCTCCCGCCAATTTCAAAGCCCACACGACTGACTTCAAGGAAAAATACACATGCTGGTGATCTTCGACTGCGACGGGACTCTGATCGATTCCGAAATTCTCTGGGCTCGGGCCAGCGTTGAAATTTTTCAGGAAGAAGAGCTCGAAATTGGCCTTGAGGATTACAACAGCACCTATGCGGGCATGACCAACGAGGAAATCATCCAGCAGATCGAAGCAGAGCTGGAGCGCTCGCTGCCGCATGATCTGACGGACCGCATCAACGATCTCGCCATGCGCAGGATCGACAAGCTCGAAGCCATCGAAGGCGCGCAAGAGATGCTCGATCAACTCGACTATGCCCGGTGTATGTGTTCGAACTCGAGCTCCGAAATGCTGGAGGCCAATCTGCGCCGCACCGGTCTGTGGGATCGTTTCCGCCCCTATATCTATTCCGCCATCGAAGTTGGCACCAAGGCACCAAAGCCGGATCCCAATGTCTTTTTGCACGCGGCAACCACGCTTGATGTCGATCCCGCCGAATGCTTCGTCGTGGAAGACAGCTTTCATGGCGTGCAGGCGGCAAGCAACGCCGGCATGCGTGTGATCGGGTTCATCGGTGCTGGGCACACCTATCTGGGGCATGGTGAGCATCTGATGGATGCAGGCGCTGAGACGGTTGTTCGCCGCTTGGCGGAATTGCCCGCCACGATCGATGCGTTGAGCAGTTGGAAGCCAGAATAGCGGCAAGCGCGGCGGCAACCGTCGCCTGCCGCAATCGAGAGTCTTGTAAAATCGACGGGGTGTCCGGCTTTTTTACACTTGGCTAACCTTGACTAATTAAAGCCGTCACGTACCCGGAATTCTGTACTACCCTGTCCCCATATTTTACGATTTGTGAAACCCGGTGTGGTTTGCTCAGGTTCGATTAAATTTTTAGCTACTGGGTAGGGTTACGGATGATGAGCAGATTTAACATGATAAGGCGATTACCAATCGCAATCATGACTGTCACATTGTTCCATTTCCCGGGTCTGGTGGCGACCAACGCAAACGCAAAATCACTCCAAGAGCCAAAAGGCCCAACGATCCTGACCGTTGTTGGGCTGCTTTCCAATCACAATGGCGGCGGCAAAGCGCGATTTGATATCGGCATGCTGCAAAGCCTTGGCACCAAGCGCCTGCACACCCGGACATGTTGTTCCGACACGGCGTCCGACTGGAAGGGCGTGCTGATGCGTAGTCTGCTCACGCACGTGGGAGCCAGGGGCCATCGCGTGACCATCAGCGCACTGGATGGTTATCAGGTCGAAATACCCACCGAAGATTTCTACAAGCATGACGTTCTTCTTGCCTTTGAGCAGGATGGCAAACGCCTGACGGTGCGTACACGTGGCCCGTTGCGGTTGATCTATCCACACGACCACAATAGCGAATTACACGATCCCAAATATGCGGCGCGCTACGTTTGGCAGATCAGGAAGATAGACGTCAGATGAAACATCGGTACAAATTGCTGGTCGTTACCTACCTGAGTGCCGTTGCTCTGCTTTTCTTGCTTGAGCTATCCCAGTTCAACAAGACCGATAGTCTTCGCATGCAGATCGAGGAAAGCTACCACATGACATCCGGCCGGGATGCGGGGTTGCGTCTCGAACTGGATTACCGGCGTTTCCGCACGAAGCTGACCAATTACATCCTGAATGATTCCGGTTTGCTCTCGACGGCCGGAAGCGATTATGTCGCGCATGAGGATTTGATGACCTGGTTCGATATCTTCTGGAGCCGGATGTTTTCGATCAACAACACCGAATTCAATATCGTGAAACAGGAAGAGCCGGCTCTGGAGGAAGAACTGGCTGCCTTGCGTCAAACGCTTCAGCGAATTGATCCCATTCTTCAGATCTTGAGGCCGGGTGATTTCAAAAGCTATCGTGCGGTCCGCGATGAGTTGAACGGGCACGACAAACTGATCTCCACCTTTGCAAGCGCGGTGACCGGCAGTCGCATGCGGCAAGCGGATCGCCTGCAGAACAAATTGACCCATGCTCTGAAATCCATGGACACCCTGCTGATTTCATCTGCGATTGGTGGTGCTCTGCTCATGAGCCTTATCGGTTTGGAAGCTCTGCGCGCCCGCAATGAGGAACAGAAAACCCGGGCGCGTGAGGCACGGGTTCGGTTTCTGGCACAGCATGACACCCTGACCGGACTGAGAAACCGATCCTTTCTCAATGAGAAGGTCGCGGACTACATCCAGACCTGCGATCGGGATGGGGGGAGCTTCCATCTGCTGTTGCTTGATCTGGACAAATTCAAGGATGTAAACGACACCTTCGGCCATCCAATGGGAGACAGGCTGCTGAAAAAAGCGGCCTCTCGTATCGTCAACATCTTCTCTTCAACAGAGGATATCGTCTCGCGCCTTGGCGGGGATGAATTTGCAATCGTGATGTATGGCTCCCGTGATGACGCCAAGTCTTCGGCCCGGAAAGCGATCGACGCGCTGTCCTCGCCCTTCGAAATTGCCGGGCACGAGATTTGCATTTCGACCTCAATCGGTATTTCCTGCTATCCTCAGCTGTCCAGTTCTGTCGAAGACCTGATGCGTGATGCCGATCTGGCTCTTTACTCCGCCAAGAACAAGGGCCGCCAGACCTATGCGTTTTTTGAGCCTGCAATGAGCGTGGCGATCAAGCATCGCATGCTGCTGGAAGGCGACTTGCGCCGGGCACTGAGCAGTGAAACCGGCTCGGGTCTTGAGGTCTACTATCAACCGCAGGTCTCCCTCGATGACCGTGATGGCACCCGCCGCATTGTTGGCGTCGAGGCCCTCGTGCGTTGGTTCCATCCCAAACGTGGCCAGATCCCGACGATGGAATTTATCGAAATTGCAGAAACCGCCGGGCTGATTGACGAGCTATCGGACTGGATCATTCGCCAGGCTTGTCAGGACGTTGTTCTGTGGCATGAGGCGGGTTATATGATCGATCTGTCGGTGAACCTGTCGCCGCTGCAGCTGAACAATCCCAACCTGCCGGAAGAACTGCTCGGCCATCTGGACCGGTGCGGTTTTGACCCCAATTACCTGACCCTTGAAATCACCGAAAGCGTCGACGTGAACGACACATGGGCCGCAGCCGCCATGCTGTCGCGCCTTGTCGACAAGGGCATTTCGCTGGCCATGGATGACTTCGGTACCGGCTACTCCAACCTTGGCTATCTAAAAAGCCTGCCGTTGAACACGCTCAAGATCGACCGATCCTTCGTCATGTTGCTTGAGGAAAAGGAAGAGGACCGCAAGCTGGTGCGCGGTATTATCAACCTTGCCCGGGGCATGGGGCTTGAAGTCGTGGCAGAAGGGGTGGAAACCGAGAATCAGGTCGCGTTCTTGCGCGAAGCTGCCTGCGACATCGCGCAAGGCTATCTTTTTGGTCGCCCGATGCACAAGCTGGGCATGTTGGCCCTACTCAACGAAATGCACGACAGTGCGCAGCCGGAGCCGCTACAGCTCGAAGCCTGATGGGACACGGGTTGCACAATCAAAAAAAGCCCGGGCGCCAAGCACATCTGTGCAGGTGCATCAGTGCTCGACAGCCGGGCTTTCGTTTGGGACGCGCTGGTTAGTCGAGGTCTGCCACCAGAGCCTTGTATTCATCCTCGTTCATCAGATCATCAAGCTGTTTCTTGTTGGAGAGTTTGAGCTTGATGAACCAGGCATCCCCTTCCGGATCGGAATTGACCATCGCCGGATCCTCTTCAAGACTGCCGTTGGTTTCCACCACCTCGCCATCAAGCGGCGCATAGACTTCCGATGCTGCCTTGACGCTCTCGACAACAGCAGCTTCATCACTCTTTTCCAGAGTGGTGCCAACGTCGGGTAGCTCGACAAAGACAATATCGCCCAACTGGCTCTGGGCATAATTGGTGATACCGATGGTGGCGACGTCGCCCTCCACAGAAATCCATTCGTGTTCTTCACTGTAATAGGTGCTCATTGATCTGGCGTCCTTTTGATCAACTGGTCGTTTGAACGGTCTGGCCGAACTGCCATGGTGGCAGCTTGGGCGTGATTATCAAGCTTTGCGAACATAGTGCTGCGGAACAAAGGGCATACTTGCCACTTCGGCCTCAATGATCCGCTTGCGCACGATGAGATTGACTTTGGTTCCTGCCACTGCATGCTCCGGCAGTACATATCCCATGGCGATGGGGGCCTGAAGACTGGGAGCAAAGCCGCCTGAGGTCACGATGCCGATGCTCTCGCCATCAGGGGACTGGATTTCCGTGCCTTCCCGCGCCGGGGCCTTGCCCACAATCTTGAGACCCACCCGAATGCGTGACGGACCTTCGCTAAGGCCAGTCAGAATGCGCTCCGCTCCGGGGAACCCGGCTTCTTCGCGCCGACGCTTCTGAATCGCCCAGCCAAGATCCGCTTCAGCCGGATCAATCTCGGTGGTGAGGTCGTGACCATAAAGGCAAAGACCGCTTTCAAGCCGCAGGCTGTCGCGGGCGCCAAGTCCCGCAGGCTCAACTTCCGGCTCTGTAAGCAAAAGGCGGGCAAGGCGTTCGGCATCTTGTTGGTCGCAGGAAAGCTCAAAGCCGTCCTCGCCGGTATAGCCGCAACGGGATATGACAACCTCGATCCCATCGATGACATCGAGCGTTTGCGACATGAAGGTCAGCCCGTCTGCCTTGCCGGAATGGCGCTTGAGGGCATCAATGGCCTTGGGGCCTTGCAGGGCAATGAGGGCTTTGCTGTCGAGCGGCGTCAGCGTAATGCCATCGGGAAGGTTGGCTTTCAGATGGGCATAGTCGCCATCCTTGCACGCGCCATTGACCACCAGCATCAAGGTGCCATCAAGCGAGGGATCCTCTGGTCGGGTGACAATGAAATCATCAATGATGCCGCCTGCGTCATTGAGAAGGACGCTGTATCGCATGCGCCCAACGCCAAGCTTGGTAAAGGCCGACGGCGTCAGGCTTTCAAGAAAGCGCGCAACACTTTCATGGTCGGCGCCCTTAAGCAGGGCCTGCCCCATGTGCGACACATCAAACAGAGAGGCGCTCTCTCGGCAGTGCAGATGTTCGGCCATGATGCCGGCGGGATATCGCACGGGCAGGGCATAGCCCGCAAAGTCGACAAGGCTGCCGCCCAGTTCCACATGCAGATCGTAAAGAGGGGTCTTTTGGGTAGCACTGAGATCAGCCATCATCTCTTTCCTGTTCAATCGGCGCACGAAAGCGCCCGGGGTTGCACGGGTGCGTCTGGAAACCGGACAGGTTCCAATAGCATCGGTGCCTCCTCTGTCACAGAACCTGAGAGATTTCCCATCCCGCTCAGCCCATCGGGGTCTATGCGGTCCGGTTGCTTCCTTCGGTGAGCCGGGAACGATGCCCGCGGCTGCTTTCCAGAGTGTCGCTGGCCGGGCGGTCCTTTGTGCCTGAGAGTTTCCGAGGCGGTTGCTCCTTCGGCGCAATCGGATATTTGATCCTCTTGCTCTCCCGCTGGCCTGATGCAGCAAATCCGCTGGGGCTTCCCCTCGGGCTCACCGCAGGTTGGATCGCGACATTAATCCTGTTGGCTTCAAGTTGCTTGGGAGGGGGGGCAAAGTCAAGCCGGTATTTCTCGCCCGAACAAAAAGCTGAGGGAAACGGAAAGGCGGCGTTGTTGCCCTAAAACGTCTTTTGCCACTCCGGCGATGATCTCAGCCAGCGCGCTTTTCCGCCAAGACCAGATGGCCATAAATGGGATTGCCTTCGTCCGTGCGCACCACAATGGCCTGGAAATGCTTCACATCCATGCCGTTCGCCGTGAGCAGGCGTCGCACATAGCGCTCCGAATGTGCGAAGCGCTGTTTCGGTCCCACTTTGTAATCGGCGTCTCCAAAGGCATCGGGCATGGTCTCGGAGGAAAAGGCAAACAGACCACCTGTGTCGAGGCACCGTCCGACATGATGGAATTTTTCTTCGAGGTCTCCCAGATAGGGCAGGACATCGGTCGAGACGATCAGATCCCAGCCACCCTGTTGATCCGAGCCGTCATCCTCGATGTCGCGGAGGAACTCGACCACATCGCCCGCATAAAGCTCGCTGTAGACGTCTTTGTCGTAGGCTTCATCGAGCATGCCGGTGGAAATGTCGACGCCGATCATCTCGTCCACCTTGCCGCTCATGCTGATGCCGGTCAGGCCGGTGCCGCAGCCAAGATCGAGCATGCGCGCAAACTGCCGTTCGGGCTGATATCCGACAATCATCTCCCGCACCATCATCGGGACGGCATAGCCCAGATCGTCGACGAGGATCTTCTCGAAGGCGGACGCATGCTGATCAAAGAGCGTTGCCACATAGGCAACAGAAGCCTTCTCCGGTGACGGACCGCGCTCGATTGAGGCCAACCTGATGGCAGCACCGGTGTGATCATCCGGATCCAGCGCCAGCGCCTCGCGATAGGCCGCGGCTGCCTCATCCAGATTACCTGCCTTTTCAAGCTTTAGTGCCCTGTTATAGGCTTCGGCCAATGCCTCTGTGTTCAATTCGCTCATCACGTCTTCCTGAAGGCTTTCACTGTTGGCCAAGCTCTACACCTGCACACTGGAAAGGTCCAGCCCCGCCGTGCCAATGGGCTTGTCACGACAGCTCAGTGTGTCTAGACAAGGCCCTCAGGCGCGTGATCTCATCAGGCGTTATGAGCATACCCAGTTAGCCGGATTTTCAGACCCAAAGGACCTTTCCATGGATAATGTGACTATCTTCACCGACGGTGCCTGTTCGGGAAACCCGGGACCGGGAGGATGGGGGGCTTTGCTGACGATGGGCACACATGAGAAGGAACTCTGCGGCGGCGAGGCGGAAACCACCAACAACCGCATGGAACTACGGGCTGCCATCGAGGCGCTCAACACCCTCAAGCGCCCATGCGAAGTCGATCTGTGGACCGATAGTCAATATGTGAAGGGCGGGATCACCGGCTGGATTCATGGCTGGAAGAAGAATGGCTGGAAGACATCCAACAAGAAGCCGGTGAAGAATGTCGAACTCTGGCAGGCGCTTGATGAGGCGCTCAAGCGGCACAAGGTCAATTGGCACTGGGTGAAGGGGCATGCCGGTCACGAGGGCAATGAACGGGCCGACGAGCTGGCTCGCAAGGGCATGGCACCATTCAAAGGATAGCCGGAACTTCGGTCCCCGATTGGACTTCTTACCGAGCAGAACGAAAAAGCGTTGGCCTGTGAGGGTCCACCGCCACGCTTACGTGCGAGATAAGCATGCCTTGAGGTCGTGTCTTGCTGGGATCAGCGCGTTTTCAGCCCCTTGTTGCGATAATCGACATCCGTCGGATATCGGATTTTCCGAATGTACGAACGTCTTTCATTTCGGTCGAAAGCTCGACGCCGACACTGTCTCCGTGCTTCCACACCAGATTGGCTTCGGCGAGGGTTCCCTCTTTGCGATTGAGAAGGGCGAAGTGCGACGGCAGAGCCGCTTGCGGATCAATCCGGATCTGCATGCCATGTTCGCTTTCATTGCGGATCGTGCAATCCAGACTGATCGAAAAATTGTTGTAAAAGATTTTGCCGCCTTTCAGGACACGCTTCCTGTCTTCCCGGCGGCGCTCCGATGTGACTGTCACGGCTTTTTATCCTTTTGCTGAGGTGGCAACAGCTGACAAGGGCCGGAAGGCCCCCACATGTCTGTCGCCTTATGATTTAACTAAAATTCTATCAAAATTGAGCGGGACAATCATCACCGGATTGATTCGGCGGTTAACGATCCGTAAATGCCTGCTGTGCCGAACCCGGATTCTTTGCAGGAACGCGAATCCGGCACGATCCGTTGTGTGAAACAATGTTGCTTCGTTCGCCCATACTGACGCGAACTGGCCCGGCTCAGCGTCGGTCGAGAGGAACAAAAAAAGTACGATTTGGGGATAATTCGCTGTCCAGACAAAACGCAAAAAATTTGAGCAATTGCGCGAATTGCCACGCTTGACAGGCAGGAGCCATGAAGTGTCAGAGGCTTACCAATGCGAACTCTGGGGATTTGTGGAAATTAAAAAAACGCTTGTCATAGGAAGTGGACAAACAGCGTGAAAGAATCGTTTCCAAAGTGTTAAGAGCTTGCCACACTGCAGTCGTGAAGTTCGCGGAGGAAAGAACCGGGACCAAGAAAGATCGTTTGCACGAAAGTGGCTACAAACGGCACCAAGGTCACAAACACCGGTCTTTCAAGTGAGCAATTTCAGCTTTCTTACGAGGCAAACCTGACGGTTCGATAAGGGCTGGCCGCCAGCTTCACAGCATCATGTTGCATGTTAGATGCGGCACCATCGACATGCGCATGATCAAGGATGGCATGACCAAAAAAAGAAAGGCAAGCTGACGTGAATACGACAGACAAAGCGGTAGAAATCGGCACCTATTTCGAACAGTTCATCTCCAGCCAGGTGGCCACCGGACGTTTTGCAAGCGACGCGGACGTGTTGCAGGCAGGCCTCCGCCTTCTGGAAGAACAGCAGATCCAGTTCAACCTCAAAAAGAGCGAACTGGAAAACAAAGATGCCGGTCTTGTCGGCGCGCTGGATGATCAGAACCCGGATGTTCGGGGCGTTTCTCAATCCGTAACCGAAGCCATGCGAACGCTGGCCTCTGTTGCTGGAGACTCCGAGCAGAGCATCCCGGCGATCCCAGCCACTAAAGGCCTCTTGCGCTCTCAGATCGCGGCTGAATAGAGCGTCCCACCCCACACATTGGCCGGAAGTTTGCCTTCCTTGTAAAAAGCGGCGTAGGGTTCCCTGCGCTGCTTTTTCACGTTTGGTCGCCAGCGCTGAGCCGTCTGTATGGTCGGCGACGTGACGCGGACAGGGACAGCACCGCGCGTGCTCTTGCCCTGCCATGTCGGAGGATGTAGGGTTCGCGCGACTTCAGCGGCTCGACCCTTTGTTGGGGATGAGCAGAGACAAACACAGGTTGGTTAGTCGTGAAATATTTGAGCACGCGGGGCGGAGCCCCTGAACTGGGTTTCTGTGATGCAATCCTGGCTGGCCTTGCCAGCGATGGGGGGCTCTATCTGCCAAAGGTCTGGCCGACCCTGACTGACGAGGAAATCGCGGATCTTGCGGGCAAGAGCTATGCCGACATCGCCTTTGCCGTTATGAAGCCCTATGTCGATGGCGAGATCCCCGATGCGACTTTCCGCACCATGATCAACGAGGCCTATGCCACCTTCCGGCACGAGGCGGTGACGCCGCTGGTGCAGACCGGGGCAAACGAGTTCGTTCTTGAGCTGTTTCACGGTCCGACGCTTGCCTTCAAGGATGTGGCGATGCAATTGCTGGCGCGGCTGATGGACTTTGTCCTAGAGCAGCGCGATGCGCGTGCCACGATTGTCGGTGCGACGTCCGGCGATACGGGTGGTGCCGCGATTGAAGCCTTCAAGGGACGCGCGAACACCGACATCTTCATTCTCTTCCCCGAGGGGCGTGTCTCCGAGGTCCAGCAACGTCAGATGACGTCGGTGCTTGATGACAATGTGCATTGCATCGCGCTCAAGGGCCACTTCGATGATTGTCAGGCAATCGTCAAGGACATGTTTGCACACGAGAACTTTCGAAAGACGGTGGCGTTGTCCGGTGTGAATTCCATCAACTGGGGCCGCATCATGGCTCAGGTGGTCTATTACTTCGCCGCCGCCGTTGCTTTGGGCGCGCCGAAGCGATCTGTTTCCTTCACGGTGCCGACGGGCAATTTCGGCGATATCTTCGCAGGCTATGTCGCCAAGAAAATGGGCCTGCCCATCGACAAGCTGGTGATTGCGACCAACCAGAACGACATTCTGGCTCGCACCATCGAGACGGGCACCTATGAGGTGCTCGGTGTGACCCCGTCCGTCTCGCCCAGCATGGACATTCAGGTCTCCTCGAACTTCGAGCGCCTTCTATTCGAGCTTCATGATCGTGATAGCGAGACTGTCTGTCGCATGATGTCTGGTCTCAAACAGTCCGGCTCGTTCACCATTGCCGAGGCGCCCCTTACGGCGTTGCGCGAGAGTTTTGCGGCTGACCGGGCCAGCGAAGCGGCCACCGCCGCCACGATTCAGGCGGTCTTCGGGGCGTCGGGCTATCTGCTCGACCCACATTCCGCGGTCGGCGTGCATGTTGCCCGCAAACTGGCCGAGGAAGAAGCCGCGGCAGACGCGCAAGGTGAAAGTGCGGGGCCGAAAAGCCCGATGATCGTCTTGTCGACAGCACACCCGGCCAAGTTCCCCAAAGCCGTTGAAGACGCATCCGGGTACCATCCCGATTTGCCCGCCTGGTTGTCGGACCTCTTGGACAGGGAGGAAAAGCTGTCAAGCATCGACAATAGTGTCGAGGCGGTCGAGGCTTTCATTCTCTCCCATGCAAGGGCTGTCCAAAATCAGGATTGAGTGTTGGGTCAAAAAATGCTGATAATCGAACGGTCTGAACAGTAGGGATGAGAAATCATCAGATGGGAGTGAGAGTTTGACCGTAAATATGTCCAGTTTGGCGAACGGTTTGACCGTTCTGTCTGATGAAATGCCGCATTTGAAAAGCACGGCCGTCGGGGTCTGGGTTTCGGCTGGCTCTCGTCACGAAAAGGCAGGGCAACACGGCATTTCCCATCTGCTGGAGCATATGGCCTTCAAGGGCACGAGCAATCGGTCAGCTGTGGCTATCGTCGAGGAAATCGAGGCCGTCGGCGGGGAGCTGAACGCCGCGACCGGCCTTGAGCACACCTCGTACTATGCCCGCGTGTTGGAGGAAGACCTTCCGCTCGCCATTGATATTCTGGGTGACATTCTCGTCAACTCCAGCTTCGACCCTGACGAATTGCACCGCGAAAAGCACGTCATTTTGCAAGAGATCGGCGCGTCCCATGACATGCCGGAAGATCGCGTCTTCGATCACTTGCAGGAGCTGGCCTTTCCCGGTCAGCCGCTTGGGCGCACGATTCTGGGCACGCCCGATACGGTGAGTGATTTCAACCCGTCCGATCTGCATCAATATATGGACACCCACTATCGCGGACCCTCAATGATCCTGTCCGCCGCCGGGGCGGTCAAGCATGAAGAGCTCGTTGCGCTGGGAAAAGAGGCCCTCTCGAGCTTTGATGCAGAAGAAAGCCCCTTACCGACACCGGCCACCTATCTGGGAGGCGAGAGCCGTGACCTTCAGCGCGACCTGATGGAAGCGCAAGTGATTCTGGCGTTTGAGGGACGGTCCTACAAGGACAAGGATTTCTACACGGCCCAGATTCTTGCCACGATGCTTGGCGGCGGCATGTCGTCACGTCTGTTTCAGGAAGTGCGCGAAAAGCGCGGCCTTTGCTATTCGGTCTATGCCTTCCACTGGGGGGTCGTCGAGACTGGCCTGTTCGGCATTCACGCGGCGACAGGGGCAGAAAATCTTGAAGAATTAATGCCGGTCATCACCGGTGAGCTTGCGCGTGCTGCCGAGGATCTCACCGAAGTGGAGCTCAATCGGGCCCGCGCCCAGATCAAGGCCGGTCTCCTGATGGGCATGGAAAGCCCCTCGGCTCGCGCCGGTCAATTGGCGCGTCAGAAGCTGCTCTTCGGACATCCCAAATCCCTTGAAGAAATGATCGACTCCGTCGCCAACATTTCGGTTGCCGATGTGCGCGATCTGGCAGGCAATCTGATCACCGGCTCGCCCCCATCAATGGCATCGGTCGGCCCGGTCGAGAATCTGATGTGGATCGACGAGATTTCCAGTCGTCTGGGCTGTGCCCCGGCGGCCACTGAAGAACAGATCAAGGCCGTGGGAGGAGGGCTTTGAGCTGATCAACCCCTTCGCTGTCTGCAAGGGATGACAGGACCAAAGGGCTCGGGCATCGAGCCTTCGGTTATGCAATCCAGGACAACGAGGCAACCGCCGCACCTGACAACAAGAACGACGAAACGCCTTGAAAAGAGGTCAGTTCGAGCAGGGGCGGTAATTTCGACTTGTGGTAGATTGTGACTATCTGAAAACAGGTCAATTGAGTAAAATGGATCCGAAGGGAGAGTCGGATCTGGGCATCTGCCCCCACCGTTTCTCTCGTGAGGGTATGGGGATCTTTGCGCGCCTGCGCCTTTGTGCGTGGGCGTGTCCGATCCGCAGGCGGAGAAACGGGAGTTGTTGCGATGGCCGGTGAACAGGCCAGAAACGGCAGGGATTGGATGTCCTTCTTGCGTTATGCATTGAAAGGCAAAGTCATGCGTTCGCGTTCCGCTTCCCATCCGGACCAGACCGGATTCTCGGCAGAGCCAAAAACTTCCCCTGATCGCCCGAGGAGTTGGGCCTCCACACAGAGGTTGGCTTTCTCCGTCAGTCAGTTCGCAACGCGAGGCGTGTCCGTCCCCGCGATCGGCGACCCTTTGGGCGGTGAACGATTGTATCTGCGTCCTCCGGCGAAGGTCGATTATTCCCAATGGGCGCATTTGCGCGCCGCAAGTGCGGATTTTCTGCGCCCGTGGGAGCCGGTCTGGCCGTCAGATGACCTGACCCCCGAGGGCTTTCGGCGTCGTCTCGAGCAGTATCAGCGGGATCGGCGCATCGGACGGGCGTTGCCCTATCTGATCTTTGATCGCGACAGAGACCACCTGCTTGGGGGCGTCAACGTCACCAACATTCGCCGCGGCATCTGCCAGTCGGCCTCGATTGGGTACTGGATGGGCGAGGATCATGCTGGACAGGGGCACATGAGCGCGGCTCTGGCCTTGTTATTGCCCTATTTGTTTGATTTTCAGGGGCTCCACCGAGTGGAAGCCGCTTGCCTGCCGATCAATCAGGCTTCAATGGCTGTATTGATGAAACAGGGGTTCAAGCTGGAGGGAAAGGCCCGCAGCTATCTTTGCATCAACGGCAGGTGGGAAGATCATCTGCTGTTCTCGCTTCTCAGATCTGATCTGAAAAGCCAGAAAATCCACCTTGGTGACTGTCTGAACAGATAGCGAGCGACTGACGGGCAAGCTGAGCTTTTGCCCGGCACGGAGACGATCCGCGAATATAAGGCGTTGAGAGGGAGGAATGGAGTTTTCCTGCTCATGATCGGTAGATTGTCGCGCGTCGAATCCGATAAAGCTTAACTATGGAAACCTCTTGCAAAAGCGCGTTTCTGACCGTTGAGGCATCTACGACGTCTCAGGATGGCCAAATGATTGCCTTTTCATTTGAAAAAGGCGCAAGAATGGAATTTCGCCTTGTGTGGCGAGTCGCAAAATTTTAACTATGGTTCACTGTATCTGAACAGATACTGAATAGATGAGGGCCCCTGGTGAATCGCGTAACCGTCCTGATATCCTGTCTTCTGACCATTCTGCTTGGATTGGCATCAACCTCTGTTGCCTGGGCGGTCGAAGCTGTTGATGTCAAGGCTGATATCAAGGTGCTCGACCTCACTCCGGTTGTCGAAACCTATCAGGGCGAAGGCGACCGCATTCAGGTCTCCACAGCACCGGGCCCGGATGGCATTGTGCGGCGAATCGAGGTGCGCGCACGCCAACAGGGCACGCCACCGGGTTGGTTTGTCTTCGCGCTCGCCAACAATTCTGATCGTCAGATCGACCGCTATCTCGTTGTCCCGCATTTTCGCATGGCCGGTTCTGGCCTGCTGAAACCCGATCTGGGTGCGCAGCGCGTCTTTGCGATTTCCACCTCGCAGGGCTTCGCGCCCGAACGCATTCCGGACAGCGAGGCAGACGTTTTTCGCGTCACGCTCGACCCGGGCAACGTGGTTACCTTTGTCGGGGAGCAGAGCCATCGCAGCCTGCCCGGTCTCAGCCTCTGGGAGCCTGCGGCCTACAAGGACTATGTGAACAGCTACACCTTCTTCCGCGGCATCGTGCTGGGGATTGCTGGCCTGCTGGCGCTCTTCCTTGTCATCCTGTTTGTGGTCAAGGGGGCGGCGATGTTCCCCGCGGCGGCCCTGCTGGCTTGGTCCGTGCTGGCCTATCTGGCCATCGATTTCGGCTTCATGGGGCGGTTGTTCGATATCCCCACGGCCTCCGAGCCGATCTGGCGTGCGGTTGCCGAGGTCGTCTTCTCAGCCTCCATACTCATTCTTCTCTTTACCTATCTCACGCTGCACCGCTGGCATGTGCGCTATCTGCACGCCACTGGCATTTGGCTTGTGTTCCTGATTGTCGTGCTGGGTGTTGCCTTTTATGATCCCTCTCTTGGCGCCGGTATCGCGCGCCTTTCAATGGTGGTCACGTCTGTGGCCGGTCTGGCGGTCATTCTCTATTTGGCCTACACCGGGTTCGACCGGGCCATCATGCTGATTCCCACCTGGTCCCTGTTGCTCTTGTGGCTGCTCGCCTCCGGCAGTGCGGTTTCCGGCGTCATCGACAACGATCTGGTGCAGCCGGCCCTCAGCGGTGGTCTTGTGCTGCTGGTGCTGCTTTTCTGCTTCACCATCATGCAGCATGCCTTCTCGGGCGGCATTCTCGCCCAGGGGATCGTCTCGGATAGCGAGCGTCGTGCTCTGGCGATTGTCGGCTCTGGCGACATGGTCTGGGATTGGGATGTGCCACGCGACCGTATTCACACCTCACGCGACGCGGAAAAGCTGCTTGGCCTCAAACGCGGTGCTCTGGGTGGCCATGCACGCGACTGGCTTGAGCTGTTGCATCCGCGCGATCGGGACCGGTTTTCTGCCATGCTGGATGCCATCATCGAACAGCGCCGGGGCCGCGTGAATCAGGACTTCCGCCTGCGGGCCGAGGATGGCCACTATCATTGGTTCAAACTGCGCGCCCGACCTGTGGTCGGCACCGATGGCGAGGTCGTTCGCTGTGTGGGCACGCTTCTTGATATCACCGACCAGCGCACGGCCGAATCGCGCCTGTTGCACGATGCCGTGCATGACAATCTGACCGGCCTTGCCAATCGCGAGTTGCTGCATGACCGGCTGACCGCAGCCATGGTCCGCACACAGGCGGAAGGGGCCGCCAAGCCCGCCGTTCTGCTCGTTGACATCGACAACTTCCGGCACATCAACGACAACTACGGTCTTTCAATTGGCGATTCCATTCTGTTGACGGTTGCGCGCAGGCTGTCACGGCTACTCAAGCCACAGGATTCCATCGCCCGCTTCTATGGTGACCAGTTTGCCATCATCCTGATCTCCGAGCAGCAACCCGAGCGCATTGCCGTTTTTGCTGACAGCGTGCGCAAAGTGCTCAAGGTTCCCATCGTCTTCGGTGAACGCGAACTGACACTCAGTGTCTCCATAGGCATCGCGATTCAGGACGTGCACGGCCACAAGGCGGCTGGCGACGTGGTCAACGATTCCGAATTGGCGCTCTACCATGCCAAGCGCATGGGCGGCGATCGCATCGAGCCATTCAGACCATCTTTGCGGCAACAGGGCCGCGGGCGCGGATCGCTCGACAAGGATCTTGTCGCAGCGCTTGATCGCAACGAAATTGAAGTCGTCTTCCAGCCGATCGTCAATCTCAATGATCGCATGATCAAGGGCTTCGAGGCCCTTGCCCGCTGGAACCATCCGCAGCGCGGCAACGTGCCCCCGTCCGATTTTATTCCCGCAGCCGAGCGCACCGGTCTGATCGTTCCCATGGGCATCCATGTGATGGAACAGGCCGCCCGCCAGCTCAATCAGTGGCAACAGAAGATGGAAGGCATGGGCGATCTCTTCATGAGCGTCAATGTCTCCTCGCAACAGCTCCTGCGTCATGATCTCATCAACGACGTCAAGACCATCCTGTCGCGCTGCAATGTCAATCCGGGTACTTTGAAGCTGGAATTGACCGAGAGCCTGGTCATGGGCAATCCGGAATACGCCTCTCAGGTGCTCGACAAGCTGCGTGAATTGGGAGCGGGCCTGTCGCTGGATGATTTCGGCACGGGCTATTCGTCGCTATCCTACTTGCAGCACTTCCCGTTCGATACGCTCAAGATCGACAAGAGCTTTGTCGGCCATGATCAGGGGGGCGCTCCGATCATTCTGCGTTCGATCGTCAAGCTTGCTCAGGACCTTGAACTCAATTTGGTTGCCGAAGGCATTGAGGACGACGAAGCTGCCGCACAATTGGTCGAGATGGGCTGTCCTATGGGGCAGGGCTACCTTTTCGGCAAGCCGCTGGCCCCCGCCGATGCTGCCGCGCTGCTGCTCACACAGATTGAGCAAGTACGCCAGATTCAGGAAGAAGCCTTGATGCGCCGCCGTCAGGCAGAAGCCGAGGCTGCGGCTCGCAAGGCCGAGGAAGTGCGCAGAATTCGCGAAGAAAAACGCCGCAAGGAAGTTGAAGAGCTGGAACGCAAGCAGGCCCATGCCCGCGAGATTGCTGCTCAGAGCCTGCCAAAGCCGGAACCCATGCACAAACCCCGGCCTGCCTCCCAGACCGAGGGTGAAGCGGGTCCTGCGATCCAATCAAGCGAGACGAAAGCCGCCGAGGCCAACAGACCCGAGACTGGTGCGACGCCTGACAGCAAAGCGGATAAAGCGGTTCAAGAAGACGATACGCTCGAAACCCAGCTCGCAGAGAGCCTCGCCGCCAATCTGGCGTCAGAGGAAGCGCCTGCCAAGCCAGCAGGTGCCAAGCCAGCAGGTGCCAAGAGAGCAGAGGCCGAAGCGCGCGGCGACCAGAAGGCAGAACAGCCAACGGCGCACGAGCCAAAGGACCGTTCAACCGCGCAGAATCATGCAACGCAACAACCCGCGCCGAGTGAGCAAGCTGCACCCAAAGAGACCTCCGGCCAGACTGCCGTCGAACGCCTGAGCGAACGCATGAATGGCATGTTGAAGAAGCGCGAAGACGATAGGCGGGCGCACAGTCAGATGCCTCCGCGGGACGCAGCAGTCGCCCGTCCAGCACCGGTGCAAGGCGATCCGCAAACTCGGCATCAGCCAGCAGCCTCCCCAGCCAGCCCCCAGCAGGGCGAGACGGGAATTCCTGACGATGTGCTGGCCGGTTTTGAGATCGAACTTGAAAATGCTCTGGGTGTGGCTGCGGCAGAAGCCGTCTCGTCAAACGATGCGAGAAGCTCTGGCCCGGTCCAAACGGCTCCGGCCCCGAGCAACAAGCCCATGCGCCGCGAAAGCGCCGATGGTAAAGACAGCGTGGAAGACCATGACGCGCCCAAAACCAGCCTTCGTGAACGCATGGAGGCGACAGCTTCGCTGTTCGTGAATCCGTTCCGCAAGAAGCAAGCCGCCGAAGAAGAGAAACCGCAAGACAATCCGAGAGTGCAGCCATCCGGACGACCTGCTCATCCCGCGCACCCCAGACAAAAGCCGGTGCCGCAGGGCCAGCGCCCGATGCCTGCAGCAGCCAGACATCCGCAGGCCGGAGCGCCAAACGGACCTCAGCCGCAAAGGCCGCAGTACGCCAACATGTCCGGACACGGTCAACCAAGACCCCAGCAACCGAATCCCCAGATGCCACAAGTTGCTGCGATATCGAAACCGGCCTACAGCAATTCACCGGCAGCGCCCGCGCCGCGTCCTGCCGCGGCCCAACCGCAGGCAGCCCGTCCGGTACAGCCAAACATGCCTTCGGTCCAGAACCAGCCGTTGCCGCAACCACCATCAGGGCCCGTGAACCCGGTTCCGGTGCAAGCGCAGCGCCTCGAAACGCCGCCCTTGATAAGACCGGCTCAGCCGATGCCGCCACGTCCGACCGAAGAAGAGGCGCGAGCCCCTGCCGAACCACAAGATGAGCAGGCGCGTCCCGAAGCTCAGCAAGCCAAATCGGCCGAGTCTGAGCCGGACAACACGGGTGACCCTGTGGGGCCATCCCGGCAGCCGGATAATGCGGAGGACGTTTCTTCAGCGAACGCGGATGCTGATGCCAACAACAAGAATGGCACCGGAACACCATCCCCTGTTGAACGAGACAAAACCGAAATGGATGAGGAGGAGGATTCCGATCTGCCCTTCAACATGCCGGATCTCTCCAACATCGATCAAGACATCGCCTCGGCGATCCAATCAGCCATGCGCGGTGGCAAGAAGCCCTAGACCTCTTGCCTGCGCGAGAAAGCGATCCGGCGCGTGTCATCGGGTGTGCAACTGACTGTCTGTTGAAAGGCGTTTGGAAAAACCGTTTGCCGGGCTTATTGCCGGGGTCAGGCGTGACCCGCTTCGCTGGAGAGCATCGAAAGATCAATGCCCATCAATTGGAGGCTGCGGTCGTACCGTTCGCCAGGGGTGCAATCGAACAACAGGGAACTGTCGGCACTGCATGTCAACCAGCTGTTGCTCTGCAGCTCGTCCTCGAGTTGGCCGGGCGACCATCCTGCATAGCCAAGCGTCAGCAATGCAGACTTCGGCCCGCGGCCCTCGGCCAGCGCGCGCAGGATTTCGACAGTTGCGGTCAGGCAGATCTCATCGGACACCGCCAACGTGGAGCTTTCCAGCTTGTAGTCCGCGCTATGCAGCACAAAGCCGCGCCCCTGATCCACCGGTCCCCCATTGAGCACATCCATGCCTCTGGCGGGCATGGGCAGATTGATCATGTCGTCATTCTCGCCCAGAATGTCGACTTGGCGGAGAAGATCGGGAAAGGTGATCTGGGTCGAGACCTGATTGACCACGAGCCCCATCGCTCCATCCTGTGAATGCGAACACAGGTAGACGACACTCCGCTCGAAATGCGGACCCTTGAGGTTTGGCATGGCGACAAGAAACTGCCCCTCCAGCGAGGAGGGCATCTCGTTTCTGTCTTCGTCCTGTTTGATCAAATCAATCATGTCTTAAGGTTACCCGCGCCGATATGAGACTGTAAAGATCCCTTGCAAACCTAGTACCATGAGGCTGTCGGGTTCATCACAAAAATATGAAACTCCATTGTTTGCAGAAGGCAGGGGTACATGGCTTATGTCATGATGTCGACGTGATTGTCCGCCATTACACGCGGTGTGTACCAAAGCGGCATGCGACCGGGATTGACAGGCAAAGGCCCGGCGTGTTTGCTGAAAATGCGTTCATCGCAATAGGTCTGATAGCAATGAAGCGATTGATATTCCATTCAAATAATCTGTTGCACTGCATTGGCGCAGCTGCCTTGTCGATCCTCGTTTTTCTGCCTCAGGCTGAGGCTGCGACCTCTCCATGGCAGGAAAGCCTTGGCGGTCGGATGCGTCTGATTTCAGGGGGTACGGTCGATGGCCATTATAAGGCAGGGCTCGAAATAGTTCTGGATGCGGGGTGGAAAACCTATTGGAAGGTACCCGGTGATTCCGGAATTCCACCGCTCATCGACGCATCCGGCTCCGGGAATATGGCGAAAATGGAGATCAGATGGCCCGCTCCAGTGCGCTACAAGGTCGGTACGAGTGAGATGCTGGGTTTCAAGGATGCCATTATTTTCCCGATTCTGGTGACGCCTGATGACGATGGCGAACCGGTCGAGCTGAAGATCAATGCACAGTTGGGCCTTTGCTCTGAATTGTGCGTCCCCATTGCGGCGGATCTATCGCTGGACATTTCTGGTGGCGACAATTTTGATCCCGGTGCGGAGCTTCTGATTGATCGAGACATGGCTCTGGTGCCCGGCGTTCCGTCCGAGGGCTTTTCGATTGCGGACATCGCGCAAGAAACGCCCGACAACGCGCCCGGCCGGCTGCTCATCTCGACGCGCATTCCTGATGGGTACGGCGACAAGGACCTGTTTGTTGAAGGCCCCGAGGGCTGGCTGTTGCCACTGGCAAAACCTTTGGCTCTGAACGGTGACACGCAACAGTTCGAACTGTTGCTCGAAGGCTTGCCGAAAGGCGCAGTCACGAAAGGTGCCCAGCTGACCTTTACGCTGACCAACGGTGATGACGCCGTGGAACAGTCAATAACACTAAAAAACTAGACTTGAGATCAACCAAACCAAATACCGAAATCAACAAAGGGAAGACTTCACATGATTAAAATCGGAGACAAACTGCCTGACGCGACCTTTATGGTCATGGGCAAAGATGGAAAGATCGAGAAGAGACTCTCCGACATGACCGCAGGCCGCAAGCTGGTCCTGTTTGGTGTGCCCGGAGCCTTCACTCCCACCTGTCACCACAACCATCTGCCCGGCTACATCAATTCTATCGATGGCCTGCATGCGCTTGGTGTTGATGAAGTCGCGGTTGTCTCGGTCAACGACGTCTACGTCATGGGCGCATGGGCCAAGGCAAGCGGTGGCGAGGGTCAAGTCACATTTCTGGCTGACGGGAACGCTGAGTTCGTCCGGGCCTGTGGCCTCGACATGGACATGTCAGCAGGCGGCATGGGCGTGCGCAGCTCCCGCTTCTCGATGATTGTCGATGATGGTGTCGTCACCCATCTCAATCTCGAAGACAATCCTGGTGTCGTCGAAAAATCCGGTGCAACTGGCATCATCGAGCAGCTGAAAGGCGCTTGAGGTCAAACCTTGCGCAGCATCGATAAGATGACTTGATCAAACGAAGCGGGCAGGGCGGACCTAGAACAGGGTGCCCTGCACGTTGTCATCCTTACCATCCTTGTTGCCGTCCTTCTCCGCTTTCTTGCGGGCACGGCCTTGCTTGGCCTGTTCCTTGAGGCGGGCAAGGATTTCCTGCTCAATTGTCTTGGCAAGTTTCGCGGTGGCTTCTTCAAGACGCTGCGTGGATACCTCCTCGGCTGCCTGCACCGAGGATTCGAGTTCTTCCACCAGCCTTTCGTCTTCTGCGGTTTCAAGCGGTGGCGTCGAACTGTCCAAGCTCTCTTTTCCCGCTTTTCCCTCTGCCTTGGTTGCGGCCTCGGCTTTTTCCGCGGTCACCGGAGCCTTGCGGCGCACAACCCGGCGACGGGCGCGCTTTCCGGCGATGGACAGAAGGTGGGCTTCGATGTCCTCGGCCGAAATCGCAGCGGCCCCCATGATCCCGGCCCCCTGTTCAGATCCCAAGCCCGCTTCTGTGGGAAGCGGAGCGCTGGCCACCGGGGCGACATCTTCATCGCTCGGCACGAAGGGGTCGATCAGAGATGCCGTTGCGTTGACATGACCATCGGCGAATTGCAGGCTCAACCCCTGTCCCGGATTAACCAGTTCGGCGCGGCGAATGGGAGAGCCATCCCGATCCCTGACCATGACAAAGCCGCGATCCAGCACACCCTTGTAGGACAGACTGTCGAGCAGTCGGCTGGCTGAATCCAGCATTGAGCGCTTTTGCTTGCGCGTCAGCATCGAGCTGTTTGTCAGGCGATCACCCAGATCAGCCAGACGCTGCTTGTGATTTTTGGTCCGCTCAGTGACCAGACCGCCGCGCAGGCGAATAGCCGTGCTGTCAAGGTGAGCGCGTCTGGTCTGGGTGGAGCTGACAAGGCTTTTCTGCAGTCTGTTGTTGCGATCCTCGAGCCGTTCTCTTTGGTAGCGGACGCGATCCGAAATCAAGCCCGGACGCAGGCGGGACGAAGCGACCTCAAGACGCGACCGGCGATTTTGCGTCAGGCTGACAAGGCCCTGATCGAGCCGACCCGATGCCATGTCGAACCGCTGTCTGGCAAGGGCAAGAATGTCTCGCGGCTGGGGCAGGGCGCGGGCTGCTGAGCGCAAGTCCGCCCGGCGACGATCCATCATGCGGGCCACCGCACCATATTGGCGAAGGCCCAGATCACCCAGTGTCGCCACCAGCTCAGACCGCACCGGTAACGCCAATTCCGCAGCGCCTGTTGGAGTCGGCGCGCGCAAATCAGCCACATAGTCGATGAGGGTGACATCGGTCTCGTGCCCGACGGCGGAAATGACGGGGATATCGCTATCGGCGACGGCCCGGCACGGGGCTTCTTCGTTGAACCCCCACAGATCCTCAAGGCTCCCGCCCCCGCGTGCAACGATCAGAAGATCAGGCCGCGGGATTGGACCATCCGCAGGCAAGGCATTGAACCCGCGCACACCGGCTGCGACTTCCTCGGCGCAGCTCTCTCCCTGAACCCGAACAGGCCAGACCAGCACGTGGACAGGAAACCGATCCTGTACCCGGTGAAGAATGTCGCGAATAACGGCCCCGGTCGGTGAGGTGATCACACCGATAACCCGCGGCAGGTGGGGCAGAGGCTTCTTGCGTTCCTTGGCGAACAACCCTTCGGCAGCAAGTTTCTTCTTGCGCTCTTCGAGCAGCGCCATCAGGGCACCAGCGCCCGCCGGCTCCATATGGTCGATGACCATCTGGTATTTGGACTGGCCGGGGAAGGTGGTCAGCTTGCCCGTTGCGATCACCTCAAGACCCTGTTCGGGCTTCACGGCAAGGCGCGAGGCCTGTCCGCGCCAGATAACGCCGGACAGCACCGACTTGTCATCCTTGAGATCGAGATAAACATGGCCGGAGGCCGGGCGAGACACGCGCCCCAATTCACCACGCACACGCACATAGCCGAACTGATCCTCAATCGAGGACTTCACCGCATAGGAGATTTCCGAGACGGTGAATTCGGTAGCGTTGGAGGGTGCAGGGTCGGACATGGCACTTCCCAAGGATCAGAATCGGAACAAAGGCTTGATCCTCATAGGTGCCTGTCTTTCCCGCTCCGGTCAAGCACCCCTGTGCCCTGACGCACCATCCAGACATCATGTGCCGAGTCCATCGTCGGAGTGTCAGCGCGGTGTTTCTGTATGGGAGTTCGGGCGATCTGCCTCTTGTCACATGGGCCCATTCGGCGCAATAAGGACAAGTGTGATTTCTCAAGACCGAGCGAGACCGATGTCCCATTACGACTTCAAGAGCCAGCGCCTTTGGGTGGAACAGGATATTGCCGAGCGGATCGCCATTCCCTGCGACCGGGCGCAAGCGAACTATCTGCTCAATGTGCTGCGCATGGAAGAGGGTGACGAGATGCTCATCTTCAACGGGCGCGATGGTGAATGGAAGGTCGAAGTGCGGCCTCTTGGTCGCAAGAAATGCGTCCTTGTGCCGGTCGAGCAGCTGCGACCCCAACCGCAAGAGCTGGGGTCGGATCTGCATTATCTCTTTGCACCACTTAAATCCGCTCGCATCGACTATATGGCGCAAAAGGCCGTGGAGATGGGAGCAAGCCAGTTGCGCCCCGTGTTCACCCAGCACACGCAGGAGCGGCGTCCCAAACTCGACAAGATGCGCGTCAATGTGATCGAGGCAGCAGAACAATGCGGAATCCTTGCCATCCCTGAAGTCACCGAGCCTGTTACGCTGCCCAAACTGCTTGACGGTTGGGAAGACAATGAGGACGGCCGCCATATTGTCTTCTGCGATGAGGGGGAGTTGGGCAAAGATCCTTTGGCGCTGCTCGATACGCTTCGTGGTGAGGGCGAGGCCGTGCCGCCACTCGCCTTGCTTATCGGTCCTGAAGGAGGCTTCTCGGTCGAGGAACGGGAGCGTCTCAGGGGCTTATCTTTTGTCACGCCAATCCCGCTCGGGCCCCGGATCTTGCGAGCCGACACCGCTGCGGTGGCCGCGCTCGCCATTCTTCAGGCAGTTTTGGGTGACTGGCGTTAGGCCCGCCAACCACCCGCAAGCGATAAACATACTGTCCCAAAGGCACATACACCATTCAATGCGCTTGCGATTGTGTCTAGTTCCTCCCCCTCTCTCATCATGGGATTTCCTGAATGATCATGTCCGCTGACTCTTGGGGCCTTTTCCTGTTCGCCTGTCTGATGCTGAATATTGCGCCCGGACCCGATTTGATTTTCATAATGAGCCGCACAATCGGTCACGGCAGGAAAGTTGGGATCGCGGCTTCTCTCGGGGTATGTAGCGGGGCGCTGGTTCATGTCTTTGCCGCCGCGCTCGGGCTTTCGGCTATCCTGGCCACCTCTGCCATGGCCTTTTCGATCGTGAAATATGTTGGCGCGGCCTATCTGGTCTGGTTGGGGTTGAAGACCCTGTTCAGCCGACAGTCATCACTGGCGCTTGACGAGGCCAACGACAAGCAGAGCGTGACGCCCTTTGCCGCCTATCGGCAGGGCGTTCTGGTGGATATTTTCAATCCCAAGGCCGCCTTGTTCTTTCTTGCCTTCCTGCCCCAGTTCATAGCCCATGATATAGGGCGGTCGTCTCTGGTGATCTTTGCCGAGACGGTGTTCCTGGGTTGCGTGGTCATCCTGATCGCCTTCGCCGTCGAGGCCTGCTTCGTGCTCGCTGCTGCGTCATTGGGGCGGTTCCTGCGCAACCACAACACACTCACTCAGTGGATCGACCGGGCCTTTGGCGGCTTGCTGCTGGGCATCGGTGCCCGGATTGCGCTCAGCGAATAGACCAAAGTGCGTCGGGGCTGTCAGCCCAGCTTCGCCTTGCTGCCATTCATCAACAAAGCGGCTTTGACCGATCAAAATCTTTGACTTGTCTCTCACCCCATTCTTGCATAGCGTCGCGCCATGACTGACAACAGCACACCCAAACTCTCGCCGCTTCTGATGGCTGGTCGTGACAGGCCCCTGCTTGGCATTGCCTTCATGCTGTCTTTTTGTGCTGTCATTCCCTTTGCCGACGCACTTATGAAAATCCTGTCCGGTAGTGTTCCTGTCGTCACGGTACTCATCGTGCGCTACATTTGCCAGATTGTGCTGATGACGCCCCTGATGCTGCGCCAGAAGAAGGGCGTGGGTCATCTTCTGAACCTGTCCGCCAAAGCTTGGTGGTGCCTGTTCTGGCGCTCGTTGATGCACATTCTGGGCATCGTGGGCATGTATTACGGCCTCAAGCACATGGCACTTGCGGATACCACGGCCATTGCCTTCATCTATCCCATTCTGATGCTCTTCGCTGGCCATATCTTTATGCAGGAGCAGATCGGACCGCACCGGATTGCGGCGGCGCTTTTCGGTTTCATCGGGACGCTGATGGTTGTTCAGCCCAATTTCCTTGCCGTCGGGGCGAATGCGCTCTGGCCAGTCGGCGTGGCCGGGACCTTTGTGGTCTTCATGCTGGTTACCAGAACCATGAGCCGTGAGATCGACCCCATTTCCATTCAGGTGGTCTCGGGCATCATGGCGCTGGGCATCCTGTTCATCCCGGTGCTTGTGCTGGATGCGGAGGTATTTCCGCTTTTCAGTCCACTATGGCCGAGTGCTGAGGACTGGCCCTTGTTGATCGGCGCAGGCACCATCGGCACCGTCGGTCACTTGTTGATGACCGCTGCGGTTCGTTATACGCCATCCGCAACCTTGGCTCCGATGCAATATCTGGAAATTCCGTTTGCCACAGCGATTGGCTGGGCGATCTTCTCTGATCTGCCCAATCAACTGGCCGGATTGGGCATTGTCGTCACCGTCTGCGGCGGTATTTACATGATCTACCGCGAACAGCTCGCGCAGCGTCAAGCCGCCTCACACGGCAAAGCCTGAAGCATCAAGAATTCTCACGTGCAAGCCAGCCGGTCTGCCCTTCAGGCTTCCTGTTGCGGGCCATCAAGCTGCTCGACACTGATGAGCAGCTTGGCCATCAGACCGTTCAGGGTCTGTTGTTCTTCGCGTGTCAGGGCTGCGAGAATGCGCGCTTCATTTGTCAGATGGCGCTGAGCAACAGTCTCGATCAGATCGGTGCCCTTGTCGGTCAGGGCGACAATGGTGCCGCGCCGATCCTTGGGATTGGCCCGTCGCTCAACCAGTCCGGCCTTTTCCAGCCGGTCAAGCCGGTTGGTCATGCCGCCCGACGAAATCATGGTTGCATCATACATTTGCGACGGGGTGAGGGCATAATGGCCCGTTTCATTGCGCCCCGCACGGCGCAGGGTCGCCAGTACGTCAAACTCACCGCTCTGCAATCCGAATTGCTCGAACAGGGGGTCGATATGGCGTGACCGCACGACATTGGTTGTTTCGTTGATGCGCCCCAGAAGCTCCATCGGCAGCAGATCCCAGTCCGGCTTTTCCTGCCGCCACTGATCTGCTGCGACCCCCGCTCGGTCCTTCTGTTGCTGTTTCATTGCCTCGTTTCCCTGCTTGCGTTGTCAATTTGTGAGCCTTGCGGCCGCCATAACCCCCACCATAAGGCGCTGAACGATCATGTGCAATTTATCTTTTGAGTAAATATCTTGACATTAAGATAATTAATGACAAGATATATTGAAGATGCACTCGAAGGCGCGTGAAGGCACCCATTTCCGCAGCCTTCCAGATTTTGAAGCTTCGTGATAGAGGTAGCCAATGACACAAGAAACGATCGCCGCCGATGCCGGTACCAACGCGGTACTGGATGAAGCGCCCGCCTCTGCAATCCCGGATGCACCGACTGAGACACTGAAGCAGCAGGCCCTGCCCGTGCTTCTGGTGCTCGTGGTGGGGACATTGCTTGCCGCTCAGGTGCTTCTGGGCAAACAGGGCATTCGCGCCGGAGCCAGTCCGCTCAGTTTTCTCTCGTTTGCCCTGATGTTGGCAGGCTTTGTGCTCTTCGTGACAAGCTTTGTTCGGCGACAGGGGGCCGCTCTGCGGGGACAGGTGCTCGAATATGGCATCTTGTCGGGTTTGCTGTTCGTGTTGCCCAATGCGGTTGCCTTCATGGCCGTCGGTCATGTGGGAGCGGGCTTCATTTCCATGACGCTTCTGTTCCCGCTGCTCATCACCTATCTGCTGGCATTGATGCTGCGTGTCGAACGCTTTGCGCTCTGGCGCATGGTTGCTCTCCTGCTGGGACTGGCGGGCGGTGTGCTCTTGTCAGCATCCAAGGCGGGGTTGGGTGATGCGCCGCTGTTCTGGATCCTTGTTTCACTGACCGGGCCGCTTTTTCTCGCCATGGGCAATATCTACCGCACCATGCGCTGGCCTACAGGCGTCGCGCCGCTCTTTCTGGCGAGCATGATGCTGCTGTTTGCCGGAGCCGGCTTGCTTCCGCTGGCGTTGACATTTGAGGGACCATCCGGTCCCGCAAGCCTGTTCCAGCCCGCCACACTGCCCTTTCTGGCCCTTGAGGTCGCCACATTCAGCTTGCTCTACCTGCTCTATTTCATCCTGCAAAAGGTTGCAGGACCCGTCTATCTTTCGCAGATCGGATTGGTCGGCGCAGTGGTCGGGGCCAGCGTTGCACGGCTCTGGCTTGATGAGGCGCTGCCGCCAAACCTGTTGCTGTCCGCGTTGATGATCGGGGCCGGCATTGTGTTGTTCCAATGGGCAGGCAGCCGGGCCAAAGCCGATCGGGCGGGCAAATAGGCTCGACCGATGACACCCCTCTCAGCCGAGCAGATCCCCAATGGGAACGACGAACAGGACCGCCTTCGTGGCGGTCTTTTGCTCATCGTTCAGGCCTTCTGAACAACCGCCTGAATTGGCTTGAATTTCGCTATATTGACCTTGTGTCTCATGGAAATTCGGTGCACAAGACGGGATACATTGACTTTCTTTGATTGTTTTTGATGTCATGATCGGGAATATGAAAATTGAATCCCGCAACAATCCGCAGCGCTGCCATTGTAACCCGGCTTCCAAGATCCTAAGTTGACACAGCGTGCTGCCTTCCCTTAATCGACAGCCAAGCCTGCCCAATTTGCAAGGAGCCCATAAATGGCCGCTTCCGATACATCCCCTGTCGTCCTGACCCTTGATAGCCGCGAGACCCTTATCGAGTCTCTTTCGAGCGGCGAGAAGCCCAAGGACAAATGGCGCATTGGGTCCGAGCACGAAAAGTTCGTCTTCTACAAGGATACCTTGGATCCTGTGCCCTACGAGGGTGAGCGCGGCATAGAACGCCTGCTGCTCGGCATGGAAGGGCTTCTGGGCTGGAAGCGCGTGGAAGACAAGGGCAAGATCATCGGTCTGGTCGATCCGATCGAAGGCGGAGCCATCTCTCTTGAGCCCGGTGGCCAGTTCGAGTTGTCCGGCGCTCCGCTCGACAATCTGCATCAGACCTGCCGCGAAGTGCATGGCCATCTGGCACAACTCCGTGAAGTGGCTGATCCCTTGGGTATCGGTTTCCTCGGTCTGGGCGTGTCACCCAAGTGGCATCGCGAAGAGGTCCCGGTGATGCCCAAGAGCCGCTATGGCATCATGATGAACTATATGCCCAAGGTGGGCAGTCGTGGTCTTGATATGATGTTCCGCTCCTGCACCATTCAGGTCAATCTCGATTTCGGCAGCGAAGCGGATATGGTCCAGAAGATGCGGGTTGGTATCGCCCTTCAGCCCATAGCAACTGCCTTGTTTGCCAACAGTCCCTTTGTTGATGGTCACAAGAACGGCTACCAGTCCCTGCGCGGCGCGATCTGGCACGACACGGATCCGGACCGGACAGGCACCTTGCCTTTCGTCTTCGAGCAAGGTTTTGGCTACGAGCAATATGTCGACTGGGCGCTCGACGTGCCGATGTATTTCATCACGCGGGAAGGCACCTATTACGACATGACCGGGATGACATTCCGCGATTACCTCAACGGCAAGCGCAAGGATGACACTCCCGACACCATGCCCACCCTGCAGGATTGGGAAGATCATCTGACAACCGTCTTCCCCGAAGTGCGCCTCAAACGCTATATCGAGATGCGCGGCGCGGATGGGGGGCCATGGCGACGCATCTGTGCGCTTCCTGCGCTTTGGACGGGGCTGCTGTATCATCAGCCCTCACTGGATGCGGCCTGGGATCTGGTCAAGGACTGGACCGCGGAAGAGCGGGACGCGATGCGCATCGATGTTGCGACCAATGGCCTGAAGACGAAATTCCGGGACACGAACATTCTCGCCATCGCCAAACAGGTGGTTGACCTTTCCCGCAAAGGTCTTGCCGCACGGGATCGGCTCAATGGGGCCGGGTTCGATGAAACCCAGTATCTGGCAGCGCTTGAGGAAACCGTGACCATGGGCCTCACGCCTTCGGACCAGTTGCTCATGCGATATAACAACGAATGGGGCGGCAACATCGATCGGGTCTTTGAGGACTTCGCCTACTAAGAAGCCGGATCCGACGCATTTCGCCTCCCTTTCTGGATCAAAGGATCATGAAGGACGGAACGGGGGATCTATGCGATGAAAAGGCTGATACAGTTTCTGATTGGCGGCATTTTGACCTTGTCGACTTTGGGAGCGTGTGTTCCCACTGATATCATGGGTCAAAAACCGGATAAGACACCGGTGAAACTGCTTTTCTATCCCGGCGGCGTGCGCCTCGATGATCTGGTTGTCTTCGAGGGAAAGAGCTATTTCGGAACCGTGGAGACCATTGAGAACGAACCGCTCGATGATCTGAAGTTCACCACCAAGTCAGGCAAGATCTTCATCGCTGAATGCACGGCGATCAGCGCGACCAAGGCTGGCCAACAGCAATGTGCCGAATATGAGATCTACCGCAGTGATGATGAAACGGTCATCCCGGAGCGTACGGTCCTTTATCGTCCCAGATGGCTGAAATAAAAAGGGCCGCTCGGATGAGCGGCCGCAGGGCTTTGTGTAATCTCGAAGAGGAGGGGCCACGAGGTGCGTTAGCGCCAGCGTCCCAGCATTTCGGCAAACCCGTCTCCGCTCACGGCCTCGCCATAGAGATAGCCGCTGACATTGATCTTGCCATCGAATTTGGTCATCTGACCCATCTTCGAGAGCACTTCGCGGTGCTTGTCTGGCAGACTGATCTGCAGACAGGTTTCCAGTGGTTCGCTCGAGAGCACCAGATGCCGCGGGTAGCGTTTTCCCGAGCGGCGACTGTTGACATAATTGTGCATCTGCAGCGGCTCAATGGCCTCCACCACATTTGTTCCATCCGACAACATGACGGTGCATTCGGTGTCGATCGTGTCGGTTTCAAAGTCCCAGAACTGTGTAACGCTGAGGCTGATGCCGTTGTCCAGATGCGGATAGACGTTGATCCACTGGCGTCGTTCCAGATCCCGTCCAAGGCTGAACCGCTTGGGCAACTCGCCCCACTGCCGATTGAACCACATGGCACCGTTCACGGACTGGCGCATGCCCATCAGCGTGACCGCTCCCGAAACACTCATTGCAGGGACGGCAAATTTGCGTTGTTTTGCGCCCAGAAAATGAAACGGAGCGCCACCGTTGTTGAGCAGCACCGGATTGAGCACCAGTCCGGACAGTTCAACAAAGGCGTCTGGCATGTCGGCGATGATGGAAATGTCCGTGCTGCTGCCGCGGATCGTCAGCTCTGGCGTCTGAATGCGTAAGCCCTTACCGCCGACGTGAAGGTCTTCCAGCGGTAGCATCGTATCAGTTTCGCGGATCCACCCGGTTTCCAGATCCATCAGGCAAAGGCCGAGAGATGCTTCTGATTTGCCTTTTCCGGTCTTGACCAATATGACATCAACGCGGAAAGAAAACGTCTTTCCCATTCCATGCAGATTGGTTGAAAACTGCCAGGATTCAAGCGCGTGCTGACCGTGGTGCCAAGCGAGATCCTCCTCAAGCTTGGCAATCCTGATCGAGCTTGAAATGCCAATGCCCGGCTGAGCAAATTCGTTACGGCGTGTCAGATCACGACCGTAGGGCACATTTGTGTTTGCAGTCTGCTGAGGACTCTCCAGTCTTTCAAGCATTGCGAACCTCCTCCCAAGAAATCATGTCGACGTGAAATCTGCCGACTACGGAGTTGGATACGGCGGGCACCATTCAGACCTGGCTGGCTTACTCTCTTGGGGCTGAAACGGAACAAGATCGGCGGACCTATCTGTCTGGCATTCAGCCTGTTTGAGAAAAAAAAGCCGGTTGCGCTTCAGGATAAACGTCGAATCCATCAGCTGTCTGTGGGGGCAAAGCGCAAGCGGAAAACTGGAAATCGGTTCCGAAAGTGGAGCTCGGTGACCAGCCAAACCCGTGAATTGCGTCCCCGTATCTCGATTGAAACTCAATTTGTGCCTAGATCGGCATTGTCAGCAAGCAGGGTATAACTTGCTCGCTGATAACTCAGCACAACCAGGGCGTTACATATAAACTTCATGACTCAACTCTGATAGGGCAATTACGAACCATTCACGCCGATCAGTCAAGTTAATTTCTGGTTGTAGAGAAAGTTTATTCTCAAAAATAATTGCTTTTGGAAATGTTCCCGTTTCGGAGTGAACTCCGTAAGGCTTTGTTAACCTCTGCTCAGACAGGTGAAAAGTCCTTATTTGGTAGCATTTTAAGGCATATTCCGTGAGGGTATCAGTTCTGCAAACGGGCGCGAGACAGGATGGCGTAGACTGTCCGGTCACGACTTTTTGAATAGCCATCAACAGGCGGAATAGTCGTGCAGCCCCAAGATGTAAGACGTATCCCACCGGCCTCGGTCGAGCTCAGTAACGATCTGCGCCGAACCATCATGCGATCAAGCTGCGATAACGCTTGAGCAAAAGGATCGCGATTGAAATGCATGGTCTTGGTCTTCCCTCTGTTCGTGATCCAAAGCGGAAGTTGGATGGAAGAATTGTATCGAAAACTGTCCAAAACGGAAAAATATTTCCAGATGATGCCCGGAACGCAAGCCAGCACGCGATATCGCTGTGACAATGGCAGGCGGAAGGGAATGGCAGCCCTAATGATCACAAAATTTGATGAAAGGTATTCGATTTGTCATTGGTTTCAATCGATCGGGTTGGCTAGACTTGCATCGTTATTTTCGCGCAGCCCCTCTGTCGAGGCACGCGACCGGCACGTGTATGCGCTGAGGACCCCATGAGCGAAGCAACGATGATACCACCTGCATCCGGGCAGGCGCCGCGTAAATTCGGTGCCATGTCGCCAAAGGATATGGGGCTCTACGGGATGATGGTGGTCGTCTGGGGCACCAGCTGGATTGCCATGGCCAATCAGCTCGACATCGTCTCACCGCTGGTCACCGGCCTCTACCGATTTGCCATTTCCGCTTCTATCATGTTCATCGGGGCGTTCATCGGTGGGTATCGCCTGCGCTTTCCGCCAAAGGTCCACCTGCGCATCATGGCGCTGGGAATGTTTATGTTCTCTAGCAATTTTGTGCTGTTCTACTATTCGGCGAGCTATATGGCGTCCGGTCTGATGGCGGTGATCTTCTCGTTGACCAGTCTGGTCAACATCATCATGTCGGCAATTTTCTTTCGCCAGATCCCGACGCGTTTCGGCCTCATCGGGGCTCTTCTCGGCTTTACCGGCATTGGCCTTATCTTCTGGCCACAAATTGCCAACAACGCGGGCAATGAAGGCATTCTCATTGGTCTTGCTCTGGGCATGGCCGGAACCTTGTGCTTTTCCACGGGCAATATGATTTCCGTCGCCAACAAGAAATTCGAGGTCCCGCTCATCAGCGCCAATGCCTGGAGCATGTTCTACGGCACGGTCTGGCTGTTCATTCTTTCGCAGGTGCTTGATCAGCCGTTTCTCATCGACTGGAGCCCCAAATACTGGATTGCCATGGGCTGGCTGACGATCATGTCATCGGTCATCGCCTTCTGGGGCTATATGACCCTGCTATCGAGCATCGGGCCTGCGCGCGCGGGCTATCTCACGGTGCTCTTTCCCATCGTGGCTCTCGTGCTGTCGACGATTTTCGAGGGCTATCAATGGACATTGCCAGGCCTTGCGGGCCTGCTCGCGATCGTTGCCGGCAACATTCTCGTCATGCAGGGTGGCAATCGCTAAAGCCCTTGCCGGGTACCATCTCGCGGCCTGCGCCGGGGTTCCTTCCATATCACACTTGCCATAAAATGGTCACTTAAGTCGTCCTTCACTGGCCTCATATTGTTGCGTCTCGGTCTCGACCGGAGATCGACCTCAGTTCAATCCAATTGACGGAGGACGAAAAATGAAGCGCACGATCAAGTTATTCTTGAAGGCTTGTTGGCGGAAGGTCTGGTTGCCTGTCGTGCCGAGAGAGATTGATGTGCTGATTAGCTCGCCGGGAGGCGTCGCAACCTCAATACTGATGAACGAGGTCGCCCGGTACAAGCGGATCAACAGCCCCCATGACCATGACGGTTTGAAGCATCTACCGCGGCCACCCAATTGGGAACCCAGAGACACCCCTCGAACAGCGCTATACATATTCGGGTCCGAAGAAGAGGCCACCAGAAGCATTCTCAGACGGAGATGGCTGAAATTTCAGGCTGCAAAGCTTGCTTGCCCTTTGGCCACGATTTCGTCTGGCGCGCGCGCCAGACAGGCTTACAAGAGCGCGATCCGCAAGCAAAAGCAGGCTTGGTTCGAAAAACAAGCAAGCTGCGATACTGTTCTTTGTCTTCGCTATGATGAAATCTGGGATCGGTTGCCAGAAGTGGCGCAGCATCTTGACATCGATGACCCGGACTTCATTGCTAGCTTCCCGCCACAGCGCCAGAGGACAGGTGTTTCGTAGCACGGCTAGCAACGCGTGGGCGATGAAGGCCAATCTTCATTCAGCGGCAAGGCTGCTGCCTGATACGTTGTCGAGCGCGTTGACGATATGGGCGGCCAGTGCCGTGTGAATGCGATCCTTGGCAGACTCACAGCGTATCAGCGCAATGTTGCAATTGCGCAGCTCCGGAAAGCCCTCACGTGCACCCAGAACCCGCATGTCCGATGTCAGCGCACTTTCAGGCAGGACGGCCACCGCAAGGCCAGCCATCACGGCACCGGTCGCAGCCGCAGCCGAAGAACTGACATAGGCAATCCGGTATTTCTTCTCCGCTTTGGACAGGGCCTCCGTTGCCCGCTGACGCCACGAACAGGTCTTGGTGCCAAGGGCGAGTGGAATGGTCGTCTGACAATGCACCGAGTGATGCGCCGAAGAAACCCACAGAAGGGGTTCAGAGCGAATGATCCGTCCATTGCGCTCGGCAATCGAGTCCCCGTGAGTGACGATGCCAAGATCCAGTCGGCCATCCTTTATCCGCCGGTAGATGCAGGAACTCTGTTCGCAGACCACTTCGATCTCGATGTTGGGATGGGTCGTGGCAAAACTCGCCAGCACCGTCGGCAGCAAGCGCGGGGCATAATCATCAGGAAGCCCAAGGCGTACCTTGCCGGACATGCCGTCTGACGAGAAGGCCGCGAAGGTTTCCGCATTGAGGGACAGCATTCGGCGCGCATAATCCAGCAAGCGCACACCCGCATCAGTCACTCTGCTTTGCCGCCCGTCGCGTGCGAAAATCGGCTGGCCGACACGTTCTTCCAGACGGCGCATTTGCATCGAAACGGCTGATTGCGTCTTGTTCACCTGCTCTGCAGCCTTGGTAAAACTGCCTGTTTCAGCGATGGCTATGAAGGTGCGAAGCTGATCAAGATCCAGAAGTGCATTCACGTTTTTGCCAATCTTTTCATATAGTAATGGAAATTTTTAGGGGCAGGGTCTGACAATGGACCACATGATTGTTTTTTTAATCTATCACAAAATAAGATGGTTTCCATAAAAAACATTCGTTGGATTTATCAAACGAAATCCACGATATTGAGGTCAACACCCACCACGGGAACCTGTTCCGATGAGCAAGCATGGAAACGGTTGAGACACCGATTTGCAGATCGCGTTTTTCAAGAGCAGGGGTGTGCGTCCTGTCACCGGTTCAAACCGACGCCTGATCGTGAAAACCGATCTGGCAAGCAGGCAGCAGGGCGGGGCGGACGGTCCAAAGTCCAAAGATTGAAACCGGGCTTGGACCTTTCAAACGTAACCGATCAGTTCCGCATGATGGCGGACTGATCCCGACACTAGGAGAAGACCCATGCTGACAGCGGGATTCATCAAAACCCTGTCCTCGAGTGCAAGCGGCCTCCGCCGCCTCGCAACGAGCCTTGCAAACATCGCCCGCAATCGGGCTGCTCTCAATCAGCTCAGCAAGCTTGATGAGAAGACCCTTGCCGATATCGGCCTGACCCGGGGCGATATCGTGAGTGCCAATGCCTTGCCCTTGCGCAAAGATCCGTTCCTCATTGACCCGTTTGAAGCCCGCCGCCGCGTGCATTCGAGCGAACTGGACGCCTTGGCCCGATGGCCGCGCCCACTGCCCGAACAGCCCTATGTGGCGGGGCGTTCCACGCGCCGAACAGATGTATGCATCGCTGCTGAATAGCAGCCACTGAATGAGGCCTTGCCGGGTTGATCATCCCATCCGGCAAGGCTCAAGAAGCCCCAAGACCTTCGGAATCGCCCTGCCGCATCGGCGGCTCCTGAGGAAGCTTGTCCCTTGAAGCACGACTCGCTCTCTTAATTCCGCACATCCGGGCCGGTTATTGTACCGGTAGAGAGGGCTTTGGGGGACTTTTTGCTAAGCAGCCGGGGATCTTTCCTTGAGATCCCCATTCCTTGACCCGCCTCAAAGGGGATGTGCCTGAGGCGGGTCTTTTTTTGTCTTTGCCGCCTCTGGCTTGTCCGCATTCTCTGACTTGTCCGCATTCTCTGACTTGTCCGCATTCTCTGGCGCGTTGTTCGTCAGCGCCCCGCCATTTTCGGCTGATAATGCTCGAACAGGGAATTCAGCCCTTTAAGATACTGCGTCTGCAGCTCAAGCGTTGCGTCTCGCATTTCTTGGGCGGGATCCGGTTCTTTTTCCGGTGCTTCCGCCTTGGTCGCGTCGGGATAGAACCCGGCCAGTAGACCATCAAAAGCAGCATGAAGCGGGCTTGGCATCGCCTCCAGTTCCTCACTGGCCTGACGGAAGGTGCGGCGGGTAAAGTCTCCCCAGTAATCCATCCAGCCAGCCGGATCATCCATCGCGGGCATCATCATCCGTGGCGAGAGGGGCAACAGGCTGTAGGTTGTCAGCAGCGGGAACAATTCCGACAACTGCTGCCGGGACAATCCCGTGGCACGTCGTGCGTCCTCCATCAGCCTAGCCTGTGCCATCTGACCCATAAAGACCTGATAGAGGCTTTCCATCGCCGCACTTTGCCCGGCAATCAGATCCATGGGAAAGGCGCCGTGTCGATCTTGGCCCGAGGCGGAAGAGGCGGCCGCGCTGCTCGCTCCCTGTTCCAAAAGCGAGGCCATGGCGTCGCTGACAGCTTCAGGCCAGAATGGGTTCGGCGTGGTGCGGGATGTCTCAAGTGGCGGAGACGGATCACCATCCGGCCCAAAGGTTTTCATCAATTCGGTGAGGAATGTCGGAACAAACACGTCGCTTGCCTTGGCGAGATCGTTGCCGTCAAGACCGGTCAGTGTCGAGATCTGTTCAATCGCCGCGTGGCCATAGATCTGATCGAGAAATGTCAGAAACTGGCTTTTGGTGTCATCCATTATGCCGTCCTCCACCCCGTTTCAGAGCCAAAAGACGCTGAAGGGAACGGGGCATAGCATTGCTCAAACACTGAGGATGCCTTGCCCCGCACCATAGGTCAAGAAAGCGCGGTTCAGAGAGGGCGTGTGGCTAGCCGACCACAATCACATGGACGTCTCTTGGGCCATGGGCGCCGAGCATGATGACCTGCTCGATATCGCCCGAGCGGGACGGACCGGTGATCCGGTTGACAACCCGCGGCATAACCGCTTCACCATCCTCACCATAAAGCCGCGCCTGCAGGGTTTCATAATCGCCGGTGATGTCATCGGCATTGACGACAATGATGTGGGTTTCGGGCAGAAAATTGAGTGTTGTGGGATTATCCGGGCCGGACACCAGAAGGGCTGTCCCGGTTTCGGCCACGCCGCCAAGAGCATGCGAAACGCCAACCGCGTCCTTCCCGTCAGATGGACCAATCAGGCGTTCCAATTGCGGTTCAGCCGCCCAGTTGATGGCGGCAAGGCGCGGATCGCTGCCGCTTCGCACCTGTTGCGGCAGGTTATGCTGCCGCAGATAGGCACAGATTGCGGAGGGCACATCGTCATAGGACGCCAGCCGATCCGTTGACGAGGAAACGGCTTGCGAGAAGGCCAGAAACATCTTGATCTGCTCTTCCCGGTCGATCTGGGCACGGGCGGGGATCAAACCGATGGCCTTTTCTGCCAATCGCGCCTCAACTGCTTTGCGCTCAGTGGACCGATCGGCATCAGAGGCCCCGCCACTGATAGAGCGCCGGATCTTGCCCAGAATGGCCGAGCGGGCAGCATTGTTGTCATTGGTGGTCATGCCGCTTTCCTCTTTTCTTGTTCCTTGGCCCACTGTTGCTGGAATGTCTGTCCTTCTGGAGCCGGAAACTCGCGATGCTTGGTCCATGCGCCGGTCATCGGCAGCTTCTGCATCAGCGCGGTCATCGGAGCCAGATGCTTCATCACACCCATCGCAAGGCCCGCAAGGGCGTGATAAAGGCGGGGGCGGCTGGCCACGAAGACCCAACCTTTTAGACCCCAGCGCTGTGTCGTGGGATTGAGGTGGCGCTCATATTCGCGCTCGCGCCAGTGCCGCATCATCTTGGGCAACGGGATCTTCATCGGGCAGACGCTTTCGCAGCGCCCGCAGAAGGTCGAGGCGTTGGGCAGGTGGCCCGCCTTGTCGACCCCGATGAGGGACGGGGACAGCACCGAACCCATCGGGCCGGGATAGACCCAGCCATAGGCGTGACCGCCCACCGCGTGATAAACGGGACAATGGTTGATGCAGGCCCCGCAGCGGATGCAGCGCAGCATTTCCTCGAACTCGCTGCCCAGCATCGACGAACGCCCATTGTCCAGAAGAACGACATGATATTCTTCCGGTCCGTCCGGGTCTTCATCCCGCTTCGGTCCGGTCGAGATCGTGGTATAGACGCTCTGCTCCTGTCCGGTGGCCGAGCGAGCCAGAAGCCTGAGGAAATGCTCCGCATCATTGAGGGTCGGGACCACCTTTTCAATCGAGGCCAGCACGATATGCACCCGGCTAAGCGTTTGGGTGAGATCGCCATTGCCCTCGTTGGTCACGATCACCGAAGAGCCGGTCTCTGCAATCAGAAAGTTGGCCCCTGTAATCCCCACATCGGCGGCAAAATACTGTTCTCTGAGCACTTCGCGCGCTTCGCCCAAAAGGCTGACCGGCTCGGACAGATCCCGGTCCTTGTCCAGATGGGTGTGAACCCGGCGGAAATCGGCCTCCACCTGATCCTTGGTGACATGCACCGCCGGTGCGATGATGTGGCTGGGATGCTCGCCGCGAAGCTGGATGATATATTCGCCAAGGTCGGTCTCGACGACCTTCATGCCGTCCTTCTCTAGAAAGGCATTGAGCTGCATTTCCTCGGAGATCATCGACTTGCCTTTGGTGATGGTCTTGGCATCAACCGACTGGCAAATTGTCTTGACGATCTCGCAGGCGTCCTGTCCGGTCTCTGCCCAGTGGACATGCCCGCCGGTAGCCAGAACCTTCTCCTCATAGGCCTCGAGATAGAGATCTAGATGCTTGAGCGCATGGGTCTTGATCGCTCGGCCCCGATCGCGCAACTCTTCGAATTCGGGCAGGGCGTCAACCGATTGCTGGCGCTTGCCGATGAACCCCTTTTCGACATTCTTAAGCGCTTTTTGCAGATTGGCATCGGCCAGCGCTTCGCGGGCATTGGTCTTGAAGGTCGGTGACTTGATTTCCATGGTCGTCTACCGCCTCCTAGCGTTGTTTCTTGGCACCGATTGCCGGGCCGTCCGCCATGTCTGCCAAAACTTCCGCCACATGCCGAACTTCAACGGCAGAGCCTTCACGTTTGAGTTTGCCAGCCATATTCATCAAACATCCTAGATCGCCCGCCAGAAGCGTTCCGGCACCGGCATCCGAGACGGTTTGGGATTTCTTCTCGACGATGGCGTTGGAGATATCGCTGTATTTGACACAGAAGGTGCCACCAAAACCGCAACAGACATCACTGTCGCGCATTTCCTTCAGCTCAACCCCATCAATGGACTGAAGCAGTTGGCGCGGCTGCGACTGCACCTTCATTTCGCGCAGGCCCGAACAGCTGTCATGATAGGTGACCGAACCGCGGTAGTTCGAAGCGATCTCGTTGACCCCGGCGACATCGACCAAAAAACTCACCAGTTCGTGGGTCTTGCCCGCGACATCGCTGGCACGGTCAGCCCAATCAGGATCATCGGCCAGAAGGGACGGGTAATGCTTGGCGATCATGGCGGCACAGGAACCGGACGGGGCGACGATATAGTCATAGTCTTCAAAGGCCTTGATCACCTGCTTGGCGAGGGCCTTGGCATCATCCCGGTCTCCGGAATTGTAGGCAGGTTGGCCACAGCAGGTCTGATCCTTGGGGACTTCAAGCGTGTAGCCTGCATCCTCGATCAGTTTCACCGCGGCAAAGCCGATGGTCGGGCGAAAAAGGTCGACGAGGCAGGTGACGAACAGGCCGACCCGCTTGTTGCTGCTAGCGTTGGCTGGCGCATCACCGAAATTCAATTCAATCTGGTCCATGTGATCTTCATTGTCTGGTGCCATCAGGAGCGGCTGGAGACCCCTTTCTGGCTGGTTGCAGTCTGCCTTGGGTTGATGCAGACGGTTCCATGAGGTGCTTTTCATTTGCCCGTTTGTTGCGACCGGGCTGGGGGCGCTCCACGAAGGATATTGGTCTTTCGCGACTTACCCTGCTTCCTGTGGCAATCGCGTCACTAAGGCTGAAAAGCCTTTCCTGTTTCCGGCTGTGCCCAATGCACATCTTGGCCTTTCACAAGGGTGGATCTGGTTTTAAAAAAAACAGTCCTTCCAAGAAAAGGTTGTAACAGGAGCGTATCCTTTCCAGCAACATCATATTGTGGAGTGCGGCCACAAGGGTGTGATGACAATCGGCTCATCGTCTGCTCACCCCGTCCAAGACGTGAGCAAAAGGCACCGACCCTCGACCCGCTTGTGGCGTCTCGGGCGCGCATGGACCATCCTTGCCGCGTCTGTTGTCGTTAACGATGTATGAACAAAAACATATAAATTCGATCGAATGACGCCTGCTACCGGTGAAATTCTTCGCAATTTGTGGCAGCCTGAAAATCAGGTGCAGCTGCAATCAAAATCACACACAAGGACAAATACCTTGCCTTCCAAGGGATACCCGATTGATGGTGAAGGTTGCTGATGGTGGGCTCTCTCTTCGCCTGGCTCAGTATTGCCTTGACCCTCGCGACCATTTTTGTTGAAGAAAGTCAGGTCGTTGCCGCACTTGTCGGAGGCTTTGTCGCGCTTCTGATCGCTGTCTGGCGTCGGGGGCGGCCCGTTTTTCTGTTGCTTGCCTTTGTGCTGTTTTCTCTGGCCTTCATCATTCTGCCGTCCGCCATGGATCGCATCGTGAAAATCTGGATCCCACAACATGACTGGTACGATCTGTTGCATGAACCGTTGGGGCTTCTTGTTGCTATCCTTCTGGTGGCTTGCCTCTTCACGATCAGTTGCCGCCGCCAGAGTGGCGGTGTCTGGTTAAGTGCGCAGGAAGCAAGCGAGGATCTCTCGAGATTCCTGAGCTTCATGGGCTATCTCACCGCGCTCTTGTTCGTGCCTTTGCTGTTGTTGGCTCTGCTGTCCGTTACAAGAGGATCCCCGGCGGCTTTCGATGTCGCCGGGCTGTCCTGGCTAAACCCGGAGCGGTTGCTTGTCAGTCGCGATGAGGCCTATTTAAGCTGGTTCACCACCATTTTCCTGTTGGGTGGGCTCGGGCTCGCCTATATCCGCAACGCGCACCACCGTCGACCCTGTCGGTTGGAGGACAATCACTTCAAGCGCAAAGCGTGGCAGGAGTTTATCGGCGGAGTATTGTTCCTGTTACCAATCTGTTGGACCGCCGTGAAACAGGGATGTCTGTTTGCAATCGAGATCCATCAAGGGCGGGAAATCGGGCCGGACGTTGCCTTGACGGTTGGCGGCCAAACCGTGCCCGAATGGATCCTGGTTGCGATTTTTCCATTTGCCTTCCTGTTGCTCAGTCTGGCGGCGATCAGCGTCATGCTGCGTTCGCTGGTCTATCTTTATGGTCCCCATTACCTCAGCAAACGGGCCGCCTCTCACATTGATATGCCCGATAGCCAGTCCGCCTTCAGAGCCTCTCGCTTTGGTCGCAAGACGGAAAGCCAGGGGATGGAAGGGAAGGGCGGGTAATGACCGAGTGGCTTCCCTTGCTGCAAAGCCTTTGGTTCAACCATGCGCCGGTGCTGCTGCTGTTGAGCTTTGTCCTGCTTTACCCGGTCGGCTACCCGGTTGCGTTCCAGCTGTCTGCTCTCGCTTTGGCCTTTGGCTGGGTTGGCGTGCAAACCGGTCTGATCTCAACCGATCGCATGAGTGATCTGCCGCACCTCCTGTTCTCCGACCTGTTGTTCGATTCCTCGCTGCTCTGTTTACCCCTGTTGTTGTTGCTCACCGAATTCATGGTGGCGACCGGCCAAATGGAACGAGCCTCTCGGGCCATCAAGGGCTATTCCGATCCAGCCTGGCTGACCATTGACCAAGCCAGCCGCGCCAAGCGCAAGTCTCAGATCAGGATTAAGTCGGCTGTCGAGGTCGACGTGGGTCGGCGGTCTTTGTTCATGACCATGTTCACGCCGGCAAGCCTGCTCATGATCATCGTCGCCAGGCTGTTCGAACTATCCCCCGAAGCGATGACGTTCGTTCTTCTGGTGCCTGCATCCCTCATGTGTGGCGTCTATCTGGTCAACTGGCTGTTTGATCTTTGGGTGGACGCGCATCTGCAAAGGCTGCGGGATCGGGCAGGGTTGGCGGATTCGATAGCGCACAAGGGAGCGGCTGTGGCCGCGCAGGGGCGCATGGTCCGTTTGGCGAAGCTTATCTTCGATGTTGCCCCCCTCTTTTTTCTGGTGGCATTGGCAGTGCTCTTGCTCCTTCATTGGAAGCTGACGTTGCCCACGACATTCTCTGTGCTCGCCTGTGCCATCATGCTGCTCTCCATCTTGCAGGGCAGATTCAGTCCGGCTTCGCTCGCCAAAGCGGCTTGTCGATCGCTTGCGGCGACGGGCAATCTTGCCGCCATGATGCTGGCGGCCTACTGCTTTCATCTGGTGTTCCTGTCGCTTGGCGGGACGGATCTGCTGGCCGATAGTACAAACCTTCTTGCTTCGCTTGACCCACTGACACGCGCCTGGTGGCTTCTGTTCCTTGTGCTGGGATGTCTTGTGGCGCTCGGCCTGTTTGTTGACTGGATCCTTTTGACCTTCATTCTGCTGCCGATGCTGCGCCCCTTCTTTGCCTCGCTCGACTTCTCCTCTCTGTTGAGCCCCCTGTGGAGTGAGTTTGCCATTGCGCGAGGAGATATGGCGGCGAATAGCGATCCGGATCTGTCCTTGAGCGCCCTGCATCCATTCCAGATGCTCAGTCTTCTCGATCAATACGCCCCGACGCGCCTTTGGATGGCCGCTCTGGTCTGGCTGGCACTGCTCACGTCGGTGGTCACCTACACGAGACAGAGCGGGGAGCTAACCACCGGGCAACGCGGCAGCGGGGAGCTCGGTCACAAGCAGCCGCAAATTGGATTGGCACTGTTTTTCATACTTCAATTGATCGGCTTGACACTGGTGCTCATCATGCCGCAAGCTGTCTTCTGGTTGCCGGCTCACGTGATCGGTTGAGCTGGCTCTAAAAGCAGAAAAAGCGCAATGCATCCCGTCTGCATGGTGCTAGATCGAGTGATTGGATACGGCGTTCTGACTTTACGCAGATCGTCATTCGATAGATTGCAAGTGCTTGAAAATGCTCTCAGAGCATGCCGGGTGGTGCGCACCAGACCATCACGAAATGAACTGGGCACGAGATAAACGGGGGAGGCCAGATGAGCTGGGGGAATGTGTTGAGCACCCCAGCTTGTCTTTTTGAGTTAGCCTGTCTTATCGTGTCTTTGAGATCACCTGCGCCAACTGTTTCCCGTATTCCGAAAAGCTACCACCAATGACACTCAATCAGCCTGTATTTTCCCTGCGTTCGGCAACCCCGGAAGATGCAGGCGCAATCGCTCACCTCAAGGTCGTGTGCTGGCAACATGCCTATAAGGGCTTGCTGCCAAAGGAAAGTCTTGACCGTCTTGATGCCGAAGCGGAGATCCACCATTGGCGGGACTGGCTGGCCGATGATGGCGAGGATCTTATCGCGCGGCTGATTGCTGTTGACGGTGAACCCGTCGGCTATGGTCTGGCCGGGCCGATGCGAACAGGGGACAGGGAAGGAGAGGAGCTTGAGACCGATGCCGAGCTCTATGCTCTCTACATCCATCCCGACTATCAGCGATCAGGCCATGGTCAGCGTCTGTTTGTCGATCTCGCCGCAGCGCTCATTGCCCAGAACTATCAAGGACTTGGTCTCTGGATGGCAGCAAGAAACCATGTGGCAGAACTCTTTTTTGCCAAGATGTGCGGCGCTCAGGCCCGCAAACGGGTTGTAATCTCCCACGGACGGATTGCATTCCGTGAACAGGGATGGACCTGGGATGACCTGCGCAAGAGTCACACGCGCCTGACCACCTACATGGTTTAGGTGCCTCTTGAATCAAAACATCCCGGCGACAGGCTCACCGGGATGCATGATGGATCAATGAATGATCGAGCGTCGCTTGGCCACTCTATTCAGAGAAGCTCTTGAGATAGGCGATCACGTCGGCGCGATCCTGTTCTTTCTTGAGGCCCGCAAAGGCCATCTTGTTCTTCTTGATGAAGGCTCTCGGTTTGGTCAGATATTCGGAGATATTCTCTTCGGTCCACACAAAATCAGGTTCAGCTTCTGCTTTTTCCTGGAAGGCTTTGGAATATTTGAAATCCTCGACCGAGGCAATCTTGCGACCGACCACACCGGTCAGGATCGGGCCAACCCGGTTTTTTGCATCCTCACCAATCTGATGGCAGGCTTTGCATTTCTTGAAAACCTTTTCGCCTTTTGCTGCGTCACCATCTGCTAGCGCTGCACCGGTGGCTGTCAACAAAGCGAGCCCGGTGATTGCGATCAACTTCTTCATGGGATTGGTCCTCTCTATCATGCTGTTTGCGCCAGGTCTGGGTCTAGTCTGGACCTATAGAATGCGCATGAGACATGTCCTTTTGCGAATTTACCCGATCAAACGTTAACGACAAGGTTAGGAGCGTCGGGATTTACTCGTACCATGACTGAATTCTTAGCGAATTTGATGCATCGATGAAGCATCTTTTTCATCAAAAATTAAGCCAAATTGTCGCAGTTGCCCCGTTCGTGAGAACCAAACAACTTGGAATCGTTGAAAAATAGGATAGCCCCGCCAATCATGATTGCAAGGGCGAATGGACGTTTTAACTTCGCCCAAAAGGCGGTGCGGCTTCTCTGCATCAGGATGTATGCGGGGGGCTTGGTGGTAAAAAGACAAAGAAAACTCTATGGTTTAAGGGGATTTTATGAATCAGTGTCGATAATTCTGTCTTGAGAGCACAGATGAGGCCAACAATCATGACTGCGTTGCCTAGGACACTGCCAATCAGTCTAGACACGATCTTCGAAGAAATGAGCGACGGCGTGATCATCATTGACCCCGCCGGTCAGGTTCAGTATCGCAACAAGGCCATCAACGATCTTCCTTCTGGTCTGGAAGAGCGGATCCTGTCCTTTTGTTCTATGCACAAATGTGGGTGCGGTAGAAATCTCTCCGACGAATTGTTCGATCTGGCCTCCATGAGCGGCTGGAGTGTTTCCTGCCATGCTTACGGCGACAACAACTTGCTGCTCGTCAAGTATGATAATCTGCTGGGGCGACGCATTCAGTCTCTGAGAGACGACTTCTCCGAGCGAGTCTCCAACGGCGTAAAGCCTGATCGGGCTGCGCTCGATACATTGCGCAAGCATCTCGATGTACGCTGGATCACCCTTGGTGGGCTGGATGCAGGCTCTCATTCGCTGCGCTTCAACGAAGCCTATGATGGACAGTCCCTGTCGTCCGGTATGATGCCGACGCTGCGCTGCCGGGACGACTTCAAGCCTTGCAGCCAGATCATGGTGGGCACGGAACTTGAGACCTATCTTACCAATAGTAGTGAGGTCAGAGCCGCAGGGCTGGAGCATGTGCTCGGCATGGGATTGAAGAACTCCTTCAACGAATGTGTTGGTTATGCGCTTGTCGCGAATGATCATGCGATGGAGGATCTCAAGGATGTTGTCACCCTGATGCGGGAGCTGGCGCTGCTGTACGGCCTCTATATCGAGGTTGGATCCGCCAGAACCGAAGCGCTAAGAGCGACAGAGGATGCCAACACCGACGTTATAACCGAACAGGGCAATCGCAGGGCTTTCGAGAATTTCATCAAGGAATGCCTTTCTGACATGCAGAACGAGGTGCAGGACGGGGGCGAGCTTTCGATGTTCGATCCCAAGGCCATGCGGAACTCGGCCATCATGATCATCGATTTTGACGGCTTCAAGCGGATCAATGACACACTGGGGCACAGTGAGGGCGATCGCGCGTTGCGTCTTGTCGCAGAAGAACTCAGCCGTATTTCTGCCGATAACCGTGTCTTTCGTTTGGGGGGAGACGAGTTCGTTCAGGTCTTCCCAAGGGCGGGCAGCCTTGATGCCGAAGATCTGCGGGAGCAGGTGAACCTCATTGAACAGCGCATCGCCGAGCAGGGCTTCTCCGAGCTTGGTCTGAGCATTGGTGTCGTGCATTTCTTTGAATCCGACGGCAGCCTCGCATCGCTGATGGCTCTGGCCGATGCGCGCATGTATCACGACAAGCGCCTGCGCACGCTCGCTTTCCTCTAAAGCGTGTCGCAGTTAATGAGATTCAGGATTCCCATTTTTTGCCAATTGTGATTCCCTTTGAGAAAAGGGGATCATCATGGGCAAATCACTTCCTATTGCATTGCGCGAACGTGTTGCTTCATTTGTTGATGCCGGTCATTCGCATCGGGCGGCCGCCAGCCATTTCCGCGTGTCACCACGGTTTGTCAATAACCTGATGCTTCTCAAGAAAGAGACGGGTTCTGTGCAGCCTCGCAAGCAAGGCCGACCAGACAAAGGCAAGTTGGGTGTGCATCATGAATGGATCACAAGGCGCATGTCTGAGAATGGCGATCTGACGCTTGATGAGCTTTGTCTGGAATTGGCTGAACGCGGGGTCCATGTGCATCGCTCTAGCGTTGGGCGCGTGCTTCACAGGCT